>PPYE01337962.1_pt1 | contig 69873 bp, 93 predicted proteins | sample 1559881 | NCBI WGS metagenome assembly PPYE01 (sample SAMN08240022, study PRJNA423297) | Human gut metagenome, whole genome shotgun sequencing project. | reverse complement strand
CCGGCATACCATGCAGCGTGCCTTTCATCACCACCAGCGCATCTTTCTCGCCGGTTTCTTTCTGCGCAGAAGCCAGTCTGTCTTTGTATTTTTTGGAGTCACGAAACTTCAGCACGTCTTTCGGCTCAAGCTCGCTACCCAGTTCCACAAGAGAACCTTCATCTAACAGGCTATGCAGGCGATTGCGCGCCGACATGCGCATATGATGGTCACACTTCGGACAGACCTCAAGATTACGTTCCAGCTCAGCACGGTATAAAACCTGACCGCAGCTATCACACTTGGTCCACACCCCTTCAGGAATGCTTGCCTTGCGGGTGGGAGTAATGTTGCTTTTAATTCGTTCAATCCAGCTCATTGGTGACCTTTCTGCCTGAACCCTAGTCAGCTTTGTTATAAGGGGCGCATAATGCCATTTTTGCCCCTAACAGACCATGAATGTTGCACATTAAAACATAACAGCCCGAAACTTTGGATAAAAAAGTGGTCGAACCGCTGAGTTACTTTCTATTTTGCAGCCCGTGACGCAGCACGCTTATGGCGAATTACTTCAATCACCCCCGGCAATACGGAAAGGACGATAATCGCCACAATCAATAATTTCAGGTTTTCCTGGACGATCGGCAGATCGCCGAACAGGTAGCCTGCGTAGGTGAACAACAATACCCACAGCAATGCACCTACGACGTTATACATCGCAAAGTGACGGTAGGACATATGTCCCATACCGGCAACAAACGGCGCAAATGTACGCACGATAGGCACGAAACGCGCCAGGATAATCGTCTTACCGCCATGACGCTCGTAGAACGCATGGGTTTTATCCAGGTAGCTGCGGCGGAAAATTTTGGAGTTCGGGTTACTGAAAAGTTTTTCCCCGAACAATCGGCCAATCGTGTAGTTCACTGCATCGCCCACAATCGCCGCCACAATCATCAGTGCCACCATCAGATGAACATTGAGATCATTGGTCGGCAGCGCAGAAAGCGCACCAGCAACAAACAGCAGTGAGTCCCCTGGCAGGAATGGTGTCACCACCAGCCCGGTTTCACAGAACAGGATCAGAAACAGAATGGCGTATACCCAGATACCGTATTCCGCAACCAGCTCCGCCAGGTGCACATCAATGTGCAGGATAAAATCGATAAGAAAGTAAATCAGGTCCATAGTTTTGCCTTTATACGACTCAAATTAGTCCGCCAGAAATAGCGGGCCCATAGGCGGTTTTGGCAGGTCGAACCGGTCCGGGTAATCTACTGCAACCAGATACAATCCTTCCGCTTTCGCCGTTGCCGCTGCCAGCGTTCTGTCCTTTGCCGCTAACAGTTCTGCTATCCAGCTCTCCGGCTGGTTGTTGGCGCCAACTTCCATCAGGCTACCGACAATATTCCTGACCATATGATGTACAAAGGCATTCGCTTTAATATCCACCACCACATATGCACCGAAACGTTCGACGTTAATGTGCATCACGTTACGCCACGGTGTGCGCGACTGACACTGCACCGCCCGGAACGAGGTAAAATCATTTTCGCCAATCAGACACTGGGCTGCACGATGCATACGCTCAGCGTCCAGCGGTTCATAGTAATGAGTTACCCCTTTACCCAAAACCGCAGGGCGCAACCGATGATTGTAGATGATGTAGCGATAACGGCGAGCCGTGGCGCTAAATCGGGCATGAAAATCATCAGGTACAGCTTTCACCCAGCGCACGGCGATGTCACCAGGTAAATTCGCATTTACCCCCAGTGTCCAGGCCGCATCTTTACGCTGGGCAGTGGTTTCAAAATGCACGACCTGCCCAGTGCCATGAACGCCCGCATCCGTGCGACCTGCACAAAAAACATTAATGCGTTCATTCGCCACCTGAGAGAGCGCTTTTTCCAGTTTTTCCTGAACGCTACGCACTTCGTTCTGGCGCTGCCAGCCATAATATTTGCTGCCGTCATACTCAATGCCCAGCGCAATTTTATGGGTTGACGGCTGTTGCTGGTCAGACATTAGTACAGGTACTCCTGCACCAGTTTTTCCGCAATTTTCACCGCCATTAACGCGCCGCCAAAGCGCACGTTGTCTGCCACAGACCAGAACTGAACTTGCTCCGGCATACCGTAATCGTTATGCACGCAGCCAATAGAAAGGTGCGGCGTGCCCGATGCATCGCCAACCTGGGTCGGGAAGTCGGTCTCTTCCGACAACACCACGTCTTCACCGCGCGAAAACGCGTCGCGTGCTTCTTCCGCCGCCAACGGGCGCAGAGCCTCAAAATTCACCATCTGCGCGTGGCCATAAAATACCGGGGACTGCACGATGCTGGCTGAGATGAGCAGACCATCATCCTGCATAATTTTTCGCACTTCATCGACGATACGACGCTCTTCACGCACGCTACCTTCACGATCGGGCAACAACGGCAGCATGTTGAATGCCAACTGACGGCCAAAGAAATCATCTTCGTCAATCGGGATGCCGTTAAGCAATTTCGCGCTTTGTCCGGCCAGTGCGTCTACGGCTTTTTTGCCGTGAGCGGAAGCCGAAATAATATTGGTCACCGTAATACGCGAAAGACCACCGTCATCAATCAATGGTTTCAGCGCAGACAGCAGTTGGCTGGTCAGGCTGTTAGGCACCGCAATCACATTGCGGTTACGGTAATCCGCCAGCACGAACGGGTTAACGTCCGGAACCACCAGCGGAACGTCTGGCTCAAGCGCGAACAGACCGCTGCTGTCGATCACCAGGCAACCCGCATTCGTTGCTTCTTCTACCCACGCGGCGGTGGCTTCAGCGCCCGCAACAAAAAATGCCAACTGTGCCTGCGTCCAGTCAAAGTCTGCAACGTCCTGCACTATGACCGATTTACCGTTAAAACGCAGATGCTCACCGGCACTTTCATTACGCGCCAGCGCATAGATTTCACCGACCGGGAACTGGCGTTCAGCCAGCGTATCGAGCAGGGCTTCGCCTACGGCGCCCGTTGCGCCCAGAATGGCAATATTCCAGCCTTCAGACATGGTGATTTACTCCAAGAAATACGTAAGCGTCCCTGTCGCATTATTCGACAGGGAGCATTAAGAAGACATTAATGTGCCGGATGATGAACAGCGTTAAAACCCAGCTTACACAATAAGGCAGCAGCCGTTGCGTCGTCACACATCACATATAAAGACGACCATTCACGACGCTCAAGGTAATTTTTACGCAGTTTATCAAACTCACCCGGAATTCCAGCGACTTTACGCAGCGGCGCATCATCGCGGCGCACATCATACACTAAATGCACAAGCCTTTTCAGCGTTGGCTGATCTAACGGGCCATGCAGGGTGATACGACCAAATTCCGGCGCGGGTAACAGGGTACTGAGCGCAACGTGCTGCTCGTGACCAATAAACTTACTATAGGCCTCAAAGACCTGCGTGGTGCCACGCGCTTTTCCTTCGAGGGTATACCCAGCAATGTGCGCCGTGCCGATATCGGCTTTCTCCAGCAACGCCACATTGAGATCCGGCTCTCCTTCCCAGACATCCAGCACAACGCTCAGCGACTGACCTGCATTCAGCCGGTTCAGCAATGCTGTATTGTCGATGACCGGCCCACGGCAGGCGTTGATCAGAATAGTGCCCGGCTTCAGTCGGCTAATCAGCGCATCATCCGCCATGTGCAGCGTTTTGTAGGGTCCGTCTGTAAACAGTGGCGTATGGAAAGTCAGCACATCGGCTTGCTCTACCAGTTCGTCCAGCGAGCGGAAATCGCCCTCGTCACCGCGATCGGCTCGCGGTGGATCGCACAGCAGCGTGCGGATCCCCAGCGCTTCCAGACGCGCCTGCAAACGCCCACCCACGTTGCCCACACCCACAATGCCTACGGTGCGATCGCGTAACGCAAACCCGTCACGCTCCGCCAGCATCAGCAACGCTGAAAAAACATATTCTACGACCGCTATCGCGTTACAACCGGGCGCAGCGGAAAAACCGATCCCCGCCTGTGCAAGCCAGGCATCATCCACATGGTCTGTGCCAGCGGTTGCCGTACCGACAAATTTAACCGGTTTTCCGCCAAGCAGTGATTCATTTACTTTCGTCACCGAGCGCACCATTAAAGCATCCGCATCATCCAGTTCAGCAACGGGAATCGGACGACCGGGAACCGCTTTGACCTCCCCCAAACGACTGAACAGTTCGCGGGCATAGGGCATATTTTCATCAACGAGGATTTTCACGTCTTTCGCACCTGTTTGAGAACGAGAGTTAACCGGGCAAGTGTGCCATAATCTCGCCGCCAGGCATACTGCGAGACCTGGTCAGCACAGATTTAAGGAACAGAGATGATGCAGCCCATTTCAGGTACGCCCGCACGCCCTCCCGGCGAAGGCCAAAATGCCCCTTCCGCTGCGGGTGAACAACCGTTATCCACGCAACAACGTACTGTGTTGGAACGACTAATTACCCGTTTGATTTCACTCACCCAGCAGCAAAGTGCTGAGGTGTGGGCCGGAATGAAGCACGATCTGGGCGTCAAAAGTGATACGCCGCTGCAGTCACGTCACTTTCCAGCCGCTGAGCAAAACCTGAACCAACGGCTGGGGGTTGCTCAGCAAAATCATGTTAATCGTCAGGTGCTTTCGCAGCTCACTGAATTACTGAGCCAGGGAAATAATCGCCAGGCGGTGAGTGATTTTATCCGTCAGCAGTATGGGCAAACGGCACTCAGTCAGCTCACGCCTGAGCAGTTGAAGAACGTACTCACACTGCTGCAGCAAGGGCAGCTGTCGATACCACAGCCGCAGCAGCGCCCGGCAACCGATCGCCCGTTGCTCCCCGCAGAGCACAATACGCTGAACCAGTTAGTTACCAAACTGGCGGCGGCCACGGGAGAATCCGGGAAGATGATCTGGCAGTCGATGCTGGAGTTGTCTGGCGTAAAAAGCGGTGAGCTGATCCCTGCCAAACAGTTTACGCACCTGGTCACCTGGCTGCAGGCGCGCCAGACGCTCAGCCTGCAAAGCGCCCCGACACTACAAACGCTCCAGGCTGCGCTGAAGCTGCCATTAGAGCCGAATGAGCTGACAGCAATAAAAGAGTACGCGCAGCAGACGTATCAGATCCAACCACAATCGATTCTGACCACGGTGCAGGTGCAGGACTTGCTCAATCAAATTTTCCTGCGTCGCGTGGAACGAGAACGCGAGCTCAGCGATCCGCGTCATCTGCAACCCATTTACAGCCCGTTCGCGCCGATGATTGAAACGGTTAAATCTCTGTCGGCACGACCGGGACTGTTGTTTGTTGCATTGATGATTGCGTTAGCCATTTTCTGGCTGGTCGCTTAACCTTTACGCAGCGTTAGCAACGTTACAATAATCCCCACCACGGCGGATATCGCCCCGGCAAGGAACACTGAGGGATAACCGTACGCAGTGGCCAGCACCCCGGCGACCGGACCGCTTATGCCGTAGGAGATATCCTGAAATGCGGCGTAACCGCCCAGCGCCGTACCGCGAACCTGCGCGGGTACTCGCTTCACCACCTCGACGCCCAAGGCCGGGAAGATAAGCGAACACCCGGCCCCGGTTAATGCCGCTCCAAGCAGTGCAACCCAGGCTGTTGGGGCCTGCCACAGCAGAATCAGTCCAGCGGTTTCCACCAGCAAAGAGACAACGGCAACCTTCACGCCGCCGAACCGGTCCGGCATCCAGCCAAACAGAATGCGCATCAGCACAAACGCCCCGCCAAACGCGGTCAGGGTGAACCCCGCCATCGTCCAGCCGTTGCTGACAAAATAGAGTGAAATAAATGTACCGATCACCGCAAAGCCAACGCCCTGCAGCGCCAGGCCCAGGCCCGGTTTCCAGATAAGCCCTACCACGCTCCATAACGAAGGACGTTCTCCTGCATGCGCAGGCACTTTGCGCACGGTGCCGTTGAATGCCCATGCCAGCAGCGGTAATACCATCGTCGTCCCCGCCAGCGCCGCGAAGCCAAAGTGGCTGTGGATCAACAAGCCCAGCGGCGCACCGGCGGCCAGCGCGCCGTAAATCGCCATTCCGTTCCATGACATCACCTTACCGGAGCGTGTTGGGCCGACCAGCCCCAGCCCCCAGGTCAACGTTCCGGTGAGCAGTTGGCTTTCGCCAAAACCGAGGATCAAACGACCGACGATTAGCAACGCAAATTTTACGGGAACAGAAACAGGTAATAGCGCGGCTAAAAGCCACGCCGCACCCGCCAGCCCACAGGCAAACATCCCCTGTAGCGCCGAGCGTTTGGCACCATATTGATCGGCTAACCGCCCGGCGTAGCCGCGTGTTAATACCGTCGCCAGAAACTGTACGCCGACGGCGATGCCGACCATGGTATTGCCATAGCCCAGCTCCTGGTGCACAAACAGAGGAATGACGGGCAAAGGTAAACCGACCGTCATATAGGTCAGGAAAACCGCAAAAGCGATGCGAAACAGCGAAAAGTTCGCCGAAGGTGTTTTTTCTTGTTGGGTTACAGCTGTCATGCGTTACTCCAAAATGCAGAGTAAGGCGAGGAATGCCCACGCCCCCTCTACCTGACTATCAGGATTAAGGTGCGTTGGATAACGTTAAACGCTTACGCATTATCAAGAGGATAATGTTGAAGCTGGAGTCTGCCTGTAAACCAGAGCGGTTGTCAACGATATAAAAAAGGGAGCCATCAGGCTCCCCTCTTGCATAATCTTTCAGTCTTACGCTTTCAGCTTACGCATAACCAGCGTAGCGTTGGTGCCGCCAAAACCGAAGCTGTTGGACATCACGGTAGTCAGCGCCTGCTCGGTCGGTTTGGTCACGATGTTCAGACCCGCCGCCTGCTCGTCCAGCTCTTCAATGTTGATGCTTGGCGCGATAAAGCCGTGTTCCAGCATCAGCAGAGAGTAGATAGCTTCCTGCACGCCAGCCGCGCCCAGTGAGTGACCGGTCATCGCTTTGGTTGCGGAGATTGCCGGGCTGTTGTCGCCAAACACTTCACGGATTGCGCCCAACTCTTTCACGTCGCCTACCGGAGTAGAAGTACCGTGGGAGTTCAGGTAGTCGATCGGCGTGTCTACGCCGTGCATCGCCATCTGCATGCAACGTACTGCGCCTTCGCCAGACGGAGCAACCATGTCTGCGCCATCGGACGTTGCGCCGTAACCGACGATTTCCGCATAGATGTGCGCGCCACGTGCCAGCGCGTGTTCCAGCTCTTCAACCACGACCATACCGCCGCCGCCTGCAATAACGAAACCGTCACGGTTTGCGTCATAGGTACGGGAAGCTTTCGACGGATCGTCATTATATTTGGTAGACAGCGCGCCCATGGCGTCGAATTCACACGCCATTTCCCAGCACAGCTCTTCGCCGCCGCCAGCGAAAACGATGTCCTGTTTGCCCAGCTGAATTTGCTCTACCGCGTTACCGATACAGTGCGCGGATGTCGCACAGGCAGAGCTGATAGAGTAGTTTACGCCGTGGATTTTGAACGGCGTTGCGAGGCAGGCAGAAACGCCGGACGCCATCGCTTTGGTGACCACATACGGGCCAACCGCTTTCAGACCACGCGGGCTACGCATTGCGTCAGCACCGAACACCTGAAAACGCGGGGAGCCGCCGCCGGAACCTGCAATCAGGCCAACGCGCGGGTTGTTCTGGTAATCTTCTGCTGCAAGGCCGGCATCAGCCACTGCCTGTTCCATAGAAAGGAATGCATAGATGGATGCGTCGCTCATGAAGCGCACTACTTTGCGGTCAATGAGGCCAGTGGTATCCAGTTTTACGTTGCCCCATACGTGGCTACGCATGCCGGAGTCCTTCAGCTCCTGAGAGAAAGTGATCCCTGAACGTCCTTCACGCAGAGATGCCAGGACTTCCTGCTGGTTATTACCGATGCTGGAAACGATGCCCAAGCCAGTAATCACTGCACGTTTCATTCAATACCTCTGTAAGTCGCACTATTTTAAAGTTTCGAGTGGCACAATAGCGTACACTTGTACGCCGAACAAGTCCGATCAGCCATTTAATGTGGAAATTTGCGCAGCCAGGCACTCATCGCTAAGATCGGGGCACAGCCTGCCAGACGAGTAACTTACGTGAAACAATACGCTATACAACCTGCCAACCTTGAATTCAACGCTGAGGGTACACCTGTTTCCCGAGATTTTGACGATGTCTATTTTTCTAATGATAACGGGCTGGAAGAGACACGTTACGTCTTTCTCGGCGGGAATCATCTCGCCCAGCGATTCCCTGTGCATTCACGTCCCCACTTCGTGGTGGCAGAAAGCGGGTTTGGCACCGGACTTAACTTCCTGACACTCTGGCAGGCATTTGCCGAATTCCGCGATACCCACCCTGACGCTACCCTGGAAAGATTACATTTCATCAGTTTTGAAAAATTTCCGCTGACGCGTGAAGATCTGACCTTAGCCCATCAGCACTGGTCAGAACTTGCCCCGTGGGCCACGGCGCTACAAGAGCAATGGCCACTGCCGCTGGCGGGATGCCATCGCCTGCTCCTTGATGAAGGACGCGTCACGCTGGATCTGTGGTTTGGCGATATTAACGAACTGACCAGCAAGCTCGACGACTCCCTGAATCAAAAAGTGGATGCCTGGTTTCTGGACGGTTTCGCGCCGGCAAAAAATCCGGATATGTGGACGCCAACGCTGTTTAACGCAATGGCCCGTCTGGCTCGCCCCGGCGGCACGCTGGCGACCTTCACCTCAGCAGGCTTTGTGCGTCGGGGATTGCAGGAAGCCGGGTTTACGATGCAAAAATGCAAAGGCTTTGGTCGCAAACGAGAAATGCTTTGTGGCGTCATGGATCAGACGCTGGCGCTCCCCACCTCGGCCCCCTGGTTTGCACGTACCGGAACAGATAAACGCGAAGCCGCCATTATTGGCGGGGGGATTGCCAGCGCATTGCTGTCGTTGGCGTTACTGCGCCGCGGCTGGCAGGTCACGCTCTATTGCGCCGACGATAACCCAGCCGGGGGTGCATCCGGCAATCGCCAGGGCGCACTTTATCCGCTACTAAGCAAGCATGACGCGGCCATTAATCTCTTTTTCCCCACCGCGTTTACTTTCGCCCGCCGGCTGTATGACGCCCTCCCCGTTGAGTTCGCGCATGACTGGTGCGGCGTGACGCAACTGGCGTGGGATGAGAAAAGCCAGCAAAAAATCGACCAAATGTTGTCCCTTGAATTGCCCGATGCGCTCGCCGTTGGGGTTGACGCAGAGCAGGTTTTACAAACGACCGGCGTAAAAACCGGATGTGGCGGGATTCAGTACCCCGCCGGAGGATGGCTGTGCCCGGCACAGTTAACCGCCGCCGTATTCAACTATGCCGCAACGCTGGGATTACGCACCCGGTATCAACATACGCTGGCCTCACTGTCTCGACAGACAGAAAACTGGAAATTGGCGTTTGCCAGTGGAGCAACCGCCACTCACGCTGCGGTAGTTCTGGCTAACGGGCATCGCATTAACAGCGTTGAACAGACGCAGTCGCTACCGGTGTACTCCGTAGGCGGTCAGGTGAGTCACATTCCTACTACGCCTTCGCTTTCAGCGCTGCGTCAGGTGCTGTGCTATGACGGCTACCTCACGCCGCACAACCCGCAAAACCAGCAGCACTGCATTGGCGCCAGCTATCATCGCGGAAGTGAAGAAACGGTTTATCGCGCTGACGATCAGCAGCAAAACCGTCAGCGCTTAATAGATTGTTTCCCGAATGCCGCGTGGGCAAAAGAAGTAGACGTTAGTGGCAATGCCGCCCGTTGTGGAGTGCGCTGCGCCACGCGCGATCACATGCCAATGGTCGGCAACGTCGCGGATTATGACGCCACGCTCAGCCAGTATGCCACTCTTGCCGAAGACAGAGAGCACGCCGTAAACGCCCCGGTTTATTCCGATTTATTTATGTTGGGTGCGCTGGGCTCGCGCGGGCTGTGTACTGCCCCGCTATGTGCAGAAATTCTGGCATCGCAAATGAGCGATGAACCTATCCCTATGGATGCCAGCACGCTGGCTGCGCTGAATCCGAATCGTCTGTGGGTAAGGAAGTTATTGAAGGGTAAAGCGGTGAAATAAGATACCATCTCATCATTGCCTGATGGCGCTACGCTTATCAGGCCAACAATCCCCGTCCACGTAGGCCGGATAAGACGCCTTCGCGTCGCCATCCGGCACAATCCACTGCAATTATTATTGCGTTGCCTTTTGAAATAAAGTGTCCCACATCTCTTTCACTAACGCCTGGTCACGCGGCGAGAGTTCGCCTGCGCTGATGGCTTTTTCCAGGCTGCTGGTCACATTGGCGTACAATGCCTCAGCGGAATGGTCCTCGCCAGCATCCAACTCAGCCACAGCCAGCGTCAGGTGCCCACGCAAATAGCCACTGGCAAACAACTCATCATCGCTGGCGTGCTCTACCATATCGTCGATTAATGCCAGAATGCGTGATTCAAACTCCGCGATCATCTTCTTTCCTCATTGTAAACGTGGCAGCGGCTTCAGTTGAGCGCTTCGGGCCACGGGAATTGTTCCGCCGTAAGTTCAGGCGTGTGATAATAATTCTGTAACGCGTTAATAAAACGCGCCGGACGTTCAGGGATCCCCTTTTCCAGGTACTCCATTACCTGAGCATGAACACGGCGCTGGAATACCACGCGGTCCGGTTCAAAGTCCCCTTCGAGGTTGTCGCAACTGACGTTAAACGGGTAACCCGCCGCCATGCAAAATAACCAGTCAAACGCCTGCGGTTTCACTTCCACATCTTCAAACTGGCATTGTGTCTTCGCGTCGCGTCCGTCCGGGCAGTACCAGTAACCAAAATCGACCAGCTCACGACGGGCTTTACCGGCGATGCACCAGTGTGAAATTTCGTGTAAAGCACTGGCGTAATAACCATGCGCAAAAACGATACGGTGATACGGTAATTCCGCATCCGCAGGAAGATAGATCGGTTCGTCGTCGCCTTTAATCAGACGGGTATTAAATTCATCGGCAAAGCAGCCGTTAAAAATCTCAATTAACTGTTCGTAGTGATGCGTATTATTCATTAGTTCATCCCCAGCCAGTGGAGAATCTCCTGTCCATGATTATCATAAAGTAGCTTGGCGCTCATCACGGCGGAGACAATAACGATCATTGGCCGAATGAGTTTTTGTCCTTTGCTGAGCACCAGTCGGGAGCCCATCCGTGCGCCAATAAACTGGCCAATGAGCATCACAAAACCTGTCGCCCAAATCACTTTGCCGCCGAGGGCAAACAGCAACAGCCCACCGATATTCGATGTGGCATTTAATACTTTGGCGTGGGCCGTCGATTTCGCCAGGTTGTATCCGCACAGCATGACAAAGGCCAGCGCGTAGAACGACCCTGCCGCCGGACCAAAAAAGCCATCGTAAAAGCCGACACAGCCCCCGGCCACCAGCGCGAAAGGCAAACCGTGCAGTCGACGCTGTCGGTCCTCTTCCCCGATTTTCGGCATCAACAGAAAGTAAAGGCCAATACAGATAACCAGTACTGGCAGGATCTGGCGCAGAACATCTGACTGCACATGCTGAACCAACAGTGCACCGCTCATTGAGCCGATAAAGGTCATGAAGATATTGAGCTTCTGATCCGCCAGATTAACCACGCCACGACGAATAAAATAGAGGGAGGAAGAGATAGATCCCCCGCAGGCCTGCAGCTTATTGGTCGCCAGCGCTTGCGCAGGTGGCATCCCGGCCGCCATCAATGCCGGGATGGTGAGTAGACCACCGCCTCCGGCCAGAGAATCAATAAAACCTGCCAGCATCGCCACAAAAAACAGTACACCTAACAGCAGTGGCGACACCATAAACAGAGAGGCAAAATGATCCATTAGAGTACATGCTCGTCCAGTAGCGCCTGGCAGGAAGGCGGCAACGGCGGCGGTGTCTTCTTCTCAGGCTTGGTGGTTCCAGGTTTTGGAGGTTCGAACCAGCTTTGCAGCTCTGCGCCACAGCCGTCACCCGGTGGCGGTAACGGTTGATCTTCGCACTCAAGGCTGTCGGCAGGGCAACGTAACCGCACGTGCATATGCGCACGATGCTGGAACCACGGCCGCACTTTACGCAACCAGTCCCTGTCGGTCCCTGCATCCAGACAAAGTTGTTGCTTAATCGCCGGATTCACGAAAATACGCGTTACTTCATTATCTTTTGCAGCCAGCCTTACCAGGCTAAAAATCTCTGGTTTCCACAGTGATGGCACAACACGTTTGCCGTCCTGTGAGACCAGATCTAACGCCTGTGGCCGCAGCAGTTGCGACTGGGTCCAGCGCGTTTTCGGCAGTTGCAGGAAAATATCCACATCCAGTCCCGTCTGGTGGCTGGCGTGACCGCCATTGAATCGCCCACCGGCCGGCATACCCATATCGCCAATTAACACCGTGCCCAGCCCCTGACTATTAGCCTGATTACTCAGACGCTGGATAAACCTCACCAGATCCGGATGGCCAAAGTAACGACGCTGATCGGTGCGCATCACCTGATAATGTTCTGACTGTACAGGCAGCGTATCTGCGCCAACAATACAGCCATTGGAAAACGCGCCGATAGACTGCGCGCTGCCCACAACCGGATGGGTAATTTTCTGCCAGGGCGTCGCCGCCAGACAGGCGGTACTGGCAAACAGAGCCAGCGCCGCAAGTGCCGTTTTTTTCATCTCTTACCAGCGTGGAATATCGGTCTTCACGTCCGCATTTTGCGCCCGCTGACGCAGCAGGTGATCCATCAATACGATCGCCAGCATCGCCTCGGCGATCGGTACGGCGCGGATCCCAACGCACGGATCGTGACGACCTTTAGTGATCATTTCGACTTCTTCACCAAAGCGGTTAATAGTGCGCCCTGGAACGGTAATACTGGACGTCGGTTTCAGCGCCATATGAGCAATGATTTGTTGCCCGCTGCTGATCCCACCCAGAATGCCGCCCGCATGGTTACTCTGGAAACCTTCTTTGGTGATTTCATCTCGGTTCTGGCTGCCGCGCAGCGCAACAACGTCAAATCCGTCGCCAATCTCAACGCCCTTAACGGCGTTAATGCTCATCAGCGCATGGGCGATGTCGGCATCCAGGCGGTCGAATACAGGTTCGCCAAGACCCGCAGGCACACCGCTTGCAACAACGGTCACCTTCGCCCCGATGGAGTCGCCCTCTTTCTTCAGCCCGCGCATCAGTTCGTCCAGCGCTTCGAGTTTATCCGGGTCCGGACAAAAGAACGGGTTAAGTTCCACCTGGGACCAGTCTTTGATCTCCAAAGGAATATCACCCATCTGCGTCAGGCAACCGCGAATCTCAACGCCGAACTTTTCCGCCAGATATTTTTTGGCAATCGCTCCGGCCGCCACGCGCATCGCTGTTTCACGTGCGGACGAACGTCCGCCACCACGGTAGTCGCGCAGGCCATATTTCTGCTCATAGGTATAGTCGGCGTGTCCTGGACGAAAAACGTCCTTAATCGCGCCGTAATCCTGTGAACGCTGATCGGTATTTTCGATCAGCAGGCCAATGCTGGTGCCAGTGGTAACGCCCTCGAACACCCCGGAGAGGATTTTCACCTGATCCGGCTCACGACGCTGCGTAGTGTAGCGCGATGTGCCTGGACGCCGTCTGTCGAGATCGTGCTGCAGGTCAGCTTCTGTCAGAGAAATGCCCGGCGGAACACCATCGACAATACAACCGAGCGCCAGCCCGTGTGATTCGCCGAAAGTGGTTACGCGAAAGAGTTGTCCAATTGTGTTTCCTGCCATCACGGCTCCGTTATGAGTGTTGTGTATGTGCGCGTGTAATTAGTCTTTATAAATGCTGAAGTGCTCACGAGCAGCAACTAACTGCTCTTTGGTCAGCATGAATACGCCGTCACCGCCGTTGTCGAACTCCAGCCAGGTGAACGGTACATCCGGATATTGCTCTATCAGATGTACCATGCTGTTTCCGACTTCACAAATCAGAATACCGTTATCTGACAGGTAGTCTGGGGCGTTCCCCAGAATGCGGCGGGTAAGTTTCAGCCCATCACTGCCGGACGCCAGACCCAGCTCAGGTTCGTGACGATATTCGTTTGGCAGATCGGACATATCTTCCGCATCGACATACGGCGGGTTGGTCACAATCAGGTCATACTGGACTTTCAGCAGATCGCGGAACAGATCAGAACGGATCGGCGTGACGTGATGGATCAAACCGTGTTCTTCAATATTGTGTTCGGTCACCGCCAGCGCGTCAGTGGAGATATCCACCGCATCGACTTCGGCTTCCGGGAAGGCATAGGCGCAGGCAATGGCAATACAGCCGCTGCCGGTGCACATATCGAGGATATGCTGCGGCTGCTCATTAATCAGGCCCGCAAAGCGGTTATTGATAAGCTCGCCGATCGGTGAACGTGGAACCAGTACGCGTTCATCAACATAAAATTCATGCCCGCAGAACCAGGCTTTGTTGGTCAGATAAGCCACCGGAATGCGCTCGTTGACGCGGCGAATCACGCGTTCAACAATACGATGGCGCTCGCTGGAGGTCAGACGCGCGGTACGCATATCTTCTGGAATATCCAGCGGCAAATAAAGCGACGGCAGCACCAGCTGTACGGCCTCGTCCCATGGGTTATCCGTGCCATGGCCATACCAGATGTTCGCCGCGCTAAAACGGCTGACCGCCCAACGCAACATGTCCTGAATGGTATGCAGTTCACTCACGGCTTCATCGACGAAAATTTTATCCACGTATTTCTCCAGGGCATGCTCGTATTAATTTCGGCGGCTAGTTTGCCACGAAGACGGCGATAAATCAGCATTCACGCGGAGCCTGAGCGCGAAAATTGCGTTTTAAGCGATCGGATGCCCGCCGAGTCGGGTTAAACTAACGGAAAATAAAAGATGAGATGCTCGAATGAAAAAGAAAACATCGCTCAGCGAGGAGGATCAGACGCTGTTTCGCCAGCTGATGACCGGCACGCGTAAAATTAAACAGGACACCATTGTTCACCGACCTCCACGTAAAAAAATTGCCGAGGTTCCGGTTAAAAGACTGCTACAGGAGCAGGCTGATGCCAGCCACTATTTCTCGGATGAGTTTCAGCCGCTGCTGAATACGGACGGCCCGGTAAGATACCTGCGTGCCGACGTCAGCCATTTCGAACTGAAGAAAATGCGCCGTGGCGATTACTCTCCGGAGCTGTTTCTCGATCTGCATGGGCTGACCCAGCAGCAGGCCAAACAAGAGTTAGGCGCGCTGATTGCCGCCTGTCGTCGGGAGCATGTGTTTTGCGCCTGCGTGATGCATGGCCACGGAAAACATATTCTGAAACAGCAAACGCCGCTCTGGCTGGCCCAGCATCCGCACGTGATGGCTTTTCATCAGGCACCGAAAGAGTACGGTGGCGACGCCGCGCTGCTGGTGCTAATTGAAGTGGAAGAGTGGCTACCGCCCGAACTTCCGTGATGCAGAAAAACAGAAAGAGCCGCGTTTGCGGCTCTTTGCATTTTCGGATGACGGCTGCGCCTTATCCGATACCAACCTTTTTAAATCGCTTTTGCCATTTTCAGGTTACACGGGCTCATCTGCCAGTTAAAAGTACCTTTCCCGCTCTCATCAAGCGTTACGCTGGCAATCGCTGATGTGGTAAACATCGGCGGTGTTTCACCTGGGCAAAGCTCAGACACCAGATACCCCACTAAAGGCAAGTGAGAGATAACCAGTGCCGTGGCGATACCTTCATTGGCCAGAGCCTGTAAATAGGCACTGACCAGACCGACATCGCCGCAGGGAGTCAGCTCCGGCAAAACATCCACACCGGTTGGCAGGTTCATACACTCCCCCACCACATCCAGCGTTTGTTCGGCTCGTAGGAACGGGCTCACCAGAACACGTTCGATATCCACTTTTTGACCTTTCAGCCAGTTCGCCATCAGGCGAGATTCGTCACAACCACAGGAGGTTAAGGGACGAACCGAATCACTGGCGGCATCGAGGGCCGCGTCGCCGTGACGCATGATAAAAACTTGCATATTGCACCGCTTTTGTTAACCAGAATCACCAATACCTTTATTCTCAGCCCCTATTGGCTGTGATAACGATATGGTGGCCGGCATTGTGCCTTATCCATTCACCGAATGAAACGCTGTTTTTTACCTCAACGGCGTAAGTATAGTCAATCTCTGTTTACATTTTGAGCGCGAGCCATACATTCAGTGCGGATTCATCCTACCTTTGACCTCATGAATTCAGGTCAGTTTCCCCAATATTCCAGAATCTTTCACTGTGTGCCGCCATCTGCAATAACTGTTCACACGGCGTAAACCGCGAGCCGTATTGCGTGGTCAGCCGTTGCAGAGTCGCAACCACTTCACCCGCGCCGAGTGAATCCATATACCGGAACGGGCCGCCGAGGAATGGCGGAAAACCAATACCAAATACAGCGCCGATGTCGCCATCACGTGCGCTACGGACTATCTTCTCGTCGAAACAACGAGCAGCTTCATTGAGCATTAACATGACGCACCGCTCTGCTACCTGCGCAGCGGTAAGTCGGCCCTGACCCTGAACGCCAATAAGCGTATAAATTGCAGGGTCGACCTGTTTTTTGCTTTTACGCCCTTTCACACCATAAAGATAGAAACCCCGACCATTTTTTCTACCTTTGCGATCGTCATTCAAAATTGAAGCAACAACATTTGCAGGCGCGCTAAAACGTTCTCCATATGCAGCCTCAAGCACTGGTATAATTTTAGTGCCCGTATCAATTCCGACCTCATCCAAAAGTTGGATTGGCCCAACAGGAAAACCAAACTTAACCAGCGCGGCGTCTATGGTTTCGACCCGCTCGCCCTCAGTCAACATACGAATCGCTTCGTTAATGTAAGGCGCTAAAATGCGGTTAACGTAAAAGCCGGCCTTATCTCTGACCACTATCGGCGTTTTGCCCTGTTTTTTCGCTAACTTAACGGTAGTTGCAATCGTCTGCTCGGAGGTCGTGGCATGTGGGATCACTTCGACCAATGGCATTTTTTCCACCGGACTAAAAAAGTGTAAACCAATCACTTGTTCAGGCCTGGTAGCATTCGCAGCAATATCGCCAATGGGCAAAGATGAGGTGTTAGAAGCAAAAACGGTATGAGGTGCGCAATTTTGCTCAACTTCTGCCACCATCCGTTGTTTTAGCGACAGATCTTCAAACACGGCTTCAATAATCAAATCGCGATGCGCAAAGCCACGGTAGTCGATCGATCCCGAAATCAGCGCCAGTTGTTTATCGCGTTCACTGGCTTTGATATGACGGCGGCGAACCTTCGTTTCAAGCTGATCCCAGCTGTACTTCAACGCGTGGTTGATTCCCTTAGCGTTTATATCTTTGATGCGCACAGGCAAGCCGCCTTTACAGGCCGTCACATAAGCAATACCGCCCCCCATCAGACCGCCACCCAAAATGCCAACGCTGTCCAGCGGACCGGGCTTCGCATCGCTTCCCGGATCCTTTTTCACGTCGGTGTTGGCAAAAAAGATGTGCCGTAGCGCCTGAGACTGGGATGTCATCGCCAGCTCACCAAACGCGCGGGCCTCTGCGTCGTAACCACTACTGCTACCTTGCGCTAGCCCGGTTTCGATGACCTCAAGAATACGTTCTGTTGCAGGGTAGTTACCTTGCGTTTTTTGCGCCGTCTTTTTACTGGCCATGCGGAACAACAGCGCCCGCCCCAGCGGCCCCGCCAACACTCGCTCTCTCACGGGCAGTGTTCGTTGCGCAGAACTGTCCTTTTTAGCCAGTTCAACGGCCGCTTCCAGCAAAATGGAATGCGGTACAACCTCATCCACTAAACCAACTTTCAGCGCCTGTTTTGCGCGTAATTGTTTTCCGGTGAGGATCATATCCAGTGCGGTACTGACGCCAATCAGGCGCGGCAGCCGCTGCGTACCACCGGAGCCGGGCAACAAGCCAAGTTGTACTTCAGGTAAACCCAGTACGGTTTTAGCATCATCGGTACAAATACGGTTGTGGCACGCCAGCGCCATCTCCAGGCCACCGCCGAGGCATGCACCATGAATCGCGGCGATAACCGGGATCGGTAAAGCATTAATTTCAGCCATCATCTGCTGCCCCTGACGGGCCAGCGTTTCGGCTTCCTGCGCGCTGCGACAGCTACCAATCATGTTGATATCCGCCCCGGCAATGAAGTTATCGGGTTTAGCCGAAATAAACACCACACCACGCAATGCTTTGTTATCGCGGATTTGTTTCAGAATGGCCCGCACCTGAGAAGCAAACTCTGCTTTCAGGGTGTTCATTTTCTCTCCGGGCACATCAATGGTGACAACAGCAACGTTATCCAGACGTACGTTTAGTGTAAAAGCCGATGTCATTTCCATTATTCCGCCTCCAGAACCATTGCCGCACCCAGACCACCAGCTGCACAGGCTGTCACTAAACCAAAACCGCCGCCACGACGACGCAGCTCATGGAGGGTTTGAGTGATCATGCGCGCACCGGTGGCAGCAAAGGGGTGTCCATAGGCAATCGATCCACCCAGCACGTTAAATTTACTGTCATCAACCTCGCCAGTGGCATGCCCCCTGCCCAGCACGTCGCGGGCAAAACGTTCGCTACCCAACAGCTGAAGATTCGCCAGCGTTTGCGCGGCAAAGGCTTCATGCATATCGATCAGGGTTAAATCTGCCATCGTCAGACCGGCTCTCTCCAGGGCAAGCGGTGTTGACCACGCCGGTCCCAGCAGCATGTCCTGCCAGACATCGATGGCGGTAAAAGCAAAACTACGCAAGTACCCCAGCGGCACCAGCCCCAACTCTTTCGCACGCGACTCCGTCATCATGATCACGGCGGCTGCGCCGTCCGTTAGCGGGGTACTGTTTGCCGCGGTGACGGTGCCGTGCTTGCGGTCAAACGCCGGACGTAGTTTGGCGTAATCGGCCAGCGTAGAGTTACCGCGAATGTTGTTATCTTCTGAAAAAGGATCTTTAAACGGTGGCGCGTAGGTAGTCATTACCTCATCTGCCAGCTTTCCTTCAGCCCACGCCTGAGCGGCACGCTGATGAGAGCGGTGCGCCAGAGCATCCTGCTGCTCTCGGGTAATACCATAGGTTTTGGCCATTTGCTCAGCCGTATCCCCCATACGCAAACCGGTGGAATACTCGGCGACGGCAGGCGGCACAGGCATCAGGTCACGTAAGCGTAATCGGGAAAAGAGTTTAAGGCGTTGACCGGTTGTCCGGGCCTTATTGACATCCACCAGCACCCGCGCCAGCTTTTTACTAACGCCAATAGGCAAGACTGACGAGGAGTCCGCTCCGCCGGCAATTCCAGCACGAATAGACCCCGCCATCAGGCTTTCCGCGACATTCGCCACTGCCTGGAAACTGGTCGCGCAGGCCCTGCTCACGCTGTATGCATCGGTATGTACATTCATGCCAGTTCCCAGCACAATTTCACGAGCAATATTTGGCGCTTCAGGCATTTGCACCACCTGGCCAAAAACCAGTTGCTCGATCACATCGGCAGGAATTTCGCTGCGCGCCAGCAGCTCACCGACGACCATTTTTCCTAAATCAACGGCGGGAATGCCATGAAACGCGGTAGCCTGACGAGCAAATGGCGTACGCAATCCACTTACAATGGCAATACGGTCGCCCTGGCGGGTAACCAGCGGTAAAGCCTGACTCATAACACTCCCCTGTAAAAAAATAAAATAAGTGGTCTGACCTGATCATAGTCTTAACCAATTTTTTACATTTAGCCAAGCGGAGAGAAAAGAAAGTGGGAGCTAAGACACAGTGAATAATCACTGACAGTTACGAAAAAGCCCTTGCTATCAGATAGCAAGGGCTTTTGCAGAGGGGGATTAACGCAGGCCCAGCTGGAAAATCAGCGTTTCAGCTTCACAGGCAAAAACAAAGTCGATATCCAGACGCACACCTTCTGACTCTTCAGTAAAGGTCGAAGTGATTTGGCAAGGCTCAGATTCCACGCCACGTGCCTTTTCAGTCAGAGCGGCCAGTGTTTCTTCTGCCTCTGCGCGATTCGCGAACACACGGCTGTAGGACGCGGTGCAATCGGAGTTGTCCATGATGGTGCCAACATCCATACAGCAGCAAACCGGGGTTTCATCAGCACTGCATTTACTCATTGTAGATTTCCTCTGTATTCGCACCTGAGGTGCCAGATAAACGATAGGGATATTTTACGCTCCCATTATTCGCCTCTCCAGTCGTTAATTGTACGAAATGAGATAAGTGACCGAAATCACACTTAAAAATGATCTAAAACAAAAATCGCCCAAACAGGTGAGTGCGCACCTCCGCAATTTTGCCAGCTGGATCGCGTTTCTCTGATCAAATTTGAAAATATTTATAAACATACTTGCAACATCTCAGCTGGTCCGACCTATACTCACGCCACTGGTCTGATTTCTAAGTCGTACCTCAGACCCTACACTTCGCGCTCCTGTTACGGTATGTAACATTGTTTGTATAAAAATAAATCTATGAGGTTATGGTCATGAGCCAGAAAACCCTGTTTACAAAGTCTGCTCTCGCAGTCGCAGTGGCAATTATCTCCACACAGGCCTGGTCTGCAGGCTTTCAGTTAAACGAATTTTCTTCCTCTGGCCTTGGCCGGGCATATTCGGGTGAAGGCGCAATTGCAGATGATGCAGGAAACGCCAGTCGTAACCCGGCACTGATTATGATGTTCGATCGCCCTACTTTCTCAGCAGGTGCGGTGTATATCGATCCAGACGTTAATATTTCCGGTAAATCGCCATACACCGGACGCAGCACTGATGCGGACAACATCGCACCTACGGCGTGGGTTCCGAATGCTCACTTCGTGATGCCTATCAACGAACAGTTTGGTTGGGGTGCTTCCGTTACCTCAAACTATGGTCTGGCTACCGAATTTAACGACAGCTACATCGTCGGTGAATACGGCGGTAAGACCGACCTTAAAACGGTCAACCTGAACCTGAGCGGCGCCTACCGTCTGAATGATAACTGGAGCTTCGGTCTCGGTTTTAACGCCGTTTATGCTGATGCAAAAATTGAACGTTATTCTGGTGAGCAGACGGCTGCATTACCGAAGGTCAGCAACAAAATTGCCAGCCTGAAAGGGGACGAATGGGGCTACGGTTGGAACGCCGGGATTCTGTACGAACTGGATAAAAATAACCGTTATGGTTTGACGTACCGTTCTGAAGTTAAAATTGATTTTGATGGCGATTATAAGAGTGGCATCCGTACCCAGGCGAACGCTATACCTGGCGCTGGCACTACATTCCCATGGGGAACGACCAATGCCACCGTCCCGGGTTCTCTGACGCTTAACCTGCCTGAAATGTGGGAATTGTCAGGTTATAACCGTATTGCACCACAGTGGGCTATCCACTACAGCATGGCCTATACCAGCTGGAGTCAGTTCCAGGAGCTGAAAGCAACCGGCACCAACGGGCAGACACTGTTCTATAAAGAAGAAGGCTTCAAAGATTCTTACCGCATTGCATTGGGTACGACTTACTATATGGATAAAAGCTGGACGTTCCGTACCGGTATTGCTTATGACGATAGCCCGGTTCCTGCAAGCAAGCGTTCCATCTCCATTCCGGACCAGGATCGTCTGTGGCTGAGTGCGGGTACGACTTACGCATTCAATGATGACGCATCCATTGACGTCGGCGTTTCTTATATGCACGGCCAGAAAGTGACCGTTAAAGAAGGCCCGTATACTTTCGATTCTGAAGGTAAAGCTTGGCTGTTTGGTACAAACTTCAACTACGCATTCTGATTTTCTTCAGACGTAAAAAAGGTGAGCTTTTTAGCTCACCTTTTTATTTGCCCAATTCCTTACTCAGAATCGATCTCTTTTAAATCGTCCTGAATGTCTTTCGCGTTCGGGTTTTCTTCTGGTTTGAGTTTCCCACCGTTCGCAATAAAGTCATGACGCTGGAAGTAAGCTTCACGCACCATAATGTAAGGATCGGAAGACTGACGCAGCAGACCGTCAGAGTCGAGCAATTGCGCGCGAGTTTCAATCCCTTCAACCGTCCATTTGCCTATCGACAACGGCCAGGTCAGCCAGGACAGTACCGGATACAGGGTATCGACCATATCGCCGCCGTCATCACGCAGTGTGAAACTACCGTAGAACGGAAGCTGCATATACGGCCCGTAACCCACGTCATAGTGGCCTAATGTACTGCCAAAGCGGTGTGGTTCAACGCGCTGCAACTTCGGATTAGCCATACCTGCCACATCGATAAAGCCGCCCATACCTAACAGGGTATTCAGGAAAAAACGGGTAAAGTGCACCATCCCCTGATAAGGATCGCCTTGCAGGAAATAGTTGACCATGACGGCCGGTTCTTCAAGGTTCCCCGTAAAGTTGCTTAAACCATTACGCGCCGGCTGCGGAACATAATCACGCCAGGCTACTGCTACCGGTCGAACAACATAGGGGTCCAACACGTTAAAGTTGAAGTTGTACATGGTACGGTTGAACCCTTCAAATGGGTCCAAACGCCCTTGTTGTTCAGTACCGGAGCTCGCACACCCCACCAACAGTGTGGTTCCCAGCGCAAGCGCCGACAGGCGAAGCTTCATAAGTATCTCCCTGTGTTTTATGGCTATCGCTGATTGCCATCCATGACGGAACGATGACGTATCCGCCTGTTTAGATGTGAGCGATTGTAACAGCACGTCAAATGATGTCTATATACCCTGTCTTACTGATTTGATCATAGCCTGGTAATACGCACTCCGCGGCGGTTCTATTCTAACTAACCCGATAAAAACAAACGTTACTATTTTTGCTATCTCAGACTTTCTCCCGCTGATTTTCAGAGAAAAGCCGCTACGCTTTAGCAATACGTGCTTATTCAGGATTCGGCCATGAATGACATCAAGAAAGATAAGATTGATCGACACAGCGACGAACTCGAAGTGGAAAGCGATGAAAAACTAACAGGGAAAAAGATAGAGCTTGATGAGGACAGACTCCCCTCCCGCGCCATGGCGATCCATGAACATATTCGCCAGGATGGGGAGAAAGAGATGGAGCGCGACGCAATGGCCCTGCTGTGGTCAGCCATCGCAGCCGGACTGTCGATGGGCGCCTCGCTACTGGCTAAAGGGATTTTTCACGTACAGCTGGAAGGTGTGCCAGGGGGGTTTTTACTCGAGAACCTCGGTTATACCTTCGGCTTTATTATTGTCATTATGGCCCGCCAACAACTCTTTACCGAAAATACCGTCACCGCCGTACTGCCGGTGATGCAAAACCCTACCCTCGGCAATTTTGGCCTGTTGATGCGCCTGTGGAGCGTGGTACTACTGGGTAATATTATTGGCACCGGGGTTGCAGCATGGGCGTTTGAACATATGCCGATTTTTGATGAAGAGACCCGCGATGCTTTCGTCAAGATTGGCATGGATGTGATGAAAAACTCTCCTGTGGAGATGTTTTCCAACGCCATCATTTCTGGCTGGTTAATTGCCACGATGGTGTGGATGTTCCCCGCCGCCGGGGCGGCAAAAATTGTGGTCATTATTCTGATGACCTGGCTGATTGCGTTAGGCGATACCACGCATATCGTCGTTGGCTCGGTGGAAATTCTCTATCTGGTCTTTAATGGCACGCTACACTGGAGTGATTTTTTCTGGCCCTTTGCGCTACCAACGCTCGCCGGGAATATCTGTGGCGGAACGTTTATTTTCGCGCTGATGAGCCATGCGCAGATCCGCAATGATATGAGCAACAAACGCAAGGAAGAAGCCCGGTTACAAGCAAAGCGTGATGAGCAAACGCAGAAAAACCAGAAAAAACAGGCCTGAATGGTGACTGTTTGAGCAGTCGGGCGGCCTGAGACTTACCGTTGTGAGTAAAAAACGCTATACTCGTGCCGCTTCGTCCCCTTAGTTAAATGGATATAACGAGCCCCTCCTAAGGGCTAGTTGCAGGTTCGATTCCTGCAGGGGACACCATTTCATAGTTCGCCACTCTCCGCAGTAGTTCGCAAAATCCCTTACACAGCAAGCTCTCAATAAAATATCAGTTCGTCATAGTTCGCAATAGAACGTTGACAGCCGCATAGTTTGACGGGTAAAAAACGAGTAAATAATTTTACCCACCGGATTTTTACCCATGCTGACCATCAAGCAGATCGACGCGGCCAAGCCAAAAGACAAACCCTATCGCCTGCTCGATAGCAACGGCCTTTACCTTTATGTCCCAGCATCAGGGAAAAAGGTGTGGCAACTCCGTTATAAGCTCGACGGTAAAGAGAAGGTGTTAACGGTCGGGAAATATCCCCTGATGTCGTTGCAGGAGGCCAGGGATAAAGCATGGCTGGCGAGGAAGGATGTCTCGGTCGGCATTGACCCGGTAAAAGCAAAGAAGATGTCAACGAAGGATAACTCCTTCTCTTCTATATACCATGAATGGTATGAACACAAAAAACAGGTGTGGTCAGAGGTATACAGTACCGAACTGTCACGCATGTTCCATGATGACATTCTTCCATTGATTGGCGGGATGGAGATTAACGAGATAGAACCAATGCAGATACTGGAAGTGATCCGCAGGTTCGAAGAACGCGGGGCAATGGAGAGGGCCAACAAAGCCAGGAGGAGATGCGGGGAAGTATTCAGGTATGCGATTGTGACCGGGCGCGCTAAGTACAACCCAGCACCTGACCTTGCTGATGCCATGAAGGGCTACCGGAAGAAGAACTACCCTTTCCTTCCTGCAGACCAGATACCGGCATTCAATAAGGCACTTGCTGGTTTCTCTGGCAGCATCGTTTCACGCATAGCGACTCAAGTTCTGCAATACACGGTACTCAGGACAAAAGAACTCCGGTCCATGCAATGGTCTAACGTCGACTTTGAAGCCAGGACGATTACGATCGCCGAAGAGGTGATGAAAGGACGCCGCCCTCATCTTGTTCCAATGTCAGATCAGGTTGTCTCTCTGCTTGAAATGCTGAGGCCGGTAACACAGCCTATATCAAGCTTCGTGTTCGCCGGACGTAATGATAAAACAAAGCCAATCAGTGAAAATGCCGTGCTGCTTGTTATTCGCCAGATAGGATATGAAGGTATAGCAAGTGGCCACGGTTTCCGGCACCAGTTCAGCACAATAATGAATGAACACGAATGGCCCGCTGATGCTATTGAGAAGCAACTGGCGCACGCTAACAGTGGATCAATACGCGGGATTTACAATCACGCTCAGTACATGGATAAGCGCCGGGAGATGATGCAGTGGTGGGCAGACTGGCTTGATGAGAAGGTGTCATAGAAAAGCAGCGCAAAGCCTTGCAAACCGATGATGATACTGCCGGCGATCAACACTGACGCCAGCAAGCATGAGAAAGAACAGATAAGCCGTACTGTTCAGGAAATGTTTGAAGAGGCTGAATTCTGGTTAGTGAGTGAGTAAAGATTTTCAATGCCCGCCACAGTTACGTCTTGATTACGCTGTGGCGGATATTCATTTTCGTAAACGTTCCTTTCCTACTCTGCTGGCTTCGGTGGCCAGACCGGATTAGCGGGGTCGACCTTTGTCAGCGCATAGCGATACTTCTGCCATTCAATCAGTTTGGGTTTATCGCTCTCGTCAATATAACCGCCGTCCTGCGCATCTCGCAGTGGTGCGATTACCACCGACGCCTCAGACAAGAGCAATGATTTTTTCCTTGCTGCCGCTGCGCTGAGTTCTTCTGGCGTTGGCGGTGGAATATCCACCCATACTGGCTGTCCATTCTGCGCGCCCAACATTTTTCCTTCTGGTGGAGCAACCAGCCAGTATTCAGCTGTTTCCTGCTCACTCAGCAGCACTGCATCAGACGGCCACTTTTCATCCGGGTAGGTGCCGTCATGCGCCCATTCCAGTGGGATAAACGTCAGTAGTGACGGTACAAAATACGCTTGAGTTTTCATATCAATATCCTAATGCCAGCCACTGGAATCCGTCAGCCGGTGTCGATGTTGTTCCCCAGGAAAAATAAAAATTTATACCTGTCTGTGACGCTGCGACAAGATGAGGGATTATGTCTATCGATGAATTTCCACTTTGATTTAGTGGGATTGCTATGGCAAATCGACCGGAGGTCGGGAATGGTGTCGGAAGCACAACGTTTTCCAGCCCTTCAGTGATGGACTTCACCACCTGCCCCCATTGAATTATCGTTCCACCAGGAACGTCAGGGATACGGATAAAGCCAGAAGCACCAAGCGCTTTTGTTGGAAGATAGTTTTTCAATGACTGTGCATTCACTAATTTTCGTAAAGCACCATCCCGTATATCCTGCATTGTCGTGATGGCATTAATTAATCCCGCCGCATCGACAAGTTTTTTTACTGTGGCACTCTGAATATCAGAATCTGTTGCTATTGCCCCGACCAGTCGCTCAGCATCTACCAGCTTTTTGGGGGTTCCGGACGTGACCTCGGCTGCTGATGCAATCGGTCCAATTCCAAGTTTGGTGAGTGCCCCCGAAGCGGTATTCGCGCCGGTTCCACCATATTCAATACCAAGAGCAAGATTTCCTGTACCACTTACAAAACAGCCCCACTTATTTTCATCAACAAATAAATACGTTCCACCACCAGGTGATTTTATTTGGGTTTCTATCGATAATTGTTCAATGCGGTCTAATCCAAGGTATGTGAGAATGTCAGCAATAGTACCTTTCCCGATAATATCTCGACCGACAGAAGTTAAATCAGTCTGCGATGCGGTATCAGTTCCAGTGAAATACGGGAGTTTATTTGCACCGGTTGTGAGCCCTGCCAATGCCGTCAGCGTGGCGTCAAGCGCCTGGAAATCCTTACCGAACGCGGCGGACATTTTGGCGATAAACCCGTTCAGGTCACCATCATCAAGTACATCCAGACCGCTTTTGTTGGCGGTGTACTGCGCCAGAGCTGCAGCTATAAAGCTGGCCTGTCGAATGGCTTTGTTTACCTGAGCACTGGAAGCTTTGCCAGCCGTGAAGCCAGAAAGCAGAGCCGGAAGCGATTCCCAGTCAGCCTGGGCCGTCACGTTAGCATTTGCCGCTGTCGCGAACGGTTTAAAGTTGTTTGTTGCCATTAGAGTATTGTCCCCCATGCTCCAACATCGAACCCACCGATGTATTCGTTATCCATATCAAACCCAAAGAATTTAGAGCCCTCGGATGGTGCTTCTACCGAAGGCGTTTCAACATCACCGACCCATACGCCGGCGGCTTTAACGGTGAGATAGCCTTGTTTGATAGCGGCAATCAGTTCAAGAGACACATCAGAAATATCAGTCTCGGGGAATACCCAGACCGATATCGTCATGTCCTGGTTGTCGACAATTTGCATCCTGAGGCCTGAGCCAGCAGTCGCAGCGTCAAGGATGGGAGGCAGAGAATCGTTCCGGCCGTCCCAGTTGTTGATAGCGATTTTCGCTTTCAGAGTGATGCGGTACGTCTCATCACTCAGCGTCGTATAGCCAGAATCAGGATCATATGGCCCCTGCCAGATGCCCTGGTCATATCCAAGCCCGTCAGTGTCCCAGCTGAAATAAACTCCGCTAATTGGCTGGCTGACTATGCGACTGCGTCCGATCCACAGACCGAGGATGTCGAGCTGTACACCGACAGCAGTATCGATATCGAAGGCTGTTATAAGCCCTGACATAGTGCTGGACACATCAATCAGCGGGCGGGTGCTCAGATCTATATGGTCAAAAAAGAGTGGCTTGGTAGCGTGGTAGTTAGTGATCAGTTCGGTGTATTTGCTCATGAGGTCACCGTGATACTGATATTCGCGGTGCTACAGGACGCAGAAGCATCATAGGCAATATCAATGTTTGATGCCGATACGCTGCCAGACGACTTACCGATCAGCAGGTCGGTAATATCGTAATAGCGGGCATTCCCGCCGCTCACAACGCCGAGGTTTGCCGGGGAATAAATACGGCTCAGCAGAACGTCGTCGCCAATTGTTAGGCCATTTATATAATCGGCAACAGCCTGTTTAATCTGCTCGCCGATTTGAGAGGTATAGCCGGTAAAAACTTTCAGGGTAATGGCTACGAAAATTGGCACATCGGTAGAGCGCGAAAAACTGATGACGTGTGGATTACCGTAAGTATCCGGCACCGTGACAGAAGTTGTCCCGTAGGTTGCCGTTCCCTGCCCTTTATTCCCCCTGATGGTCTGGGCTATTTCGGTAACATCCCCACCATCGACGATGGCGGAAATCGAGTGTGGCGGCAGCCCATTGCTGTCGGTTGCCCCCGTGTCGTTCTCATACAGTTTGTGACGTGTCACGCCAGCAATGTTAGCGATTGCACCGTCGACGCCTTCAAACGGTGTGACCGATGGTAGCGCGACGCTTTGCCCCTGCCGAATGCGCAGCTCTGCGTCGGTTTCAGCTGGTGAACCGACAGTAGCCGCAGCCGGGTTGGTTACCGACACCCAGCCGCGAGTCGGTGTATTAATGGTGGTGATAGTCCCGGCCATCGCCGCAACCGAACCGCTATTCGCACATGTGGCCGTCACCAGCACAGTACCGTCAACGCCGATCGCCACACTCGCTGGAAAATTCCAGATAATGCCGTTTTTATCCCGTGCGGAGCCATTCGTGATAGTCGTGCCTGCCGTACCGGTTAACAGAAGGTCAGCAGTAGAGTTTGTCGCTACTTTTCGCGTGATCCCGTTAATTTTCACATTGCTGCTAAGCGCTGCGGCCTGCGCTGTCATCGGTGAAAACGAGTTGTAAATCTCGATAGCGGTGTTGTTAGCGTCATGCACGGCAAGAGCCGCCAGCGCGACCATCTGCCCGTCTTTGCTGTCTGGTTCGAGGTAGGCATCACTACCGTAAATCTGCCTGAAATAGCTGGTCAGTGTATCTAGGATTGTCTGGTAATCAGGCGCACTAATCCCCTGGGCGGTTACCGTTGCCGATAGCCCCAGCGTGTCGAGGTTCAAAGCCATTTATGCCTCGCTTGTTACAGTCGTCTGGCCGTAGATTGTGTCAATGGAGGAAGTGAAGGTGACGCGACGGCTGGTGCCGTCATAATTGGTATCGAAGGAAAGAATCGACAGAACGCCCAGTGTGTCCTGTATGCGTTCACGTATAGCCAGGATGTAGACGTCAGATCGCTGTTTACCAAGCACCGACTGAACATACGGCGTGCCTTCCGTCAGATCGAGAAACCACTGACCGCGCCACAGCTCGAAGCGGGTTTTTACTGCCTGGGCGACACACTCCGGGCTGTCGATAAGGAAGGTATCGTCACCCTGCCCGAAAGTGTAATCGCCGTCAGCATCTTCGCGACGGTATCGCATTATTGCGGCCCTCCAGTAGTTCCCCCGCCTGTCTGAACTCCGCCATGTTTATGCGTGGCGACACTTATACCTGAAGCTGTCACATCATTCGTTACCGTAACCGGCCCAAGCATCGTCGCAGTACCACCACTTTCTCCCATTCCCTGAGACAGGTTACCGTTAATCGTTACGTTGCCGTTCAGCGTGATAGTCGGGGATGTGATTGTCGTTCCACCTTCAGCCGTAGCCGTAAGCTGGCCCGGCGTTTTAATGGTGATGTTATGTCCTGCGGCGACCTCTACGAACGCCGCGCCATCATCGGTTCGCAGCTGCGCGGCGCTAGTACTGATACCGCTGATTTTCTGTGCTTGCGACTGCGGGCCAACGATGGCGAACGCATCAGACAAGTCATGCTGGCGCGGGTCGACGGTCTCCTGAACGCCGCCGCTCTGCCACCAGAAATCTATGCATCGGTCAGCAAAGATCAGCAGACACTCGTCGCCTTCTTTTACCGGAAAGGTCAGCGTGCATCCGCCGCCGCGCGGGAAGATGACAGGCACATCCACCAGAGGTTTTAATTCGGTGGAGCCATCGCCAACAATACCGCGAAGCGCCACCTCTACTGTGCAGGTAACAGTATCAGGATCGAACGACTGAATGATGCCAGGCATCGCTACGCGCATCTGGGTAGACACCGAATCAGCAATGGCCTGCGCGGTCTGCTGCTCTCCGCCGATCTGTGATTGAGTTGTAATTGGCATAAAAACCCCATAAAAAAACCCGCTCGGCGGCGGGTTGATGGATATTCAATATCTGGTTATTTAACTTTTATGCAGTCGTATGTTGCATACTGTCGCGGCGCATCCATGCTGGCTTGTACCCACTGAGCGTTTAGGATGGCTTTTCCTTTACGTTTAATGTATTCAATGCCAACCCAACGACCGGGCAGACTGGTAGCAACCATCCACTCCATTTTTATATTATCCGGTTCGTTGTTAGTGCTCCCACCAGCACCGATGGGAGTAATTTTTTGCGTCTCTGGTTTCGCGCCATTAATTCTGGCCCAGCCATCAGCAGAGGAAAGATCTATCGTATACGGTCCACAAACTGTTTTGTAATTGATGCCAAGTTTTTCGTTGCTGTGAGCTTTCCTGCTTTTCTCATAATCTTCCTTCGCAACATCATTCATCTTTTGATAGATAGCAGGTTGTTTTAAAGAAAACTCATTCAGCTTCTTAATAAAGTTTTCTCGCGGAACCTCTGCAAGCCCCATAGGTTTTCTATCAAGGATATAGTCATCATATATCTTTGACACAACAGAAAGTGATGACAGTTTTTTAGCTAAATCATTTTCAAAGTTTAGATAATTAAGTGGTGAGTTGTCTCTTATATCAATAGCTCTAACTCCACCTGTACCGTATTCATGATAAGCAGCATAAAAAACAGGTATACTTTCAGGTTTTTTGTTAATCGCTTTAATTAGTCCTTCTGGACCGCAAGACTCTCCACTCCAGTCAATAAGCGACTTCCCTTTCGATTTCCATGTTTGGCAATCATCAGCTGATAAAATTAAAATTGGCTGCCATCCAGGACGTTTTTTGAAACCTGCATTCTGTTCAGAATTAAATCCAGCATTTACGCATCCAGAAATAAGCAGTCCAGATAGAAAAAATGCAAAAGATCGAAGTCCATTCTTGTTTTTCCCCACTTAACTTCCTCCTGAACGAACTAAAGTCGACTGGCTGATCAAATCACGACTGCCACGCGCAAAACACATCAAATCCATGTACCACGCCTGACCTCTGGTGTCGCCAGTATAGTCGATAGCTTTGACGATATAAACGCCATCCGTCGCAATGCTGGCTGCTTGTGACGTTGTGCCTGTCAGCACACGGTTGCCGTTCTCTTCCGTTTCGGTGATACGCCCGGGCGACTGTGCTATTTCGCTATTACCGAGCGCCGCGCGGTACACCGAAGCCTGATCGAGCTGGATAAGACCATTAATGCGGATGTTCGGGTTTATCAGGCACCGCACGTTTACGCCGCCGCCCATCGTTTGTTGCGGCATACCGATCAGGCCAGTATCGGCATTCAGCACGATGGCTTCGTGAATATATTTATCCTCCGGCACCATCTGGACCTGACCATCCACCAGCTGCCATGTCGCTTTGCACTGCGCTGCAATATTATCCATCACGTTACGGGTGGATGAGTAAATCGCGCGGCCACGAGGAAACACAGTATCAGGAAAGTTGCCGGTAATGCCCTGCGTCACGCCGAACGCGTTGAAATCCTGCATCGTCGCCCGGTGCAGATCCGCAACGGTATAGCCAGCGGCAAGCGTGGTGATGGTGGTCGCATAAAGGAACGCTTCGTGATCACCAATAGCCTGAATCAACACCCAGGAATCGGTAATGTTGTCCTTCCCGGTGACGGTGAAGCGAATATCACCGTCAAAAATCAGGCCGTAGTTCTGACCGTTCACCTGCCCTATCTGGTCTGGTGAAATCTCCCGGGCGACACCAACCTGGCTCGCATCAACATCCGGCGCTATACCGTCATATCCGGCAATGATGCGAATTTTGGCAAACTCCTGCCCCAGTATCTTGTTCGTGGTATCGGTCGAAAGGTTGTAAATTTTCACGTTTGCCACGCGCGGCCAGCGTGTATCTGCCCATTCGATCTGGAACGTGACCTTAAAATCTGACAGAGAAACGCCCTGCCCGTTCTGGTCCAACAGCTGCAACTCAAAATGGCGCATCCAGTTAAGAGACATTTCTACTCCTGTACGAAAATGAGGTGGCTGTATGTTCCGAGGTTGGTTTTGGTGGGCTCGTCTGGTGCGCCCTTATCGGTCGCCACCACCAGCGCGCCATCAATGCCAAGCTGTGGATATTGTCGTAACAGGTTCACGCCAGTCAGTAGAGGTACGCCAGAGAGAAGCGCGGCACCGCCGCTATCCATCACGTCCATAATCCAGCCAGCCGCATCACGCCAGATGATCCTGAGCGTATACGTGGTATTGCCCAGCAAAACGCGGAACTGCTGATTGTCAGGAGAAAGCGGTATTTCGTTAAACTGCATATCATCCCCCGAATGCTGATGTAACGCTTCCACCCAGCTGGCTCAGCAAAGATTCGTTTGGCGGTGTAGTGGATTTCGTCCCGGAATTTTGCACCGCCGATGTGCTGACGCCATCCTGCATATCTGATTTATCAGCAACGCTAACGCTCTGCGTTTGCGACATGATCACTTCACGCAGGGTAAGCGTGCAGTTCAGCACGTTCTCGCTGGTTTTGTCCGTTGTCACCTCGATGGCTCTCACCAGCATATTGCTGTACACCCGCTTCCCGGTCACCACATCGAACGGCACCCGGGAGGACTGGAGATCCAGCAGTTGCTGATAGGTCTCTTTCGGGCTCAGTCCGGCGCTGAGGCCGATTGAAGATGTATCAATGAAGTCCAGCAACGAACCGCCCCCAGCGAAGCCGCATTCCATTGTGACTTCGCTGGGGCGCTTATACGCATGATCGGCGATGAAACCCGAGGCGCTATTCGTTGTTGGCTTCTCCACCGGGTGCTCAGTAATTTCGAGCGCATCAGAATGCTTTTCGGAAACGACCACGCTGGGGATCAGCAGGCCAATTCGCCGTGATTGCTGACGAAAAATCGCTGATAAAATATCCATTATCTCGGTCCTGCGGGGAGTTGCTGGGTTAACTGTGAATTCACGCCCTTTTGACGGTCAACAGTCAAACGGGCAGCCTCGCGTGGATCGGAAACGCCGTGGATGTTAATGTTCGTTTCCTGCTGAATCACCGGGGCGCTGGTGGGCATATTGCTCATTACTTTCGGAATGTAGTTGCGCGTTTCCTGCGGCATTAGCCCCATTCCATAACGCTTAACATTCCCGATCCCCCAGTTATATGATGCCAGTGCTTTGCTAAGGTCTCCGCCGTTCTGCCGCAACAGCTGGCTAAGGTACTTAGCGGCTGCCTGAGCTGACTTTTCCGGGTCGAACACATCGTTACCACGCAGGCCCATGTCTCGCGCCGTGCCATCCATGAACTGGAACAGCCCCTTTGCACCCGCGCCGGACATGGCGAACTGGTTACCACCTGACTCGGTTATCGCCACACTTTTCAATAGACCAGCTGGAAGTTGATAAAGCGACTCAAGTTTATTGAACATTGGCCCCATCCAGTCGAGCAATACTTTGCCCTGGGCTGTGGCCTGTGGACGTTTGACTGATTGCGCAAACTGGGAGGGGTCACCCGATATATTTGGAGAGATTTCAGCAGCTCCAGCCGGGGAGAAAAATAAATTACCGATTTTGGCAATCCCGTCTGAGATTTTTTCAAGATAACCATTAGCAGCCTGCTGACGGTTTTTTATTTCATCTCTTTCATGCGGGGCAATTTCATTACTACGAACATGCTGTTCCGCCCCGGGAATGTCAGGCTGAACATTATCGCCATAAACGACGCCATTGCTTTGCGCCTGACGAATAATCTTACCTGGGCCACCATGCAGCCAATCCATCCATGCGGGCCATTCTCTTACCTCGCTAACATCTTTTCGCCCAAGGTCGGTTTTGATGCCAACCGTAGCAAGAGCATCACCAATGTTCCTTTTGGTATAGTCCAAAGATGATTTAGCACTGGCTTTTATGTTTTCACGATCTGAAACCAGGTAACCAGCATACGCTCCCCATAATTTAAGCCATGGAGGTATCGGAAGACCGGATATTTTTGCGAATGCTCCCAATACTTTTGTTACCCATACCCCAGCGATGAAAGTAGCCAAAATTTCCAGCGAGTTCTGCCATCCACCAACAGAATCTTTCAGCCCCAGAAGCTTATCGCGCAGCCAGAGAATTGCCTTTTTCGCCTTTTCTATTGCAGGCTCCCACTTGGACCAGTCAATCAGGCTTTTACCGCCTTCTTTCCACGTCTGATAATCGTCATAGAGTAATCCGATCGCCAGAATCAGCGTGGTGATAATTCCAATCGGGGATTTCAGGAACGCAGAATTAAGCAGACGCCATGCGACAAGTAGAGCACCGAATATTTTCAGCAGATTTTTACTGCCATCGTCAAGACGCTTCCACCAGTCAATGACAGAGCCAGCGCCCTGTATGAGCCGCCACGCCATTCGCGTGAAGGCGTTCGCAAGCCAGATCACGCCTTTAATAACTCTGGTCAGCGTCTCTTCAATCTTCGGGAAGTTGTCGAGGATGCGCCGCCGCAGGCTGTCCAGCGAACCAGCAAGACCACCAGCGAGGTTTGAGCCGATCTTGTCCCGCATAATGCCGAACAGCGACGTAAGCCCGCGCATGGACGTCATGAATTTGTTGGACTGAACGGCTGCCTTATCAGCGTTGAACCCAGTCTTTTGCAGCATAGACTGGTAATCGGCGGTAAAGCCATTCATGCCGCGCCGCATCGCCATCAGCGTGTTTTCATCGATGCCGAGCATCTGCGCGTATTGCTTCGCGCGGTAATACGGCATGTTGTTGAGCTTTTGCCCAACGCCAGTAAAGATGGCCGCAGTATCACGCATCTTTCCGCTGGCATCTCGGGTCTGGACACCAAGACGGTTCAGGAAGCCTTCCGCCCCCGGATTGCTACGCATGAAACCGGCCAGCCCTTCGAGGGAGGACACGGCCGACTCAGCGCTGGCACCCGTTTGCGATGCGGCATAGCCCAGCGCTTTGATGCCCTGGACGCTGGCCCCCGTCCGCTGGGATGCCCAGTAAATTTTATCCAGACCATTCGCGATCTGGGTGGTAAATCCGACAATGCTCAGCGCTGCGCCTTCCACCACCGCGCCGACCTTCAGAACGTTCGCGGTAACGCCTTTCAGCACGGCTTCAAACTTATTAGCGCCAGCCTGATCGATATCGAATCCCAGCGAAACAAGGAAATCTTTAATCGTATCTGCGTTACCGCTCATTGGCAGCTCTCCATTTATCTACCCGGGCGTCGTTATCCTCGCGCATGTCGAGGTAGTCATTGAGAAGCGCGATGCGGCAGAGGTCTACCGCACCGCTGTTAAGGTCTTTCTGGTCAATATGGAAGGCAAGCGCCGGACGAAGAATAAAATCTTCACCGCCCGGCAGGCTGTTGAAGGTTATTCCGCTGGCGGGGTGGGCATCTCGCTGGTAGGGAGTCCTTGCAAAAAATTTCCCAGCGAGTCGGCGACCACCCGCGCCACCAGTTGCAGCATGGTCAGCAGGTCGATATCGTCAAACGCCATTTCGCCATGCTGGCAGACCGGCACCCAGCCTTTCATATGCTCGCGTGAAACGACGGAAAGGCAGGGGAACAGGATAGCGTCCACGTCGCCATCGCTCAGATCGGACACAGCATTGGCAATCTTTGGCAGGATGGTAGCCATCGCGCCTTCGGTGTCTTTGCTGCTGATCTTCTCCTGAACGCTCCGGAAGTCAGAAACCATCCCGGCCAGCACCGGCAACAGCTTGCGGGACACCTTCAGCTGTTCGAAAACGCTGAGCTTTGCGGTGCGATATTTCACGCCTTTAATTTCGAATTCCATGCGTTAAAACTCCCCGAGCAGCTGGTCAATCTTGCCGCAGTCGAATACCCAGGCGACGGTTCCGCCCTCTTTAGCGTTATTGAAATCAGGCTGTTTCTGGAATGCACACGAACGCGCAGTAGAAATATCACCCGATGCCGTGTTGCGAATGACGATCACGTTATTTCCCCAGGTGGCAGAGGACTGGCTTTGCGCGTTATACGCCAGAGACAGCCTCTTGTTCACCGGGGAGGTTTTCAGCAGCGTCACCGTAATGGTGCCTGACTTATCGGCGTGCAGGCTGTGCATCACTTCGCCATCGGCACCGATGGTCATGGTGTTCTTGTTGCCGCCCATGGTCTGGGTGATACCTTCCTCAGAGTTCGCAGAACCCTGACCAAGATCGATAACGCCGGTCGGCCCGGTGAGCGACGCGGTTACATCGAGAAAAGAATAAGTTGCCATTTATCGCTCCTTAGCGAACCACGTTGATCTGCACATCGGCATAATGAACTGCGCCAGCCAGCTTACAGGCCACCTGAATTAACGGTGCTTTGCGCGCTTCTCGGTCGGCCTGCGCCTGTTCGGACAGAGGTTGCGCATACACGTAATAACCTTTGGTCAGCGTATCGCCGGAATTCAGCTGTCCGATAGGGCCACCATTCCACACGCCAGCCGCTACCAGACCGTTCGTGACGGACTGATCCATGGACTGTTCAACGTTGGAAAGCAGACGGGTCACACCGGCATCAGTCTGCGGAATTTTGGTGGTGCTGGTGTAAAGCAGGTTATAGAGGTTGGTCTGAACGTAGTTCTGCAACCAGTCGAGCCCGTGGCGCTCGTCGAAGAAGTCACCGTTCGCCATGACACCCTGTTGCAGGATCGCCGTGTCGTTGGCGTAGTACACGAACACGTTCGCATTCTTCGCATCCACAGCCGCCGCCTGTCCTACCGTCAGCGTTTCGTAGGTTACGCTCGGTTCCTGTTTGAATTTCAGGGTAATGGTAGTATTGCTGCCGTTGAAATTGACAGTAAACGCGCGACCAAAAGCTGAAACCGCCGCATAAGGGCTGCTGGTGGAATATTGAATAAAGGTACGGGAATACTTGCCAGCCTTTAATTTCGACGCAACATCGGTCGTCGAAGTCGTGCTGATGATCTCAGCGTCGGCTGACGTTACCCCGAAAATGCGGCTCAGGCTGGACGCTTCGATGAGTTTAGCAACCTCAATCACGTCGTCAGCATCAAGCACATCATCGCCATCAGCAACATCATCAGCGACAACCAGCCCATACCAGTTGGTATACTGCAGGCAGGCATTAACAGCTTGCACGATGGTTTCCACGCTTCCACCTTCGGAAGAGGTCAGCGTCTTCGCCCAGCGGCCAACATAAACCTGCGTCGGCTTCGGCGACTGGCTGAAGAAAACCTGCGCCGCTTCATATTCCGGGCTGTCGACTCCGAAGTCCTCGCCAATGTCCTCAACGGACGCATAAAGGCGAACGCGCTCCTGCACCGGAATGACAGTGGAAGAACCGAGGATCAGCAGCGCGCCGAAGTTACGACCAGTAGCCGCTTTCGGCGAGATGATCACATCAACGTTTACAACGTTGGATACAGGTAAGCCCTGCGTCATAGTTTATTCTCCAAAAAAGGTGACTGGCGCTTCCACCAGCGATTTAATGCCGTACTCGCGCACGACCTTCCGGCGCAGGCGCACCGTCATGTCGTAGCGGCGAACCCATTGCTGGTTGATAAGTTCGGGGAAAGGGGTCAGACCGGTATAGTCGCCCAGAGACAAACCAAGCGCGTTCAGCTCAGCATTGTTTTGCGGGACAGATATGCCATCGCGAAAACGGGACGCATAAGACATACCAGCCGGGCCATAGAACGACGCCATGCACTCGAACGTTTCATGCCGCCAGAGCTGAGCGCCCTCGTCGGTCTGATTGGTGAATGCAGGGTTGTTATCAATGAGCAACCCGGTAACGCCAAACGCGCACCAGTTCGTTTCAACGGGTGGCAGTGGCGGCTGATTTTTCTGCCAGCGCGGACGAACCATTCCATACGGCAAGCCGGAAACATTGCGCATCCACTGGCTTAGCAGCCTGTCGAGCGCTTCGTCATAATCCGGATCGCCACTGGTTGGTATCAGCCAGCCGCGCTCTGTGCTGGTGTTATTGCTCAATGGGAGTTCCCCCATCAAACGGCAGTAATTCACAATGAGCCTGGACGAAGCCAGCACCGTAAGCCGTATACGGGTCGACGAATGTCACGCGATAATCACGGTTCTGATACGTCACGATATCGGCGTCACGGCCAGTCTGCCCCTGCGTCAGCCGCTCAGTTGTCACGATGAGAATCGCGCCACTGATAACCTGGCCGGACTGCATACGTCGGTTTTCGAGAGAGCGGTCAACGGTAACAACTCCGGCAAACTGCGTTTTAACTTCGCTGTCGCTGCCGATCCCGTCCTCGTCCACCGTTTGCGCGCGACGCGTTACCCACAGGTTGAAGTCGCAAAAATCGGGGTCAAAAAGTACGTCCGTCACATCAAGATTCGGCATCTTTATCCCTCACAATATGGGTAATGGCTCTGCGGTACTGTCCGGTATCAATCAACGGCCTTACATTCTCATTGCTTATCAATTGACCAGAATCTGGGTTGATAGCATTAAGCTTTCCGTCTGCCGATCTGCGTGCTAACTCAGCTTTCGCCCCTTTGCGCCCTCGACGCGCGCGGGCTTCAACGGTGCTATCAGCAAGCGGTGTAAAGCCGGTAATGGTCATGTAACGCCTGACGCCATTCGCGGCCAGCGTTCCGGCGCGGTTAAGCGCTCTTTCCGCACCCGCCGCATTTCCATCAAGCGCAGCCTGCGCCGCTGCTTTGAGCTGCGGCACCGTCTGTTCCTCTACGGATTTAACGCCGGGGATCAGGTGCGGGCGTGGGGGGATGTTTTGCGCTGGTGAGCCGTATTCGTTGACGTAACCGATCCCGGCATTACCAAACGGAACATCCTCACGCTCGCTGTCTTCTTCCGGGATGCCCACCAGCACATCCTTTTTGGTTAGCGACCGGAGCGCATCCAGAATGGCCTGAGCGTTATCAACCCTCGTTGTTACACCACTTTTGAAACTCATAGCTGGCGACCGCCCGCACCGAACATCGTGATCAGCTGATAAAATTCAGCGCCATATCGGGTGTTATTCCAGAAGCCTGCGTCAGGGTTTAGCGTCGCGCTGGTGTCATAGCTGACGCTTACCTTGTCAACGGACTTGGAGGACTGAACACCATTGGTTGAGCCACCCGGGCCGCCGACGAGCATTGCCCGGCTATCTGCCGCCCAGAGCGTCATGTAGTGAGCCACGAACAACTCGACAAAGTACGGAAACAACTTTTTGCCGGTGACGTTTTCGCTCAGCAGTTCATCGGCAAGATTCAGACGAAACTGGATTTGTGCTTCGGGATATTTGGCAGGGTCAGCAAACTGTGGAAAGTCGCGCCGAAAATCACTTACTGTTGGCAGGCTTTGATTCTTTGGCATCTTTCGCCCCATTACCGCCAGTCTGGGCGGCAGCAATCTGCGCTTGCAGGCTGTCGTTCTGCTCTTGCAGCTTGAGCAGCGCTTCTCGCAGATCGGCAATCAACTGATCTTTATCGATAATCTGCTTATCTTTGTCGGCAATCTGAGCTTGCAGGCTGTCGATAATGGGTTGCAGATCATCGGTGTCGCTAATCACGCTTTCGGAAAGCTCGGAGTGCGCCTGGGTGAACCAGTGCGACGCGACCTCTTCCGGTACGTTATGCCGTCCCCGGCCAAACTCCCTTTTTGACTGATCGCCGAGCGTCAGCGTAAACGGGGTGTGAACATGGATGGTAACCAGCTTTTCTTTCGCCATTTTCAGTTCCCTTCTGGCCCCTTTCGGGGCCGTTCTGGTTATCAGATACCGTCCACGTAGGACAGGGTTTCTTTGTACACTGGCTCAACCGCACCGAGCTTGCCGTAGTAGGTCGCAATCTGATACAGACCGCGATACTGGACAGGAACGCTCTGCAACGGCACCAGCGGATAGCGCACGTATTTCTTGTCGTTGGTGTAGGCGATCATACGGTCTTTACCGCCAACCCCACGCCCTTTCAGCCATTTGACCGCTTTGATTTCAAGCGGAACGCCGTTCTGGTGGAAAGCGATAGTGTTCACAGCCAGATAGGTCAGCAGTGACTGGTTACCCGCTTCGGAAACCTTACGGCTCGCCAGCAGTGAATACTGCTCTGGCGGAATGCGCAGATCAGAAGGCACGATGGAATAACCGGATGCTGCCCAGGCATTAGACAGAATGCTGTTCACGCTATCGAGGATCTCGTCGTTGGTTGAGTTCGCCCAGGTCTTCGGCGCGTTGTTCAGCGTCACACCGACGAGGTTTGCCAGACCTTTCAGGCCGAGTGCGTCATCACCGATGTAAACCTGCTCGTCGTTGTCCATCTGCCATTTGAGCTGCATCCCGTCGTACTTCTGGGTATCAATCGGGCGGCCTACCTGCTGAGCAGCTGCCAGCTCTACAACGGTCCAGCCCAGTTCCATACCCCAGAGGTTCAGTGGATTGCCGTCTTTGCTGATATCCACGTTCACGCCAGCAATAGCGGTGGAGTCTTTGCCTACCCAGTTTTTACCGTTCGGATTTGCGCCAGTACCCGCAGCGCCAAAGCTGGTGTTAGTCCAGCTGGAAATGTCATCTGCGATAGAGACGTCTTCACGCAGCTGAATATCGCGGGTCCAGGTGTAACCCACCAGCGGCAGGTTCAGCGTCTGGTCGAGTCGCTCCAGCTCCCCGATGAGAAAGGCACCAGAGCTATCAACGGTTGCCTGATCAAAAGTAATCATTCGTCTGTTCCTTAAATCTTCCAGGAGATTTCTGCATTGCCGTTAGCGTCACCGGCCCCTGTGAATTCGGCGTTAGTCAGCGCCACGTTTTTGCCACTGACTGACGTGGACATGAATCCGCCCAGCGGCACGTCAATGGTCGAATCGAGAGAAACAACCACGTAGACAGGCGCGCCTTTTTTGATGGTGCTGGCATCGAAGCCAGATCCGAGGTTAACGGTCATGTAGCCACGCTTCATGGCGTCGCCCGGGAAGTTCTTATCCGTCCCCACCTGGCGAACCATGTCTGGCTGCGATGTGGTCGGATATGGACGAACATAGATACCCTTCACCTTGTCGGCGGTGTCACCGTCCGCCAGCGGCACGAAAAAGCCGTCAGCGTCGTATTTGCCAGCCAGACCATAGGCAGCGAAGGCGTTAGCGGATTTAAGGATCACCGGTTCGACGGTTAAGTCCTGCGGGCGAGAGATAGCCCCGGCAATGCCAACAGGCATCCGGTACAGATATGCAGTCATTGGATTATCCTTTGCGGTTAGACCAGAAGTCGGCGTTTTGTTTGTTCAGGGAAGCGATGCTGGTCATGCCCATATTTGGACGTTGTGCATCGCCCGTGGTGCTGCGGGTGTTTCGCCCTTTGGCAATCTCAGACACGGCGTTAAACGCCATATCGACCGATTGCTTGGGCAATTTGCGGATATCCGCATCACCGACAACCTGGCGAACCAGTGTTTTGTCAGCGGCAGCCAGCACATCACGTTTGAACGCGGTCGGTTTCACCTTTCGGCTCAGATCGATACCCGGGACGATAACCTCGGCACGCCAGGCAGAGTCACCGGTAATCGTGGTTTCCTCTTCGTCGTCCTCGCCGTCGCAGGTCGGATCTTTTTTGTCTTTTTCATCAGGCTTATTGTCGTTATCGCAAGTCGCATTTCCTTCCAGCTTAGCCAGCAGGGCTTTGAGCAAGGTTTTGATATCGTCCTCGCCGTCGCCGGTTGGCTCTCCGCCCATTTCCGGCTTTTTGTCCGGCAATGGTTGCTGCGGTGAAAGGTTAATGTTGAGGTTAACGCCGCTGGGCAGATCCCCCTCGTCACCCGTTACCGCCGCTGGCGCAGAGTCCAGCAGTTCGTTCATGGTGTCAGCGTCACCCGTTTTGATGGCCGTGCGCATGCGGGTCCACCAGCTTTTCTTTTGATTTGCCATTGTGTCTCTGTCTCCAATTGCACAACGATTTCCGGCTCTGCCTTTAGGGACAAGAGCCACATGGTTTCCGGTAATATCGACCTGCTCGGCTTTACCAGGCTCGGTCTGCTCGTACTCCGCGTCATAGCCACACGACACTTCGCGCAGGCCATCTTCGATAAGCTGAATGGCGCTTTCGTCTTTGACGATAAGGTCAGCCAGCATCAAATCAGACTGGTCACCAGTCCCGCGCCGCACATTCTGAAGATGCCCGACAGCAAGCTCTTTCCAGTTCTCGGGATTTACCAGCCGAACATTCCCGTTTTCATCTTCAGGATGCAGGATCGTGATGCTCATCCCTTCGAATGAGGCGAGAGTGGCCGGATGAAATACCTGCTCAGGAGAGCGCGTTACGACTATCTCGCCGAGCTTGTCGGGTTTGAGGTTTGGCAGATCGGCAGCGCCGTAGAGCTGCTTGCCCGTTCGACCTATCGGCACGTCTTTGCACAGCAGCGAGCCGTCAGCCAGCTGGTAGCGGGTTTCCCCCAGCCGGGTATTGAAAAAATATTTCATGGTTTACCTGCGATTCAGGCGAGATAAGAATGAGGGTTGGGGAAGACGATTTCTTTGTAACAGCGACAATTCGGGAGCTCGCCAGCGTGACCGGTCATGCCGTCAAGCGTTGGAGGTCTACCCCATTCGACAAACTTACCCTCCATCTCCCGATGAGAATGTCTGACGTCGCCATCTTCGGCTGTACGCCAGATATAACCATTCGATCCGATTGACAGCGCACGCGCCTGATCCAGCGCGCCGGTTGCGCGTCCAAGCTCGGTACGTGCGATAAGGTTCGCTCGCGAGCGTGACACGTCACCGGACGCTGCTATCTCTTTCGCGAATGGCTCAGCGCGGCCACCAGTCACAACGGCCTCGATGGCTTTGTTCTGAATGTCATACACCCGATCGGCGGCCTCAAGAGGTAGCGATTTGATGTACTTAATCTGCTCGGCAACGATGGATTTCATCACCTGGCCTACCGGGGCGCGGTCAACCATGTTGCGCAGCTCTGCGCTGATGTTCCGACTGTGCTGACGCCACTGCTTTTCATTCTGGCGCGCAATGTCGGCGGTAAAGTTCTCAGCAACCTTCGTCGCCCAGGGGGTGATGATTTCGCTGTAGCGATCCAGCGCATCCATTATTTCGGTGACGCTATCGTTTGAACCATCGTAGCGCCCATTTACGATATCCCCGACCGCCCGCGCTATCTGCCGTAGGCTCGTTCGATATCGGATCTCCGCCTGGCGACTCTGGCGGTTTGTCGCCAAGTTCGCCGATGCCTGGCGGCGCTTCGTCTTCGGCATTCTCTATGTCCTCGTCGGTAATGGAAGCCCCGATTCCGGTGACGTCAGAGTTTTCGCGCAGGTCGGTCATCGCCGCCTTACGCGTCATCAATCCGTCTCCCAGCGCGGTGCTGATCGCGGTGGTGGTGTTTACGGCCACCGTTGAGCGGTCAACGTCAGACATTTGCCATAGCGGGTTAAACTCAAACGTGAAATCGTCCGGCAGCGGCTTACCGAGTTCCGAGCGGTGCATAATGTCCAGTATCCGGCGCATCGGCAGCCGTAAGCGGCGCTCCTGCAATGAGCTCACCCGGTCGTAATAGTTGGCGAGGTCAGCGTCACCAGTAGAGAAGCCTTTCGGGGACTGACCGAACAGGCGTACCAGCGGGATGCCGACGGCACCGCTGATCTGCTCAGCGAACTGCGAAAGAATGTCATCCAGACCACTGAAGCTGTACTGGTGGGTTTCGAACTTATCCCGCGAGTCCATGAGCGTCATGCCTTCATTGCTCTGGAACTGGCGGATCAGGTCGATGTTCTTCAGCAGCGCCTCGAACGCCGGGCCGCCAAGCGCTATAAGCTCGCGCAGCTTCTCCACGCTGTAGGTGCGCAGATGCGCTTTATAGACCAGCTGCGCCGCGCCGACAGTGGCGCTGTCGAACGCAGTAAGCCGATCCCAGATACGCTCTACAACCGACATTCCCCATTCGTTTTCGGTCATCTTCTGCTGGAATGGCAGCGTCACCCCATCGAAGCGAATCAGGCGGCTGTGATGGATGCGCCAGGCCGGGATGCCCGTTGCAGTTGTCACCACGTCGTAAAACTCAGGTTTGCCGAGATCCGGCCCCATCTCTTTAATGCGGCGGGTCAGCACCGGGTTAATCATCCAGCGGTCGAGCGGGAGAATGCCCTTAAACTTGCCTTCTCCAATAGTTTCGAGCCGCAGCGGGGTCATTGGTGCCTGCCCCTCAATCATGATGAAGCCAACCGCGCCGCCATAGAGACGCGACCATTTCAGCACGTCGTTCAGCGCATCCCAGACCTGCAACTCATCCAGCTGCGCTTCGAGGGTGCCACGGTCTTTGGCGTCAATCTCCGAAGTGATGCGAATGCCTTTCCGGGTCATATCGTCCGGGATAGCGTCGACCGCTTCGCCGATAACCCACGATCCGCGATATGACCATTCCACCAGCATGCGGTTGCGGCTGGTGAAGTTCGCCCGGTAGGTCGATGCTGAGTGCTGGTTAGGCGTCTGCATCCCCACGCGGGCGACAAAGTTTTCATAGCCATCAGCGGTGGCCTGCGCCGTTCGCTGAGAGGCTTGCTTGTTTCGTGCCATCAGGCCTGTCTCCCTAGCAGCTCCCAGATGTTCAGGGCTGAATTCATTGGCGCGTAGCTGATCATCACCGAGTCGGCGAGGTTCGGCGACTTGGTGCCGTCAGGCTGTTTATCAACAACGATTTTCCCCACACCGTTAATGGAATAGGTCGGTTGCGACAGCTCGATGATGAGTTTGTCTTTGCTCGCCATGGCGCTGCTGATTGAGATAATTTCGTCCGGGTTGTAGGCCATTCCCTCAACCACGGCGCGATAGGTGTTCTGGAAAAGCTTGCGTAATTGCCACCAGCTCTGGGCCTTGGCGTTAGCAAAGAAGTCCTTGTTCAGGCGGGCGGCCTGTCCGTTGTCGCCGCGCACCGCTTCGTCGTCCGGATCAAACACCGCGCCGCTACCGCGAAACGGTGTGGCGAGTATTGACGGTCGGCGCGCAGCGTTACGCAGTTCGTTGATGGCGCGTGCATCGCCGCGAACGCCAGCGCCCAGGCCGTCCTCGTCGAAGCGAAATTCTTCGAGGTTGTCCTGTTCGCAAAAGCCGAAGACCTTCTCAACGGACTGGTAAATGTCGCTGCCCACGCCGGACCATTCCCGCACGTTCTCCAGGAGGAAGCCGTGACGGGTCGAAAAGGCGTTTTTGTCCCGGCCTTCGTCGGCGACGTCCATCGCGCCCAGGCGTTTGCCCGTTGGCTGGATGCCCAGCTTAATATGAGCGTCGACGGCAGCCTGTACCCAATCGGACGGGATCAGGACGCCTTCCGCAGATGCGCTGTAGTTCAGGTCAAGTTCCTGCGCTACCACCACCGGATTGTCGATTTTCTCGCATTCCCTGCGATACCACTCTTCATCCTTGCGCGGGTCATTTCGCCAGTGGAATGTGAATACCGGTATCTTCCCGCCGTGACGCTTCTGCGCGAACGGGTTCGCCATGCCGTTAACCGAGCTCAGGTCGATACGGCAGCGGGTGGTTTGCGACAGCGCCGCGTCAATCAGCAGAGGACGCTGGAGGAATGCAGCCTCATCCACCAGGTAGAGGGTGGTACGGTCACCACGACCGATATTGTCGCCAGCCTCGCCTTTGATGACCGCGCCAGTATCGGGAAACTCAACGCGCATGTACGGCGCGTGCTTCTTCTCGTCCCACGAACCGCGAAACTCGACGGGCAGCGTTTCCACGAACTTGCGCGCCTTCCAGAACAGCGCCTTCGGGTCTCCGGTGCTGTCGACGTATTCCTCTTTACGGGAGCCGAAGCCGATGACCATTTCTTTGTTGAAGAGGCAGAGCGAGCAAGCCAGCCCGATCGCCGTCCAGCTGAGCCCCATTTCGCGACTCTTTTCGGTGATGCCGTTCTCCAGCCGTTCGCGCCGCTCCATGATCCAGTGAATCCATTCTTCCTGTTTCGGGAACAGCAGAAAAGGGATGGTGACCGGCAGGCCATAATCGATGTTACGCGGGTCAGTCGTCATACCCCAGTCGATGATGAACTGTGCCGGGTTGGTGCGGTAAAACTGCTTTAGCGCTGGCAGCATTTCAGGGTTCTGGCGAATGCGCTGTAAGCGCTCCATCCGCCATTCAAAAACCATCTGGTAATCAGGGTTTCTGAAATCGAATTCAAACGGGAGAGGCATGATCACCCCATCATCTTGCGGTAAATCTCTGCGGCCTGATCTGCAGTGAGGTTGGTCGTCTCGGTCTTGATCGGGCCGCCATCCTTGCCGGTATGCTCGTTGGATACCTGCTCTTTGAACGCCTGAACATCGACGTGCTTACCGAGAAGCTCAAGGTTCTTCACCTTGTCAGGCCATTTTATTTTCTTGAGGATGCCCACCATCTCTCGGTCATCGCCGCGTCCTTCGAACATTTCCGCAAGGTCAAATCCGCTCAGGTAGCGACGCCACGAAGCTGGCCACTCAGATACAGGCTTCAGGCTCATTTCATCTGTCATAATGTCGAGCACGTCCATCTGGTCTATTTCAACCAGGCGACGAAGGACATAGGCAGAGTCAATGCTAACCATCTCATTGCGCTGACTCATGAGACCGGAGATAAAGTTCTGGAGGTTAACATTAGTCAACAGGCGAGCGCCTTGCGCTTTGGCGGTCTTCTCGCTGTAACCCGCCCTGATAGCTGCCTGCGTCGCATTTAAATCTTTCAGGTACTCACGGGCAAACAGCTCTTGTTTGTCTGTGAGCTTTGCCATTTATTCTTTCTCTAATTCATAGGACAGGGAATACTGAATGACGCTGTTCATGTCCAACACGGTACAGCCGTTAGATAAGCCTATCGTCATCCAGCCATCTTTAATCTCAGGAGGGGATAACCATTATCAAGCCCACCCGTAGATGAGCTTTGGAATGGCTTAATCAGCTGGCTGAATATCGAGGTAATACTCTTTGCCCTGCTCGAACAGTTCGAATGCTGCCGGGTTAGAGATATGCATCTGCAACAGGCCACCGGGTGTGTACTTTGACCACGCCTTGTTTTCTGGGGTGTCTGCGGTTACAGGGCTCATATGAATTGTGCGGTGTGAATCGTCATCTGCTTTCTGGATGAAGTGGCAACGGAATTTAGCGCGAACGAACATGTGGAATCCTCAGTTAGTAAAAAGCCCCGCTATTGCGAGGCTATGATTGTTCATTTCAGGCACTGCGTGTTGATGTAGTCCTGAAGATATCTGACCTGCTTCGTCACTGTGACGATTCGCTCTCTGAGGGTGAAATAATCCCGTTGAGCGGAGTCTGTAAGTCGGGGGCCGGAAGCATCGCCCAGGCTGCCGGTGCCGGCCGCTCCGTTCGCGGGACATTTTGCGTTGACGCGCAACCCACACTTGCCATCACGAATACAACGCTGCAAATCATCAAGTTGCTTTTTCGCATCAGCTAACTCCTTCGTGTATTTAGCATCAAGAGCAGCAACATCTCGCTGCCGGGTTGTCATGTCAGTGATGGTGGCATTCGCCAGACTGAGTTGCTCAGTCACTTTATCGCGCTGCTTTTTGTACTCAATCGCATTGTCGCGGTAGTGAATAACTCCCCATGCCAGAGCGCCAGTCAGCAGAGCAACGATTATGGCGACCCTGTTCATGACAGGAATACCTCACGCTCTGCCTTGCGGCGATTCGTGAGCCCCGGCATCACCTTTCCGCCTGATTTATTCCAGCGCAGAAATTCATCTGCCGCGCCTTTTATATCGCCAGCATTCAGCTTTTTCAGCAGTGTAGATGTGGAAAGAGCACGCGACCCAACGTTGTAAGCGAACGACACCAGTGCGTCGAACTGGCCTTGTGTCAGCTTCACCCTGACAACTTTCAGCACGTCATTCTCATAACCAACAAGCCCTGTTTTCAGAAGCCTGTCAGCGGTTTGCTGGTCGATAGTCATACCGCGCTTTACTGGCTTGCCGTCTACCGGGTGAGTCCAGCCGTATCCGATGGTCCACGGATCGCCACCAGTTCCGGGGTCAGGATATGCAGTGAGCCTACAGCCTTCGAACTGCTTAATCAGGCGAATACCCTTTTCACTGGTGATCATCGTTCACTCCTGCCCGTTTTTTAAGTGCGCTGATAGCGATTTCGCGCAGCTTGTCTACGCCAACGAATCCAATCACACCACCGACGAACGGTGATATCGATACCGGAAGGCCAACCACATCAAGCGCACTGGTGATACATAAAGAAAGAGCGCCACAAAGGACGCCCTCAAGCCATTTATTCTTACGGCTAGCGCCGTCGTATATCAGACGACCATAAGCAATGAGTCCGGCCATTGACGCCCCCAGAATCTGGGGCCACGCATTTTTGAGTCCGGTCAAAACCGCAGCCCAGAATTCAGGGTTCTTGTCATTCATTTTCATAGCCTCACCTCGCATAGTTAGCGGGTGCTGTGATAGTGAAATTAACCATAATTAGCGTAACTGCCATGTAATTCAGCTCGTTTTGAGTCCAGCCACGCAATTAGTTCGGATATATCTTTGGAGTATTTTTGCCATCGCCGACCGTTTCTCTGGATGTGGGCCCGGAACACACCGGGCTTAAAAACACAGATACCTTTTGGATAGGAAGGATCGCCGTTGTTTTGTTTTTTTCTATTCCAAGAGTTTTGACTAAGTGTTGCTAACCTTAGATTTTCTATGCGGTTATTAGTCTTATCGCCGTCAATGTGATCAATGCAGAAGCCGTTCGGAATCTTGCCGTTCGTTATTTCCCATATAAAACGATGAAGTTGAAATTTCCTTTCCTGAATAGAAATGACCAGATATCCGCTTGGATGCATGGCTACAGGTGGGAATTCACCCTTCATTTTTCGACCAATTCTCTTTTTACAGATAAGGAATGATGGCGATTCTGGATGATATGAAAAATAGTCTCTATATGTTATTTCCATGCGTAGCCTTTTAGTGAATAAGCCTCGTTGCCCAGAAACACCGCCCACAGAGAAGCCGCCGCTTATAACGGTGATTCTCCGAGACTCATTCCTGAAAGGCTCTGTGTTAATGCGCCGGGCATGGCGCTGGTCTGTGTGTGATGAAAGGGTCAGGCCCTCGGGCTGGATTTAACAACGAAGCATGTCGATGATGATTCCCGGGGCCTGAAATAGAAAAAGCCAGCACGATGGCTGGCAATATGAGGGTGGTGCGTTGAGCTTTCGCTCTTATGGTCCTGGTAGGTATTTGGCGGGACAGGAAGGATTCGAACCTTCGACCATTCGGTTAACAGCCGATCGCACAACCTCTGTGCTTCTGACCCTGAATGCAAAAAGCCCTGAGCTATTAACTCAGGGCTTCTATGGTCACTATCGCAACCAGTACTGCCTAGACTTTTGCAAACCTCTCAGCCTGCGACGGTTGGAGTACCAGACGATGCGTCGAAGATACCAACTAGGCGGTGCAGTGGTGAGCGCCGCCTCGCTTATCTCACCACCTCGCTCTTTCGCCTTTGACGTCCGAGCATACATGGAAATATACACTTCTATTTCCCGAAATCAAGATATTTACAAAATATTTCCACTTATGCTGCAATTTCTGGAATCTCCTTCTCCAATTCGCGCCTCATTGCGTAAAACATTTCCGCATCGAGGACATTTTCGCACCACACAACGCGCTTACGGCAATATTGAATATCAGCACCAGTGTGGTATTGAATTCGTCGAGCGATGTCTTGCGTGTTGTTGCAATCACAATATCGTCTAATAGCTACATCACGAACGGGGCTTTCCCGGTGGAGCGTTTTAATCATCACGCGTTCAACGAAAGCGGCATCATCTGATTCTTTGGCGAGAGCGATGATGTTGCTGAACGATGATTGAGGGATAACCAGTTCTCGAGCTTTCTGATAGAGAGCATCACCACGCAGGCCATCCTCTTCATAAAGCCGCATAACAACTTTTTCTATCTGGTTGGCTTTATCCTCACTCCAGTGACTGCGAATCATCAGGCGACCGATAACGTTGATAGCACCTGCAGGAGAATCATCACCACGATTAACGCGCCCCCAGACTGACAGCATGTAATGTACCCATGCCTGCTGTTTTTTGGTGATGGTCTTTTTTGGGTGACGCCAAACGCGCCGGAAATGAGCGTCATCAACAAAGTTCACCATTGAGAATATCGGCGTTATCTTCATGCTTCTGCTCCTGATGGTTTATAGCGACTGATGTAATTGCGTAATATCCGGTAGTCAGTGGCGAATGAGCCGGGTCGACGATAGATGCGTAACCGTGTCCAGCGAAGTCGAAGGTGATCAGCAAAGTAGGATTCGAATGTCATGCGTCCTCCAGTTTCTTTTCCATTTCACGACATTTTCGCCGGTACTCATCGCGGATCCGGATGAAGTCTTCGCGCCGGTATCGGGTCATTTCATGCGGGCCATTCAGCCAGTTGACCAACTCCTGTCCAAATCTCTCAACCAGAGTTGCTTCATATTGCTGGGCTACCGTTGCGGCCTTTGCTCCGTGTTTTGCGGATCCGGCGTTACATGATTTGCATTGCCGGTAAGCATTTCGCTCTTCAAACCTCAGTTCAGGGAAACCGCCAACGGTCTTAAAATGCCCACAATCCCACTGTCCGCCGTGCAGGTCTGGCGGATTTGTTTCTCCACAGCTGATGCATGGCTGATCGTGGTCACGAAGGCGAATGAACTTGTTGAAGGCTTGCTGGGCTTGGGCTTTGAAGTAACTATCTGGCTTGAGGGCTAACTTGCGGATTTTAAGGGATCGTCTTTCTTGCTGGGCTTCTTTCTTTCTCTGTTGCTCCTTCTTAACTTTTTCCTTTTCTCTGAGCATTATTCCGTATTCAGCACCATGTTCCGGGCAACACCACCATTCGTTTGGGAATCGGTGGTGAAACCACTCACGGCATATTTTGCACCGTCGCCTCGGTTGCTTAGCCATGTATACCCCTCAGAAGAATGACTGTAATCGGTTGAGTATTGCCGGGTCGGTTGTCCCGGCGAATACGTGTTTTATGGCGGCGTTAATCAGCGAGCTGTAACAGCGCTCGAACTCTTCCTGATCCATGGATGCGAATGCCAGGCTCTTGGCTCTCACCTTTGTTTCCCCGCGTATCGTCGTAACCACGTCATAGAATCCGGCGAGAATGGTTAAATTCTTCCGGAACTCTTCTTTCTGCGTGTGTTCGTCTGAGCATTCGTAACCAGTGTTTTCTGATGTCCAGTGGTCATAACAGAACTGGAAGAATGCAAAGGCTTTGCGATGATGCGCGGGGTTTCTGGTGAGTTTTATTTCGGCTACGTAGGTTTCGCCGTTTTTGAATCGCTGGAGTCGTTCGAGGTCTGTTTCGTTTGCTGGAGAGAATACGCCGCCCGGGTGTTTAACCAGGTCTATTTGCAATAATCACCTCACAATGTTGATGCTAAGCAGCACATATCCTTCAAGATAAGCACCAACATCAGCAACATGAATCACCTCTGCTATGCAGCACTCTCCGGTATACGACCCTGAATGAAACTCCTGTAAATGCAGGTAATCACCAGCTTTGAAATCACGGTCGTTAAATCTGAGCTCAGCCAACTTTTTACCATCAATGACGGGAATGAAGTGTTCAGGAAGAATTTTAAGGTTGTGCATCATTTCACTTCACCTCCTGCTGCAGTGCTGCTGGATATAATTTTTTCATCCAGTGACTGACATCATTCAACTTGTATTGATATTCATCATCAGCAAACACCTCACCATCCCACTGAACCCCATCCTGAACCCCTTTAGATGGAGAAAAGACCCAGATATCAAAATCGTATTCATCCGGCATCCGCTCGCTTACCGAAATCCAACAATCCGGAGTTGCCGGAGAGTTGCCAGCCTGAAGCATGGCGGCGCGGTACAGCGGAGTTGCGGTAACATCGAACCCTCCCAACTCATGGAGTGAAACTACATCATTCATAGCCTCTCTATTCTCAAATATCTTTTCGAAATTACTCCCATCATGTCCATGCAGCATAAAAACGACTTTCCATGCCACCGGTTCAGCACCAAAAGCTGCAATGGCCGAATCAATCACCTTCACAGCATCAGCCATTGCGTAGCCGAGATTGCCACCGTCGCTTTGTGCTGCTGCTTTGCTGAGTATTTCGCTTATCTGGTGCAGGCGATCGAGTGATACAGGACCGTTCGTCGGGTGGTTGTTAGTTGTCATGGGTTAGTCCTCCCTGTACGGATTCAATTTGTTGTGCAGTTTGTTAAACGGCCCCCATACGATGGAGCTATACCACTCAGCTATTTTTTCTGCCTGCTCTCCTGCTAGCCAGATGAGGACTATCGGTGATATTGGAATCATTAAAATAAGAAAGAGAAGGAAAAATAGAGCCTCTTTAACCCGGCTTTGGCGCGGATAATTCTTCCTGAATATTTTTGTCATCTCACTACCCCTTCACGCCAATGCCAGCGGCTGAAAGCACCGCGATAATCTCTGATTCTTCGTAGCACGCTACCTTGTCTGCCCACAATTTAGTTGCTGGAAGTTTCACAACCAGCTTATTACGCTCCAGTTTGCGAATTAATTCTGCCGCATAATCGTGAGCCTCGCGGAAAGAGCGAGCCTGACGCAGCATATCCTCATAGCGTTCTTCTGCGGCTTCCAGCTCATCCAGCAGCGCCAGAACAGCTTCCGGGCTTGCCTCATCCTGCCAAGCGTCAGAGGTGTCACTGACAGAGCGGAGCATTATTTCTTCCTGCGCCGCTTCACGCAGCGCCTGTTTGTTGAGTGCTGTCATTGGGCTGCTCCTTTGGCATCAAATTGTTCGCGCCAACTTTCGCGATGGTCGTCTATATTTTTCATACCCATATCATCGGCGGCGATATCAATCAGAACCTGTTTAACGAAATCTATTGCTTCACTTGGGCTATTTGCTTCTATCTCAAGGCGTTCTGCGAGTTGCTTTGCCAGAACGTCTACTCTCCCCTGGCGAAGAAATGATGCAAAATTCACGTAGCGCGGATTAATCACGCCAATCTTCATTGTTAACTTGCTCATAGCGCGGCTCCTTTGCGAAGTTGGGCGGCGAACTCGTTGGCCACCGCTGAATATGGATGCTCATGACCACCGACAACCTTCAGGCTAGCAGCGAACATTTCCACACCTTGCGCCCGCACTTCAGCCAGGAACGCGTCGTAAGCAGGTATCTGTAACACAGCCAGGGAGCGAATCATCTTCTGCACTTCTGGCGGACATTGTTCGTAATGGTCGTCGGTGATAAATACCGCTTCATTGTGAATTTTATCTACAGCGCTTAATTCCGCCGCCAGCTCCCTGCACTTGCTCTCTGCGTTAGCGAGCTGTACTGCCATGTCTGCGAGTTTTTGCTCAAGTTCGATGATGTAAGACGCCATCTTTTGAGTAAGTTCTGCTCCGGGATGGTATTCGCCAGAAGCGATAATTCTTAGCGTGTTGCCAATGATTGCGTTTGCGCTTGATTCATTAGTCATAATCCTACCCTCATAAAAAAGGCCCGCGATGCGAGCCTGTTAATCGATGTTTTTGCGTATCGCATAAAAAAGGCCGACTATCACGGCCACGCTTGCAGATAGCTCTGCTATGTAAGGTTCAGTCATGTCAGTCGCCTTTAATCTTCAGCCCTGCTCGAATTACCGCTCTTTCTACATCGCGCTCATATCTCATTGGCTGGAAGATGCCATCAATAAAATATTCGTCATCAGCTAAGGCGGGAGGAATATCAAGGACAATTGCTGAACGTGATGCTTGCCATGCTAAAAACAATGCATCTTTCAGGTATGGTCCCGACTTGTCAGGGTGATAATCTGACTTAAACCACGCTTCAAACTGCTCTCTGCTTGTCATGCTCGCTTCACTCCGAATGTCTTAACCAGTGCCGACTCCATGCGACCTAGACAGGCGCGTATGCGGGCTATCTCTGTCTCTGGAAACATGCTGGATGCCATCTGCTCCAGTGCGCCTTTAAGTGGCTTGCTCTCAACCTTTTCGATACGTGCCAAAGCAAATGCCTTAAGCGACTGCTTGATGCTGCGACCGTCTACGCGGGCACAGGCGCGGCATAGTTCTGCGTGGAGGATGGTTTCAGGGAATTCGTTATATTCCTGCTCAATGATTTCTCATGTGTTGCGTGTCTCTTTCATGCTCCTAACCTCCCGTATACCATCATCAGCCGCTTTCTCGCATCGCTCTGCATGAATTCAGCCACGACTCCATTTTTCGCCTGGTCGTATGGTGCGAACATCTTCGGGTCGTCGATGTTACGCGGTTTCTTCATCCCCTTCGCTTCCTGGCTACTCAGATTTGCATCGACAGCGCGTCGTCTGATTTCTTCGTAGCCACCACTCTTCAGCCAGTGCTGATAAGCATCTTCGCCGGGGAATACGCCAATACCAGGGACGCTGCGCAATCTACCCATGAAACGAAGCTCTTTTGCCTCTTCGTAGTAGCGGTTGCGACTGATGCCGACTTCCTTGTAAATCAGATCGACCTTGGCTGGCTGGTTAGCTGATACGTAGTCAAGAATGCGTTGCTTTACGCTGTCCATCATGCGGCCCCCTTCGAGCGGTATGAATCCCAGGTGAATGACAGAGTGCATCCGCCGCCGTCGCTCATACGGTCTATGACGCGCTCACCGATGAATGCCGAAAGTTCTTCTTTGGTCTGGTTGCTAATCAGGATGGTTGGCTTCATGCGCTCGTAGCGGGTGTTAATGATTTCGAACATGATCAGCTTTTCAGCATCGCTACCGAACTGGACTCCTACCTCATCGATAATCAGCAGGTCTGGTTTGGTGAAGTAGCGGATCACATCGTCTTCAGTACGTGTTGAACCCTTCGACCAGGTTGATTTGTACTCTCTGGCAATTTTCAGAGCGGTGGTGAATACAGCCGAGCTTTGATGCTCAGTGATTGCATGCCGAGCTATAGCCAGCGCTAGGTGGTTCTTGCCGGTCCCTGGCTTTCCGCACATAACCAGACCCCCTCCCTTCTGCAAACGCTCAGGCCATCTGCTTGCATATGCCTGGCAAACCTTCAAGGCTCGCTTAGCGTCATCGTTCACCGGTTCGTAGTTCTGCAGGGTGCAGGACAGGAATCGGTTTGGGATGTCTAGGCTATCCAGTAGCCGCTCAACGTTTCGCTTGCGAGAATCCTCATCGATGCGGATCTTCTCAGCTTGCAGCTTGATAAGCTCATCGCGCATGCAGCCCGGGCAAATGCTTGGCCTTGGCGGAATTTTGATGATGCTTCCCGTGTAAATTCTCGTCCTGCACTCAAAATCACCATGCTTTTCGCAACTCTCCGTGCTGATAACGATGTCAGTATCTTCAATCGGCGCGGGAGGATCGCTCAGCTCGGCAATGCGCTTTTCGAGGCTCGATATTTTTTCTTCCAGTGTCATGATCACTCCTGAGCCCATGCAGGCATTTCAGTTTTTCCGTAGTCCTTCGTTGCGAAACCTTCAGACTGAAGCCCGTTTGCAACTTTCCTGACAGGGCGTTGTGCCGCCTGCTTGTTTTGGTAGCTAAGTTTCTGGCTAGCAGTGATAAACCAGTTCTTTGGCTTCTCATGGCTAAATTCGATATCCAGCTTTTCCAGTTCGTACTTCAGGTCAATGTTCGGATACAGGCGTTTCCAGGCTTCGTAGTCCTTGTGGTTTAACCGAACGATATTTCCTTCGAATGCATAGCGACTTGAAATTTTATGGACATCAGCCTCAGCCCCCTCACAAGTCGCGTCAGCGGCTTGGGTGTTAGAAAGGGAATCAGTATGAGGGATGAGGGAATCAGGAATCAGGTTAAGGGAATCAGCAGGATTTAAATTGTTCTCTGCTGGTTCTTGTACTGTTCTTGCATGGTGCTTTTCTGGTGCTTCATTATTTTCAATGACTTGAGGTAATTCGGTATCCTTCTTGTCTTCCTCTTTGTCGTCCTTGCACTGTTCTTGTCCGGTGCTGTCATTGTTCTCTACTGGTTCTGGTATCTCACTAGCAGCTTCTTTGCAGTGAGGGTTTTGGTGCTTCTTCCAGTTATTTATTTGGATGTATGAGTCGCCATTTACTTGATAGCGGTTGATGAATTTGTGGCTGTGAAGTTGCTGAAGCAGATCATTGCAGTCCACATCATCGAAAGGCAGTACCATTGCTTTAACTTTTTTAGGTCGATCATCCAGCCGCCCTTCTTTGTCTGCAATAGTCCACAGCCCGGCAAAAAGTAGGCGGGCATATGGAGAGCATTCGGCCAGTTCATCATTTGTGAAAAAGCCAGGCTTGATGTTTCTGGAACGAGCCATTTTTCCACCTTATATTTGGGTGTGGTTAATATCTGTGCTTGGTTTATTTTCCGCATTAGAGGCGAAATATGACTCATACTGCTGAGTCATCTCCTGCTTTATTCTCTGGGCCTTTCCTTCTGATAGAAGTACTGAAAACCCTTCGTTTGATTGACGCTTAACCATTCTGCAAGCCATCCTTATAAGGCCTTCTGCAATAGCAAAATGGTCGCCAAAAGTAGATATGCCGATATCTTCGAAAAGCTCGATAAGGTTTAGCTTTCCTTTCCGCTGGAAAGTGATCACCTCGCAATTGTCGGCTAGAGATTCAACGCTCATATCTCTGTTAACCAGTCCTTGTTCACCAATTGCATCAAGGATGGTGTCCATTTCGCATTTGAAGAATTCTCTGTTTGGATTAAGGCGATACTCGCCAAGCAGTTCATGAATTTCTTCTTCATCCTGCCGAGGCTGGTAACTATGGAATGCATGCTCGACAACATAAGGCATTGGCACACCAGTGCCCTGAGATACTTCTCTGGCCCTTACTTCAGGAGATGAGGTAGTCATTCCAATTTTGAAGATTCCCGGCATAGCTTCGTTACTTAAAACGTAAACCCATCCATTTAAAGAAAACCCTTCAGGAATCTGCATTGTTATGATTTCTTCAGGGTCAATTTTTAATACCCTATCTATGCGTTGCTCGCGCAGTTCCTGCGCCTTTACTTTGTCGGTAGTGAAGGTCATAATTACTCCTGTGAATTGATCCAGTTATTCGGCTAGAATTGCATGGTGATTTGATCTGAATCCTCGGTTGCCGCCGGGGATTTTTTCTTTGTGAGCACCGCAGCTACTTCTCTTGCCAGCCGCGCCATATCGTCATCAACGACACCCCATTCCAGAACCGCCAGTAGCATTGCCATCTTCGGCAGCCACGTTTCTTTCCAGCGGGTTATCTGTGCCTTATCGACGCCGATCTCTTTAGCTACGTTGCTTCCACCTTTCATGGCGATTTGGTTAAGCAACCAGGACAAAATGCGCTGGGCATTGGCCTTGTTGCGATTAATTGAGTTTTCCATATGTGATAATTCCTTTGGTGTGAAATAGTTAATTGATAAATGTTTGTTCTTTTTATCGTGCACCATTGACAGTCATCCATGACCACGCCGGGCACCCGACCATATACCGGGCCGTTCGGTAATATTTCTGACGATTAAGCTGCTTTGGTGGATTTTTTCCCGTTCAGCAGCCATGAAGGTTCGCAACCCAGCGCATTTGCTAACTCAACTAAGTAACGAGGGCGCTTGGTTTCACCAGCTTCGATAAGCTGTATTGTTTGTTGCTTTACACCAGCCTTTTCAGCGAGTTGAGCCTGAGTCATATCAAGTTCGATTCGCTTCTTTTTGAGGCGGTCTTTGATTGTTTGCATTATTGTTCCTCCAACAAACTTTCTTGTATTTAAAAACAATTTAACTTGTTTGTCAAATACAGGTTTTCTTGTAAGCATCGGAGGGTTAAACGATGAGGTGATTTATGAGTATCGCGAGCCGCGTAAAGGCTAAAAGAGAACAGCTTGGATTGACCCAATCCGAGCTAGCAGATAAGGTCGGAACCTCCCAGCAGGCTATCGAGCAACTTGAAGGCGGCAGAACTAAGCGCCCACGTTACCTGCCTGAGCTGGCATCCGTTTTTGAGGTATCTTCTGAATGGCTTCTTCACGGGACAGGGCATTCCAATGTAACATTCGCAGGAAAGAATGAGCCTAAGGGGAAATATCCATTGATTAGCTGGGTAAGCGCTGGAGCATGGGCTGAGGCTTGCGAGCCTTACGATCTTAGTCAGATTAACGAATGGATAGAGAGCGACACTCACCTCCTTGGTGATGGCTTCTGGCTGCGCGTAGAAGGCGACTCTATGACGTCTCCAGTTGGACAGAGCATTCCTGATGGCCATCTTGTTCTTGTCGATACAGGACGAGAGGCAAAAAACGGCAGCCTTGTTATAGCTAAGCTCATGGATGCCAATGAGGCCACATTCAAGAAACTGGTGATTGATGGCGGCAAGCAATACCTTAAGGGACTCAACCCTGCCTGGCCCCTCATCCCGATAGATGGCAACTGCAAAATCATTGGTGTGGTTGTAGAAGGTCGAATTAAATACATCTAACCGCCCGCAAAGCCCCCCACCTTTTGACAAAATAAATATCGTTATAAAACAACGGTATTTGTTTTTCATGCCGAAAATTACAATATTTCTTGTTTACAGATTACAAACTATTTTGTAATTTTAACCCATCGCAACAACACAGCGATGCGGCCAGAAAGTTAAGCCGCGCCAGACGCAAGTCGGGCTGCTCATTAACAACATGCAGAGTTTTACAGCGTCAATGACCTGTTTAGACCCCTACACGTAAACGTGGCGTAGCACCGGGCGCGATCCGGCCGGTGTGAGGTTATCCCCGCGCGAGAGCGAGAACGGCGTGAGAACGGGCAACACTGGCAGGGAGTTGGCGCTGACTAAACCAGGAGGATGAATTCCAATGAAGAGGTAAAGCGGATAGACCGCAGCCGAAAGGAAATGCAGCAGTAATGATGCTGCCCTGAGTCGCCATTGAGCGAGCCTGTGTAGTGACGGGTCAAGGTTTTTATATCAAAACAAGCTCCGGTAGAGCAGCGCGAACGCCAGACGCGCACCGGTTATCAGCGGCGATGACGCGACGGAAACTCAAAGGCATGAGCGCGGCCACTGCGAGAGTGTGGCGAAGTACCACACGGAATGTTTTGTAGTGCGGTGAAATGCAGCTGCCAGACAGCAACCGGGAAGATAAGCAACCCGGCACCGCACCACAAAGGATTCCGATTTAATCGGTTACGGCGCGTTAATTAACTTATGAGGTGAGGCAATGGATATTAAAAAATTACTCCAAGAAATTGAAAACTTGGAATCAAACATAAGAGACATAGACAACTTATTGGGAGCGCATGGGCTGCATGGATTTAACTTGATTGTTGTTGCAGCTAACAATACCCAATGGAGAGGCGCCGCCGATCAGGAGTTTCTAATTGAAGCACTCAAATCGAAAAGAAACGAGATGCACGAGAGGCTTGTGAAGTTGATTGATGCGGTTGGAGTTGTTGAAAAGGTAATTGATGGACTGGTCGCTTAGGCGGCCTTTTTATTAGCTCACGATACAAACAGAGGGTAAGGCGATGGCAATAGATGCGACGTTAAAAGTTAAACAAATTAACTCTATTAACCCATACGGCGACGGATGGAATAGGCATATGGAAATCGATATCGACAGTATCGAGTTAGTTGAATGTGTTAAGCCGGAAGAAATTATTTCTGAGTACACGGCGACATCACTTCTTGATGCAATGGATGAATCTGATGTGGTTCGCTGGCTTGAAAACGCAGGTTACACAGTAACAAACGATTAACCCGCTCAGGCGGGTTTTTTATCGGCCATACCTCAGCAACTTCAAAGAGGTTGCTTAGTTATGACAACCGGCGGCCATCCACCGCCCATTGAAACACTGAATAAATGCGTTGAAGTCTTGTATTAACCGTTCCGTTCGCCGCGATAAGGCCAAGAGGATTTATGAGCACTGTAAAGATGATTGGCGCCAGTCCACTAACTGGAACAATTTTCGAAGGACGACTTAACCCAGTCAAAAGCTGCTGGGTTGGAAAGAAAACAGATGTTACCGATATGGTTCTGAGAGCTACCGCTGACCACCTCTACGTTGTGAAAAAGGAATATGCGTTCCCGTTACGAGACGGAAAGGTGGCTGTGTTGAGCATGCATATTTTCGATGAATTGCCAGAGCGCTTCATTGGTGGCACGGAGCATGGCGAATGATGACAGTCACCCACAACGGCAAGCAGTACACCGCCAAAAAGCTCAACGACAACGAGTGGCAACTCTCATCAGTCGATAAACCTCGCGAGAAAATCACAATGAACCGCTGGCAGATGCACATTGCCGGGTTATTGCAGCAGGTGGAGGGTAAATCATGATTAATCACAACATGCTCAGAGCAGCGCAGAGCAAAGCGGTAATCGCTCGTTACCTGGGTGATTCGGTGATGTGGATGTCGGCCTACAACGATATGAAGGCGGCAATTGGTTTTCCATGGTACAGGAAGTGACTTATGGATCCGTTATCTAAATGGCTTGTAAGCGGCGAATATCTTCCTGAGTTCATGCGTGACTTTCACAACCAGAAAGATGTGTTCAAAGCCATGCATAACACCATTAAGAACGCCGACGAAAATGGCAACCCGCGTGATGGTCATATTTATGTAGTTGATACCTTCCTTTGGTATATGGCCCGCTGCGGATACACGCTGCAAAAATCACGAAAAAACGTCACATTCAAAGATATGCAAGATGATATTGACCGTTTCAAAAGAGAAATGACCGACGCTTTCTCCAAGATGCTATCTGATAAGTAAATACACATCCACCCCCCCTACTCGTCCGGCTATCGCAGACGGGAAGCGCACAACCAAATTTCAGGAGAGACCATGAGTGAAGTAACGGATTTAGTCGTTATCGAAAAATCGAGCGCAATGGCTGTATTCACCAATAACGAGCAACTCGATCCCATCATTGAAAAAATCGAGAAAGAGGCTCGCAGCCTGGTTCCGGATGTATCCACCAAGAAAGGTCGTGATGCTATCGCATCCATGGCGCACAAGGTTGCGCGTTCCAAAACGTATATCGACAACGCTGGTAAAGACCTTGTAGCAGAACTGAAAGCGCTACCAAAGCAGATTGATGAGAGTCGACGCATTGTTCGTGAACGTCTGGACGCGCTGAAAGATGAAGTGCGCCGACCGCTAACCGAGTGGGAAGCCGAGCAGGAAAGAATTAAGGCAGAGGAGGCCGCCAAGATTAAAGCAGAGGAAGACCGTAAGAAATTCGAATCCGATCATGAAATTGCTTTGCTGATGAACGACAAGCACGACCGTGAAGTGGCAGAGAAAAAAGCGGAAGCCGAACGCCAGCGCATTGCTCATGAAGAAGAGCTGAAGCGTCAGGCAGCAGAACAAGCGAAGCGAGAAGCCGAAGAGAAAGCAGCAGCTGAACTGGCGGCAGCGAAGAAGCGCGAAGAGGATGCGATTGCAGCAAGAGCACAGGCTGAATTACTGGCTAAGCAAGCACAAGAACGCGCTGAGCAGGAAGCTAAAGACGCCGCTGCGAAAGCTGAAGCAGAGAAGAAAGCAGCCATTGAAGCGGAACAGCTCAAAGCTCAGGAAGAAGCAGATCGCATCAAGCGAGAGGCTGAAGCGAAAGAAGCTGCCCGTCTTGCGGAAGAGAAGCGCATCGCTGACGAGAAGGCAAAACGTGAATCTGACGTGAAGCACCGCAAGGCCGTTGGCACTGAAATCGTTAACGCACTCACCGCTAATACCAGCATCTCACGTGACCAGGCTATCGAAGTCCTGAAAGCGCTGATGGATGGCCTGGTACCGAGAACACAAATTAACTACTGAGGTGAAAGATGATTCCTGTCGATTTAGCAAGAACGCCGGAACTCAGCAGGATTAAACGCCAGTACCACGTTACAGAGGCGCTTTACTGGCGCAAGTCAGGTAACAAGTCGATGAAAAGCTTTTGCCTGTCTATGGCTAAACGTGAGCGCATGAATAAATGCGAGTTCCTGGCTAACCCTTCCGAACTTCCATTCTGAGGAACTTATGGAACAGAAAAAAGTTTATGCGGCAATCAGTGGAGTAGCTTCTGCGCTTGCAGAGCAAGGTATCCGGAAAGAGAAGAAACAAGGCAGCCAGGTTAACTACGCGTTCCGTGGAATCGACGACATCTACAACGCACTGGCTCCTGAGTTGGTCAAGAATAAGCTCCTGATTCTCCCTAGATACACCGAACGCACATGTGTAGAGCGAACCAGTAAAAGCGGTGGCGCTCTTTTTTATATCACGGTTCGTGGCGACTTCGATTTCGTCAGCACCGAGGACGGCAGCATCCACACGGTCACTACCTACGGCGAGGCAATGGACAGCGGTGATAAGGCGACCAACAAGGCTATGTCGATCGCCTACAAATACGCAGCATTTCAGGCGTTCTGCATCCCTACCGAAGAAACTGCGATTGATGCCGATGCAGAAGTTCACCACTTAAAACCAGCTGATGCAGACCAGATTCTGGCTGAATTTACGCAGTACGCCGGAGCAGAAAACGACAGCAAGAAACTTCAGGAACAGTACGCATCAACATGGCAACGTCTTAACGGATGGCCTGAGCACCAGGCTAAATGCAAAGACGTAACCGGCATCCGAATCAGAGAACTAAAACAGGCGGCATAAATGGCAATTAACACTATCATCGTTTCCGGCAACGTTGGTAAAGACGCGGTGCTCCGCGTCACACCAAACGGGAAGCACATTGCATCATTCTCTATCCCGGCAAAGACAGGATTCGGTGAGAACGAAAAGACATCATGGCTGAACTGCAAAATGTTTGGCGCGATGGCTGAGAAGCTTTCTGCGGCTGTGGTTAAAGGCGCAAAGGTCACAGTGTCAGGCGAATTCGTCATTGAAGAGTGGGCTCGTCAGGATGGTTCAACCGCGCAGACACCAACAATTCTGGTTAGAGATATTGACCTACCTCCGCGAAATGGGCAGCAGCAAAGTCAGCAATCTTCGTCACAGTCGCAGCGTCAGCAACAACAACGCGCAGCTGCGCCGCAAGCCAGCGAGCCGCCCATGAACTTTGATGACTCAGATATCCCGTTCTAGGAGCTGAATATGAAGACCTGTTCCAGATGCCATCAGCAGAAGGAAGAGAGGGACTTTCAAATCAGAAGAGCATCCAATGATGGATTAACGGCTGCGTGCCGGTCATGCCTTGCTGAATACGACAGAGCGCGTGCTGGATTGCCGCATCGAGTATCAGCCAGGAGGGAATACCAATCCTCCGATCACGGCCGAGAACATGGAGGAAGAGGAATCACGGTTTGTGAACGATGGTTGTTATTCGAAAACTTCTTGTGTGATATGGGGAGTCGTCCAGAAGGAAAAACACTAGATAGGATTGATAGTAATAAAGGATATTTCAAAGAAAACTGCCAATGGCAAACAATGCAAGAACAGCAGAGAAATAGAAGAAACAATAGAATAATAAAAACTCCAGATGGTGAAATGTGCGTTTCTGAGGCTGCAATACATTATGGAATAAACAAAAGCACTCTTCTAACAAGAATAAATAATGGCTTGTCAGAGTTTGATTCTTGCACTACTCCAGTAAAAAGTCGTGGGGACCGTCATGAGTAAAATAATAAACCTGTCATCAAAAACAAAAGAAGAAATAATTTCAAAGTTCGCATCTTTTTGGTGCTCAAACGATAAAGACAGACCATCAACAAAAGCAGAAAGAATTAGTGAAAGGATGTCTTCAATAAAAATACATGACTTGAATTTCAGTAATTTTAAAGCGTCATTCAGGCCGGGATGGATGGTTGTTGGACCTGTAGAGCCTGATTACGTTGATGACCGTATGCGTAAGTATCGCGGTCGTTACGGAGAAGTAAGGAGCGACTGATGACACCAGAGCAAAACAACGTAGTGAGAGCACAGGGACGTAAATGCGTGGCAGAGATTCAGCAGGCACTGAAATGCAGGCCTAAGCCGAAATGGAATGCAGTCGTGCCGCCGATCCTCAAGAAGCATCACCAGAAAATTGCGCCGCTTGGTATCAGCCTGGTGGCATTCGTTAGCAGCATCGGTCGGATGACGGGCCGGTACGGAGTGGAATAATGATTCATTTTCATGGCGGGCCAATTACGCCTGATACCTGCGCTTTGAAGGCATGGAAGGGTCGACATGCGTTCATCAGTTTCGCCAATTCCGGTCAACTAAAGCTTGCCAGCGAGGTCACTCAGTCTTTCGCACTGGATAATGGCGCATTCAGTTTCTGGACAAAGAACCGTGTTGTTGACTGGAACGAGTATTACCGCTTCGTTGAACGCTGGGGTAACCATCCTCGTTTCGCGTTCGCTGTTATTCCGGACGTTATTGGCGGCACTAGCGAAGAGAATGACGCGCTTATTGCTGAATGGCCTCACGGGAAAGTCGTAGGAGCGCCGGTGTATCACTTTAATGAGCCCGACGAGCGATTCATTCGGCTGTGTCACGAATTCCCGAGGGTATGCATCGGCTCCATGGGTGAGTATGACGCCAAGCGTCCGCGCTCATGCCGGGCAAAACTTCGCGACCTGATTCAGCACGTTGTCGATAAGAATGGTTACCCGATAACAAAGCTTCACGGCCTGCGCATGTTGAACGCCGACATCTTCCGCCACATCCCGCTATCGTCAGCTGACAGCACAAACGTCGCCAGAAACATCGGTATCGACAAAGCATGGGATAAATCAGCATACGCTCCGGCCAGTAAAGAGACACGCGCCGCGGTACTCGTGGAAAGGATAGAGTCCTATAACAGCGCCAGCTCCCTTGACTACGATGCAGAACGGGACAGATTTACCCCTCAGTTAGCATTTGAGGTATGACGGATGACGCTAACCAAACGAATCACAAGGTCGCTAATGCGGCCTTTTTATTTTCTCGCGTTCACCTTCAACAGAATTAACCGACAGTTCACGGAGCACTGATTATGAGTGAAAAATTACGAATTGAACTTGGCGATAAGTACGTCGTCACCGGGTCTGCACATGACCTGATTCTTAATGAGAAGAAGATTTCCAAGGAAGGTAAAAACGCCGGTCAGGAGGTGCTTTCTCGCCTTGGTTACTACAGCAAGTTTGAGCATCTGGTGCGCGAATTAATGCACAAAGAGATTCTGGAATCCGAAGCACAGACCCTCACTGAATTACGCGACCACATCTATCAACTCAGCGAGAGGCTGGGTAAGGCTGTTGGACTATGACATCTGAAATCATCGATCAGGCCAGCGCTCTCGAAGAGATGATGCGTGACCATGCTATTCAGGCTCACAGACTCAACCACTCAGCAGTATCAGCAACGCACTGTGTTGAGTGCGGTGACAATTTGCCGGAGGCTCGCCGGAAAGCGTATCCGGGATGCACTATGTGCGTCAGTTGCCAGGGTGAAATGGAATTTCGTAAGAAGATTGGGAGGATGTGATGCGCTACAAAGATGAAGAAATTTGGTGCAGGGTTCAGCTGAACCCTAATGGAAGTGACTTGCGGTGCGGGGATCGGGTTAACAACGTTAACTGGAATCCAAATGAAGGGGTCATTCAGTTGTGCCCAGTGTGCGCGCTTAGGAAGCAGAATATGTCACTGATAAACCTTCTTAATAGGAAGCAAGAAGCATGATGGAGTCAACTAATGTTCAGGATAATCCAGCCTAACACCTGGTACGCCGATCCCCACGGCGCGCCCTGCAAAATCCTCCGCACTACCCACGAAGTAATCCACTACATCCGCAACGGTCGCACCTGCATCGCCAGCATTGGCCGCTTTCAAGCAGAGTTCGAACCGCTGACCAAAGCACAGGCCGAGCGGATCGCCGAAGAAATCGAAACAGCAGAACACTTAAAGCGCCTCCGCGCTATGCGGGCGGCATGAGGAGAGATTATGACAGCACATGAAGAAATTATGAACGCACTCGCCTTCTACTTCGGCGATGGCGAAGGACTAAATCCAAGCGAGGAAAGCATCCGCGAAATTATCAGCCAAGAGCATGATCCAATTTCGACGATTGCTACAGCTTTAGATGATTACCGCGCATCAAAACCATGACTCAACTGATAGCCAGTTATGAGCTGGCTATTGGGTGCGAAAGCCCGTTATCCCTTTTGCCCGGCCACGCGCCGGGTTCTTTTTGCCTAGCTTCCAGGTTCGATTTCCAGACCGGAGATAAAACCCATGCAACACCAATTACAGCCCGATTCACTGGTTGATCTGAAATTCATCATGGCAGATACTGGTTTCGGAAAGACCTTCATCTATGACCGCATCAAAGACGGCACCCTGCCAAAAAGTAGACTAATCCACGGCCGCGCCCGCTGGCTATATAGTGAACACTGCGAGTTCAAACAAAAACTCTTAAGCCGTCTCGATGGGTAAAATTGCGGGTAAAATAAAAACCGATCCTGAAAATCCCCTTTCTATACAATCCCCTGCCATGCCAATTCGATGTATGCAGGGGGACCATGTACTCTTATGCTTCCAGTTATAATCCTTTCATTTACCAGCCAGTTCATCACTGGGCCAGGCGGTAGAACGGCACATTCCTCACTGTTGCAGTAAGATTGTCGGACACCATTGTCTGCTTTGTAGCTATCCGCATCCCTGCTTTTCTCAGCCTCAACACATCAGCGGCAATACGCTGGCTGCCAAACCAGAAAAGCCCGTCCAGCGCAGTGACATCAAGGCCCGATTCAAGTGCCAGCTTCAGACGTTCACGTGGTGCTTTTACTGTTTTAGCAATCTGCTGATATGGCGCTTCGCTTGAACCTGCAGGACTAATGCGCCGGATTCGATGCGACAGGCGGTACTGAAATTCATCCGGTATCCCACCGAGACTCGCTTTCAGGCTGTAAACACAACCAAAGCGTTTGCCGTTAAAGATGACGTTTTTCTGACTAAGCTGCAGCTCTTCACGCACGCTGGCAATCAGTTGCGGGGTACGGAGTAATAACAGGCGGAAAGGCAACTCAAAACTGGTCACGTAGTCCACATTCAATAAAGCAATACGCAGACGCTCTTGCGGTCCCGCCTTCAATTCGCGACATTCAGTAATAACATCAGCCCACTGGCCGGTAAGGCGGGAACTCTCAGTCGCCTCAGTAAAGCTGTATTTTTCAGTCTCATAATCAATACGTTCAGTCACACGGAATTCCCTTCTGGCCACATCTCGGTATCGGTTGTTCACTTTACCAGCGACAAGATTGCTATGTCAGGAATCTTTTCTTAACCCGCCCAATATTTGCTTCCTATCATCACACTAAGATGACGACAACTGACCGATCCGGCGCGTTTACCGGATCGGTACAGCGGCGTCATGTCAGACAACAAAACGATTGACCAGCCCCTTCATGGTGACCGACAGATTGTCCAGCCGCTGGCTGTCGCTCGCGGCCTGAGAAACCAGCGCCGCATTTTGCTGCGTAACCTGCTCCATCGGCCGCAGTGCCAGGTTTATCTGGGTTACCCCTTGCGACTGTTCCGTCGCCACACGCGCGATATCCGCAATATATTGCTTCATACTGGTGGTATTGTCCGCTGCAGCTTCCAGCGCGGTAGCAGACGCCGTGACCCGCTCAACGCCCTCACTAATTTTAACCATATTCTGCGCAACCAGTTCGCGGATCTGGTTAGCTTCTTTGGTGCAACGCTGCGAAAGATTCCGCACTTCACTGGCCACAACCGCAAACCCCCTGCCCATCTCTCCTGCCCGCGCAGCTTCCACTGCCGCATTCAGCGCCAGTAAGTTAGTCTGAAACGAGATATCATCAATTGAGGTCACAATATTCGATATTTTCTCACTGGAAGCGCGAATATCCCCCATACTCTGGTTCGCCGCAGAGGCAACGTTACTGGCCTGTCGGACCTCTTTTTCCAGCCTGATTGTCAGATGCTCCGCTTCGCGGGCATTATCCGCTGTTTGCGTAATCGCAGTTGATAGCTGCTCCATACTGGCCACGGCTTGTACTATTGATGCAGCCTGTTCATCTGTACGTTGAGCCAAATCCTGATTTCCCTCCGTAATACTGCTGCTGGCATCGGACAAAACCACGGAGCCTTGTTTAATCTCCTGTACGATATGCTGAATACTTTCCAGCATCGTGTTATAGGCACGATTAAGTGAGGAAAGCTCATCTTTACCCGGCGTCGCCAGACGTTGAGTCAGATCGCCATTCATACCCGCAATCTTGCGCAGCGTGTCGCTGAATTGGCGATGCATATTGATTGCGATGGCTCCAGCGAAGGTCAATGATGCCAGTAGCGCTAACAAGCTGACGACCATATATATTTGCCAGTTTTTTCGTGCATCCTGCGCGAGTTTTTCTGCATTCGCCAACAGAAGATTCGCCGTCACATTTTCTATCTGCCGCATCACTTCAATACGCTGGGTTTGTACTTTGAACCAGGTAGTAGGATCGACACCAAATCCACCGTTCTCGACATGATTAAACGCGGTTTCACGAAATGAGAGGGCTTTTGACGCTTCTGCAGATTGTAAGCGATTTTTCAACATGGCCGCCTGTTCCGGCGAGCTCAGGCGCAACGATTGTGCCAGCCAGACGTTCTGTTTACTGACGACATCACTGAGCTGATGTAACTGTCCGTCGGCGAAATGACCGGAGGAAAAGATATTTGATAACAGTGCCCGTTCAATACCCGCTTGTTCTTTCAAATTCAGCAAATTGTAGTAGGCGGCGAATGCGTTTGCCATTTCGCCAGAATCCGTCAACTGCCCCAACTTGCCGACAAAACTCAGCACATCAGCAATGACGTTGGTGTAAAACTTAACCACATCTGCGGCCGGAAGCCCCAACTGCGTGACATTTTCCCGGATGGTGGCAAGCGAAAGAATGTTTTTCCTAAACGCAGCGACAGAGTTAGCAACATCCCCTTCCGGTAATGCAGTATCGGACAACGAGCGCACGAATACCTCGATCTCGCGATCGGTCAAAGCCCGCTGTGCGTTTAACTCATCTTTGAACGTAGTCCCTGCAGCCCCCAGAAATCCGACACTCATTCCCCGTTCTTTTTGCAGTTCATGCACCACATTTCCGGCACTGCGTGCGAGCGCTGTCAGTTGGGCAATATTCTCCATCTGCCGTTCTGTCTCAATGCGCGTCAATATTCCTGAACCTGCAAACCAACACAACGCCAGTAATAGTGGTTGTAGCGCGATTATTAACTTCATTTTCATCGGCATTCGATAAACCCACCACATGCCACTTCCCTCCATTATCCATATTTTCATTATGGTTATCGGCGTAAAGAAGCAGCTCTTTAAATTTGAGCAATGGGCAACTGTTTGTTTTTTAGATTAAATATTTACCAGGATAACTCTATTTAATTACTTCAATCAGAATAAAACGCTGACTAATGTGAATCTGTAAACCTATGTTCCATTTTATTTACTTATTCGGCATATTATTTTTTATTAAAAAAATTTGGTAATCATCAACTGATTCAGAAAGGGAGAGAGACTCAGGACAGTGATAGCAGCCCGAGATAACAACCGTGACTGCGGCCATCATTCTGGCGTCCCGCCGAACGTTAAGGTTATAATCCTTACAACGATTTTTTGGATTAGAAGCGACAATGACAAAACTTACCCTACAAGAACAGATGCTTAAAGCGGGTCTGGTCAGCAGCAAAAAAATGGCGAAAGTGCAGAGAACGGCGAAAAAATCGCGCGTTCAGGCTCGTGAAGCCAGAGAAGCGGTTGAAGAGAATAAAAAAGCGCAGATCGAGCGTGATAAGCGGCTTTGTTGAATAAATCAGATTTCGGGTAAGTCTCCCCCGTAGCGGGTTGTGTTTTCAGGCAATACGCACGCTTTCA
>PPYE01412993.1_pt1 | contig 69941 bp, 77 predicted proteins | sample 1559881 | NCBI WGS metagenome assembly PPYE01 (sample SAMN08240022, study PRJNA423297) | Human gut metagenome, whole genome shotgun sequencing project. | reverse complement strand
GGCTATATCTGTTCTATAAACTTACGATGTATAGGATATATATTTAGCTAGATATTTATGGATATCTTTATATCTTTCTCCTCAAAAAACTCATAACATCTCAAATAATTACCTATATTTGGGAAATCCTTAAAAGTAATCACTATGGCGAAAGATCCTGCTCCCTCACAGGTTACGACCAATGCGTTGCAATCACTTCCTTTCGATAATATTATCGGAGGCCTCTTGGAAGCATGTATAGAGATTCAATCGGAACAAGCGAAAGCTGCTGCCAAGTTCATGAAAGAGGCTGGGCTTGATCCAGATAAAGAGGCGAAAGAGAAAGAATAGTTTAAATCCTTAAATTGATTGATCATGAAAGCGGAGAGACAACAGAAAGAGGTTACTTCCCGGGTAATACAGTCACCAAAAGGTGGTGGGTGTATTGTTGATAATAGGTGTATAACTGCAAATCAAGCTAATGCGATATATTCCATCCAAAAGAAAGATGATAAGTCTAGTTCTACCAATAATATAAGAACGGGAATAGAGTTTTTTTCTGATAATTTATTAGCGAATAGAATAAAAAATAATGTAACCCATTTACCTATTCAGAGAGTTGCGCAAGAAGACCTTCCAGTAATATATAATTTGTTACCGTTAGAATATCAATGTCATTATAAGAAAGAAGTGACTAACTTTATAGGTGAAACTTCTCGAACGGAAAACCGTACATTACAACAAGTGTGGAATGTTTTAGAGAGAGAAGCTATGCAAAAGGGTAGAACATTACATCCAAAACAAACAAAGGAGCAGGTATTAAACACTTTGTCGAATATTGAAGCAGTTGAATACCTAAAGAAGAACGCTAATAAAGTAGTGTCTGAATTTAAATCGGACAGACTATTTTTAAGAGGGGAAGGTGAACCATCTCCTTTTATAGCAGGAGGTAAACTAGTTGACTTAAATGTGTCATTTAATGGATTTTCTATTGGAAAGGGAAAACTTGAGACTATTTTAACAAAAAAGAATGTTTTGCTATTCGCTGCTCATGGTTTTACACATAGTGAAGGTTTGTCACATGTGTTTGATAATACCACAAAAGATTATGGCTTTATGTCTGGGCGACGTGCATCTGTAGAAAGGAGTACAGCAACACCTGAATCGTATAAAAAAATGGCCGAGCAGTTAAATGCAGATAATGTTAATTTTAGAGTAACAGGAGTCCCAGACCTAGTTGTATATCCTCATTATCCAGATGATGCAATAAGCAAAGAGGGACATTTTTTAATGAATGTTGCAGGAGAAATGGATATTGCGATTTTACGGGATTGGGAATATGATGAAAGCACACCAATTGGGAGAGCATTATCAATAGCATTTGTCAATACAATACCGCTGCCATTTATATTAGGCTCTAAACCATTAAATGTTTACAACAAATATTTAATGCAAGTTTGCCGTGCAGATTGGAGTCGGGACGTTCCTGTTTCGGGGGGTAGTATCAGAGTCTCTCCCTCATTAAATCCATGGTGATTAATATAATCACGTGTGAGATTTTCGGTCCTTTTTTACCAGTCCCACAAGCCTCCACCCCCTCAACCGGAAAAGGCCGTAGCAACCCTGCGATATCGGGGTGTAAAGTGGGCTATATCATGAGCTGTTCTCTCTCAAGTTTGTCGGTTAAGTATCGGCAATATAGTTAAGGTTGAACGTCCACCATTCTAGATATTCGGTGGACGTTCTTTCTTATTATACTTGCCAAGGATTCAAGTAGGGATCGTATGACTTCTGGAAAGTGGCTACTCCCCAATCCGTAGCTGGTTGGCCGGTATTATCTGTTTTTCTTGGAATCATAGGGTTGATCTTCAACCTATTTGCGTCCTTTAACCAAGCCATAGAGATCTCGTAATCGTTTGACCTAGTAATGGATACATTATTGGGAGAAATGTTCTTGGTCAGCTCGTAAAGGGCTAATCTGACCATGTGCTTTTTAATATTCTTATGTCTGGGGTCTTCCAGTACTAAGTTCTTTCCTATCTCTGGAATATCGCTATTTACGTTCAACGTAGGATAGAATACCTTTCCATCGTAGACCACGAATTCATGTGGCGATAACTCATACCCATTATAGTTTGCGTCATACGGCAATATCTCTCCCCAGCATTGAGGTAACGAGTCTGGCGATATTGTCTCATCGTAATCGGCCAGCTCATACAGTTGATAGAACTTTCCGTTATAGCTTACCGGATCGTATAGCTGGAATGGGGTAGGAGTCCATTCCGATGGTTCTATCCTTTCTCTGCACCTAGATAATGGAATCCTGATATTGCCAAACTCATAGCCATTCTCCTCCAAACATTCGAAAACTATCCCATTGTAACAAACCAAATCTCCCGGTCGATAGGTCATTAGTTGGGAATAAGGATCAGCGTTGATAAGTTCTTGGATCTCGATTGACTCTTCCCAATAAATTTTGTCGGTGGGAACCTTATAGCCACTGATAGAACGGATCACCTTGTAGATATTGTCCTCGTACTGGATATATGCGCCTACAGGATAGTTAATCCTTCTATCGTACTTCTTGATAGCCTTGCCTTTCATTAACTCGTTCTCTATCTCATAATTCTCCACTAGATTCTCCAATATAGACATCTCTGCGGATTCCTCAGCTTTGATGAATTTATGCTCGTTTCCCGGTTGAATCATTTGATCTAGGGCCTCCTTGGTGATTATCTCTAAATAATCATTATCCAATAAAAATCTGTTGTTTTCCATTTAATAACTGAATTGCGGTTTAATTGTTGATGTTGTTAATACGGTTCCGGTTTGCCCTCCTCGTTGATATTTGAGCCAGCTTTTTGATAGGAAGGTGCAGAGAACATAGTCAAAAACGTCTGAATTATGTCCGAATTTTTCGTAACGCACCTTTGTCTTTGGATCAGTGACCTTCTGCTTGTTCTTTGTTCCATCCTCATTTCTGATCTGATAGACCAAATCCTCGGTCAATTTCCTGCATCTTAGGTCAATATAAATATTCCACCCATCCAGACCATCGAATAACTCATTGATCCAATCAACACGGTTCTTCTGAGGTGGTTGCTTGGCTAGTATGTTCTGTTTTGGTCTTAATATGGTGTTATTCATGCAAGACTGGATAATGGTGAAATTGTTTACGCCATCCTCGGTTTGTGTGTTTCTGGCCAATCCAGCGGGGTCTCCCGTCAATACCACTCCTCCGATATGTTTTGATTCCAATAACTTATCCTTTACGTACTGGGCAAACTTAGGGGTATTGTTAAGTTTCTCCTCTGGCCTCCCAAGAAATTCCTCCAAAAAATACACGTTCTTATTCTCCCAATCGATTTGTACGGCCTCGCATGTCATGTGCGGAAATACGTTGAAGTCGAATCCTAGGATCAATGGTTTCATCGGATCATATATATTCTCTTTCAAGCTCTGGATCAAATGCTTGTCACCCGAGAAGCTTTTGTATAGCGCCATTTCATTGGCCTCAACGAAATCCCAGTTTCCATACAGAAGACGTTCCCTTGTTGCGTTATCCTTGATCTTATTCAGCGAAGACTCGTATATCTGTCGGAAACTCTCATCCGGATTATCGAATATAGAGAACCTAATAAATACCTCGCCATCCCTGCACTTCACAGGATTACCATCATTGTCCTGTACGAACCTATCTCGCAACCAACATGCCGCCGGGTTACAAGACAAGAACATCTTGGGAGTCTTGAATGTCTCCGATGTTTTCCAACGAATACGGGAGAACATAACGTCTGCCGCCCTTTCTGAAATCTCGGATGCCTCGTCAACGAAAACCAAGGTAGCCTCCATAGAACCAAAACGGGAAAAATCCAAGTCCGCTGGAAGATCGGCCATCTCCTTCATCATGATAACAGACTCGTTCCAGAAAGTTATCGTTCCCTCTATATTGTTTATGCAGAAATTCTCATCCTCTTTCAATCCCCATTCCTTCATTACTTTCTTAATGGTAACAAACGTTGATTCCTTCAGAGACTTGATAGTCTTACGTGCTACCACGGCTCGTATATTGGGGAACCTCATGCAACTGCTCACCAGCCATGCGCTACCAACATATGAGTTATGGGTGACAAGAAAATCATCGGTGATATATAATTGGTCATCGCTGTCAAGCGTTATGCACCTGCATTCCTTATGCTCGTCCAACTCGATCACGCTTCGTATATATCTCCTATGAGCTGGCGTGGTTGTCGGTTTTGTCATTTTATTTATCCTTGGATCGAATGAGAAGCGGACGAAATATTTTATAATTCTACCTTTCCCCTTACTCTTGACTACGGTAGCTATGGCTCCAATACTTCTAAGGATATCCTGTAACTGATTGGCGAATTTCTCCGATCGGCTCATGAACTCATATTTGCCGGTACTCCTTATAATTACTTCCTTAAGCAATCCTCTCAAGAAATTTTTTCTGTCCTCAAGGCTGGAGATGACCAGTTCTTGCGGGATCTCGGTGCGATTTGATCTTTTGAAATTATTAGGATCAGGCATGATGTTTCTGATGTAATACCCCCAAGAGTAAGCGGTCATATAGTTATCGAACTTATCACCGAACTCTTGCTCGGTTACAACAGGGAGAAAAGCCAAGTTCCCATTTCTCAATCTCTTTCTGATGGTAGCCGTATCCATTATTCTCTCGTCAAATCCACCTCGAACCCATGCCCTGTCTCTTTTTTTGTAATACACCTTCCATAAGTGATCATCACAGCATTCGGTGGAGCACCCATCACTGGTAATGACCTTGTTTACCTTTTTCATTCCTTGCTCATGAATGGCTATCACCTTGGCGGTCTTTCCATCTGGGGTTGACACTACTGTTCCTATCTTAACGTCACCCATCGTTATCCATCCTTCCGGCGTAAGTATCTTGGCTGAATAAGGTTGTGCCTTGCCTCCTCCAGCCGCTCCTCCTCCGAGAATCATCTGGGGGATGTTCCTATTACCACATGATGAGCATTCAGGAACATACTGTTTATTCCCATGATCGTCTGTTCCTATATATACGTTCTTTATTTCTCCACCGCATATATGACATTCTGGCTGTAACGCTTTCCATAGCTCGAATTGTTTTGGCGAAGGGGAGAAATTGATTTTTAAGTCCTTGGGAGGGACTAAAGTTTTGTATCCCATTTGTATCGTGTTTTGGTTTTTATTAAGAATAGTCTATTAACGACAAAGGGGCTTAACGCCCCTTTAACTCTATACTATCATCCCTTCGTATTTCTCGATTTGAGTTTGAATATCACGATCGATCACGGATAACTTGTCTCTCTCGATCTGGAGTTTGGTAATTTGTTGTTGGTTTTTCTCCGAGACAACTGAAAGACGCTTTCGGATCTTTTCTAGTTTGGTTATCAACTTGATGAATACGTTGTTTATCGAATTAAGGTCGGAGGTCAGAGTTGTTGAGTTTACCCTCCAAAACAATACTTTTTCTAACATACTTCTTTATTTTTTACTGATTTCTATAAATTCTGAATAATTGATTTTTACATATGGGTTATCTGAGATGATTACTTGATTGATCCCTTTAATCCCCCACCTAAACCAAAGGAACTTGTGTTTTGGCTCTATGTATACAAACTGCTTCAGCCATACATTCAGTGACATATATCCCTTCAACGTGTTATTTTCGATTGTAGCATCTATGCTTACGTATTTATTGGATAACTTGATCGATGGAACCTTGATAAGCGAGTCTCTGTAAATGATGCTATCTCTTACGGGCACATCGATAGGTACATCTATCGACACTTGATGTTGGAGGGAAGCTTTCAGTCTTTTTATGTTTATTCCTAGTTCCTTTATGGTTTTTGCGTCTTCCTCCCTGTACTTCTTGTATTCCTCTATGGTCAACTGTAATCTTGAGGTCTCTGTTGCGCTTCTTGTTGAGTCAAGTTTGTATTGGCGTATATCAGTCAAGAGAGTCACGGTATTTTGCTGGTATTTATCCCTAGACTCGATTAATTTGCCTCGATCGGTAAAAAGCCAAATATTTAATATGGTACTGATAAATATTCCTAGCGCTAAAAGTCTATTCATGATCCTTGGTTAAGACTAACATCCAGTCATTGCTTAACATATCGGTCTGGGAGGCTAACCAACCATTGCATATAGAACCATCCGCGCATTTCATGCAAATATAGGCTCCAAACTTTACTGATTCCGTATTTGGGTTTTCAAGAACCTTATCCTTGAATGCATCTGGTAATGACTTGGCCTTTACGATTGTTTCCAGTGGAAGAGTATCCTCTGGTCTAATAAATAGGTACATGCCTTTGCCATTCCATCCTTTTCTTGTAACCAAGCATCCCTTCTTCAGATACTCTATCGCATCCCCGAAAGTCATTTGCCCCATGATACCCCTATATCTCTTTTTAAACTCATACTCACAGATCCATTCCATTACCCCATCATCATCGGTTATTTTGTATCCGTTAATATTCTCAAGATCCTCACATCCTTCATATCCTTGGGATATTTGGTATTCATACGCTGTCATTGGAACAGCTTTTACAATTTGTGTTGTTATATACATATTCTATTGATTATTTGGTTTAACGTACTGAATATCGATGAACCACTCTTGCTCGAACTCTTCCCCTAAGCCGACAACTCTCACGATATAACCCCTAGACTTGCGTGCCGGGCTGTTTAATACTTGGGTTATAATCCCTAATCTTCCAGACAAGAAATTCAAGTCTTTATCTGGAATCTCATCAATGACTACTACATCGTTTACTTTTAAATCCATTTCTAGTTATTTTTGTTTTATTGAAAAATTGATTGTACTCTTTTATCCTTCTATTTCTGATTGAGGGAACTATCTTACCATTGACCTTGCAAAAGCTGACATAGTTCTCATAGATCGATCTGTTACCGGATCTTATCTTTTTGATCATTTCCGATCTTCTGACATTCCCTTCTCCCACGTTATAAGCCAGTATCCCTAGAAGCAAGGAGTCCTTTCCGAATTCCTTGAATACCGAGCATTTTTGTTTGAGATCTTTTATCACAAGTTCCCTTGCGAAAGAGTGGGAAATATTATGATTGAATCTATCCTCCTTGGTTAGTTTGTGGCCATATCCCACAAAAGGGTGATGATCCTTACCATGCCATCCCTCATGATTGATGATGAACTCTACGGCATCGTTGAATAGATCATTCTCAGTATAATAATGTATATGATTGTATTCGCTTTTTGAACTTGATATGGATAATGATAATAATAATACAGCGAATAAAAAACGGTGTATTATGCTATTAAGTATTAATATTATTGATAATATATAAATAGGGTGAGCGTAGATTTTGCTCTCATTAGAATAATGCAAAAGTATAAAATAAAAAAAGAACTACCAAATATTGATAGCTCTTTTTATGAATTATTTTTCCCTTAATATGGATTTAATATCTGATCTTATTTCTTTGATATCGTCTCGTATCGCTGTTACTTGGATCATGGTCGCCTCGAAGACTGATTTATCCAGTTTAATGGCATCTATCTTTTTATATTGATCATCCACTTTTATCTCCAATGTCTTATACCTATGATCTAATTCTTGAAGCTTATTCATGTTCTCAATATGCTGGATATATAGCGTTATAAGAAAACATATGATAGTTATAACCAGACGAAGGTTATTCATGATTAAATTTTTCATGTAGACATAATAATTGTAGGAGTTGTTGATATAATGATTTGCATGGCTTCTGAAAAAGCTTTTACTAGGGGGATCGCTATCTCTGAGTTCCATATGCCATAGATTATTAAAAGTACGACTATTAATACATATAGACCTCGTTCGGTTTGCTTAGGGGTTGGTTTATACATTCTTGTTTGGTACTATTACGTTAAAGGTTACGTTATTCTCTCCATTAATTGTCACGCCAGTCTCGCCTCCAGCCTTGAATCCATATATATCCGCTATAGCTTTAGCTGCGTTAACTGACACCGCCCGTAATGGGGCAGGGGATAGGGATACGCCCCATTTGTCTTTATATTTCGCGTCCCTAGTCTCATCCATGATAGCGAACAATGTCTCAAGCACCCTTACTTTTGCGTAGGACTCATTCTCCATCTTGTTTGTCATGATATCCTTGATTCTGGACGTTACGGCTAGGGAGGTCAACAATTTATTGGATTCGATCATCAACTTGTTATTCTCTTTGTCTCCAAATACTTGCTTGTATGTCTCTACTTGGTTTCCTGCGAATCTTTTCCCTCCGTTACAGAATAGTTGACAGAACAACTCCTCTTTCTCTGTTAACATGGCTTGCGGGGGCATAGGAGCGAACTCAGATTTTATTTGTTGTTGCAATACCTTATTGCCTTGAATGGTAGGTCTTCGTATCGTTTCTCTATTATTGCTCATTCTTTTAAGTTTTGGTTTTATTAATATAAAAAGGGAGATAGCTGCTATGTTACCTCCCTTTAAAAAGAATAGAAATATATACTATTTATTGTTTTTGTTCTTCTGGCTCTCTATAAGCAATTGCTCGCATAAAGCCTTGAAAAACACGTTTGATAGAGCCGCACAAGCGTTCTCAGCGTCCTCCAGAGAATTGATCTTGTCCAGATTGAACCTCGTATTGAGGTCGTACCCTGATATCTCCACCAGCATCTCTTCATTATCACCCGATACCCCATAGCACATCTTGTCCGAATGCGCTTTAAATGTCACTTGTTCTTCTATCATATCTTAAAATGTACCCTTGTTTTTTCCGCTTGCTTAATCAATCCCGAATCATCCCCCACTGACCCACATCTCATCCTGTTAGAGAATATAGTAAACAATCCATTGGTAGCCTCGACATCAGCCATGGAGGAATGAGCGTCAACCAATTCGATCCCCATCATCTCTGTCAAGTTTCCAAGTTTATATGTCGTAATATCTGGATCATCGGCAAATGCCATCCTGCTAAGAGTCATGGTGTCTATCATCTGAGGGTGGAAGTTACCAAAAATATCCTCAGTACCATTGAATACGTCAGAAAACTCTTTCATCTTTCCGGTATAGATAAAAAAATGAAAGAGGAAATTCAAGTCAAACGGTATATTATGACCTACTAGGATAGGCTTGTAAGCCTTTGATGTTCCTAACGTGCATTTCTTGATAAAACTAATGAAGCTATCAGCTACCTCATTTATATCCTTCCCATTCTTATTTAAAAAATCGACTGACAACCCGGTTACTTTCAATGCTTGTGGGTTATACTCGAAATAGGCGCTTTCCTCTTTCTCGATCTCTCTTTTCTTTCTAAGAGTTTTGTTGGTATTGATATGGAAGTCTCCTTTAGGGTATGGTTTTATATACTCATCGAACACGCCGATTATCTCATAGGTATCCAATCTCACCATCTGGCAGGAGAGTTGGGTAATGGCGCATTTACTTGCGTCTAACCCGCCTGTTTCCGTATCTAGTACACATGCGGTGTATATCTGCTGTTTGTTCTTCGCTGTTGCCATCTATCTCGTAATATTTTTGGTTGTTTTTGTTTGACATAACCTTGATGATATTCTCCTCGAAATCACCAAGGGTTCCATTATTATCTATAATCACATCGTAATATTCCGGTGGAAGAGTATATCTTTTCTTGTCCCTATGCAGACGCTCTATGCTAACGCCACTTAGCTTTCTGTTCTCCAGACTTCTTTCCACATAGATAGCGATAATGGTGTACAAATGTGAGAAGTGAAGGGTTATATATTCTAACCCGACTTCATCTATCACATAAGAACAGATCGGTTTATCTTTGATATCGCTGTGAAGGGCGCAATACTCATGATCTCCATATTTGGTGTACGCCAATATATTATCCGCTTTTTTTTCTTTCTCTAGAACTTGTTTTGATACGAATTTGTGGTCTATGCCGTCTACTTCGTTTCGTCTCTTGGGTCTCGTTGTCATTGATACTATCATGGGTATTCCGAAACCCTCATATAAAAATTTACTCATATGTGTCTTGCCGCTTCCGGACGCTCCGACAATACAGATGACAATTGGTTTCATTCGTTAAGCACTGAAAAGCTTACTGTATCACCCGATATCTTGTTTTTCAACGTAACCATTACCGTGTAATCTTGATAGATATGATGGAGGCTTGCGTTCACGATTTTTGCAGCGTCCTCACTTTGGTTAAAGGCTCTTCTTACTCGGTCTTTAGCTACAACGTCCTCTTCTTCACGACTTAAGGTTAATCTGTACGTTGACTGAGAATCAACGCTGTACTTGTAGGGGTTATTATATAAATCATACCCCCTCATGCTTAACACGACCAATAGATCATCCTCGGACAATCTCATTCTTCTCTTGTTTTTCGACATACTTTAAATAATTTCTAAAATTGAACCTTTGTAATCTTGTAATCCGTTTTGATTGGAGAAATTACTCCATTTTACCATACAACTCATAAGAAGGATGTGGTCCTTTGCGTTTATAAGTTGTGACTTCATTGTCTCATAGTTTTCTGGCCATACTATCAGCTCTATCGTCTCCGTGTTCTGTTGGAGCGTCAGTACACCGAAGTTCTTTTTCTTCTTTTCCTTATCCTCGAAACTCTTTTCCTTGAATTCTACTACCGTTGCGCAAATAGCCGCTTTCTTACCGTCCATATCGGGCTGGAAGCAACGTCCGATATCCTTATAACTCGCTCCCCTTAGCTTTGTCTTGAACTCAGAGTTATCGAATACCCTTCTATAGTCAACACTACCTATACCACTGATAGAGATTTGTAACATTGACCAGAAATAATGTTGCGATATCTTTTCTGGTGGAAAATCTGTCTCTGAGATCTCGAATCCTAATATACCAGCCGCTTTCTCCAAGGCAGCGTATCGTTCCAGCACCGATAAAATCCCCTCTACCTTGTCAAAGCAACCCGCTAGGATCAAGTTCTTGACTTGTCTTGAGTTTACTGGACATCTTTCTTCTCCGGGTAACTTCAATAGCTTTTTTCGAAAAATACGTTTGCAAAAATCCTCAATTGAAGAATATGGGCCGTTCTTCTCTCTCTCATTGACTATCAAGTTTACGCTTTCTGTTCCGACGAATTTGATCCTTGATAATGACCAATAGATCTCGTTTTTCTTGTAATCCGTCTCAAATTCCACCCCGGAAACGTTGATATCTGGATGAACGATCTTACAGGATGAAGCTTGCTCCATCTCGGCCATCAATGAGGAAATGTTCTCATCTTTGGCGTATTCCAGAGCTACAGTATAAAATGCTGTTGGGTAATTGGCTTTATACCATGCTCCTAGATAGGCTGTAAGAGCGTATGCCGTAGCGTGGGAATTACAAGTAAAGATACCTTCACCGGTACAGAAGTTATGGTATGGATCAGTCATCTCAACATCATATACATCATCAATACCAATTGGTTCAATAGATTCAACGACAGACATAAATACATGATTATTATCGTTCAAGTATAACATCATATCCTTACCTATGATAAGCTCGTCTGTTCTTTTTTCTCCATCGTTCGTTGGGTGCTTATGGTTTTCGGTGACACGGATTGTTCTTCCGTTACCAAGCTTTATTTCGTACAGTTCTCGCTTTCCCATATACCTGATGTCAACCAAATAGTTTAGCGTTGCCTCATATTGGTTATTGACTGAGATAGCCTTCCAATTATGATCGGATCCATTATGAAACAATTCATACAGCTTGGCTATGTCGTATCCCATGTTATCGCCAAGTCCTTTTATTGTTTCCTTACCTGAGATGCACTTATTGAACAGATAAGATCCAGCACTCTCGAACATGTGCCAAATAGCTTGTGCGTCTTCGTCAGGACATCCTTTTGCCTTGGCTCCAGCGATGAATTTATCTTTCATGGCAAGGATCTTTTCGATCTTCTTCTTGCTAATGAATTTGACAAGGTGAACTCCTTCTGCTAGTGTAAAACCACCGATTTCACGAGCCATTCTAGCTAGATCCTCTTGGTAGCATAACTGAGCAAACGTTTCCTTTAGGATATCATGTGTCCCCCACAAATAAACAGGATCCTTTTCCCCGTTCTTACATGCCACGTAATTATCCGTTGATTTAGATTCGATCGTAGCTGGACGAAACAAAGCGTTTGCCGCAATCAGATCTGTGATCTGTGTTGGTTTCATCTCCATCACGAACTTAGTCATACCGGTAGAACCGAACTGGAAGATATTTTGGGTGAATCCATTGGTAAATAATCTATACGCTTTCTCATCTTCCAGTTTGTTTGTGATAATATCCAGAAATGTCGTAGGATCACCATATTCCTTAACAACCAAATCTCGTGTCTTCTGAAGCTTGGTTAACTCCTTGATACCAAGACAGTCATTTTTAAGAAGCCCGATGTCATCAATCGAATACCCATCGATCTCGGATACCAAGATGTCATCGATCTTCTTGATCGGGAGATAATCGAAGCATTCCATCGTCTTGCCATCCTTTGTCTCTGGCGTGATGATGATAGCTGAGGCGTGAATGGAAGAGGAGCGAGGTTGTCCCATCAATGTCCTGATATCCTCTATGACTTGCGGATAATTCATGATAAATTCCTTGACCCTCTTGTTCGTATAGGCTAGCTGGAACAATCCAGTGTAGTCCATGGAATCATCATCAATGATCTTGTTGATGTAATTCACCTCGTACACGGGTACATTATGAATCCTCGCCACATCTTTCAACACGGCTTTCAATTTCATTGTTGTGAAGGTTCCAGCGCTAAATACACGCTGGAGACCGTTCTTATTATATCTGCGTTCAAGGTATTCCTTTACTTCTTGCCTACGGTCGGACTGATAATCGATGTCCACGTCCGGAAGGCTACCGCTTTCTCCTTGTCTATACCCTTTCCCTACACAACAATCGATTACAGATATTGGAATTGCGGAATGTCTCAAATTGATCGATTGTATGTTCATTTACACTCTTCTTTATCCTTGACTTCTTCTAAAGTAAATCTCCAAAACACTGATCTAACCTTATGTGCCGGAGAAACATAAGAAGTATTGTTAGTCAGGTTATGAATGGCCATCTTAGTAGTCTTTTCGATAATACCTGTCTCAAACTCAAACCGAATCATCGTACCGACTTTTAGATCTTTGTAAAACTTGGAAGATGAGTTTTCTTTGATTTCCTTGATTCTGTAAACCCCGCTTGTAAATTTGATTGGTTTCATATCGCTGTTTATTTATCTAATAATGTATCGTATTGTTGCGCTTGGACTGGATAGGCTTTATTTAGTAAGATCATAAAAGTACTCCAGTCGTAATCAGCGGCCCTACCTAAAGCCTCAATAGTGTTCAAATATCCTTTTAGCATAGGTTTTCCTGTCTCGTTCGATAAATACTGATGATGCTTTTCTTTTCTGTGTCCATTCTCATCTTTAGGATTGAGGTCTTGTAATTCCAAATAGACACCCGGAGCAAGTCTTTTATATACTATATCATTGATCCATTGTCCCACTACTCCGGGTTTCTTGTTTGTCATTTTCCAATCCCAACCACGCATTTTATAGATCATCTCAAAGAAGCTATCATTGAATGTCTTTACCCATTTACTCGCTTCTTCGGATAAGAATCGGTTCAAGAATTTTTGCAGCTCATCCTTAGCTCTTTCTTTTACCTTGTTATAACCTGTAGCTTCGTCCACAAGGGCAATAATTCCCACCTTCGCAACAGCTCTTAGTATGATATTCGCATTAAAAACAATAGCAGAATCTATATTAACGCCGGCCGAGTCTAAGTCAATAATAGCGATGCAAATATCAGTCAACAATGTTACCTCATACCCATTAGTCATTGATTGTGAACCTCCTGATGTGTTTCTGCTGAATTTGATGGGGGTGTTAATGCGCTCAAGAATGCTGTTTTTTCCGGCCCGAAAGTATTCCTTTTTTGCTTCATCACTAATAAATCTCCCCAACCATGACCCACTTGGACTTGTTGACCCTAAGACTTTCTGAATACCTCTACCAGAAAAAACTCTAGTTCCGTCTTCCAATACGTAACAAGGAATTTCTAAATTTCCCAATCTTAACGGGGTATCTCCCGAATTGTACTTAGCGCTTAAAATTTTGCTTTCCATTTTATTCTTCTGTATTAATTGATTGCTCGTTTCTTTTTGTTCTCATGAATTTTACGATCTTTCTGTCACATCTGATCTGGTCTTGACTGAACATGGAGATAAGGTGCATATTCTCAAGAGATCGACATCTGGATAAGGCCACATAAATCTGTCCGTCAGCGAACGACCTTCCAGCGTCAACGATCACCTTGTCAAATGTCAATCCTTGTGACTTGTGGATCGTGATACCCCAAGCTAACCGTAATGGGATCTGGGTACATTTGCCTATGGACTCACGCTTGATCTTGCCTGAATCTGCGTCATGGGTAAATTTGTTATTGTCCCACGTGTGTGATTTAACCTCTATGCTGTGTCCATCCTCCAGTTTTACCACTATATCAAACTCCTTGGTGTCTGGGTTGGGTTTTAGATATTCTATCGTACCGATCGTTCCATTACAATACCTTCCTTCCGGATCATTGACAAGAAACATCACTTGAGCGCCTTCCTTCAATCTTAGGATCATATCACAAGGGATGGAATTTTTTCCAAACTCTCCTTCTACGTTGCAGTTAAAGACATATTCCTTGGTTTTCAATTTTTCCAGTTCCTTTGAGTTGATCTTGTCTGCCTTTGAGTTATGCGAGCAAACCGTAATCATGTTCTCTTCCGACTTGAATCGTGGTTGGCATTTCTTCTTGAGGATATCGTAATTATCCTTGGAGATAACTCCAGACCTTACCTCGTTCAAAATATTAATGAATACGGGATCTTTTTGCCGGTAGATTTTATCCAGTTCAATCATCTTGAATCCACTAAGCTTTAACGCCCAAGAATCAAAGAAATAGTATGATTGATATAGGTCTTTCAGTATCTCTTCTTCCTCTTTGTTAATAATTGGGCTTAACTGGTAAAGATCACCGAACATGACCACTTGCACGCCTCCGAACATCTTATTGTTGCAATGACGATGGACACATAAGATATCATTGATAGCGTCCAACAAATCTGCCCTAACCATACTGATCTCATCAATAATCAAGGTATCCATATTTTTCAATACGTTGATCTTGTCTGGTCGTAATGCGTAGCTATCCAACCCCGGATAAACGTTCTTTCCTACGATATTGGGCCTAAACGGGCCAAACGGGACACCGAACTGTGAATGTATGGTCGTTCCTCCCGCATTGATTGCGGCTATACCGGTAGGAGCTACCACCGTGATATTCTTGTCACAATTCTCTTGTAAATAATGAAGCAGCGTGGTTTTTCCTGTTCCAGCCTTACCCGTGATAAATACGTTCTCATTCGTGTTGCATACCAAGTCGTATGCCTCTTTCATTTTCTGGTTATCGTCTAAATTTATATTCATAACTCGTTAATTGTCCATATTAAATCCCTGTTGTCAAATACTATATCATCGTTCGTCATTAGCTCATCGGCGTAGACCTCTATCTCTTCATCTCCTCGCTTGACCAAGAATTTTGCGTCTCGATCAAACGAATAAGTTTTTCCATTCATTGATACTTCTATATATTCTTTCGACTCTATCTTGCCTTGCATAACGGTCGTGTTGGCCTCGTATAAACCTGAGCGGTCAGGAAGCAAGAATCTCTCAAAGATCAAGTTATACTTCAATGGGTCAAGCTTGGTGATACCCATTAAATAGAGCAGGAGACACCCACCTCCAGAACCACGGGAGATACCTGTCATGATCCCTTGTTCGTTGGCCCAGTTCACCGTATCATATTGTACGAGAAAATAATCGATATTATTGGTTGATTCAATGACATATTTCTCATACTCAGCCCTTTTGCGATATTCCTCTTCCTTTCCTTTAGGAACGAGTTTTTTAAAACCTTCCTCTATGATCTGGTTGAACATGTTGTGCCTGTCTCCATATTTCTCTCGTTCCTCTGGGGTCATGTCATATTGAGGCATAAAGTTTCTGGTGGTCTCGTAAGCCGCTTTCGCTCCTTCGGCTATTTTGATCGTATTGTTACACATCTCAGTGAATATTTCCCATTTATCCCATTCATCACTGAATAGTTGGTCTATCACCTTATAGTGCTCATCCAGATCCTTGAAGTATTGCTCGTCACTTTGCATATGAGCGGCACCATCCGAGATCTTGTTCAATATGATCTTGTTCTTTGCGTCATCCTTGTCCAGATAGTAGTTGTCGCAAATAAGGACAGGAGGAACAAATGTCTCTTTATCATAGAAGAACTTTAACGCCTCCAGATATGCCTTATCGAACCTATCAGCCTTGAACTCGGTAAGGTCAACTTGATAATAGACCTTAGAGACCTTGTTTAAGGCTTTTATCAACTCGATATTGTCGAACATCCAGTACACGGCCAATGTCCCCAATACGATCACGTTCCCCTTACAATATCTTTGTAGGCTGGAGAAAGAAAGGGTCTTGTTCTCGCTATCCACGTTGATCTCTTTCTGGATACGTAGGAGGTTGGACAACCCCTCGTTTGTTTGGCAATATACCTTTATCGGAACAATGTCTTCCTTGTATTGCATATCTAACGTATATCCAATTACGAAGCCAAGACCTTCCTTTTGGCATTCCTTCTGGAGTACCAACGTTCCAGCCATCGTATTCTTATCGCAGATACCGATAGCGTTTTGCCCCAGATACTTGGCTTTCCTAATCCAGTCTGAAATCTGGAAAGAACCATTCAATAGCTCGAATGGCGTGTGGATACCTAGATTGACAAATCCTGCGCTATGTATGGTCGGGAGCCTCTTACCTATGTATTTCAGTATATTCAACCTGAACTCTCCCCTCATGTCAAAATAGTACCAGTTATCCCCGAACTGGAAGCATGTATAGAATACCTCTTGCTCTATCAATTCGGTCTTGGTTGACATGATATTAAATATGGTCTCTCCATTATTGTTTTTTCTGAAAATGGATTCAACCTCAGTTAAATCATTGATAAATAGCTTGCCAAAGCCTTCTATCTCAAAGACCTCATTGTCTATTTCATGGTAAGATATTTGGTTAGTCGCAAGCCATTCTTGAAGGCTTTCGGTCATATTTTGTATTTGTGGAAAAAGGTCCAGATCTCACATGTCAACTCATATATCCCTACCGTGAATGCTGTGATTGCGGCAATGAGTGGAAAAGCGATAACCGCCATCCCAAATAAGGGGTTCCACCATCTAGGAAAGAATACTTTCCAATATTTCATGTTCCTTCCTCCCCAATACGGATCTTGATCCGCATAGGTTTTCTTTTTTCTCGACATTTTCTTAGATTTTATTTAATGAATACTCAATAGGAGTCTTTATCCTGTAAGCGAACGTATCGTAAATCTGGTCACGATCCATCTCATCGAAATCAAGTGATCCTTCGATGTCCGCAATATAGGTATCAAAATATGGCTTTAATTGTTGGGCTGTATTTCTGTTAGCTTCCACAGCGTCACCATCATAAGCAAGAACAACGGTTCTCACCCTTTTTGTTTGCAACTTGTATATCTGCACGTTGGAGATTTTCTTGCCAAAAGTAGCCACTACAGCTATCCGTTGACAGTCGTATAACTCCAGTTTTCTGGTCAATGCGATCACGTCAAAGATGCCTTCGACAATAATCACCGTGTCCGTTTCTCCCTCGATTACAGCGTCAAAGTTATAAAGGAGCTTTACGAAATCATTCTCTGTGGAATTACGATATCTCATGATCTGATATCCATCGTTCCTCTTGACCTTTCGATTGTGTTCATCGATCTCTTGCTTAGGCCATATATGTCTCGCTACCCACCCAACGATATCCCCTGCGTCTATGATGAGGAAAATAACATAATTGTCAAGCTTAAAATTACAGCCTCTCGTGGTTCTAACCGGGAAGTATTCATAGTCATCAGCGTTGAATCCACGATTTCTTAAGTAGTTATTCTTATAACTCCTTTTAAACCCTTTCGGAGGATCAATGATATCGACACTATCATCGACAATATCTCCATTCTCATTCGTTATAAAAGAAAGATTATCCAGTTCAGCACTAATCGAGTTGGTAGCCTCGAAAACTAAGTCTATTCTACCTATATATTCCAGTAATGGAGTTAACTCCCTGTTGGATTTTCCGCAAGAAAAGCAATGAGAGGCGAACAGTGTTTTCTTTGCGGTTGGTTTCCCTATATAGATAGCAAACTTGTGCTTTTTATGACAATATGGACAGTATTCTGCTATCAGATTCTTTTCGGCTCCGTCCAAATGACCATTCAGTTCAATTTTGAGTTCTTGGATTAAAAACTCTACCTCATTATGGGTATAATTCATTGACATTGCAAAGGTAATAATAAGTTTTAATTAAACAACAAAAGCCCATAGAAAAACTATGAGCTTCGTTATTTTTATGCCACTTTACTTATATTTAATGTCCTTTGCTTGTCGTAGAATACCTCATCCTCATACCTAGTGGCTATCTTAATCGTTTTTCCTTTTTTAAAGAACCTTGATTTAGCGATATGAAGGCGAATAATGTTCTCTTTTCTTTCGTTGTCAGATTGATTTAACGATATTAAATGGGTCATTGGTCTCGCTAATCCTTTTGCCTCTGAGCAGTTGTATTCTGTCAATACGTTTTTCTCGTCATTTAACCAATCCCTATTCTCTACGGTAGCTTGATAAGTTACAACAATCCATACATCCTCATCGCCAGCTATATCTTTTAAATCATTAGCTACCGCTATTCGCTTGTGTCTCTCGTGGTCGCTGTCCCATTGTTTTCCGGATGCGTCACTTAACAAATCCATGCTATCTATTATTATCACGTCTGGGGGGTTGCCGTATATCTTCTTGTACTCGTCAATCCCGGATTTTATATCGATGGTCGATACCTTGCTATTGAAGCGTGGGAAAGACTTGACATCGATGTTTCCGGCGTACTCGTTAATCTGGGCCATGTATCGATCTATCTCGTTATCTGTCAATTTCCCCTTCTCGTACAGGTATGAACTTTTCTCTATCAACGCTCCACTATATGCGTCAACCACTTCTTTCTGAGATCCCTCAAGCTGGAAGTGCAATACGTCTAGCCCGTCATCAATAGCAGCGTGAAGACCTATATGACGTGCTATATGGGACTTACCGACACCGGTGGGAGCCAAGAAACATGTTAATTGCGTGCGCAAGTTCCTTCCTCCGTTCATCTCGTCCAGATCATCGATATAGAAACGGGATACTATAGGCTTGTTCTGTCTTTTTGTCTCTTCTACCTCTTTCACGTTATCATCATATCTTTCCTTGAACGTACCTAAGACATCGATAAAACTAGAGGCGTGCAATGAGAACGAGTTTAACCATTCAGCATACTTCTTGATCTCATCTTGCGCCTTTTCCGCTTGCCCCTTATTGTAATATTGGGGAATCTTTTGATAGACTTGCTTTAGTTTGACATCCTTGATGTACTCTTCCAAGGTATCGATTATTATATCGTCAGTCTCATTATAGCTGACCTCATTGATGGTTTGTACCAATTCCACCGAATCCAAGTCATCTCTTACCTTTTCCATCAATATACCTACAGATGGAGGACACTTATTGGCCTTGAAATAAACGCCTATTATTTTATTGATGGTTTGAAACTGCTTGTCCGGAAGGTATTCCGATCTCATATTCTCAACGATGATACCACATATATTACTACGTTTTAGAGCTGCGTTATATAAGATGTATAGGAATTCCTCGCTAAGTTGTTTTATTTCTTCTTTTGCCATTTCTCTAATCTGATTCTATATAATTCCGGATAAACATTATTGGTGTATTGCTTGCACTTGTCCGATTGATCGCATTTTTGACAGGAGGGAGAGAAAGGGGACCATAACAACGTGCTTTTGAAACATAGCGCAATATAGGCCCCTATTCGTTGCGCTCTGGCTTTCGTTGTTTCCTCAGCTTCCATGTAAACGTATTTTGTCAATGGGTGATTAGACGTATCCATGATAAGACTCTCCAGATATGATCTGGATAATCCATGATCCTTTAGCCATCCATCCTCATAATACCTTTTGCCATTCTTGAAATCTATATAACGTTGGATAGCCTTTGGACCGAATGAGAAGCTGGGTCTCCATTGTCTTTTTAGATCCCTCCAATAATGAGCGATACATACGCAATAATCTACCACACGGCTGTCGCTTACCTCACCGAATCTATCATTGAGTTGTTTCGTGAATGCCTCCATCTCACGGTTTACCTTTCCTCCTCCGGGAAAGGAGAACTGGGGATGGAGACATTTTCTTTCTATCTCAACGTAGACCTTGATGAACTTCTTAATCAATTCTTCGTTTTCCATCTCTGGTCAATAAGGCTTGTAATTGCATTCTGGCAAGGAATAGGCGGCTTTTAACCGTATCGATACTTTTTGATGCGAGATTACCATTTTGATATGAGATCTCGACTATCTCGTGCAATTTGTAACCTGCTTGCTGAAGAATGAACGCCTCACGATATATCGGCTTTAATGTCTCCAAGGCACTCAATATATCATCATCGTAAAGATCTCTCCAATTATCCACGCCTAATATATTCTCGCTAACCTCCAGAGGATCATAGGAGAATTCAGGAGAGTTATCTATCTTGACATCATCCGTAGACTTGGTCTCCTTGGTTCTTCTCATCTCAAGGTTATGTACGAATCTCTTACAAACAATATGAAGCCACGTGGCCAAAGGTCTAGTTGGATCATAGGTGTCGATGTAATTATAATAGTTGACCAAAGCCTCTACGTAATTATCATCAATATAACTTTTATCCATCGAGTACTGGATGACACATTTATAAACCAAGTTGAGGTTGGGGGTGACATACTTGTTGAATAAATCATGTCTTTCTCTTACCTCTTCGCTTGTCAACTTCTCTAATGGCTTTCGCTCATTTTGTGTTTCCATGCTTCCGACACTTGACGTTTAAACTCATCCATCATCATCTCCAACAACCCCTTGGTCACACAGTACTTCTTCCATCTCTTATGGCAATGCGTGAAAGTTTGTCTTACCTCTTCGTCAGATGGTCTTGGTGACTTTTCAAGAAATTGATAGAAATCTGACAACAATACCCCTAGAACATTCATATGAAGATTTAACTTTCTTCTCTTTCTTCTAATCTCGCTCATAATCTATATCTCTTACATATTAAATGGAAAATGTGACAAGCATCTGCCTCGTTATCGTCTACGGGAGTCTGTCCATATTTGTCTTTCATGGCTAGGATCATCTCCTCCTTGCTAGCGTTTCCGTTATTGGTAGCGAACTTCTTGATGGCTGATACATTGGCGAAGATTGGCTCTGGGAGACCAAGAGTATCGCATATCTCCATCAAGATACCCCTAAACTCACTTAGTTTTCTCATACCGGAGAATCGACCACCTACGTTTACATCCTCTGCGGCTATGAGCCTAATGTTGTTTTTCTGGATAAAATTTAATAATGTGGTTCTGAAATCAAGGTGTTGTTTCCAATCGTTAGATTTCTTTTCAGTGAAATCCCACGTGCCCGATCCGTGGGTTGAGTAGTATCCCGTATGCGTGGCTATATCAAGCGCCAATATATCTTCTTTCTTTAAATCTACGGGAACTTTGATATGATTATCCAATAGTTGATATTCCGTTTTGTTTGGTTATTACTAATTTATATGGGTATGACTCCGCTGTCTTGCCATGAGACACAACCAGAGAAGTGATCTTGAGTTTATTTAATGACTCAAGAATGAATGTCAACCCTTCCTCGTCAACAGCTGCAAGTATCTCATCAAGCACCAGAATATCCAATCCTTTGTTCAAGTCTGCGTTATTGTTTGTAAGGGTATTCATTGCTAGGATCGTGGCTAGTTGTATCCTAGCTTTCTCGCCTTCAGAGAATTTAGAGAAACTACCAGCGTCAATACCATCTCGTAACAGGGATACCGAGATCTTGTCACGTATCTTTCCGGACTTTAGCATGGTATAACCGTCAAACCTAACTCTCAAGTCGCTACCTATTTGCTCTAGGAAGCCATTGGTTATCTCATTTAAAGCCTCGACTTTACTGTTAGCCAAATAGGTCTTGAATGCTATGAATCTAGCTTCTTGGGTGTTTAAGGTCTTAATCCTATCTTCCAGCTCGTTATGTTTCTTGTAAATCAAGGCTCTCTTCTTCTTGTACTCTTTCAATGAGGTTTGAAGTGACACGATAACAGACTCATTTGTCTCGCTCTCCAGCTTGCTTATCAACTCCTCATTGACCTTGATTGCTCCCTCTAGCGACGATATGGATTCGGAGGCGATCTTGATTGCGCTGGATAATCTCTTGAAAGAGATCTCTACCTTGTCGAATAAATCATTGAATAAGTCATTGACAATATGATTGATCCTTTCCTCTAAATCTCCGATCTGTCGTTTCGCCTTGCTTATGTTACTGTTGATGACCTGTATCTCGTTCACTTTTGAGAACACGACCATGTTAGCGTCCTTGATCTCTCTTTCCATATCATTCAAAAGACCTTTTTGCTTAAGCTTGAGCTTGTTCATCTCATCAATCTTTTCCTCGATGCGATCTAATTCCTTCTCATTCAGACTTATCTTATCCTTGCAGGACTGGGTTGATTTCTTGTATCGTTGAATATCCTCCTTTGCTTTTTCGATGTCAAAATCCTTATCACCCAAGATAAAATGCTTGCCACAATGGGGACATTCTATAGCCCCGCTGATCTTCGCTTCCAGATCTGCAATGGTGGAGGCATTTGAGCGGACCGTGTTGCGCATAACTAGTATTTGATCCCCAAATTTCTTTCGTTCGCTTTCGCACTTACCTATGCGTGATTCAATTTCCTTACAGAATTTATCATATTCGGACTGTCCGTTACGATAATTTTCCAAGCATTTATTCTCGATTTCCTTGGCCGTATTAAGCTCGGTCTCCCTTTCATTCAAGTCAGCGGATAGCTTGTCCAATAGATCCTTCTGTTGATTGATGCGGGTCATTAAATCCTCCCTTGATTTGGAGATGTCGCTAATGTCATATTGGATGACCCCTAGATTTAGAAACCTATTGTTGATCTCGTCCAAGATTTGATCGATGGATTTATTGTCACTCTCTTGATCGATCTCATTCAAGACTTCGTTCGCTTGCTTCATTTTATCCAATCGATCCTCATTTTGCTCCTTTTCGATCTTCGATTCATCGATGGAACGTAGATACTTGGATATTTGCTCTCGTGTGTTCTTTATACGTTGGATCTTTGATAATCTTCTGGTCTCCGAGTTATCCATCTCTGTCTCGATCTGTTCCTCGATAGCCGAGATACGACCGTCATTGTTGGATAACTCAAGCTTGGTCTTATTGAGTTCATTCTCTAATGGTCTCTTGTCATTCTGTACGGCCAGTATGGATTGATCCACCAGATTGCCGTTAGAGAACCGATTGATGATCTCCTTCTTGTCTTTGTCTGAAGCAGAGAGGAAATCTTGGTATTTATGCTTGGATAGGACATAGCTATTATAAATATCCTCTTTCGTCAGTCCTAGCAACTCAAGGATATACTTATTATACTCATCAACACCAGATTTGAAGGTCGATCCATCATCAATAATCTCTCCATTTCGATACATGGTAATAACTATCTCCGGAGATCCTTTTTTGTAGATGGTGCGATCGATCTCTAGCTCTGTGTTATCACTGGTATTATCCAGACATATTTTGATGTATGCACTTTTTTCCTCATTATTTATAAGCTCATCGTTTTTGACTTGACGTAATGGAGATCCAGTTAATCCAAAAACAATTGCCTCGGTTAATGCTGATTTCCCGGAACCATTATTCTTTTGCCCCTCGTTGTCTAAATTGTGACCGAAAACCAAAGTGGTCACTCCCTGATTGAACGAGTATTCGACATCCTTTAGGGTACAGATGTTTTTTATTTGAATTTTATTTATTCTCCACATGATCTACTGGATTACATTAAGATATCTTATTCCTACTTCGACTTCCTTATTGTCGATATTATTCTCCTCGCAAAACGTTGAGTACATATTCTTTAATCCAGACTTGTCAAAACGCTTCTCAAAGGTGTTCTGAGAGACTTTCGCTCGTTCGGTAATAGATTGTGCTATTTCGACCTTGCTCGCTCCAGAATCGATTAAAAACTGCTTATCTAGGCTCTTGACTTGCTCTGGATCGCAAAGGATCTTTACTCGTACACGATACCCGTCTTGGGTAAGATCCTCTATCGTCTCCTTGATATGTGAGTTGATCTCATCGAATGACAACTCAAGCGTCTTGTATCTGATATTTACCTTGTTTTGTACGAACTCCGTGTCACCATCCGAAAATAGGATAGTGTATCCCTTTTCCTCGTCCTCGCCAAAATTGTGCTGGCGTGAACTACCGATATATTCAATGTTGTCAAACTTGCAGCGGTTATGGTAATGACCTACCAATACCTTATCCCATTTATAGAACATGTCAGCCGGAAGCTCGTCATCGGTAGGCTGGGAGAGCGCTCCTCTGATACCTTGGTGAATATACAGGATTCGTTTTTGATAATCGGTTCCGTCAAAATAACCCATTAGTTCATCATGTTTCTGGATGAAAGAACCATTCTCCGGGAAATAGGAAATCAATCCCATGGCTAGATCACCGAATCCAACCTCTCCCCAAGTATCTATCACACGCACGTTATCGAAAGAGTCGAATACATGACAATATCCTCTGGCCGCTTCTTGGTCTACCTTATCATGATTGCCTTCGATAATAGTCACGCTAATATTGTTATCAAGACATTCTTGGAAAGCGTCATGTACGGCTAATAGAATATCAAGGTTCTGGGAGGATCTACTTAGGAATAAGTCTCCTCCTACCAATATGTGATTAATCTGATAATCAATGGCTAGATCGATAGCTTCCTTCCAGTTCAGTTTAAAGTCATTGATGGTATCCTTGCCAACGTGTATGTCATTCAAGAGCAAGGCTACGGCTTTTTATTCATATCAACAAATCGTATTCAGTAATTGAGGAAATTTACTTACGTGGTACATAGGTTGCGTTTCTCTTGGATTAGCTGGGCTAACAAGATTCTCTCCAAATTCAAGACCTTTTTCTGTTAGAGACTTGAATCTCTTTATGATTTTCTTTTTATCCTTACCTCTTCCCTCTCTCTCCAGTTCCACTAGATAACCATGTTTTAACATCATCATGTTAAACTTTACAGTACTCATATCTGTCCCGTTTCTCTTTAGCAATTCCGTCGCTGATAATAATTGGTCTTGCGATTCGGAATATTCTGGTAGAGGAATACCTGATTTTATTACATCGTGCGCTAACTTCAATCTAGAAGAATCGTTGTATCGTAAGGCATTAATTAACCATGTGGCTTCTTTCAATCGCATGTCTGTCTTATCTACCTCTGAGAGAATGCCATTGTTCATGACTTGATGGAATACTTGTCTATATATTTCAAATACACTGCGGACCTTTCTTGCTATAAACCATTCCATACATGAAATCGAAATATACGCTTCGTATTTAATTCCATTTTTTAAATTATTGATTGATACGACCTTATCATTTTGGATAAGGTTGAAATCAATTCCATCAATAAAATTATTAACAAGGTCTCTCTTGGCATTTCCTCTGTTTTCATATACTAAAGGCCACACCTCATCGAAATTTACGGGAAACTCCTCTTTTGATAATCTCAGAGCACGAACCTTCTCAAAATATAATTGAATCTCGTTATTTGAACTTTGTTTTGTTAATTGAATCATTTTCTTTACTACTTGTGGTTTGTTTTAAAAAAGGGTATACCAAATAAACTTCGATATACCCTTGAAAAATTATAAAAGGAACTTATTATTTTCTTCTTCTTCGACCAACTGCGGGTTCCGCTGTTGAGTCTTGATTGGGATTATCTTCCTCGTCATTTTCGTCATTGCCGTCCGAAATCGAGCCTTCCTTTTCTTCTTTGGGATTTACAGATGTAGATTGGCTGGTCTTAGCGGATGGCTCCTCGCCCAAAGCTTCCAATTCCGCTTCGATCTCATCCAGTAAAGCCATATTAGTCTTCTTCCGTTCTACCTTTACCGATAGATTTCTGGATTTGATGTACTCTGCGATCAAGCTTCTTAGATTCTGCCCCTCGTCAGACTTGTCGGTGATACCCTTTCCCGTGAGATCATCGTACATGGCTGATAACTTGTCATAAGTAATGGTATCATCCGGCTCATCGTTACCGTTATCTCCTTTCTTGAAAGAGAAACTGGAGGTATCATCAGCTGGTAGCTCACCCTTCAATATCTCGATAGCGTTTACCATCTCTTCATTGGACATGATGCTCTGACCGATTGTCTCATCGTATTGTTTCAAGAACTCGATAGTCGCTCCCAAATGATATTTCGTATATCGTTTGACGATATCTGTTAGGAGAGGAGCCTTGACAAGATCGGTGAGTTGTTTCTCATCTAATGGCAGGGAGTCACCAAGAATATCGATCGAGAAAACATATTCTGTCTTTGGGCCTTTCTTTTTTTGGATCTCAACCGGGTATCCCTTGTCAAAGGACGAGATAGGGCATGGGTACTTCGGATTCTTATTTTTCTCCACTAATTTTTTCCATACAGGATCTTTTTGGTCCTCCAAACCTTTCCACTGGCCATTTGAGGCTTCCCAGATCATCATGCCTTCTTCCATGTTATCCAAGTCGTAGATATACATGGCGTGATTATAGTCATATTTCAAACCGCCACCGAAAGAGCCATTCTTAATCTTATCCTCAAGATCCTTATCTCCTTTTACGGCATCCAAGGCTAGTTTTTTGTAGATATCGATCAAATCAACGGAATAGCCAGCATCTATAGCTCTGCATACCTTGATGTTGATATCTTTTCCTGTATCCGGATTGTTGATTTTTAGCCATTTTTGACGTACTGGATGCTCATATCCTCTACGCTCGTCCTTCGGGGATAACGGTAAGATACGAATGCGATAGGTCTTGGCCTTATCCATGATGAAATTCTTAAACCTCGTGAAGGTTAACTCTTCTGCCGATTTTCTTGCTTGCGCTTCTTCTAATGTCTCTTGTGAATCTGCGAATAACTGTTGTAATGATTTTTGTTCTAGATCTTTTTCTTCTACTTCTGACATGATTTGCTTGTTTAAATTGTGGTACTTAAATTTTTCTGTTATAATCCGTCCATTGGTCATTATAAGCGCCTATATAGGCTTCGGAAACCTCCCATTTCTTGTAATCGAGTCTTTCTTTTAGCTCAATCCCTAGATTCTCGGAGGAGAACAATATTATTTTCTCGATAACATCGTCTAGTTCCTGTGGACTACAATTCTTTAAATCTTGGTATCGAAAATAATTACGGAATATTCTTGTCTCTCTTACGGGAGCAAACATCTTTTCGAATTTTCGATATAATACCTCTGTTGAAGGATGATCGGGTAGTTCTTCTGATATTATTTTTAGTACTACGCCGAAGAGGTATTTCATTCTAGGAAGGGTGTTGTTTGGTTTTTTGTCGCAAATATAAAACGCATATTCTCCATCTGGTAGCTTGCGAATTTCTCTTTGCAATTCTGCTAAATCTGGTCTCTTACCCCTAATGTGAACCAGTCCTTTTTTAAAAATTGACACTACTTCATTTGTTTCATTTATTTGTTGTTTTAATATTACGGTACAAATGTATATAGTATATTTTAAATACACAAATATTTGTACCGTAAAATATTTATAATTTATTTTTTTATCCGCACTTAGATGATCCGCAAGAAGTACAAATTAAACATCCTTCCTGAAAGATTAATGTCTCTTGTCCACAATTAGGACATTTCTGTCCTTTTGCTTTTGTGCCGTCTTGGATGTATCCTTTTAACGCACGAATAACACCGTTTCTCCAGTTATTAATAGATTCATTATTCCATTCAAGACTTTGGATAAGTGATACCGCTTTATGTATCGGCATCTCGTATCTTAACGTGGCCGAAATCAGTTTGGCATAATTCCAAAACTCAGGGGAGAACCTGTTCTCTAAATTATCGATCGAGCCACCAATACCGGCCTTATTGACGAAACTGAATCTGTAATGTTTGTTCCCGTCCTCATCCTTGTATTTCTCAATCTCTCCATTCTTGATACTTTTAGGCAATAAGATACCATTGTCCTCATCAGCTATGCCAGTGAATATCTCGTATGGTCTGTTATTTAAGATGCCGACAAAAGCGATCCAATTTTGGGAGTTATGCTTGAAACGGACAACCTCGGCTTTCAGTCTCTTTGGCCGCTTGGTGTTCTCTTGGCTTTTCTTCTGTTCATCCTTAGTATTCGTGGAGACCAAAACACCAGAGCGAGAACCATCCCTGTAAACAGTACAACCCTTACAGCCAGATCTCCATGCTTCAATATATAACTCGTTAACCAATTTCTCGGATACATCTTTTGGTAAATTAATTGTTACGCTTATTGAATGGTCCACCCATTTCTGGATCCGTCCTTGCATCTTAACCTTTTGGAGCCAATCAATATCGCTTGATGTTGATTTATAATAAGGAGATAATTTAGCTAATGAGTCGATCTCCTCTTGGCTGGCGTTAGATTCCATATGGATATCGTTCATTTCCATCCAGACCTTGAACTTGGGATGAATGACCAAAAACTCCTCGAACGAATCGCCGTTCTCATCCACAAAATCAACTTTGGAACAAGTATCTGTTGGATTGATCTTTCTCCTTCGTTTATATATAGCTAAGAACACGGGTTCTATTCCAGATGATGTCTGGGTCATTAAGCTAACCGTACCGGTTGGGGCGATGGTCAAACAAGCGATATTTCTACGGCCATATTTTTCTAGCGCTTCCCCAAATTCCGGATCCGCTTCCTTTAATCTATTAATAAAAGGATTGTTTTTCTCTAGCTCTGAATCATACACAGGGAACGCTCCTCTCTCTCTCGCTAGGTTGACGCTTGATTTATACACGTTCAAAGCTATGATCTTATGTATGTTCTCAGAAAAATCAATAGATGCTTCCGTTCCATAACGATACCCTAAAGCCGCCAACATATCTCCCTCAGCGGTAATGCCCACTCCGGTACGTCTTCCCATTAGACACTTCTCTCGAATTTTCTCCCATAATCTTAGCTCGGTATGTTTTACCTCCTCGCTTTCTGGATCGGATTTGACCTTCTCGATGATTTGGTCGATCTTCTCAATCTCCAAGTCAATGATATCGTCCATGATACGTAGTGCTAACCGAGCGTGTTTCTCTAATAAATCAATATCGAATCCAGCATGATCCGTAAATGGATTCGTTACGTAAGAATACAGATTCAATGCGATCAATCTACATGAATCGTAGGGACATAAAGGAATCTCACCCAAATATCTTCATGAGAAAACGTCACTTTCTCACCGTCTTTTAGACTGCTCTATATTACTATAGAAGTTGAGACTATATCATCGTCTGATAAAAACAGACGCTCCGCACTTCCACTTCCATTATAGACTTGAAGCGTACTCCATCTCTGGATAGTCGTTGAACCTTAATTATGAGATGCTAAATCATAATTCTTGGCTGCTGATTGTCCCATAGGGATATCCCAGCAATTCACGGAGTTTTTCATAACACGTCACCGTGTTAAGCTGCAATGAGTTTACAGGGGTTTGTTGATACTGTCTTGAATCCGAGATCAGCGTAGCAATCAGGAACAGATTCCCTAATGATGGTATCCCAGAACAGTATTCCCGGTTCAGCTGATTTCCATGCGTTGTGGATAATCTTTTTCCAAAGCTCCTTAGCCTTGATCTCCTTGGTAATCGATGGGTTAGGGGAGTAGATCGGGAAATTCTGGATATAAACCTCATCCTCTAATACAGCGTTCATGAAGTTATCATCGATCTTCACGGAAATATTGGCTCCAGTGACCTTTCCTTCTTCCATCTTAGCGTCAATGAATTTATCCGCATCTGGATGGTTGATTGATAGTGAAAGCATTAATGCGCCACGTCTAGAGTTCTGAGACACCTCTCTTGTCGAGTTGGAATATCTTTCCATAAAAGAAGAAACACCACTCGAACTCATGGCGGCGTTACTAACTGGAGCCATAGCTGGGCGTAAATGAGATAAGTCATGTCCAACACCTCCACGTCTCTTTTCAAGTTGGATCAATTCCTCATCCACTTTCATAATTGATCCATAGGAATCAGCGTTAGATTCTTCTAGTTGACACACAAAACAATTCGAAAGTGAGGAAATTTGATACGGATTTCCGATACCTGTCATTGGGCCTCCTTGTGGAACGATGTACTTGAAACGATCGAACAGCTCGAACAATTCCTCCTCGCTCATCGGGTTCGGGTAATTTTTTTCGATTCTAGCTATTTCTCTCGCCAACCTCCAGTGCATATCAGTAGGGGTTTTCTCATAGATGTTACCATTGGAATCCTTTAAGGCATATTTGTTTACCCACACCTTTGCGGCCAATTCATCACCATCAAAATAAATTTTTGAAGCCTCTAACGCTTCGTTAAAAGTAAAAACTTGATTCATCTTAGTTATTATGTAAGTATTGATTAAAATAGTCTGCGATCTCGTTGAAATAATGCTTTGAGGAAACATATATTATACACTCCAAGATAAGGATCGTTGGCAGATCATCTTGGTTCGGGAGCTTTTGTATTACTTGTCTGGTTATGAATCTGGCGATCATCTCTCCGGGGCGGTCAAACCCTTGCGTGGCACGAACAGCCTTGCAAACGCTCCTGTATAACTCATCGATTGAAAAACCTACCTTGCTTCCATCTTGCTTAATTACGATCTGATTTTGGTTCAATTGCATTATTCCCTTGTTGTGTTTTGGTGAAGTTTTTTAAATAGTCTCTTAGTTCCTCCCTAAAGGTTGGGGTATTATTGAATCCACAACATTTAGGCTCTCCGCAGATTCCTCCTCGATAGACGCATTTTCGAACCATCATAGAGGCCAGCTCCGGATCTTCTCTGCTTACCACATCCTTGATAGCCAAAAAGATCTGATGGGTCTCCGTGGAGGCTATCAGACATAACCGTAACTTTGACATATCGATCAGTGATTGTGCGTTGACCAAAATTGACAGATTGGTTAATGTGTTTCTTCCAGCCTTGGATTTCAGTTCATCCAAAAGGTCGTACATTTCTTTTACCTCTTCTTCTGCTCTGTATTCCTCTGGGATAGCTATGATCTCCGCTAATCTGTCAGCTATATACGGACATTGGTCTTTTGCTCCATGACGATCGTTTCTCATGGTCAGCTGGAATTTCTCAATCCCTACATGATGACGGACTATGTGAGAAACAGCGAATAGGGGAGCGTTCTTGATTGTTATCCAAAATAGTTGGGTTCTGGATGGTGAGTGTTCTGATTTATAGATACTCAATAAACTTTGGTTGCTTTTACCGATGAAAGTGGACTCACATGCCTCAAGCATCAAGTCTCGATCAGTTAATTTTCTAACGGTAACACTGAAATTTTTGTCTAGCATTCTTGTAAATTATAGATTTTCCATTCTCTTTTGATTAGTTTTTTGACATCGGTTTCAAATATCTTACAAGCGATCTCGTATAATTCTGGGATCATGTTCAGAACTCGATCGATGTAATCAATTTTGTTTTTGATCTCAGGTTTGATAGCCTGTACTTTTTCACTATTGATTCTTCGATTAAGGCTCATATGGTATTTAAGCTCGAACTCTTTATAGAGCAATTGGTATCTCTTTTGGAAATCAGTAGAGTTGTATCGAACAATTTGCGTGATCCGTTGGCGCTTCTCCGCTAACCCAATATCTTCGGTCAACCCTTCAATCACGTCTGATTTATGAGAGATAAGCTCTTTCTGCTTTACGTTCTCCGCTTGTAGAGCTTGTTTTTGTTTTTCTGTAATTACGAGCGCTTCGAGTGCTTCAAGGTAATTCTGAGGGAGAGATATTGTTTGTTTTTGTTTCTCTTGCTCCAGCTCTTCCCATCGTAATACTAATTTTGCACGAGACTCATCATTGAATTTAGTTGCAACATATAGACATTCTGTTTTGTTGAGTTGATAACAAGGTCTTTTCTCTCCTTTTTTATCTATATATTCAACCAACGCAAAATTGCGTCCGTTAACTTTTCTCCAAGCTTCTTCCATATTCCGGATAGCTCTAATCACATCGCTATGGCGCATACCTGTTAGTTCCGCAATTTCAAGAGAACTCATCGTCTCTTTGATTGATAAATAATTCACATCATTCATTCTTTAGTTGATTTTTAATTTCCATTCTTTTTCTATTAAGTTTTTGACATCTGTCTCGAATAATTTACAGGCCAGATCATAGAGCTGTGGGATTTTATGAAGAACACGATCTATGTAGTCTATCTTGCTTGTTATATTTAATTCTTCCGCTTTTTTACTATTGAATCTACGATCAAGGTCTACATGATGTTTTAATCCGAATTCTTTATAAAGTAATCTAAACCTTTCTTGAAATCCTTTATTTCTACCGTAACGAACAATTTGGTTAACCCTTTGTCGTAATTCTGCTAAAGGAAGATCATCAACTAAGCCTTCTATAACATCCGATTTGTGTTGAATAATTTTAGCTTGTCTTTGAATCTTTTCTTCTGCCAAAATACGCATTTGTTGCTCCTCCTTGATTTTTGTTGCAAGTTGAATCAAATAATCGGGAGACAATAGGGCTTTTTCCAATGTATTCTCTGTCATATACACTCCATGCTTACGAATAGAAGGAAGTACTTCGCTTGTTACCCATCGTCTAAAAGGTTTTGCATTTTTATTATCACTGCGAATTATCACATCATACAAACCACTTTCAGTGATAAAGGTAACTTGTTGATTTCTACCTAGCGAATCGATGCTGTCCACTCGACGGACATCATCTTCATCAAGTCTTGATTTTACATTTCTAGCATTAGCGATACCAATTACATTACACACATCTGTTAAGCAAAATAACGGTTCATTGTTCTCATTCATGGTAACTCTTACGTTACCGAATTGATCGTTGTTGAAAATTTGAATTTCGTTCATTCTTTTTGATTTTTTGAAAATAGTTGGTTGGCACCGAACATCCAATCTGATGTCGGCACAAGCTTTATGAAATTTCTATAGTGGGATTCGAAAGATGGCTGGGCGCATCTTATCGTCAGTGTATAGGAGGGAGTGAAACCGGAAGCATGATAAACGACAATGTAAATGTCTCCTTCAAAATTATTCGTTTCCGGTATTTTTAATAATCTAAACCATAATCGATCGTTTTTTTTAGTTAACTTAATTTTGTAAAACTATCTTTCCTTAAAAGAATGTCTCGCAAAAGTATGTGGAAGTTTTTTAATATGCAAGTTTTATTTGAAAAATATTTCAATCATCAAAAAATCAGTATTTTAAATTTCAAAGTTTCATTCTTTCCTCCATCCCTTTTCGGAGAGGGATTATAGGGAGAGGTTTTATATTCTTTTATTTACTTTACTTTACTTTGTGTACTTCGGACGGAATTAATCGAGTTTCTGGCGGTAATAACTTAGTTATTGACGGAATTAATTATTTGACCCTAGGAGACGAAAAAAGGAGCACCTATAAAAAGATGCTCCTTTTTGTCATGAAAAAAATGTATCTGTCTTTTTTCTTTGTTCGATATAGCGTCTCATCTGATTTCTCTGAAGACGCTCGTAATACTCTTTTTTTACCGGTGTCATTCGTTTTGGCTTGGAAGTGCAGAGCTTGTTCGTTTTGTACTCGTCCATATACCGATAGAATTTATTTTTTTGGAAGACTGGGTTAGGGGAGGCGAGCGTGATAGCTTCTATAATTTTTATCGTAGGCTCCGGGAAAACCCCTTTGGGAGTGGATGCCATAATCAGCTCATATTCGATAGGAGCCTCGTATTTCAAGAAGAAACCCAATTTAGTCTCATCAAAGTGCCTTTTTTTTCTGGTTCCTTTTGGCCTTCCTTGTTTTCCCGTGGGTTTCCCTTTCGTTGTTATTCTGATTCCGTTCTTCAGTAATGGTTTCGTTGCCATGATTGCTTAAATGGTTCAAGTCGTTATTTATGTTGTATTTTCTCATGATTATAAATATTCGTTAGCATTCGCTGGTTTTTGTTTTGTTACATATGTACAGTGAAATCTAACCATTCTTTCTTGCTTATCTGGCCAATGATAATGTACTGGACAAGAAACAGTTCTATCTCCTGCTTGACATTCCCATATAAAGCCATAATTTATATCCTCTCCACCACCAATCCCGGTATTGATTGTTCCACAAATATAGGTGGCTGGCGCTCCAATGCTATTGGGGATCGTAAACCAATTTCCTTTGTTCCCTGTAGATTCAATTTTACCTCCAACCGATACTACACCTCCAACTTGTACGAATGTCAAACCATTACCGGGTTGAGCCGTACAGATTCCAGTAGTTGATTTTAGGGCAAATTTTGAATCGAGCGCTCCAATCTCTTCTTGAACTATTTTACGTACGCCTTGATCCGCTGGGGAATCACCCACTTTAGCTGCATCTATTAAGTCTCTAATGACTTTTTTCTCGGTATCGCTTAAAGTTCCAAGATCAGATAGTTTTTTGTCTTTGCGAAGATACGCTCCGTCACTTTCATTCTTGGAGTACACGCTAAGGTTGTTGCGTCCAGCTGCCTTATCTTGTACATCACTAAGGTTGTTGGATGCCTTGAGTGCTCCACTGACGGCTTGATTTATATCGTCACCATTGGCGTAATCATCGGGATTAATCCTGTCTAGTTTAGCCTTATATGATGACGTGAAGTTTTCGTCTGACAACACCTTTCCGGATACAGCGTTCACTTTCTTGTTCAATCCTTCGTCTACGTAACTTTTAGATGCGTATTTTGATGAAAGTACTTCTCCGTTATTCTGCAACTCTCCGACAATATTAACCTTCGTTCCTTGCAAGGTGATATTTCCTTGTAGATGATGCTTGATTCTTAGGTCATTCTGGGAGGTCTCAGAGAAACCTACGGTTCCCATAACGACACCGTCCTTATCTTTCCACGCTATTGATTTTATATAAGCGGACTCGTTATATTTGTGTAAGGTATCACGCAACGTGAACCCAAACTCACAGCTTGATTCCTCATTGATAGTACAATAAGAATAATTCATATCAGTGGCTCCATCAGAACGAAACAGCAACTTCTTCTTGCCATTGTATACATTAAAATGCCTAGACTTGGTTACTCCACCATCATAACCGCTTCTATTAATGTTTACGGAGCCATTCTCACTATTATCAAAATAATTATAAATATCTGTACCAGATATTAATAGCTCCTTGCTTCTTATCTCATTGGTCATTAATTCATTAATGGCTACATTGGTTGGGGTAATGACTAGTTTTTCTATACCATTTGACATGAACCTTATCATACCATCAAAACCAAATAATAACCTGCTAGATTCCTTTCCATCCTTCAAGAAAGCAAATTGGGCGTTTCCCTCAGATGTTATCTTCTCCTCTAACTCAACTTGCTTATCTGGATTTTTGATTGATATTCCCGTTCTATTAATAATGTTCCCCTTGACATGTAAGTCTTTCTCCATCACGATGTTTTTAGAGATGGTTTGTTGTTCAAAGGAACTGTCGAGCGTTACGGCATACTTCCCAAAGAATTCATCCTTTAATCGAGGGATATAAGTACTTGTGATCTTGATATATTGCTTGTCAAGTGGGAGTTCATTTGTTCCAAAACACTCATAATAAATACACCCTTGCTGTGTTGCATTCTGCGCATATGATACGGATTCTGTTCTTTCGCTTTCTACTATATAGTATGGATTGGAAAGATCAACAGTCGCTCCCTCAAAATGACGAATTTTCCCATTGATGTAGACATATCCAGCGGATATATCCATGTTATTGTTGTTTCCTGTAGTTTTACAACCTGAGATAATGAAATTCTTGCATCCATCAAAAATAGATGCTAAGGACAGTGATAATTCTTGGAGACCGATAAAATCTTCTATATAGGTATATCGACCTCCTGTTTTTGCAACGTATTCTCTCATTTAGATTCTGATATTTTAATTTGAAATGTTTTTCCGGCGATCCTGTACTCCTTGATTGTATTGGCTATCATAGGTACGAACTCCTCTTGCGGGATATTTATCTCTGGAACGGATACGCTAAAGCTAGCCTTATTGATGGTAAGGTTTTCTTGCTGGTAATAAAATAGCTTGGGTTCCTCGTCTGTTCCTATGACAGAATCCCAAGAATCATCAATGTTCCATACCGTGCAAGGCGTAAGGTTTGGATCTTTTTTTCTGTATATGGGAACACCAATATCGATAGCGTCCTCGATTTCTATGGAATCGTTCTTATCTACGAAATATTTTTGATATTTCTGATTCAGATACCATGTAAACAAAATCACTTGACTCGTCATGGATGCCTCGATCTTTTTCTCCCTTGCGAAATCAAGAAACTTGGAGTTGGTTTTTTGCAAGGGAGATACCAACGACTGAAGGAATAGCACGTATTTTCTGTTCCTGAGAAAGTATGGAACAAGCATATTGACCAGCCTGTCAAAATTTATGGAATACCTGCTCATAACGAATCAACCTTTAATACGATAGATTCACGGAAGTTAGGAATATCCTTCTCTTCTCCCTCCTTGGATGATTCCCTGAGAAAACCAGAGCTTGCATATGTCATTCTTCCGACCCTTTTCTCTTCGGATTGTGTACCATCACTTTCGTAGGAAACGATATATACCCCTTGTTGAGGTACAGCGTTTACGTCCATATATACGTCAGTTACATGCTCGACAGCCATCAAACAACTTACGATACTGGATACATAGATCGCCGAGTTGAATTTTGTCTCCATGATGAATTTATTCAAGGCATCGTCAAGCGCACTTCTCATTGCCTCTTCCATTACGCTACCATCATAAAAGACAGTAAGTCGTGGAATGATTATATCGCCTTTCCTGCTAACCACCTCTATATAAGTCCCGGCGAACTTAATCTGATTGATATAAGCGGTAACTTGCGTCAATTGATCTTCAGTGAGAGGGGATAGTTTTCCGTTAGTTCCAGTGGCTACTTTCAAGATGAGCTTCGTGTCAAGGCTCTGAGGATTGCTACTCTCTTGGTAAGATGCTTGCGTGATGATCCTTTTTGTCTCGTCTGTCTTTTCATACCCAAATCCCAATCCGTCATCCTTAATTTTTAGTTTGTCACCATGCTGGTATTTCAACGCTGCATTGACATAGTAGGAAGGAGTTCCATTGATCCTGTCCTTGATGATATCATTGATATCAATAATAAACGTGTCCATGATTGTCTCGAAAGAATAGATAGCGGCCGAGACGAACCACGCTATCCCGTTAATGACGGATACTTTGGAATCGCTCTTGTATTCGGATAATTCAAGACGCTTGTCCTTTTCCGCTACGATCTCTTTGTATATCTCATTTATGCTTCTTGCCATTGTTAAATCGTATATGTTTTATTGTTTAGGATTATTTTCCAAGGACCACTTGATTCCTTATGCTCGTTAACCAATACCCAGATAGCCTCCATCCCGCTTTTTGGATGGAGTAGGACATCCGGCTTCTTGTACTCTCCGGATGGCAATGTTGAGCCGACAAGATTTATGGTGCAATTCCTCCTTATCCCATAATTCTCGACAAGCCCGATAAGATACTTATCCATGACACCAGACCCAATATTACAATAACCTAAATTTATGGTATGGGCGTTTTTAAGATCGATTAGGGGAGAAAGGTCATTGAGTCTGCATTTTATGAATCCTACCTCCACTAATCCTTTTGGATCTACCATCTGCATGAAATCAATTCCTGACAGTTTCGTGGCCCCGTTGATCTTTATGGTTTCCATATGCAGGGGAGCGAAAGATAATATCTTGTTAGGATACAAGTCTGATAAGTCCAAGTCATATAGTTTGAAATCACCGAACAATCTTATTCTCCTGTCTACGGTTGTATCGCTCGTAAGTATGTGACTGTAATATTTATAAGAGCTGGAAAGCGTTATTCTCTCGATCTCAGCATTGTCTCCCCAATCAACATATATATCACCCTCTCCAGAAGCGCTGATTCCTATCATCTTTTTGTCTGAGGAACAATATATTTGCATCCTTATATTGGTATGCTCTTTGAAATATATGTCACCAATCCGATTAGAGGGAACGATATTGTTGCTTTTGTAATATTGCAGTACTGTTTGATCCTCGTAATAATATGGCGTGTATTGTAGTCTGTCTCCACTTTTTATCTCAGAATCGATCGAGAGAGAAGGGTTGTTCGCCATTAAATCTAACAAGCCCTCTATTGACCCATATAGGGATAAAGCTACATCAAAAAGGTTCTGTCCTGTTTGTACCGTGTACTCAGCCATGTTATACCTCCTCTCTCGCTTTAATGGCTATCTCTCCAGTTTCGGAGTCTATGTTAACTTCCTCGACAAACATCTTATCCCGGTTAAACTCCTCCTTGATCTTGATTCCTAAGCTGGAATCGTTAATATTACCGTTAAGGTATTCTTGGAGCGCTATCCCTGTAGTGGGATATTGATAGAGGTTCCCGGCGTAGCTTTTCAGTAGATAGGACTCGTTTTGCTCAAGCGACTCGCATAAGGATAGATCGTAAGAATACATGTCCGACACATACACTTGATTATCTATTAGATTGAAACAATAGCAGAATCGATCCGATATGACAGGGAGCGTGGATGCGTATACCTCTTTGTCATTTAAGTCCTTAACCGTATAATACTCGCTGTTGTCGATAGGGTTAAGGATCGGGTAAGCGTTATTGGACCCATCTATAGCCCAAAATGACATCTTTATCTTTTTATATTTCAAGCAAGCCGGGATATATACGCCAACACCTTCCTCCAGATCATTATTCTGGATGTTACTCTTGAATTGACATTTTCCGTATAAATAATAATCACCCTCTTTTATCCAAGAAAAATCAACCATGTACCGAGGAGTCCTTTCCGATAGGGATAGATCTCCGGTATCAAAGTCTACCGCAATATCTGTTCTCATATTCTTTATCGTTGTTTATTAAGATTAGGTTATATATTGTTGTTTTGTTGATACAAAAAAGGGGAGAAAAGCTTGTTCGCTAATCTCCCCATGCCATAGTGGTCTTGGTTTTTTGATTAATCTACCCTTGCCTCCCCTGTTAAAGATGAATAAGTTAGTGGTGGTCGTTCACGCATATTACAGAACTCGTTTCGGTAGAACTGAGTATGTGAGACAACACTATCGTTCATTGCCTCGTAGATAGAAGTTGTAATTTATCTTAGGTGGTGAACGGGGGAAGGTGGTGGGAGAATCGTTCTTACGCTCTATTGATTTTATGTATATATTTGCGTTTTTCAATTATTTAGAGCGTCTTATTTAAAGGCTAGTTGATTTTTATTGACTGGCCTTTTTGTTAAGGTAAGGTTAGGATAGAAGGCTACTTATTTTCTTCGATAAGCGGAGCACATTCATTAAACACACGCTCGATAAACTCCCACACATCATCCGTGTACTCTTTCTCCGACACTTTCTCACAAGCCTCGTTAAGGTATTTGGCTAGGTCCTTGGTGATCTCCAACTCGATCGGGTTCTCTTGATCTATCTGGGGATTCCAAGAGATAGATCCCGTTTCCTCGTCTTGCTTGATCTGGTACTTCTCATTATCTTCCTCCGATAACTGTACTTGTTTCACCAGTTCTTTTTTCAAGTTATACGTCTTATAGTCCACCGGTTTTTGTGGTAAAAGGTTCAAGAGATAGAACCTGTCTTTAACGAATAGTTTCATTTTGGTATTAATTTATTGATTATCAGTATTTTGCTTTCTTTTCTTCCTTACGCTAAAACGCAGCATCCCCTTTATACCCTAGAGAAGAATGTCTCATTCAACCTTTAAGCACCTTAAGTACCAAAAAGACGTACTATCCCCCGGCATGGCTCGCATACCCCCAATAGTACCTTGAATGAATCCTCAAACTTCTCTCGACCCCATACAACACTTCCGTACCCCAAGCCTTGAACGTAATTAATGTTTTCTTCCTGATTACTAACGACTCCTTCTACCAACCGACTCTACTGCTTCTTCCTCGCCATATCAAAGCTGGTAATTATCATAATCGCTTTCTGTCAGTTATAATCTACATCCGCTCCTTTGTCGCTCATTTACCTCATGGTGCTTAGATTGCGCAGAACGCTTTATTCTTCTCTAGGTTCCTGTCGTCAGGGTAGACGTTGCAGGATTTTTTACTTCCCATGTGCAAATGGTTATATGGATGCCACTTTCCTTTGTTCCCACCTTACGGCGTGGACTGAGGGATATAGACCGCCTATCTATTATTCGTAGATTCAGCGATCGCACAGGACTCAGTGTTACGGGTAGCGTCTCATTACTTATTCTACCCGCCTCTTATCGGTTTGTTTACCGCCAGTTTTCCGACCATTTTTAGGTTTGCCACGATGTCAATTCCGAGGCTCTCACCTCTCAACCCCTCCGCTGAAGGATTATTGTTTATATAAGAATAGGTTTTTTTTTGGAAAAGGTTTGAAAAAGATGCTATAATTTTTTAATCGGTTTATAAACTGTTTGATATTCATTTTTGACAAAAAAAGAGCTGGAGTATTTATTGTTCTCCAGCTCAGTCCTTAATTATATTAAATTTGATCTTACGTATCCATTTGAATCAACATACAAGGTTCCATATAAATAGCCTGAACCAACACGTATATTCAATTCCTTATTGGATGATGTGTTGGTTAATGTTATACTTCCACCCCAATACTTTCCTACGTTGTGATTCGCATTATCATTAATAGTTATTCGTTGAGATGAAATTAGCATATTATATATAGAGCTTGTTGATCCGTTTGCTTTTAATTTAGATTCTAGCTTTAAGAATGGAAGCTCACCGTAATCAGAAGTACTATATGCATCACCTCTATTTAATTCAAAAGTACCGTAAATAGTACCGCTGCCATATGTTGCCTCATAATTACCTAATATAGCGCCAGACTCCATTTTTACATAATTAGAGCTATCTTTTTGTGACTTTATAACTTGGCCGCTGTACATCGTCAATCCATTGCTCTGCGATAACTCCCATTTATTCGTAGATTTTATGGTTCCAGCACTATTGATAGATAAAGTCCCATTATTTATGTTATTGAAGGATATTGCCCATCCACCGATCTTACCGCTTGTCGCTGTTACCGTTCCAGAGAAAGATCCACTGGCAGCTACCAGCTCGCCTTTAAAATATGCGTTACCACTTAGATCTATATAGAATTGCGGTGATCTTATGGCTGCTTGACTTCCATTGCTATATAGCGTTATTCCAGAAGTAGAGAAACCTTCAGATGTTCTCTCGGTACCTGTATAGATACTGTTTCCAGTTATCTTCCATTTACCGATCGTTCCTGTTACAGCGTTTATCTTTGATGTATCGACTGTTGCGTTCACCGTTACGTCTTTTCCGAATATCACCCTACCATCCTTATCCCATTTTATGTTTCCTTTTGCCAAGCATCCAGAACCATCGTTACCAAGCCTCCAAAAGGTGTTTGTGTCTCCTGTAGAAGGATAAGTTTCTCCGTCGACTATGGTCATTTTAGCGTGTGCGATAGTTCCATTTGAATCGATATAAATAACGGAATCAACCACTGAGCCTGTTACGCATTCATGTTTAAGACCTTTGTTTGTAATTTTCCAGCCTCCAATTAAACCACTGGTCGCTTCAATATTACCTTTAAAATAAGCGTTCCCATTAGTATCTATCCGAAAGTTCTTTGCTCTTATTGCTGCTAAGTTGGCTCCATCGCTATAGAATGTTATTCCAGACGTAGAAAATCCGTCAGATGTTTGTTTAGTTCCGGTGTAAAGATAATTCTCTTCTATCTTCCAGTTCGCCAATGTTCCTTTCTTTGTCGTGAGTTCAAGGGTGTTTATTATATCGGCTGTTATAAACTTGGCTTGCAAATCTTCTGTCTGTATACTGTCCGCTTTTAACGCTGCCGTTATGACTTGTTTAGCTTCAAGCGTTCCTGTATAGATGCCGGTTGAGGTTATCTTGGTCAATCGAGACTGGAGGTCTGCTTGTGACAATCTCCATTCCATAACGGTTTCTGAGTTTGTCAATATCATCGAGTTGTTTGTTATATAAAAAGTACCCGCTGTCCCGAAACCAATGTAGATATACGAGGAGTCCATACCCGTGAAGTTCTCTATCTCTACATTCGTCCATGTGTTTTTGGTAAGTGGTTTGGTGACAATATTGTTATTGCTTGCCCCAAACTTGATGTACATGTTTGTATTTACATTTGAAAATATCCTGAACGCTAAACTAGCGGGATCGCAAATCTTATTGGTTGAGAATCTGACGCAATTTTGTGATATTGTTGAGTCTGTAGCTGAAGTAGAAGTGATACTTAACCATGTATTGACATATAAAGACAGGGTTATCCCATAAGTTGTTATTCCGGGAAACGTGTAAATGTTGGTTGTTTCGTCTTTTGTGTGCTCTTTGAAATCCGTATGTTTTATCTGGTTATCCATGATATCCTTGTACCCATTATAATCCACGTTTCCCCAACCTAGTACCACGTCCTCCCCGAACTCAATCTTTCCGGAGGATGAGTTGTATTTGATATATTGTTTGTCTGCGCCTAATTGAGCGTTTCCCACGGAGTCAAGAAACCAAGTGTTCTTGCCTTTATTGAATCCATAGATACCATTGATTGTTTGTGTCACGTATCCTCCGGAAGGATTGGCTACCTTCAATGGAAGATTTCCTAACGCTAACCCTGTCAATGTTCCATCTGAGTTCTTTGTTCCAGCGAATATCTTAGGGGTTATGACTTGATTTCCATTGATCTCCGTCTTGTTGGTATTCCAATCATTGACCCAATCTAATAAGTTTGCATCTTTTCCGGGTTGGCCTATCTCTCCATCTTTTCCGAAATGACCTATTACATGCGGGACGGAGGTCTTGCTGGTATTGTCCGTATATTTGATTACCTCATAGCCCCATAGATATGGTTTATCTTTGCTTATAACTTGTGAGTTGACGTTCGTGCTCCATCCAGAGGTACTGGTAGTGACTCCGGATGACGCTGTTGTTGCCAAATAGTAATTGATGATAGATGATATGCCATTACCTGTAGATCCCGTATCCCCATATACGCCTATGATTTGTACGCTCTCTTTTTTTGTGCCGTCCGAAAAGTTAATTCTCTCCTTGTTCCATAGGTATTTGTTCGTTGGTGTCATCTCGGGCATAATATCATACGCATACCATGAGGTGGGTTGGGTAGTTTTACTGGATGATACGGCGTACAGTTCTTCTATGGATAAAATCCCGATCCCGTCCGTACCGTCCGCTCCTTTTTCTCCCTTGATCTTGGATACGCTCCATTCGCTCCATACGCCGTTTTTCTTGGTGCTGGTAGCCATCCAGATCGTGTTCGTGTTTTGGGTGTTGCTCCACTGGGTATTGGTGTTTGGATGTCCGTTCGGGGCTGATGGGTTCGCTACGGATGAGAACTCCACATCGAAATCGGCCGTGTCCGTCATTTGTGTTGGTGTAGTCCAAGCTGATTGTTGGGGTGTTTTCCCATCGCTCGTGAATATCCTCGTGCTTGCCCATAATATAGTCTCGCCAGCAGGTATTCCATCGCTCCATCCAGATGGGATAGGGGATGCGTATGATCCTCCTGTAGGGGTGCTTGGTTTGCTATTGGATCTTTTGAAGACCGTGCTCTTATAAGTCGTGACCCCGTCTTTTCCCGGCACACCGTCTATACCATTGTGTACCTTATATACGCTAATCAAGTCGTAGTATTCTTTATTGTTGACGATAGCCGTGTACCTGATGGATAGGTTGCTCTTCTGGCTCCAGATACTAGATATATCGCTCAACAATAGAGATGTAGAGGTGCTTCCTGCGCTAATCCAAGATCCATCGGAGGATAAATATTCCCATTTCCTGCTTGTAGGAACGATATTTATCTCCTCGGCTTTTAAGGTCGTTATATTGTTATCTACTATACCATCCTTATCATAATAGAACACGTTTCTACCTGTGATTTTTACACCCTTGCTTGAAAGGTTATTCTGTGCGTCTGGAGCAAGATCCTCCCACTTGATCGTTACATCTTTTAATGTTATGGTGTCTTTTATCCAAGCGAAACGACCATCCGCAAACTGTCCCGTTCCATCGTTTTTTATTATGAATGAATCGTTTCTGGAGCGTATAGAACCATCATCGCAAAATCTCAATAAGGGGTTCTGGATCGTACCTCCAATACCTCCCATGCATGCCCAAAAGCCATAGGATTCGCTGTCTTCAGATAATGTACCATCTGTTGGTTGATATTGAGTAGCATATTCTCCAAACTCAAGCTGGGGTGAGCAAACTATCAATTGCTCCGTAGTCTCGAATCTCATGGTAAACTCGTCTGCCGTGGAATATATCGGGAACGTGGCCGTATACCTGCGCCAACCAGCCTCTATGTTAAACGTATCTATCAAGTTGGTGTTCTGATAGATATTTACGGCTAGATCTTTTGTCCCTTTGATCCAAATCGAGAACGTGACAATCTTATCCTTGTTCTCCGAGGCCCAACCCGCTTCCCTACAAGCCAACGTGTGCATATTTGCGGTAGTAAACTTGTATGCGTTACCAATGCGTGCCGGTAGATTCTCATTGGCTAATAGTGTTGCCGTGCCTTGAAAATCGCATTCAAGACTGTTTCGTATCAAGTTCTTCTGTATCCTTCCCGCATAGAAAGTACTAGAAAAACCATTCTCGTCACCAGCGGTCAGTGTACCGGCTATACCAACGTTCTGGGTTGCATAGAGGTTTTGGGAGTAGATACCATAACCCTTGAGCGTACCGAACACGGGGTCTACTATTTGCCCGATCTTTCCGATGGTAGCCTTGTTTGCGTTCGTGAAATTGGCTATGTCGGATAACTTGATGATATTTAGCTCGGCGATATATACGGTCGTATAGGCTGGAACACCATCAAGAATGATTGAGAAACTTCTTGTGTCTCTTTGCGCTTGATCAATGTTCACCAGATGAAACCTGTATTCCCATTCAGTCGATGCGCTAATGGTTCCCTCAGCCTCGTATTTGCTATCGTCCGTATATCCGAACTTGAATGGGAGAGATGCTATTGTCCAACTTGCCTTGATCTTGTATGATATAACAACAACATTCTGGGTGTTCAATGTATCCTCGAAGGTTGTCTTTATCCTTGCGTTTCCAGATGATGCCTTGCTGATGGAGAATACACGATAAGCGCCATCAAGGTATTTCTCATAAGAGCATGAGCTTCCGGTATTAAGGATTGCGTTATATTTATCCTTGGATGCTGTATTAGGGGTGTTTCCCGGCAAGAAAGGGATACACAACGATTTCTCGGTTCCAAGTTTGTCAAGAACACTCATATAAGGCGCTTCAGAATCACTTGCCGTTAAGTATAAGGCTCCGCTTCTGTCTGCGTTGAAAAGATTGGTCATCCTTGCGAAATCCAACACTTGATCGCTGGAGGGAATATCTCCGTCTAGCAATGCTCCCACGAAATAAGGAGAATCCTCCAGTACCCCGTTCTCGTTAGCGATCTTATCTATTCCTGTATCGAGAACAGCCATCAAGCTGTATATAGTATTCTTTCCGTCAAAATATTGTCTTCTGACGATATCCCCGGCTTGTAATCCTTGTATTTTCTTTGATTTAGGATCGATAGAGATCTTGTACTTCGTATAATTGATTAATGACATAAGTTTATGGTATTGTTGTTACTTTATCTGCGCTACATGAGTCACTTACCCAGAGAGAGCCGTTGACTACGCTTATTTTTTGGATCTCAAGCTCGTAAACTCTCATTTTCTTACGGATCACGGCCTCATCTACGGTTAACTCTACATTTCCTGTATCTAGCTTTTTCCTGATCGCCCATCCCTCTCCTGCGAAACCGGTAGAGAATCTTTCGGATGATAAATTGTCCATAAAATAGGAATCTCCGTAATGTCTAATCCCAATTCCGGTTGTTCCATCAACATCTACGACATTGACTAGGTGAGTGTTGTCGGTAAAGAATAGCGTATTATCGGAAAGTCTGGTTGTCGATTCAGTTATACCGATAAAGTCTTTTGCCTCTATAGGGTTGTTGAACGTGAAAAAATCAGCGGTTGAGCCTATAAATACGCTCTCGCTGTTTCGGGATTGATCTTGGTAAATAGATGTTGATTGCCCGATATTGATAGTAGTTCTATGCGTGGCATTGTATTCTCCTCTCATGTACTTGACTTCCAATCCGATTCCGTATGTGTCAGCTGATATGAATGGGCCAGTATCATCCCCGAATCGTAATTTTTCGTGGATAACGACAGAACTTTCAGCGGTACTGAGAAGCTTATTACCGAATCCATACCCAGCCTCAAACGTGTTCATGAAAGAGGCGTTGCCAAACTTATCGATTAGATTGTGGTCTCCAGCATAGGTAGTAAGGGTATTCCATAGCCGTATATTGGTGGTACTATCATCTCCACTTCCTAGTATCAATGAGCCGCCTATAGATGATAGCTGGATATTATTTTCTGAAGGACATCCAAGAACATCTTTTTTGTCGATCTTGATCTTATATGTCTTACCTAGCTCAATATCTCCGTTAACCTCCATGTTTTCATCATCATTGATATATAGGATGACATTGTTATTGGATCCAAGCTCAACTTTTTGTAAGGAGGTTAGAAGTCCTTTTAGCGTACTGTTGCCTTCCACAAGCAAACTGCCTTTCACGTTCGAGTTCTTCATCGTCCAATCGATATCTTCCTTATTGGAATTACCGGCGTGATAGACGGTATTGCTGGAATAGGTAAAGGAATCGTTGGATACACTGAGGCTATTGGCGTTCAGTGTTCCGGTTATTTGTATGCTCGATTCCTTGAAATCAACAATATTTCCTCCATCTATCTCTAGTATTTCTTTTTTGTCACTGTCTCTGGAAAAATGATTGAATAATATCTTATTGTCGATAAATAGGTTATGGCTATCTATTTTAAGTTTTTCTTCAATCGATATGTACTGATCTTTTATGATAGCTCCTTCCTTTTCTTGCTTGGTTTGGAAGAATATTTTACCATCTTCTCCAGTTTGAAACCCGAATAACGTACCTAGCCTTCCAGACATGTTATCTCCTGTCTTTTTGACGAAAGTACCTAGTTGAGGCTCGGAAGGCTCGCTGGTTCCTATGCAGTTCGCTATGGGAGAGGCAAGGTTATAAGCGGCATTCTTTATCTTGTTATTGATCACTATTTGATCTTGCTCTGGTAAACCTTCGAGAGCATCGCCTTGACTACTTTTGATACTAGCATAAAAACTTTCATACAAGTTTTTACAAACCTCTGATCCTGCCAAATCTGGCATATCAATAAGCCCTTTGTTAGGGTCTATTATCTCTTCTGCCATTATTTTACTTTTACGGTTTGTGATAGAAATGAATTACACTCGGAGAGGAACGATGTGAAATTAGCGAGATTGATGATTGGCATCGTCCCTAGCATGGTAGGGGTGGTTATCTTTGAGCATTCGGTTATGAATTTCATCATGAGGGTCACAAGCTGCGTACCCAATACCGCTGGCTCTGTCGCTCCCTCACCTACGAATATCTGTTTGCCTTCCAGCGTTATCCCAGAAGTATCCAGCTTTTCGTAAGAGTCCCCAACACTATCCTTTATTTGCTCCTTATCGATCTCTACCTTGGACGATCCGATCTCAGATGACATCTTGTCGGGAGCGATGGTTTGAGTGGCTGAGTCGGTCTTGTTTGAGACCGTAGAGGTTATTGATGAGTTGGTATATGTGGTTTTGCTCTTGTTCCCGTCATCTTCCAATTCGTTATAGTCAACCTCATCGTTAGGAGTTTCGCTGGTGACTCCTATATTTACTTCTTTGGTTGAGATGATATTGTAGGTATCGATATGGGAGAAGGATAAGATAGAGGCGTTACCGGTTCCTACCGCCCATAATACCGTCACGTCAGACTTGATGGTAGGAATGATCATCTGTCCCTTGCTCAACCCCGGAATGGCGCTTAATGGTATTTCCGGTATTCTCACCGTTCCATCCATAGAGATGAAATCTATGGTTCCAACGGTTCCATTATCTCCCGGCGTATATTTGGCTACAAAGCCGTGCAATATCATCAAGTTATTCTCCGGGGCCTGTACGATCCGTCTCAGCGCTTCTGATAGTTTGTTCTGGTCTGCCATTATTTATCGCTTAATTTATATGGTATCTTTAGTTTTTGTCTATACCCCCTTACCCCGAAAGTCGTTATTACCTCGCTTACCACGTAAGTTCCGTTTCGCTCGGGATTGAGGTTATCCGTCAGCCGTATCTTGCATCCAGCTTGTAATCCAAAATCACCGAAGATCGTAAGGTCTCCATCGATTCCGGTCTGGGATATCTCTCCGAATTTCGCTTCAGCATTCTTGATAAGAGTGTCACGGTTGACGTTATATTCATGAAAAGTACGAATATTATAAGCAGAAAGATCGATTTTGGTGTTCTTGCCGCCGTATTGGTTCGTGAGATTGTTGTTTTTGTCATATTCTGATAATAAAGTGTTCTTTAACTGGTTCTTACTTATCTTTGTCTCATTTACTACTTGAAATTTAGAGAGATCTTTAGGATCTCTTCTTATTGTAGCCTTGAACATTGAGTTGTTGGGGTACAAGGCTATCGCTTCCAAGGCGATGAGAGCTGGATCTAATTTGTGGATGGATAAATTATCCTCTGCCACGTTCTCATCAAACTCTATATCATAAGGAGTATCCGGCATGTCTTTCAGTAACGATTCAGAGGTATTGACAGAAAAGAATGTTCTGCCTATAGCTAGATGAGGAATACCGTTATAATTTCTCATATAACACATGATACCCCATTTCTTGAACCTGTTCAATATATCCGCTGCCGTACAGCTTTGTGGATAGATAATCTGGCCTATCTCCATGTTCATCTCTTTCGTGCTGGGGTGAAGCTCTATTCCAGTGCCTTTCAGTATCGTTGGTACAAATTCATTTATCTTGGTACCTTTTGCGCTGGTTTTTATCGGATCTAGCGCTGTCTGCTTTAATATATATCCCATATCCTCACATTCAAGGGTGAAAGGATTTCCTGAAACGATAGAGGTTATGTATCCATCGAACATCGTTTTGAGATTCTCGTCTATTCCGTAGCAAAGTTTTATATTGATACGCTTGCCTCTTTTGAACAAGCTATCCTTGTCGCCCATAAGCTTGACCTCTCTGGTTCCGAACTCGTCTTTCAAAGAGGACTTGACCGTGATCTGTCTCGTGAACTCTACGGTGGCCGAATTTATGAGTGTCTGATAGGAGTCTTTGATCTGGAGATTGACAACCTCATTGACAGTGACCTTATTTAAGATGTTCAGTTTATTGTTAGGATCTTCGTCCCCTATTGTGATAAGACAATTCAGTATGCTTAAGCCATGTATTTCCATTATATCCAGTTTTGTAATTGAATGAATTGTTTGGGATTGAACTTGCGTAGATAATCCTTTAAACTGGCCTTGGAAACAACTTGCTCTGGGTTGGCGGCTAACCAAGCCTCACGTTTGGCGATCTCCTCTTGCATCATTTGTTTTGCGGATAAAATCTTTTGTTTCTCTCCCTCCTCATATTTCAATGCCTCCGTATTTCTCTCGAACACTGCGTTAATCGTGTAATTCTGGACATTTGAGAATCCTATGGCTTGTGGTAAATCATAGGATAGTATTAGGATGGTATTGACCTCAAACATATCGAGGTATGGGGATTGACATGTTACCACGTCCTTATGCTTCAATATCTTTATCAAGTCCATGACCTCTTTTGTCGGGTATACGTCTTGGTAGGGACTGACTATCTTCCCGGTGATGGTGATATTATAGTCCCCTCCAGAGATATATTCTTTGCGTGTGAGATCCCGACCTTGTACCTCAGTCAACAGGATATTCTTTTGCTCGGAGAGCTTGATAACTGCATGTCCATCGAAGAATTGATAATTTTCGCTTCCGTCCTTTATTTGAAGCTGTATGTAATGCCTGATAGGAGTTCCATCCAATCCTTTCTCTTGCAGTAAATTGACTGGGGTATTAGCTTCGACCAGTTTCTTGATATTGCTATCCCTGTCAAATAGGTTGTATCTGGTTTGAAGTTTGTAGTCTGGGGAACCGTTAACGATCTCATCAGCCATTCTTAATGCCGCTTGTTTTGTCCTCCAAGTAACAATACGCTCTATGATCCTTGCTTTTTTCTGAAGGTAGGCTTTTGGGTTTCTAGCTAGATCAATGATATTGATTCGAGGGATATAGGTAAGAACCGATGATGGGTCCTTGCCTTTGTATAATTCCCCCAACACCCTTTTTATGGCATGATTCTCGTAGTCCTTGGGTTTAAGTGGGGGAAGCGTTTTTTTTGATAACTCGTTGGCTACGCTTGCGAATATCCTTGGTGTTGGATTTTCAGGTTTAATCGTAGATTCTATGATACTTAGTTTTTCCATTAACTGTATGATATTTCAAAATCCTTTACTGCGTCTATCATTACTTGCGTTACTTTTTCTTTGAAGGTCTCCATATCCTCTTCGTTGGTTGAGTTTACGTTGATACTTCCAATGAGGGATTGGATATTGATAGTGATTATCTTGGGTTGTGTTCCGGAAGTCTTGCCTACTCCGCTATAGGCGCTATTTCCACCATTACCATTACCTCCATTTTCTGTTCCACTTGCATTTCCTTCTATTCTTGCTTTATCACGACCATATAATTCAGTAGGTGGAACAAGATTACTGATTGATTTTGGAAGCGCATTGAATATTGATTTTATCAACTTAGAGGCATAATTTTTACCCCTTAATTCAGAATAGGTTTCAGTTATTACTTCTTTTCTCGCTTCTTCGTTTAATGGCCCTAGATTATCCAGTCTTTTACCTGTTTCTAAAGCAATAAGATTTAGAGCTTCTTGTTCGGTAAGAGCGATACCGCCCAATGTTTTTACTGAAGCATCTAATATTGCGTTAGATAACTCTTTATATTTCTCAAGCTCAGAATTATATGTTTTTGTATAATCTAAAATCTCTGAAATATTATTGGCGTTTATATCGTTAGGGTTTATACCTAAAGTATATTTATGATCTGTTTGATTCCATATTTTTTCTCCGGTGTGTGGATATATTGTGTATTTTCCTCCATTTAGAAGCATTGCGTCAATTTGATGGCGTTTAGCTTCTATTGCATTTAATCCAGATTGTTTATCAAGATCAGCAATGCCGGATATATCTTGCTTGTATTGACTGAAATTTTGGGCTGCGTTTAGTTGAGCTTGGTCTTTAACAGCTCTTCCATATTGCAGATAATGATTTTCACCAAAGCCATTTAAAACTCCTAAATTGTATCCTACAGTTTCAAAATATGTTTCTTTCTTCTTACTTTTTTTAAGATCTTCGTCATTTTTAAAACCGGGCATCAAGTCATTGACTTGTTTTTGTATATTTGAGGTCGTTGTCGCTGTCCTTGATTTGGCTGCATATATACTGATACCAAGAGTGGCTAACGCTGCTACGGCTGCTGCAACAACTGCTGGTATTCCTCCTAATGCCGCCAATAAACCACCACCAATAGCTTTTCCAACCCCTCCAGCTCCTCCTACCCCCCCGATAACGGTAGTAAGACTTCTTGCGGCTTTTATGGATTTAACTATAGTGCCTCCCATCTCGACAATAGCTAATGTGATACTGGATAGTTTCTTAAACAGTATTCCTCCAATTATAAAATACTCTAACCAATTCCAATTTTCAGATACCCACATAGATACTCCAACCAATGCTTTTGTTAATGCGACCAATCCTGTGGCTACATCTTTGAACATCTGAGCTGTTCCCGGTTGTTGGAGCAACAATATCAGATCGTCTAACCCATTTTTGATGATAGGATTGAACGCTTCGAAGATGGTCATACCTGTCTCGGTAAACTGTGATGTTACCTTGTCCCATTTTCCCTTGATGGTATCTTGTTTTTTAGACGCTATGCTATCAGCTAGACCTCCGGAGTAGATTGAGTTTTGTATTAATTCTGGAAGTTTCATCAATTCGGCGAATACGTTGTTAGCTGCGTTTCCTCCGATTTTATCAAATAGTTTGGTCAGGTCTTGTACGCTGGCATCGTTAGACTTGAGCTGGGAGAATATGTCAAATAACGATCTTAATTTGGTCTTTCCTGTTGCCTTGTCTAGCTCATATAGCTGGATGTTGTATTTTTTCAAGACCTCAGTTCCCTTTTTTGTAGGATTCAATAATCTTGTCATCATCGCTCGTAAGGCTGTACCCGCAACCGTACCTTTCAATCCGGCGTTTCCTAGCGCCCCGATAGCGGCAGTCGCTTCATTGAAAGAGATCTTGACCATACTCATCATGGGAGCTGCGAATTTCATGGCTTCACCCATTTCCAATACATTGGTATTTGTGCTGGTGGTAACGCTTGTAAGTATATCGGATATTTGTCCCATCTTAGAACTGTCCAAACCATAGGCGGTCTGGATATTAGTCACGATATCTGCCATCCTATCAAGTGGAGCGTCACTAATGATAGCGAGATTGGCGATAGGTTTTATGGAATTATTGATATCCTCGATATTCAAGCCTGCCATACCTAGATATTTGGCCGCTCCAGCAACCTCTGTCGTGGTAAACTTGGTATCGACACCAACCTTACGGATATTCTTTGACATATCGGAAAATCGCTGGTCAAACGTAGAAGTATCCTTATCCGTGGCTTTAAGGATACTCTGTACCGTTGTCATGATATTCTCATATTCAGCTGCATCCTTTACAATACTCATGGTTCCCATACCGATAGCGGCGGCACCAATCATGTTCGGGAAAGGGAATCCTGCTGCGTACATGACATCCGCAGCCCCGAATAACCCTTTCGCCCCGCTACCAAAGCCACGTGCAGCTCTGTTGTTGCCATTTTTAGGGACATAGTTTCTATTTTTCCTACCCATAATAGAGGTCGCTGATCCGGTCGTAGTATTGGTTGTTTGGTTAACCTTGGTATTGATAGTGACCGTTTTTCCCTTGATCGCATTGATCTGGGATTGAAGGTTTTTTAGCTCTTTCTTTATGCCATTATCAATACTGAATTTGATCTTCTTAGGTCTTGTGCCAGTGATTCTATTGAGACTTACAAAAGCAGCGTTGACTTTTCCAATCTCTTTTCTCAATGTTTCTAGGGAGGTTATGATGGGAGGGATAGTCCTTTGAATCGTGCTTTGGAAATCACTGATATTTTTAGAAGCTTGCGCCCCGTTGATGTCTATATTGTACCTGACGTTGTAATCCATGTTATAGGCTTTGGTTATTGTTTACTTAATAAAGAATAGCTTGAAGCGTAAAGACTTGATTAAAAAAGAAAACCCCCACCGACATCACGTCGATAGGGGCCTAGAGAGGAATATATAAAGTAGTTAAGAAAAAAGCCTAACTGATGATGTGGCTATGACTTGGTTATGTAACCACAAAGCATCGTTGGCGATCAATGCGAAATCTTCGTCTGATATCGTGGATAGATCTACGCTGGGAAAGTAATGACGGACGAGGGCTATATATTGTCTTAGCCACTCATCATCCCTTACTTGCCAGCGATCGAGAAATTTGCGACCTTGGCTTGGCGAGAACCAATGATATTAACCAGTTTTGCGGACAAGCCATACAAGAACAATGAATCATCGTCCACTAGTTCCTTATCTCCTTGGATAAACGTGTCACGTGCCAATGATCGGACGGCTGCGATCTCATCCTTCTTCTGTAATTGTGCGAACTTACTGAACGCAACGAAATTCGGTTCTCTGAAATAAGCGATATACACTTCCTTGTCATCGTACTCGTCACCAAATACTACGATAGGATAGACTCTTTTGTTTTTCTTGGGGTCTTGTTTCTTGATTTCCTCTAAGGTTTTCTTGATAGTTTCTTCTTGTGCTAATGTAAGCTCTTTGCTTTCTTCCATTTCCATAATATATACTTTGTTTGGTTGTTTATGAAAGAATAGAGGGGATTTTAGAAAAAAGTTTGATTAAAATATATCTCTTGACTAGTCATGCTGTATTCCTAATCAAGAGATATATGTAGGTTATTTTATTTCCTTAGATATACTTAAACGATATTGAAATTCATCTACCAATCTTTTAATGGCTTGCTCCATAGGATCTTCTATATCTAAAATATCTTTCTCGTAAATGATTTTATCAGAGATATCAGATAACATCCAAGTTCCATATGGTGCTACACATGCTGAATGGGAGAAATAGCCCGTTAACATTGTGTTATCAATAAGAACAAATGGATGGAATAAAATGGTATTACATTCAAATAGCTTGAATCTGTTTTGATCTTCAGCTTTTAAAGAATTTTTTATTGACTTAAACGCTTTGATATTAGTCCGTAATTCTATAAGTAAATCTTCTTCACTATATTCCCCTTTACGAAGAATACCCGCATAACTATTAAAATGATCATTATGAAACTTTACTAATTCTTCAGTAGGAAAAATTACATTAACTTCTGACTTGTCGTTCTTTTGAATCATTCTCTGATAGTGCAAGTAATCTCCTGTTTTAGAATAATAAGGATAGATTATTGCGTCTAACCATATCCGTTTACAAGCTTTTTTCAATAAATGTGTTGAACCATAGTTCTCATGCGGTGTAACTACTTTTATCATATATCTAGAATTTAAAGGTTTTACAATTTCTTTTTCTCCAATATCACAGAGGAAACTTATGCAGATTTTTTTCCAGCTATATTTTTTTGTTAGCATTTTTTTTAGGGATGTAGCATATTCTTTCCATTTTGATTGTTGATTATTGATAGTTTTAATGGCTTCACTGACATTTTCCAAGTCTTGTTGCGAAAATATTGTTTTTCCATCTCCTTTTATTTCTATTGGGTATACATATTTAGCGGCTTGGTTGGCAAAACTATCATCTAAAAATTCATATAAACCAGAATTTTTGGAAACAACCAAAGGAATACCAGCAGCAATAGCTTCCCAGCCAGCTAAACCAAAACCTTCATGGATAGAAAGCATAAGTGCGACAGTACTTCGTTTTAGCAAAGTAAAAATTTCTTCTCGATCCTCCTTATATGGGACTATATTATACAACGATTGACCTTCTCCAAGATTAAAAATGTTTAATTGACTTGAAATATGATTTGGTAATTATATACTACTTTACACTATCACTAAAACAATAAAAGGACACATGATTATGTATCCTTTTATTATCTTGTATAATTCAGCTATGATTACTTTTTCCCAAAAAGTGGATCTCTAGGATCTGTCTTAGGATTATACGTAAAAACTTTATCAGTTATATATTCCATATCTTGCTTGATATTACAATCATCACCCCCTCCATTCATTATCTCATCATACAGCTTATCTTGTATGGGGAATGCTTTATCTAACATCTCTTGAAATTTATCCCAATCATAATCGGAGGCTTTACCTAGGGCTTCTATAGCTGCTAAATGTTCTTTTAGCCTAGGTCTTCCAATATCATCTGATAAGAATTGGTGATCTTTCTTTGATCTGTATCCCTTATCGTTTCTTGGATTCCTTGTTTTAAGTTCCTCTAAAACTCCCGGCCCAAGTCTTTTATATACAATGTCATTGATCCATTGCCCAACAACTCCCGGTCTTTTATGTGTATTAGTCCAACTCCATCCCTTCATTTTATAAATCATCTCAAAGAAACTATCATTGAATGTTTTCACCCACTTACTAGCTTCGTCTGTCAAGAATTGATTTAGAAACTTTTGAAGTTCATCTTTAGCCCTATTCTTATCTTTTTGATAACCGGTTGCTTCGTCAACTAACGCTATAATGCCAACCTTAGCCAAAGCTCTTATGATAATATCACATTGGACTATCATATTTTTCTGTCTTGATCCTAGCTCTTCATTGTTGGCTATGGCGCAATCCCTGACCTTCAACATTGTTTCACACAATTCGGGAAGAATTATCGCATCATAAGCGCTAATTTTCTTGTTGCCTAAAAAACATGGGAATGGCTTATACGTTGCCGCAATATTAATACTTGGAACACAGCGGTTTAAATTCTTTGCGGATAGCATTTGAGCTAATCTCGTTGCCGATCTATCAGAAGAATCCCCGGATGTTATTTTTAATGCTTTTTGCATGCCCGTAGTAGATAACACTCTTCTTCCATCCTCTAACACATAACAAGGAATCTTTAAACCATTAAGGTCTAATTCTCCTTCATACTTAATCTTATTGTCTATTTTTTCCATCGCATTAGTTTAACTGTAAATATCTTAATCGGTGTCCGATATTCTGCAAAAGTACGTCGAATCTTTCACATTCGGAAAGATGTTTGGTATTATACCTAAAAGCTGATGAGTCTACATACCTTTGCAAATGCTTCTTTGACACCCAATGATGGACACCCTTCAATGTTCTCTTTAGATGTCCCCAGAATCCTTCGATCGTATTAGTATGTCTATTCCCAATAACGTAAGCGCCTTTCTTATGATAGACTACACCGTGATCGTATAGGTTAGGATCTAAGTTTCTATAAGCTTGCCATTCATCCGAGAAGATTGTAGATCCCGGACATACAACATCGTTTATAATCGGAATCAAAGTTCCGGCTTTAGTATCATTAACAACCTTGGCTATAACAAAGCCTTCTCTTTGTAGCATACCAAATACCGGAACCTTGTCCTTACAACTCCTGCCTCTTGCGTTTCTTACCTTCTTACTACTATGCCTATTCTTATTCAATCCCCCTATATAAGTCTCATCTACCTCAACCTCTCCGTTTAGACATTGGCTGGCATCTATATTGAAACAATTCTGGATACGTTGCAACATAAACCAAGCCGTCTTTTGTGTTACGTTAATGAACTTAGCCAACTGAACGGAAGAGACACCCTTCTTAGCGTTTATGACGATATAGCAAGCCAACATCCATTTCCTCAACGACACTTTCGTGTTCTCGAAGATCGTGTTTGTCCGGACGTTGAAATACTTCCCCGTATTCTTGCACTTGTATCGGTTTCCCTTGCATTTATAAACCTTTGAGTCTGGATCGTACGGAGACACGACATGATCGCCCCATCTCTGCCTCTCCAAAAAATCAATACATGATTGCTCGGTAGGGAAGAACTTCACTAACTCATCGATAGATTTAAAATGATTCATCTCAAACATAACACTCTGATTTTTACCCTATAAAGATAATAAATTCGTTCCAAACCAGCAATCAAACCATAATCCAACACAATCATATTAAAATTGTTTTAGTTTTAATTAGGATTGTTTAGAAATAAGATCGCTATATTTGGAAACAAACTTTAAAATCTAATGTTATGGCAAATAATTCAAATAAAAAATGGAAACCAGAAGAAAAGAAAAAACTAATAGAACTTGCAGAAGGTAATACCCCAACAAGAATAATAGCGCTTAAACTGGGCAGAAGTGAAAGTTCTATTCGGTCAAAAGCTCAAAAAGAAAAAATTTCATTAAAACCGACAAATCAATCTCCTTATGATAGGAAATATTCTATTTCGAAGCAGAAAGAAAAGAAGTAACTTTTTCAAAATTCCTTCTTAGTTTATTGGGCCATTGATAATTTAAATCTGCTAACGCTACTCCCATATCCATTATCAATGAATAAATTTCCTTGTTTTTGCGATCAATATCAGACTGATCTTTCCTCTTTTTTGTCATAAAATAATTTTTAAAAGTTAATAAATATGATAAAATAAAAGCGGGACTAGTCTAAATCTAATCCCGCTTAAATATTTTCTATGTTATATGATCCTAGTCTCTAATGAACTCAATTTTCATGGTTCCCACACCGGAGGCATTGATCGTATTGGCCTGTTCCCTTAGATTATTCTCCCATGTATCGACCTGTGATTTTGTCCCGCAAAAGTGGCTAGACGTGGTTGATGACGCCCCATCAACGTTGTATGTAATGACACAAGTCGAGCATATTTCACCTAAGACACTATCTACGCTAAAACGATCGTCATCGTGGCAAGAGATAAGCAGGAAACATGATACCGCTAATAAGTATATGATACGTTTCATGTTAATCCCCATAAACCGTTATCGTATACTTGGCGAACAGCCCTAAGACGCTCGTTGACTTTTGATCAATATGACTGATCTTTGTGATACCGCCGTCTTTAGCCGCTTTTTGTACGCTTGCGTCCCCGAATGCGAACCAGCCCAAGACGCTTGTTGCCGTAGCCTCTCCTTTCTTAGATCCTAAAGGATTTGAGGTTACTGAGACTGGTGATTGAGTCTCTTGATAGACATAACCTGTTACCGGAGACTTTACCGCTGCGCAACTTGATAACAAGAATGCTGTACTGATAAATAAGAATGCTTTTTTCATTGTGTGTTTGTTTTTGCCCTCCCTGTCCCCTTCGTTCGGTGGTTTCTAAATAAAAGAAGCGTGGGGACTATTGGATGTTACCGTATTTGAGGCTCTGGACTGCCCACCACTCGATAACAAACAACAGCCCCACGCCTTATGATTGTATATAGTTTGCCCCTAGAGGTATAAATATAACAACATAGGCGTAGGAGGCATCTTTGTCTATTATCCCGAGTGGTTGAAATTGTCCAGATTTCAAATACGAGATAATATCTTAACGCTTCTACGTCTTTATTCTAATACGTGGGGCAAAGATACTATATTATGAAACTTAATCAGATCGAGTAAAATATAACTAATGTTAATTGTAAATATAAGAATCTGGGACACAATCATTCAAAATATATGTTTTAACTATATTTGTGACAAATATCATAAAAAGCTCTTAGGTATCTTGAATTAAAAAAAACTGACTGAAAATCAGTCGGCAGCTGGTCGTGAATCAGCGTTGTTTAATGCTATAATCTTAAAAATTATGGCTAAAACAAAAAAGGGGAAAAAGATCGTATCTGTGCATCCTTACCCACGTACAAAGAGCGATGGTAGTATAACCGTCGTTAAAGGACACAGACGATCTACACCTTGCAAGTGTAAACATAAAAGGTGATTCCCGCCGGGAGGAACATCCTCCCGGTTTTTCAATCCAGATACCTAAAGAGCTTTTTACCTAACAAATATAATATTTATATAGTTTATGGTTGTTGGTAATAGTTATTGGTAGGGAGGTGTAAACTGGTATATAATTACCTAATGATATTTCTGTAAAAAGAAATAAGATGATGACATTAACGATAAATATTCCAGAGCAAAACATACCAATTAATGAAACAACAGTTAATATTACCAAGGAAGAAACTAATATGCAAGATGGAGATAGTATGATAATTGATGAAAAATAGAAAGAATCTCATATAGTTTAAAATAGGGCGAACACCTTTTAAATCTGGTGTTCGCCTTTTTTTGTATATAAATGGCTAGAATAAGGAGCAAATTGGCACTGGGGTAGAGGATTTAGGGAAAACGAGACTTGAGAATTTGTTCCCGGAAAATTTTTGGAAACGGATATATGCGTTTTTATATATAGGAAAGAAGATTGTTGGGAAGGATGATAGATCGTTAAGAGGCTGTTTGTTATAGGTGAAAAAATGGATGGAAAGATGAGAGAATTTACATATAGGCAAAGGTGTGCTTCCAGTGTATAAAAACTGTTTTTGATTTCTGGAAGGACAACCTAGGTTAGGGAAAGTGTTTGGAAAGGTAAAAATGGGACTTGAAAATAGGGGTCGGCAACATGTATGGTATCCGCAACGCAAAGGTAGCCCTCCCCCTTATTTTTTGCCTTTTTCGTCCTGTTTGATCATTAATTAATGATTTATTTGTGAATATAATATCTGATTATCAATTTGTTATGTAAATAAGTTCACTAATATAGAAAGTGAATCTTTTTATATAGGTATATTAGTTGGCTAGTACACTAGTAAGGTGTATAATGTCATGCTTGTATAAAATATGACATTATGTCATGTTATTTTGTCATGTGATGATTCGCTTTAGTAAGTTGCTTACTAAAAGTAACTATTGTCTTATTTGCATTAGTTCTTTTGCCTATATAATGTACGTGTATATTATTCTTTATTGTCCTGTATCGCTTTCCTAATAGCTTCAGCGAATTTAGGATGTAAATGTATTTCGTTTTCCTCTATGATAACTAAATTATCACTTAAACTAGTATGCTTTGTATTATCTGTCTGATTATCAATATTATCAGGGGTAAACACTTGTTCGCCTAATAGTTCATTAAATGTGCTTTTTGTATATTCTCTTAAACTACATAACTGTTTGATTGATAGTGTATTTATGTCTCTATCTAGTATGGTGGATATTGTACTTTTATTAATCCCTAATACATTTGATAAATCTATATTAGTAATATCGTACTTAAATCGTATGTCTCGTATAGTGTTCATATCCAATATTTTACGTATTAATATGTAGTGTATAAACGTTAAATACGTGTTAATGAATGTATTTTCCGTTTTTAATCTAAAAAGCCGTTATATCTTTGCACTGTGATCAAGAAACAAAGATCACTCCCTAACAGCGGTTAGGTTGACAAATGTACTGAAAAAATAGATCATAGCAAAATTAGTATCGAGTTTTAGCGTATTGTTTTATCCGCTTATCCGAAAAGCTAACATTAACGGTACTAGTTATAGCGGTTGCAAAGGTCTACATTAAAGTACTACATTTTGAAACGTTCATTCCTTCAGTGGAACAATCGGTTTACTATTTACCTTACTAAATAGTGAAATGTACGAAGCAAGAAACAAGCCTGTTAGTTTGCGATATTGCAATAAAAGTACATAGTTATACTGAGAATTAAAACAACGGTTAGACCGTTCCTAGTGTGATAGGCTAGGATAATGATCTTTGACGTATTGAGTGCTAAAAGTACAAATAGATAGCACATAGTTCAACTATATTATTGAAATGTATCTTTTTATATTGGTTTCCGATATTGTAAGATATATGTATAATATATAGCCTTATGAAAAACCTTGTAAGATAGCATTTATTTATACGCTATGAATGTTTTGTAAAACGGTAACTAAATGTAATGAACTTGAAAAGGAATATTCCGGGATAGATTTGTCGGAATGTCTGGGTGAAACCAGTTTGTACGGGTAAGGTACGCTTTAATCAATCGGTTTGGTTTTAGAACGGCTTTACTTACAATTCGGGAATGATAGGCTGTAGTCTCGTATATATATGAGGTGAATCATATCTATATCTCTATTCATTCCCAGTATTACACAACTATTGTAACTACGAAATAATTGTGTCTTTTCGGATGGACTACCGACACGAAATACTAGAATCGTAACTTTAGTATTTGGGTGTGTCTTCCAGTGACTTTAAACTTACAACGGCGCAAAGATACTGAAAGAATTTGTTCGATACAAATGTAGTTCGCAAATTTTTATAAACAATTTAATTATAGGAGGATTATATTATGACTACAAATGAGACTATCAATCAGAATGTGGATTTTACAGTAGAACAAGTAAGAAATATTCTTTACGGCTGTATAGATAATTGCCAACGTATTTTCAAGAAATACGATTTGGAAGATTACGCTAATTGGGGAATCGCACAAAAGAAGGAATATTTTGGCGGTAAGGTAGTGATATTTACGTCTACCAGAGCTTATGTGATCCAAGACATTTCAGTGGACACTAGCGAAGATCTTGCCAACGGTATCTGGAAGGCATGGAAATCTATGTTCATACTTTCCGCATCATTAGCGAAAGTGAAGCAAAATATTAAGGAAATGGGGGGATCTATGCCTTCTTTAATGCCAGTGAAGGGTGTTGTTTCTATGTATAACGCTGAAGGAATCAATATCTTTTCCAGTGATCTTTATGGTGATTGCGCCGACAATATCAGATTTACCCCGAAATCAAAGGATATAAAAGAGGCTGGCAAACCTAAAGAGGTGCGTGATTGTGGATTCCGTCAAGCCAAGGCTATGTTTACGTTACTTGGCGCTGATAAATTGATTCGTCAATATAGATACGAGAAAGAAGAACCGAAAACTGTAATTCCCGCACTTCCGGAGACCGTGATCGAAGAAGCGGAAGCTATCGTTCTAAATTGATATAATTGTAGACGTACCTTGAGAAATATGTAAGGATGTAATGTATCCGTGTGGATAATTACGCCCTTATTATATCTATCTTGTAAAAGCATCCGCAATTATGTGGGTGCTTTTGTGTATATTGTGTATATTATGTATATTTGCGAAAAATAAAGAATATGGCAACGATAGTATTGGAGAAAAAACGAAAGAACATAGATTTACCAGTGGAAACATTGAAAAAGTTGTCTATCATGGCAGCATCACAGGGTAAAAGTTTAAAAGCGTTTATAGAAAATATTTTGATAGCAAAAGCCGATACTCTGGACGTGCAAGTTTCATTGAATCCCAGTCCAAGTAACGACCCGTGGTTTGACAACCCGAAAAACGTGGCTGCTGTAACACGAGGTATTGAGGATTTAAAACAGAAAAAAGTTGTATCTATGAATCTCGGTGAATCTTTGGATGATTTTCTTAATCGTGTAGAGCATGTATAAAATAGAATTTACTAAAGAAGCTATTAAAGATGCTTCAAGATTACGGAAGTCGGATATGCAATCTTATAAGAAGCTTGATAAGTTAATAAATGAACTGAAAGAACACCCTACCACAGGCACGGGGCAAGTGGAGCAATTGAAAGGGAGTCTTTCGGGATATTGGAGCAGACGAATAAACAAGCAACACCGAATAATCTATTCCATACATGAAGAAATTGTAACGGTGGAGGTTGTATCGGTTGGAGGTCATTACGGAGATAAATAATATACAAACATAAAAATAAAGCACTCACAAATTTCGTGGGTGCTTTTTTCATAGGCGCTTGCATGGTGCATGAATAACTTTAAGGGAGAAAATTAAATCATAGATTTATGGAAGAAAGAATAATAAACAGACTATGCGTTATTATATTCGCGAACGCAGCATTTACATTGATCGGATGTTATGTAGTGTATCTCTTTTTGAAAGATATTGAAAATACCCTACATGAAAAGATACAAGATTTATCCGATACTTTAAAACAAATGCAATGGGAGAAAGATCTGAAAGAAGCAACAGAAATGCTTTTCGGAAAAAGCAAAAATGATACCATAATACATATTTAGTATTAGACTGTGTATTATATCTACATGAATAATTACAGGGTTGGAAGTTCAAGTATAAAATGAATAATAATAGATGAATTTGGAATGTTTTCTAAATCTTGAATGTACTGAATTTTCTCATCTTTACTAATTTTAAAATCTTCAACATTTCTGTTTTTTTTGAGAAAATTCAAAATTTGATTGGAATATATTTCACACAATTGATCTTTTTTTGCGATTTTTGCATGTTTTATGGCTTGTACAAAACAGTTAAGGGTATCGGAATATTGCATAATTAAAGCTTTATATTGTCCCATTACATACATTGACATACTATATGTTGCGTGAAAAGATTTATCGTCAAGTTCCATTATTTTAATAGCTAATTGATCCTGTAAAGTTTTAATGCGCTCATTAATTCTTTTGTCTATTGTCATTGCGGAGTATATTTGACCACCAAGTGCTATTGCGGAAGCTATTCCAATAATCCCGATCGCACCGGTCCAGATCCACGTTAACAACTGATCTGTAAAGATAAAAGGTTCACATCTGATAAAGGACGAACACAATGAAATTGCGGATATTGCTATAGCTATGATTGATAGCCAATTAGCTTTAAGATACTTCATATACTTTATTTTTAACTGCAAAAATAATGAATTGGGGTGACTTCGGGAAATCGGTACGCTCATATTATACCTCAAAATTCACAAAATCATGAAAAGAAAGAACAAGAAGCAAAAATTCCAGACGGTAAGAATCCGTCTGGATAAGAGAATGTTGACAGAGAAAGACGTTATAAGGATCATTCAACGTGAACTTATTGATCCAAAAGATGAAATCGATCGGATAGTGGCTGAGTCTGTGCGTCAATTTGAGCTTGAATATCCATAAGTGCTTTTGATTTGGAACGTATGAAGCAAGAATCTGTACGCCTATATTTTGTATAGTCGTAAACATTTTATATATTTGAAAACAAAAAAGATATACCAATAATAAGCGAGTTTTTCGGAATAATTGTAACTTTGCGTTTCTTGGATCACAATCCACCGCATTTTCATGCTAGATATGGATCGCAGAAAGTTTTGGTTGAAATTGAAAACGGGATTATTCGTGGCGAAATGTCTGAGCGGGCTTTACGGTTGATCTTGGAATGGCTTGATTTACATCGTGAGGAACTGAAAATCGCATGGGAAAAAGCGGCAAGTGGCAATGATCCGGGAAAAATTGAACCATTAAAATAGTAATGTTATGTTTACGGAAGTTGTACAAGCTAATTACGTGGATGGATACCGTATAGCGGTGTTGTTCAATGACGGGGTCAAGAAAATCGTGGATTTCACGAACCTGTTAAAAAGGAATATGCCGGTATTTAAGCCTCTGGAGAACATAGACCTGTTTAAGAAATTCACAGTAACAGATACTTTAGAGTGGGATAACGGAAACATTGATATAGCTCCAGAGTATTTGTATGAGAATGGGGTTAAGGTATAAGTAAATATGGGATTAATAGTGACATTCGGTTTTGTTAGCGTAGTCTCTTTATGTGTGATTACGTGGGGAATATTTGAGATCCATAAAATGAACAAGAAAAAAGAGCGATATTCGTAAAATTACATTGTATATGAAAACTGGAGACAAAGCAAAGGTTAGTCCTGTGCTTACGGGATTGTCCGAATGGATAGAAGGCGTGATTATTAAAATTCGCAACAACCCGTTTACAGGGCTGGAAATTGCCGTAAAAGATGCTTGTGGGCGTGTCTTTTTCGGTGAGTCTAAATATTTTCAACCCGTATAATCATGTTTGCGATAGCTTTTGATATGGTCATTTCAGACCTTAAACAAAATTACGGGGATCCGTATAATAATGCTTATTTTGATATTAGTAACATAATGGAGAAGTATGGATTTTATAGGGCACAAGGGAGCTTGTATCTAACAGAGAATAGAGACATGGCAAACCTGTTCCGTGCTATTGAGGCTTTGAAGAAAACGGAGTGGTTCAGAAAATCAGTACGTGACATAAGAACATTTAGGGTAGAGGATTGGTCAAACTTCACGGATTTTATGAAAGAATAATATTTTGCAATATATTGTAGTCAAATCAAAGCATGAAGGCGTTTGCGAGAGATCGTAGGCGCTTTTTTTATGCCTAAAAATCAAGGAATAATATGAAAACAAATCTTACATCTGGTTTAATTGTCGCTATGGTAGAGCTTGCGAAATCTAACAACTATTGTGGTTGTATGCAATATTCGCTAACTCATGATTTATGTTTCTCGTGCGGTTTTAGTGCTAGTAATGTAAAGTTACTTAGTGCCCTTGTATCCGTATGTCTCGCTTCAAAGGTAAGTTTTGAGGTGAGTTATTCGGGACTTGGAGCCGTGAATTTTAGATGCGAATAATAAAATAACTCCCCTTACCGGTCTATGATTCCGGTTGAAAATCGTTGAAGATTATAAGGGGACACTTCAGAGAAAGCCGAGAGGCTTGCGCACATCCTACCAATATTAAGTATAGCGATCCCAGAGTACGTCAGGGGCGTTTGAACGTGACTTAACTGTTACGGCTCGGGATTGCTATATCCTTTCTTCTAGGATTGCGGAGTTGATATTGAGAGTAATAAATTAAAATAAAAGGAGAAAATAATATGAAGACGATACTATTAATGATTATGGGGCTTATTTGCTTTTGTGCGGTAAGTAGTTGGGAGTATTCTACCACTTTGGAGGAGAGAATGAATACTATTCCGGATTCGGTTTATGAGTATATAATATTGAAATTGGGAGACGATGCTACAAATTCTCAAATTCTCTCATACTATGATAACCATAGAATTGAATGCGATCAAATAGAACTAGAGAATATGAATTAGATAAAAAAGAAAACAATGAAAAGAGAAGAAAATGCACTGATTTATGCTGATTGTAAATATAAGATTGGCGAGTTTGTATACGTTTTTGAGATGTTTGAGATCAAGAGAAGAAAGATATTGTCTATAACCTTTGGAGATAGCGCCCAGACATTAAAGAGAACCAGATTCGAGGAAGATCGGCATATTAAAAACGAGAAAGAGGTTTCTTATGTGTTAACTACATATGAGACATATCATGAGAGTGAGTTATTTAAGACAAGGTTGGAGCTAGAGAATGGGCTGTTAAAATCTTTATTGCCTCAGCTTTGCGCAAGCTCTATCTTGGAAATGATTAATGGCAATCAGGTTGTAAGAGAGACCATTATTAATCTTGCCATGTCCGAGAATATGAATATAATTAAGGCGAAAATCAAGAAAGAGGAAAAACCTAAGATCCTAAAAGAGATATACGCTGAGGAATTACCGAAAATTAGGGAAGAAATAGAACAAAAAGAACGCCCTAAGATTGTCGAGCGAATTATACAGGAGGAAACGGCTATCATGGCTGATAAAATTACAAAGGAAATTAAAACTGAATCTTACAATAATGGTTGGGAGAATGGTTATGCGGAGGCTATCAAGAAAGTCAAGAATGATATTCCCAGTCAAATAAATGACTTAGTGGCGAACGTATTTGGATTAGTATCATAAAAATTATAGTCATGTCAGATAACAAGTTAGACGTAACGGTCATCCAGAAACCCGATCAATCATATATGGTCGCAATCACTTATATACATCTGGATCGCAACAAGGATAAAGAGAAGAGACAAATGGTAAGCGAGACAACCTATCGTTGGAACTCTCGATCAAAAGAGGTTATAGATTTCCTCAAGTTTAAGCGCACGAAAGTATTTTATTCCCAAGTTCGTGCCATGTGCAAGCATTACGGGCAAAGGGAATTTAGGAGGTATTAAAGTAACGTGTCATAGATAATAATTAAATTGTTTATTGTGGCGGCTGGTTCGTGAGAATAGGCCGTTTAAAAAGATATTGTGTGTTTTTTATGGTATTATTTAGTAGTGTTTGCCACGATTGTCTGAGAAGATAGTCGTGGTTTTTTATTCTCTAAGCGTGAACATGGGAGGGAGGTACGTATGTCATTCGATTGACATTAGAGAGCTTAATAATAAAATAGGATGTGATATGAAAACAATTTATTTAAGTCTGTATAAGTTCGATGAATTATCGAAGGAAGCTCAACAAAATGTAATAGAAAAAGAGCGATGGAATATAATGTGGCAGTGTATGGATTGTTATGGTTCAGACTATAAAGCATCTTTAGAAAAGTTTGATACGTTGATGGGTACTGAGGCTTGTGATTATAGTGTTGATTATAGTGGTTACGATTTTAATTACAAAATCAATGATATGGTTATATGTGTAAATCCTATTGATTGCGACAAGGATATTTACCCTAATAATTTATGTGGAAAATTATTGTTTAGGTATATCAATAACAATATTATGCCATATATCACGAAGGGGAAATATTATTCTACAGGTAAATATATAGATGGAAAATATAATTACAAATGTAGGCGCAGTCGAGTAATGTTGGAATACAAAGACAATTGCCCATTAACAGGGATGTGCTATGATTTTTATCTTCTTAAACCAATAATTGATTATTACGACACTTGGTGTACTTACCCGGAGAATTTTTCTTTAGAGGATCTAATAGAAAAATGTTATAATAGTTTTTTCAAGACTTGGCATGAGGAATATGAGTATTGGGCTGATGATGAAGATGCGATACGTGAAGAGCTTCATTATAATCAGTATGAAGATCGACTCTATTATGAGAATGGGGATGTATATGTTGGACCATTAAATGAAATAGCATGAAAACACAAGAAGAATATGCTCGTGAGATTGATGAGATCGTTCGCCGGGATGTAGAAAGCTGCCAGAGTGATTGGTTTAAAATCGACAAGGAAATATTTATGCAACCAGAGAACAAGAATAAGACATTTATCCTTGGAACCCGAAAGACCGGATGTGATTTACTGATATTGGGAGGTATTAATTGTAATGAAGGTACTTTGGATAGAATTTTCGGATGTCTCGGAAATGAAAAATTCTATGTTTGTCAACCGATAGCTTTTTATCAAACACTACAAAATATCCAAAAAAGACTTGCCTTGTACGCTTTTAAAATAGCAACTGCATATTTCAGAGGGCAAGGTTTGGTTCCTGTATTTGAAGATTCACATTGTAAATTAATAAAGCTATAAATATAAAGCATATGAAAACTTTAGTTTTACCATCGGTAACTGACTTGTCTCATGAATTCCTCTTCATAACAAAAGACGAATTAAAATATAGAAGATTGTATAATAAATACAAGACGAAGAAGGGTTTTTTAAATTCACTGGTTCGTGTTAATGATAACTATAAGCAACGGTCTGAAAAACCAGACGTGCATATACTTGAAATTGAATTAGAGTGGAAAAATAGTCGTACTTGGGGATACTGTCCTGTTGCTTCAATGAGATGGCTGGATAAAGACGGTTGGCATTATGAAAATAACTTTTCAACAGCTTCCGGATGTGGATACGATAAAGCAAGTACAGTCGTTGCTGAGTGCTGTAATGCTGTTTTGTCTGGCATGCTATGGAGAAAGAAGCGCACTAAGAAGCAAATACCTTATGGGGTTTCTATATATAACACTTTTTACCCTCATTTTAATGGAGGTGTTGGAATGAGTTGCTATTATAGAATTGCAGAATTTCTTGGAGGTAAACTAGAACAAATAGCTAATGCTCAAATGTATGATAAATATGTATTTACATTTAAGAATGTTAGGAACAATATGTGATACATAATTACATAACATTAAAATTAGCCAGCAAGACAATGGGTTTACTGGCTTGCTTTTTATCTGGAGGTTAGTTGTGAATTTTCTATAAAAGATGGACAGCTATTCACTCCTTAATGTCTTCAATAACACTATTCGATAATAAAAACTTAACTGATATGAATAATAAAATGGTCGCTCACTTATGGGCAAACGAGCAACAAGAATCTGCAAGTGGTAGTAATTTCTTCTTTAAGGGTGCAAGTATATATTCCTATGGCCGACATTTTGAAGCTGGGCGTATTGTTAGAAATGAACATGGCGAGAAAGCTTATTTGATTAATAAATGTTCTTACTCCAGTTCTACATCAAAACACCAATGTTATGTTTGGCATGCTATACCAACTGGATCAATGGTTTTCTCTGTTGGATACAATATGAGTAATTCTGGTAGCATGTCGTTTGTGGTAAATCAACTGGAAGCTATTAAAAACTCAGCAGAGAGATACAAGAAAGCCAGAACTGAAATCTTCTATCACGCTATATGGCAACCTTTTACAAGCTTGATGGCTTACATTGGGTTCTTTGATCTTGGGACTCCAAAACAATTGCTCAAAAAGAATGTAAATGAATGGCTTGGAACAAAACACGAATTAGCGTGGAAATCTGATAAAGTGAAACGGGAACATGTTCGTGAGCTGAAACGTATCTTCCAGATTATGTTAAGTCATCAATCACTGGATATTCTGGGTACAGTAAATGTGATTGTTGATGAAATATGTGGGGAAGGGACATGGATTAGCTATATCGAGAGATGTCAAAAGTTTCGTGCTG
>PPYE01661672.1_pt1 | contig 70039 bp, 90 predicted proteins | sample 1559881 | NCBI WGS metagenome assembly PPYE01 (sample SAMN08240022, study PRJNA423297) | Human gut metagenome, whole genome shotgun sequencing project. | reverse complement strand
AGTCCGTCCACGTTGAACTTGGGAAACAGCACATCCTGTTCTTCTTCAAGCAGAAGGTCTTTGATGATCGCCTGCTCGAACCGCACCAACCACGGAGTCAGGGTATGCACCACAAAATCAATCGACTGGTGTTCGATGTTGGAGAAGGTGGCGTGTTCCAGACTCTGTACCATGTGGGGCGGCACCCGGAAGATCCGGCAGATTTCCTCCACGCCAAACTGCCGGGTGGATAAAAACTGGCTGTCCTCCGGCGGCAGGGAGATCGCTTTGTAGGCCATCCCCTCTTCCAGCACAGCGACCCTGTGCGCGTTGTTGGCCCCGCCGTATACCGCAGTCCAGTTATCCCGTATCTTCTGGGGGTCTTTTAGTACCCCCGGATGCTCCAGCACACCGCTTGGCTGCGCCCCGTTCTTAAAGAACGACGCCCCGTATTTCTCCACGGCCAGAGTCGTGCCAAGGCTGTTCTTCATCATGGCAATCGGGGAAAATCCCACAAGGCCGTTAAACCCAAGCCCCGGAATGTGCAGGATTTCATCTTTCCTGAAATAAATATCCTGGTTCTGTTCCCCCGGCACTTCATCTGTATAAGCGTGGTAGATATAATAAAGCTGCCCCTGCTCATCACGGTCGACTTCCACGTTTTCCGGGAGCAGCGGATACAGGCCGAGGACGTTGTTCCTCCCATCCCGGATGATCTGGGAATAGGCATTCCCCCACAAAAGCAGGTGGGTCATCATGGTTTCCCGCCAGATAAAACTGCTCATCTCATCGTTGGGCTGCCGGTATAAGATCCGGTACAGCGGGTGGTCAAAGGCGCTCTCTTTTCCTTTCCCACCATCGGTGTAACGGTATAGGTGCAGCGGCAGTGCCGCCACTGTTTCCGCCAACAGCCGCACACAGGCATATACCGTGGAGATCTGCATGGCAGACTGCTCATCCACCTTTTCCCCGCTGTTCGCGGTTCCAAAAGAAAAAACCTGTCCGGAATCTCGGACGCTGTCTGTCACCTCCGGCAGATTTTCCCCTGGGGCATCCCTGGGTTTTGAAAAACCCATCCATTTTAAAAATCCCATTGGATTATTCCTCCTCACATAACTTCCTGTCTGACCACTTTCTCTTGGTTTCTTCGGCAGCACTGTTCGCCCGGACGTGGAAAATTCACACAGGCAAATTCGCCGTGAAAAAAACGGGCAGCCCTGTCATAGGCCCCCGCCGCTTCTTCTATATCATCATAATATCCAAGGAATATACGCACCCCATACGCCCTAATGCTGGCATGAAATCTGCCCGATGCTTTGTGAAAATATACGCCCTTGTAACCAGACGTATTATTGGAAACCAGTGCTGTATTAAATGCGTTTTCACAAGCATCTGCCAGACGCAGGTTATCCCTCCTGCAGTCCAGCGGATTACCATTTATGTGATCCACAAGCGTATTTTTATCCGCATCTAGTACGAGCCTGCTCAAAAGTTCATGTTCTCCATCAATCGTTATAAAAACATATCCATTTCCCGCTATATAGCAGGGGTATTTTTCCAGAAGTTCTTTTACTGAAATATCCGCCAGAAATGACTCCCCGCTATGTGTGTAGTATCTTAGGCAGCCCGCTTCTTCTTCGATATGGATGCAATCTCCACAGGAACAGCTATCCCCATGAAGCAAATGATCCCGCCGGACGTAAGTGGTTTTCCCACAATCACATTGGCACAGATACCTATAATTTCCCCATCGTTTTCCTTCTTCCCGTCCCACACATTCCATGGCAACAAGACGTCCAAAACGTCTCCCTACAATATCTTCCGGGTTAATCCGTCTTTTACACCCACAGCTGCTCGCAGTCCCGTTTAATAGAGAATAACGGTCCGTTGTTCTTTCATTTCCACAATCGCATTTGCATTGATAGCGCAATTTCCCATTTACCGTCCCTATGCACTTCTCAACCTGCAGCATCCCAAATTTGCGCCCTATAATATCATTTTTACTTATTTTTCCCAAAATTTCCCTCCTCAAAATACGAATAACCCCCGGTCTGGATCATCATATACGCTCCCCGTATTCTCCTCATGCCTGATACAGCGGTCAAGAGCCATAATAGCCGCAACAATCCCATCAACCTTATCCGGGCTGCGTCTTTTCGTCACCTTGATATTTCCGGCCGGGTCCGTGTCCACCACAACATTTCCGGCCATCCATCTGAGTACCGGGTGCGCCCCATGAACCATTTTCCCCTCCATCAGTAATTCATAAAACCTTTTTGTAGGCGGGCTCATGGAAGAAAATCCCTGTCCAAATGGCACAACAGTAAAGCCCATGCCTTCAAGGGCCTGCGTCATCTCCACAGCACCCCATCGGTCATAGGCTATTTCTTTAATGTTATATATTTTTCCAAGATCATCTATAAATTTTTCGATAAAACCATAATGGATCACATTTCCCTCGGTTGCCATCAGATACCCCTGGGCCTGCCATTTATCATAAGGAACCGATGTACGGCGCACCCGGAGCGGGATCGTATCTTGGGGTACCCAGAAAAATGGAAGTATGACGTATTTCTCCTTCCCATTGTGTGGCGGAAACACCAGTACAAAAGCTGTAATATCACCGGAACTGGACAAGTCAAGTCCTCCATAACATTCCCGTCCTTTGAGGCTTTCCATATCAATCGCCTCGTTTCCCAAAGCGTATATCTGGTCGGGAATCCATGCCACAGTGCTGGAAACCCATTGATTTAACCGGAGCCACCGGAATGTGACTTCATCCGCCGGATTCTGTTGGGCTTCCCGAAATGCATCCCTTAAACGGTCAATCTCAACCGTATATCCAAGAGAGGGATTCACCTTGTACCAGTTCTTTTCATCCGTCCAGTCCTCGTCATCCGCCAGCCCGTATACCACTGGATAAAACGTCGGGTCCTCTCGTCTGCCGTTTAAAATATCCAGTGCTTTCGTGTGCAGCTCAAACGCAATCGAGTTTCTGTCATTTCCTGCGGTTGTGATGATAAAATGGAGTGGGTTGGCACGGGCATCCGACGATCCTTTTGTCAGGACATCGTACAGGTTACGGTTGGGCTGATTGTGGATTTCGTCAAACACAAGTCCTGAAACAGAAAAGCCATGCTTGTTTCCAACATCGGCTGACAGCACCTGATAGATACCGGCATTGCTGTAATTTACAATCCGCTTGGTTGCCCCCATGATCTTGCTTCTTTTCAGTAATGCCGGGGTCAGCTCAACCATTCTTTTCGCCACATCAAAGACGATGGAGGCTTGCTGGCGGTCAGCAGCCGCACCGTAAACTTCGGCCGAAGGCTCGTTATCCGCATAGAGCAGATACAATGCTATTGCTGCTGCAAGTTCACTCTTTCCAACTTTTTTACATATTTCAACATAAGCTGTTCTAAACTGGCGTGTTCCATCCTCTTTTACAGTCCCGAAAATATCCCGCACCAGAGTTTCCTGCCAGGGCAGCAGCCAGAAACGTTTTCCTGCCCACTTTGCTTTTGTATGGCGGAGATTCTCTATAAACTTCACTGCCCGGTCAGCCTTCGCTTTATCATAATGAGAAGTTGGCAGCATGAACCTTGTTGGCTGGTAATCTTTCAATTTCGGATAATCCTTCGGTCTTGTTTCTGCCATCAGCTTCCACCTCCCAACAATTCCTCCATCTCATCTGCTGGTGCGGAATCCCCTCCGCCTGCAATAATCCTGCTTCTTGCCGAAGGCGTCAGTCCGAACTGCTCCGCAAGCCGGAGCATAATCTTACTATAAGTCTGTGCCTGTGCCACCTGTGGAACCTGCTGCCAGTATCCTGACGGGGTTTTCACAATGGAACCATGCTGCGTGATAAATTCCTCCGCCTCCTTGTATCTGGCATACGCCTGACAATAAGCTGCAAACGATGCCATGTCCAGTTCTGTCAGCACTCCAAGCTGCTCCAGCTGTTTAGACAGCCGCCGCCATTCTTTTTTTGCCTCCGGCTCCAGCCACTTCGGGCAGGATGGTGCCTTTTTGACAGGTTTCGGTTCTTTCGCATTCAATGGGCGCTTGCCCGGATTTCCTTCTAATTCTTTAATCGCAGTCGGAGTCGGTTTCCTTCCCCTTGTCGCCATATGGCATCCCTCCTTTCCTCCAAAATGGGCAAACAAAAAGGACCTCCGAAGAAGCCCTTAAGTAAAATCAATCTATATAAAAACGGGGATAACGAGGCACAGCCCCTTGGGGTTATGCCTGTAGTTTCGTTGTAATTTTAAAGTTCGGTTTTTTCGCCGGTCAGGACATTGACCACCGTGGTTCCTTTTCCAAAAGCAGCCTGCATCTCCATGCGCTCCTCTTCGGAAACCGGCCTTGCGCTCTTCCGATATTCCGCAAGGGATTTGGAAACCTCTTTGTCCCTGGCCGCTGTGGTTGCTTCCACACTGACCTTGTCAGTGACCATTGCCAGCTTTTCCAGCATGTCGCTCATCAGCACCCTGCCGATACAGTTGCGGGCAACCCCGTTCTCATCAATGGTAATCTTGCCGGCCTGCAGGTCCTCTCTGACCTTTTCCAGTTCTTTCTCTGCTGCTCTTTTCCAATATGCTCCAAGTGCTCCGCTCAGTTCCTTTTGAAATCTTGTCATCGCTGTTTCCTCCGTTCTTTCTGTTTTCCCTTTCGGTAGGTACATATTACCTCTGGTTCTGCACATTATCCAGTCAATTCTGAGCCATAAATGTACCAAAGATACGGGAAGAAAATTGTCCATTTTACTACGAGGGACAGCCCCTTTCTGGGCATATGCCTGCAACAATGTTTATGCATTTATCTGTTTCCATGCATCATATTCATCTTCAAGTTCTGCCTCCTCAATAATCTGGTAGATGCTGCTGAAGCGCTCCCTCTGGCGCTCCGTTTCCTCTTCCGTGTACCCATCCCCATCCTTCATCATCAGATAGCCATCCAGCTCCGCTTTCGCCCGGAAGAAAACCAGTTCCTTCAGTTTTGCTGATTCCTGATCCGTGCGAAGACCGACTCTTTTTTCCTCAATGGCGTCATTCAGCCTCGTAAACTCTGACCATTCAAATGCTGTGTCCTTCTTGATTGTGATTTCCATTCCTTTCAGGTCATATTCATTTGACGCTGCTTTGATCTTTGTAAGGTAAACCTGCGCCTTCCTGCTCATTCTTTTTGCCATGTCCGTTTTCTCCGTTTTTCTTTGTTTTCCCTTTCGGTAGTAGCATATTACCTCTGAAACACATGATTATCCAGTCAATTCTGCTCCATAAATGTACCAAAGATAAAGAAGAAAATTGTCTGTTTTACTACGAGAAACAGCCCCTTTCCGGGTACTGTTTCATTGGTGGAAAATTTAGTTGTATTCCTTCATCAAAAGGGCAACTGCCGTCCGTGTTGCTTCATCTTCCGGTTCCAGGTCCCATCCCCTGTCATAATTGCAGGTAAATTCCCCTTCCCTGCGGATCGTCAATTTGGAAATCCGCCCGCCTTCAATACCAAAACGGCTCGGTTCGTCAAAGTATTTCATCTTATAATGGCAGGCCACCATTTTTCCGTTTTCCTGAATCCCAATCGTTCCTTCTGCTAACATTACGCTGCCTCCGTTTCCTCTCATGCCCTCTCGACATCCACCAGCCATCCCACTGTCTTGTGGAAGGCTCCGGTTGCCTTTTCCAAAACGCTGCTCTCCTCGTCAATGAAATGCAGGCGCCTGCCAACTTTGATAAACCTTGCTTCCTCGTAACCCGGAATGTCTGTCCGGTAAATGTATGCCTTGCGGCTCTCGCCGTCATAACTTTTTCCATCCCAACCGTTGAAAGTAAATTCGATGCGCTCCTTTGTTTTGGTAAAATGAGCTTCAAAATCTGCTCTTGTGATCGCCGTATTGTAATTTCTAAGGTCGAGCTCATTTCTCAGTGTGTAAATGTTTTTCATGCTGTAATCCTCCGTTTTCTTTGTTTTCCCTTTCGGTAGTGACATGTTCGCTCTGTTTCGCACATATAGCAAGTCAATTCTGCGCCGTAAATGTACCAAAGATACGGAGGGGAAATTGTGTATATTACAGCAGCCTTGAATTTTCCCTATGGAATCTTCCGGACCTTGGACTTGATCATTCTTCCCCGATCCCCTCATAATAAACATCTTCGCAGTCACAGCTTATCATCTGCATCCCGCAGACCGGGCAGCGCTCTATATCACATCCGAAATGGTGGAAGAAGCCTTTCATCGCGCCGCAGTCACCGCAGCGTTCCCCTTCTTCCATGGATGGGTTAAAATCCCGCGCATCCCCGGCCTTGATCCTTGGGTATACTTTACCGTTAATGTGTACCGTGCCGATGGCGCATCCCTGCGCCGTCAGCATCTCCTGTTTGCATATTCTGCATCCTGCCATAATCCGTGTCCTCCCCTACTTTGCTTTTTCCATGCACCATGCGATGGCATGACCGCCATCCTCGAAAGCGTCCTCTGCCGCTTCTACCAGGTTCAGCCTGCATTCGATATCCGCCAGTCCTGTTTCCTCCGGGGTTTCGATGAACTCGTAAACCGCTGCAGCGAATCCCTTCCAGCCAATGTCTGTCACGAGAACCTGCTCCCCATATTTTAATACCGCGCCGTAGGAGCTGACCTTCATCTGCAGGTTCTCCATGTTAGTGGTCTCTTCAAACTTGTAAAATGCTTTCATGTTGTAATCCTTCGTTTTCTTTGTTTTCCCTTTCGGTAGTGACATATTCGCTCTGTTTCGCACATATAGCAAGCAGATTATCCGAATATACCGCACAAAGATATGGATGGGTATTTGTGTATTTTATTCCCCGTTTTCCTGCTCCTGCAGGATTTTGTCAACGGCCTCCTTCGCCGCTTTTTCTGCGTTATCGTCAAAGAAATAGGCTGCATCGCTCCGAGCCACCGCTTTGTTTTCCGAATCGTATACGTCAAAATCAAATCCCATCTCCCGATTGTTCCAGCCAACTGCTATGTAGTAACCCTTATATTCCACTGCTTTGCCCTCCTGCTTTCTGTTCTCCCCGCAGTGCCCGCCACAGCCGCCCGTGTCCGCATTTTTACCGGGCATCCGGGGGATTTTCCGGCGGCAGCCTTCAGGGGCTTACCGCCCCTTTTCCGGCCGATTACGCCTTATTTATCCTCTGCATCCCCGATGGAAAAAAGGTAGCCATGGGCTTTCTCGTATTCGTCGCTCATAAATGCTTTGTGGCGGCCGTTGATCTCCACCAGCCCCTCCAGCCTGCATCCATTCTGTGTGAAAAGCCATGCGGTTTCCACCGCCGAAGACCAGGTGGAGGAAAAGGTAAATTTTTCAATGCCGTATTCCCGGAGGTTTCTGATCAATGCCGGTACCTGATCATCCCAGATGGTATCGTTTAAATCGATGTACGCATTGCCCCGTTCCTGTGCCTCGCTGTAAAGCCGGTAGATTCTCGCGTAGGGATTTCCCTTTCCTGCAATCTGCTCCTCCAGCTCATGGTAGGCGTTCCGTGCAGCTTCCTGTCCTTCCGTATTTCCTGCCTTTTCTGCCTCGTGGTACTGTGCCTTGATCGCCGTCTCCTGTGCGTATTCTTCTGCAAAATTGTTTTTCTTCATATTCTGTGTCCTCCTTGATTTTGGGGTTGTTCCCCTTTGGTGTGACACATCTTACCGTCATGTGCCCGGAATAGCAACTACTATCGGAGCCATAATGTACACAATCATTTCAACGAAAAACTGTGCATTTTATGGCATCAAGCAGGCACGAGCAAAAGGCCGGCCGTGCCAGCCCCTTGCCCCTGCCTGTTTTCCGGTATTTATTTTGTGACTGTCAGGTAGCTGATGTTTCCCATGCGGTCTGTGCCCTTCAGCCTGATCTTGGTATCCGTTTCCCTTTGGAGAGTAAATTTTCTAAAAAGTTTCAGCCTGCCAAGGTTCCTGACCAGTTCTGCCCCCGTCCGGCTGTCCTCAACCGCATCCGTGAAAGTTGCAATGTCGCAGTCACCAGTGTACCAAAGGTTGCTTAAGCTCTCCGGAATCCCGTCTGCCGTTGTCAGGGATATTTTCCTGCCGCTACGTTTGTTCTGGCTGCTTTCTTTCCCAAGTTCGTAAGCCGCCGTCAATGCTGCCTTGATGCTCCAGACGGAAACATCCAGAAAATCCTCGCTGTCATTGTCGCGGGTTTCCAAATCCCCTCTGGCCTCAACCGGGTAAATGTGTTTCCTTGCGATCTCCACCAGGCTTTCCAGTTCCTTTTTGCTTAATTCCTTCATGTGTGTTTCCTCCGTTTTCTTTGTTTTCCCTTTCGGTAGTGACATATTCGCTCTAAAAACATATATTATCAAGTCCATGCTGAACCATAATGTACACAAAGATTTCTGGCGGAAACTGTGCATCATTTATACAGGAAAAGAATATAAAAAACTAATCCTCATCCGTGAAATCCTCATTTTCTTTCATAAATAATTCATAGTATCGTTCATCCAGTTTATGCCTTAAAAGGCATATTGGCAGGCAGCACCGCATTTCATGCACCGCCTCCAGGTCATCCCACAATCCGCTTTTTTTCAGGTAACCAATGCATTCTGCCTCCGCATCAGACTCCATTTTTCTCAGACATTTTTCTCTCTTCCGGTAAATCACTGCGAACTTCTGGATTTTCTCTGAAGTTTCCCCGCCTATCTTCCATTTCCTGTACTCCAGTTCTGTATCAGTTCTTCCTGCTTTCTTCACCAGCTCATGGTAGCGGCCGTAAAGATAAATCCGGTAATGGCAACTTGGAAGAATGCTGATGATATTCAGTGTGGCGTCAGTATCATCCTGCAAATGTTCCCGCTCTAAATAGGCCTCTGTCTCCTTTGCTATCTTTCTCATCCGTTTTGAGTTTTTTTCAAAATGGCGTTCGTAATCTTCCTTAAATTTCAACGCCCGCTTTCTGGCAGACTCCTCTATCCGGTATTCCGACATATCTGCGCCCTCCTTTTCTTATGGTACGTGCATATTACCGTCATTTCCACAGAATGGCAAGCAAGTCTGGCACCATATATGTACCAGACATGCCGGTAAAAGATTGTGTACATTATTATTCGGAATCCGCTTGATAAAACTCACTTTCAGAGCGAATATACGGTAAACTGGAGAGGGGTGCCGGGTTATTACCGGCCCTGTTTTCTTTTTTAGGTAAAATCCACCATATGGGATGTCCTGCATATACGCTTGTAGCGGCACCCTTTCAGGGCATCCTTATTTCTGTGCCGGACTTTTCGGTTCAGGCGTTTCTTATTGAGAGCGGTTCCTCTTTTCAGCTCACCCCTCATACTGTACACACCGCTGCCCCTGTTCCAGTTGTTCCTTTTTATCCGTGCCGTTCCCGGCATTGGCTCCTGCATCATGGCTGCCTCCTATCCCAGTGAAGCGGTCGCATCTTCCTTTGACCGGAACATTCGGGACGGGGAAGCGTTGATATGGCTTCCCGTCCGGCTTTCCAGAAAATAAAACCTGCCATCGAAGGAAAGAACCTTATATTCCATTGACTGCCGCTTTTTCTTATTGGTGATCACAAAACAGGTATCCCCCGTTTTCCATATTTTAGATTTCATCCTGTTCATATCCTCCTTCCACCCATACAAACTGCATCCGCGTCTTTGTCCGGGCCTTCTTTTTCAAATTCCGTTTCCAACGGCGGATTGTAACTGCCCTGCAATGGTTCCTGGACCAACAGTAATCATCCAGTATGTATCTGCCGCCATGCTCGCGTTCTCCGTAAGCAGGCATTTTTCTGTGGCTCATTTTCCTCTCTCCTTCCATGCCTCCCATGTAAACAACGGTTTCTTCTCTGACATCCCTGCATCCTCCAGCGCTTCCTCCGTTCCACACAGATCGCATACAATGAGGTGCGCCCTCCGGCTGACTGCATGGTGCTCCAAATGCGGCATGGGGCTGCCGCAGCGCGGGCAGCTCCCTCCGGCCTGTGTTTTCCCGTATCCGTCCAGAAATTCTTTTACTATCGCATCTGTGTCGATGCGGTGGCAGGCATCCTCCCCATAGACCACGCGCAGGCTTCCGCCCGTGCGCCATGCAACTTTGATACTTCCCGTATCATCCACTGACTTCACGGTTCCGTGTGTCCCCACCGGAGGAGCCTGCACATCCTCCATCCGGTCAAGCACCACCTCACAGCCGACAGGATAATCCTTTCTGATTTTCTCCACGATTTTTCTCTTTGGGAATCCCATGCTCACACCTCCGAATCATCACAGTCTGTCATTCCCATCATCAGTTTCATGTAAATATTTGTGTAGCGTTCTTTCTCACTGCCCTCGCAGGCTGCCATTGCCCGCAGGAAAAACTGCTTCGCCAGCTCACGGCTCTTCCAGATATCCTCTGTATCATAGCAGACGGTACGGACCGTTTCTGTACCACATTCGATGTCTGTCAGAAGCTGCCACACCCCATCCCGCAGATGTGCCGATAGGACGCTCTGCGGCAACAGTTCCTCCGCAGGAGCATCCCGGAAATCCTCCCTGCATCCGGGATGGGCCTTTACCATTTGTCCGGAGAGGAGCCGTTCTGTCTGCGCTTTATCCAAATCCACATACCCTCCCGGTGTCATCATGGATATCCTGTCATCCGTATGCCTGCCAAGGAACTCCCGCACGGAAATCTGGTATGGCTGATCCGGCTTTAAATTTCCTTCCTGAAACAATCCCTCCAGAAATTTTTCTGCCGCCGTAACATATTTTTCTACTGCCTCTTCGATCAGGCTGTTCCTGGAAACCCTGCGCCCTTCCTGCTGGCTCCGCTCCCTGCGGATGATTTCCAGTTCATCCAGCATGGCCTCCGGCAGCTTAATATTCAAATTCTTTTTCCCCATTTGCTACCCCCTGCAATCGTCCTGATATCCGTTCAAAAATACTCTGGCTGTACGTTTTCCAACGCTGTCCACAAGTGCCTGCTCCAGAATTGCTTTATCAAACCCGAAGTCCTCATAACCGTCTGCCAGCACCTTGTAGTAATAGCCCGTTGGACTGGCGAGGCGGCGGCGCTCATCCATGATATAGACCATTGCGGTCAGTTCCTGGCTGGCATCCGTTCCGGTCATTTGGACTGTCAATGTCAAATCCTTTTTGTAGTAAAAGTTGGGATAGCCCTCATAGCGGTCAAGGTTTTTTTCGTCACTGGGGGAAATCTCCCAGATGAGTACTGGCACCTTTTTTCCTTCCCTCTGCTCAATGGTGGCGCAGCCCTTAAAAAGCAGCGCGTAATCCTCAATGACCGCGGTTCCGATGACTTTCGCATCCGGGCAGCGGTAGGCCATCTGGCCCACTGATAAGTTGCTCCCGTACGCTATGTAGTATTTTTTCTTGCTCATTTGCTTTCGCTCCTTTCTTCCGCGCTTCTCAGGCGGTATGGTATTAATCACTCTTTTGGCCGGTAATAGCAAGCGAATCCTGATCCATAAATCCACCAAATGTACCGGCCGCAGATTGTGTACTTTACCCTCGCTGGTAACGTTCTATGTATTCTCCCGCAGCCCTGATCCCGATACTGTCCGCCAGCCCCTTATCCAGAATATCGGTATCAAAATTCCACTCGCCGTACCCTTCATCCAAGAGCCGGAAATACTCCATGTCCGGTTCCCCAAGAATACGCTCCTCGTGCATCACATAGGCCATGCACCATTTCCTTTCTTTCATCCGCCTGCCGGAATCCAGCCTCGTGACAGAAAGCCGGAAATTCCGCTTATAATAATACCGGGGATAACCCTCACAGCGGTCAAGCAGCGCTTCATCCAGTTCTGAAATCTTATAGACCAGTGCGGGGACACAGCAGTTGGCATCCTGCTCGATGGTTGCGTAGCTTCCGGTCTTGCTCTTTTTGAACAGGAGACGGTAGCCGGGAATGACAGCTGTGCCAAGCACCACAGCATCCGGGCAGCGGCTTTTCATCCGTTCCAGGGACAGGTTGGAACCGTAGGCCAGATAAAAACGGTTCGGTTTCCTCGCTGCCCCTGTGCTAAGCCCCAGGGAGAACATTCCTGCCATTGTCACTCACCGCCTTCCATTTCTGCCGATGCATCCATTATTCCGGTCAGGGAATAGTCCACGCCCTGGAAATCCACTTCGTTTAAATCGATCTGGCTGTCCTGCCACCAGTTCTCCACCATGCGGAGGGCTTCCTCCGGTGTTGCTTCCTTCATTTCTGATTCATATACGGTAATCTCCCTCTGGTAAAGTTCCGACACCGTCACTTTAAATGCCCTGCCTCTTGGGGCAGCATCCATATGTTTCATCCTGTTTTCGTTTTTCATGATATCTTCGCCTCCTTCTACCACCCCAAGGGCGGTTGCCCGCCCGGAAGTTTCCGTGGATGGAAGGCTTACTGCCTTCCGTTTCTCCAGCTTGCGTTGCCATCCATGTTCCGCAGGAGGATTTCCCTCGCCGTTGCGAATTCCTCCCCAATGAAGCCTAACCGAAGCATCCAGCACCGGAAAGCGTATTTTTCGTTCTCGGTCTGCTGCGGCTTGCAGCTTGCGCTCCGAAGCTGCTTGGCAAGCTGGCTCATGGCAAGGCAGAGCTGGATGTAAGCCTTTAATTCTCCCGCATGAAGCCCATTCCGTTTTCCGTTTGCCGGGTCTGCGAACTGGAAAAGCCGGAATTCGATGGTCCCCTTTGTGAAAGTGGCATGCAGGTTCAGCATATGGTAGCGGCTGCCGTTGTAGTGGTCATGCCTGCGCCAGTCCTGCCCCTGGCTCTCGTACCAGATGTCTGCCAGCTGGCTCATGGTGCGTGGTTTTCTCCGGTTGAGCTGTTCCAAGAATCTCTGGTCGACCGTCCGGCAGTATTGTCTCTGCCGTCCCTGGTCCAGCCGGATGGCCCTGCCGATCTGTGTCTCATGGGCTGCCATGATGTTGACCAGGTTGCGGATACTCTGCGGAGTATGGTTACCCTTTCCAATGTGGATGTGGACTCCGCATCCTCTGGAGGGGCTGCTCTTTGCCCCGGCCTTTCTCAAAAGGCGGACAAGTTTCTGCAGCATCTCGATGTCGCCGTAGGTAAGGACCGGGGTGACCATCTCGCATTTTTCGCTGTCCGGTCCCTCGATGCTCACATCCCTCTGGAACTTCCATTCCCTTCCCTGTGCGTCCCATGCCGACCAGGTGTAATATCCGTTCCGGCCTGCTGTGTATTCATATCTTCTGGTTCCAAAGAACTCTGCCGCTTTCTTTGCCGCCTTTTCCCTTGTAATGTTGTTCATTTCTACTTCAACCCCGATGGTCTGGTTTTTCATTGCCTCGATCTGTGCCCTTGTCTTTTCGTTCATGTTCGTTATCTCCTTTGCTAAAGCCGCCTGTCTGCGGTGTTTTCTGCTCTTTTGTTGTGTCTATATATCACTCTGAATGCAGATAATAGCAAGTTGATAACGGGCATAAATGTACCAAAGATCCGGGGCAGAAAGTGTGTATTTTATGGCAGGAAAAATGCTTGATAATGCACACTTTCAGAGGTAATATCACTTACAATGGAGAAGGCGCCTTATCATTTCCCGGCCCCGGTTACTGACCGGGAGTAAAGGCTTATTCCTCAAAGCTGGCGTTGACTGCGGCAATGTAGGCGGCATCCGCCACAGCCTCCTCCGTCTGTGCCTCATCCAGACCATTCAATTCCGCATTCGGACGGGTATCTGCTTCCAGCTCCGCAAGTTCTATTTTCTTTGCCTCACGCTTCGCTTTATTTTTCGCTTTTGCCTTTTCCGCTTCCTCCGGTGTCCGGAATGCGGCGTGGCCGCCGAGGTTCTCCATCATCACCTTTCTGGTAGATTTGTAGGCATCCCCGTTCATCCCAAGCCGGAGGAGCCAGATGCGGAATGCGTATTTTTCATTATCCGTGCTGACCTCTTTTGCCTGAATGCGTTTCTGGGAAAGCGCCATGGCATTCATCATGGCTGCAAGCTGGAGGAATGCATCAGCGTGTGGCTGGTCTGCCGGAACTGGAAATCCTGTGAAAGAAATCTGCTGTTCTGTGATCTGAAGCCCCTCCATACCGCCATGTGCTTCCATGTAATCTGCCAGCGCTTTCAAAAAGGTCTGGACTGTGGCAGTGCAGGCATCATCCCGCAGTCTCTCTGCCAGCTCCTTTTCCACACGGAAGTTCCCGCCGGATGCTTTGCTAAGAAGCGGGCCCCTGCTGTAGACCATGTTCACAAGGTTTCTTAGGGAAACTCCTGTATGTTCTCCCATCGGAAAGCTGAGTGCCAGATCCAACGGTTCCATTCCTTCCTGGGCGGCTGTTTCTTCCTGACCTGCTGCCTCTTCCCGCACCTCTGACTCGTATTCGCTGTCCGGGATGGGCTCTGTCTCTGCCTGCTCTGGTTGTTCCGCTGCCGCTTCGAGGATTCCCTCTGCATCCCTGATCAGCCCCTCGTCTTTTAACGTGGTCAGGATTCCAGGCTCTGCCGCTTCCTCTCCGACCGTAAGGCTGCCGTCACGCTCCACCGTATAAACTCCAATCTCATAGGCACATCTTGGCATCCTTGTGTAATGCGGGGCAGTCCCCGTAAGTTCCCCAAGCCTTTTTACCAGCTCTTTCCTGTCTGCTATGTTCAACTTAAATCTCATCATAACCTGCTGCTCCTTTCCTTTTCCGGTTCTTTCACCGGTATTCTTTGGCGTATGGTATTAATCACTCTAAAGCCGGTATAAGTCAACGGATATCCACGCAAATGTGCAGAATTGACCTAATGCACAAATCCAGGGGAAGGAATTGTGCATTAATGTAAGTTCCGGTCATCCTCCCGTTTTCTGCGCTTTTCTTCCATATCCTGTATCCATTTCATCTGCTCCGCATCATCGTCCTCGTCCCCGGCAGCCATACAGAGTGAAAACGCAGCGAAAAATGCGGCCGCAAGAAAAACAATGGCTCCGATAGCAATCAGCCATCCCATAAAGCATCCCTCCTATGTACTATGGCAGGGGCCTGCCCTGCTCCTTATGGTCTCCCATCAGAAGCAAAGGCGTCCTCTGCCATCGTTCATTCCTCTGTTTCCGCCCCGTTCTGTGCAGCCCAGGCAATACCGGCCAGTACGAAATAAGCGCACGGCAGCGCGATCCCATTCCCCCAAAGTTTATACTCAGCGGAGTCCGAGTATGGATCTGCCAGCCATTTCCGGATCTGTTTCTCCGTCTTCGGCTTTTTCGATGTCCCCATGACCTTCCGGTGTGTTTCCCACACTTCCGTCCAGAACGCTATTTCCTCTGCGGTCGGTTCCTCGATTCCCAGGCCGGCACACCACCAGTCCGGGAAACCCTGGAGCCTTGCACACTCGGTCGGAGTCAGGCGGCGCACAATATAGTACGGTTCGGGTGCAGGCTTATCGTTTACCACTGGCGGGTCTTTATAATCCCTCGCCATCAAAGTCGGTGCTTTTTCCTTTACCACCTGGGAATATTCCCCGGTAGTCATGCAATAAGCCACAGCATGGCGGTCGGCCGCATCCAGCGTAAAGGACACATCCTCATTGATACCGCTGCCCTGCGGTCCGTTCTTATCCTCCCTGCCGATCATGCTGCCCTGCAGGACATAGGTCTGCTGTTTCATTCCCGGTTCCGCCGCAAGTGCGCCGGACTTATCTCCAAGTGCCCGTACCTCGTCCCTCTGGTTCTGCGTGAAAGCAACAATGGCGATCCCACCCTGGTTGCATCCCGGATTCCCGCCATTGGCATCCAGTGTCCGGCTGGTCTGCGCTTCATAAAACCCTGCCTTCGGATTATCGGATTTCATGGCGTTGCTGTCCTTGGAACAGATGCCGAACGCACCTACCACCAGTTCGCTGCACCGGGTTTCCCCGACATCAAAAGTATTCAGCGTATTTGCTACATCCCCTTCTTTCCAGACCTGGCCTTCCTCAGATGAATGCGGGCGCATCCCTTTGCAGAAAGGCACGAATACAGTCTGGTCGTTGTTGCATCCGAGGGTTGCTGATTTATCATCCTGTAATAAAATGCCTTTTCCCCCACCGTCACATCCGCTGCGGATTTTCATTGTCTTTGGTTTTTCAACTATAAAAGGCTGGTTATTGCCGCCCATGCCATAAGCGGCATTGACCGTAGGTGCTGTGTCCAGCGGTCCTTTATACCGGGTATCCTGTGAGTGGTTCTCATACATCTCGGCTTCTGGCGGTTTCCCTGACTCAGCCATGACCAGCGGCACGTTCCCGCCGCCAGTCCCCATCCGGCCAGTCAGTGTCTGTACCTTATCGTCCTCAGAAATCTTCACACGGCTGTCCGCCGGATGGTTCTCCAATGCGACCGCCGCCGGGACGACTCCGGCCCGGAGCGTTGGGGAGGTTTCTTCTTCATACCCGATGCCCCCCGACTGTGCGGAATGCTCCGTACAGAACCCGGCCGCCTCCATCACGCATGGGGGATGGTGTGCCTCGGCCCGCAGGGTACAGGCGACCTCCTCGGTCACATCCATACGGCTCCCGCCCTGGTCATTCAGGACGATCCTTCCGGTTCCTCCGCAGCCTGCCTCTCCAGCGCGATCCGCAAGATCTCCGGCAGCTCTTTGCCACGCACGGAAGCCCTCCGCAGAATACCCCGACACGCCTTCGGACTCAAATAATATCTCCGGGGCACGTTCCCCTGCAAAATCTGCGACAAGGAAGATACGTTTTCTTCTCTGGGGCACTCCCCACCACTGTGCATCAAGGACTCTGTATGCGGCTGACCATCCGTCTCCCACATAATAGTCGGCGTAGGGCCAGCCTTTTTTACCAGGCGCAGGCACCTGGGCGGACGGTTCTTTAATGCCGATGACGGCTTCAAGGACCGCCCTGAAATCTTCTCCTTTGTTGCTGGAGAAAGCGCCGGGGACATTCTCCCAGCAGATAAATCTTGGTTTCTCTCCATTGGTCTTCTCCCTCATTTCTTTCACGATCCGGATCGCCTCATAAAACAGGCTGGAACGTGAGCCGTCCAGACCGTCCCTTTTCCCGGCGATAGACATATCCTGGCACGGACTCCCAAAAGTGATGATATCTACAGGCGGGAGGTCTGCCCCGCTGATACCCGAAACATCTCCATAGTGTTTCATCTGCGGAAGCCTTGCAGTAGTTACACGTACAGCAAATGGCTCAATCTCGGATGCCCACAGAGGCGTCACCCCGGCAAGGATGCCGGCCAGTGGAAAACCCCCGGAACCGTCAAACAGGCTGCCGAGAGTCAGTTCATTTTTATTTTTTATCATGATTTCCTCCTATGCTGCCAGCCCCTCCTGTTCCCGGTGCAAACGTCTAAACGCGGCATCCAAAAGTTCCGGATTTTGCGCCCATTGGATTCCTTCCAGCCTTTTCAGACAACGGTATACCACATAAGATCTCTGATCCGGTGTCGCGTGAGGGACGCCGGCAACACACTCCCTGTTCAGCCTGCAAAATTCACCAAAAAGCAGCTCTGCCGCCGCGTCATATACTGCTGCCGCTTCAACCTTTGTGTCATAAAGGCCAAGACTGATCTTCTTTTGGCAAAAAGTAATGACAGCGTTCCATCTTCCGCTTGTATGTTTCGCCAGACCTTTGTACCCAAGTGTATTCGTCTTTGGCATCCCCTGATTAAACGCATTCTGCTGGTCACAGCAAAACCGCAGGTTTTCCCTGCGGTTATCAAGTTTATCCCTATTGATATGGTCTATCCTCTTCCTGCACTCCAGATTATCCAGAATCAGAGTGTGAAAATAAGTGAATTTCTGTTTGACAACCGTATACACATACCAGCCGTCCCGCATATGTTTCCTGCTCCATGTGTGCCCCTTTGCCTTCTCAATATCAGCCGTATCAAACAAAAAGCACTCAGCATTGGACGTATAACCATAAACAACCGGTCCGTCTACGATAAAGGTATTCTGAAATATTCCACTCTTACGTTCCTTCACCTGTACTGCCACACCATTGGGGAGCGCGGCAATGTCCAGCACTGTATTCCTGGGCTTGCACTGGCTGCAATAAGGCACCCGTATTTTCTGGATGCCATCTCCGCGCATCACTTTCCGGTTTCCACAATCGCACCGGCAGTTCCAATAGAGCCGCCAACCTTTTGTGTGGGACAGACTTTCCACTGTCCATGACTGGAATTTTCTCCCTGTTAAATCCACAAAATTAGCCGGATGCTCCATTTTCCCCACCTGCTTTCTTTTTGCAGCCCTTTTGTTTCTCATCCACGCTGCCTTCTTTAAAGGAAAAATTTTCATCCTCCAGGATATAAATTTCATCGCATCGGAGTTTCTGCCCATTACGGATCACCGTGATATCCTCTGTTCCCCCTTTGTATGCCGCATACCTGCGGACAATCGCAGATGCATACTTTGGATCAAGCTCCATCAGACAGGCAATGCGGTCAAGCTGCTCCGCCGCCATAAGGGTAGAACCAGAACCTCCGAACAGATCCAGTACAATTCCGTTTGCCTGGGATGAATTCCTCATTGGATATGCGATCAGGGGAAGTGGCTTGCTGGTCGGATGCAGCTTGGATTTCGTCGGCCGGTCAAACTCCCAAATAGTAGTCTGTTTACGGTCGCCATAAAAATTGTGCCGTGCTGTATCCTTAAACGCATAGATCACCGGCTCATGGCGCATCTGATAATCCATCCGCCCGATTACCAGCGCATTTTTCACCCAGATACAGGTTGTAGAATAATGAAAGCCTGCTGCAACCGTAGCATTGAAGAAGTTTACCTTCTCCGCATCCGAATGAAAAATGTAAACCGCCCCGCCGTCCGTCAGGTTCTCATACACATTTTTGAACGCATCCAGCAGAAATTGATAGAATTTCTCACCATCTGTCCACTGGTCATTCATGATGGTCATTCCAGTACCGCCTTCATAAGAACAGTTATACGGCGGATCCGTGATACACAGGTTTGCTTTCTTCCCATCCATCAAAACCGCTACATCCTCCGGTTTTGTGGAATCTCCGCACATCAGCCGATGCCGCCCAAGAAGCCAGATATCCCCCGGTTCCACAAAAGCCTCTGCTTCTGCCGCCTTTTCCGTATCAAAATCATCTTCCTGTACATTTTTGTCATGCACATTATTGAAGATTTCAGAAATTTCCGGCGGCTCAAATCCTGTCTTTCCCAGATCAAATTCACTGTCTTCCAAATCCTTCAACAGGTCAGCCAGCAGGGAATCATCCCACGCACCCGTGATCTTATTGAGGGCAATGTTCAGCGCCTTCTCCCGGACTTTATCGACATCAACCACCGCACACGGTACTTCCGTATAGCCAAGTTCCATGGCAACAGCCAATCTCTGGTGCCCTCCCACGATTGTCATATCGGAATTGACCACAAGCGGGTCTGCAAACCCAAACTCCATAATGGAATTCTTGATCTTCTCGTACTCCTTATCCCCCGGCTTCAATTTCTTCCGGGGATTGTATGCGGCCGGCCTGAGTACGCCCACCGGCAGCACTTTCAGTTGTGCAGTTTTCTGCATCCCTGCGTCCTCCTTTACTCAGACGCGCATGACCTCTGAGAACGGCACGAAAAAAGAGCCGAATAAGAATCCCAGCTCCGCCTCTTCCCCGTCCGACCGCGTCTGTTCATTCATGGGACACCACTGCGGATTTTCTCCATTTGCGGATGCAAGCACCCTGTCCTCACAGCAGTCAATCTCATGTACGCAGATACCCATCGTATTGCAGACGCAATACACACCGATGGTTTTCATCTTATCCTTCATTTTCATCACGCTCCTTTCGCTTTGCCCGTCCTCTGTTGGCGCAGGCATGGCTGCAATATTTCCTCTCTCTTCCATACTCCCGGCTTGCCAGAAATGGTTTCCCACACTCTGGGCAGACAGCCGTCCGGGTGGATTTCCAATTTTCCGGGTGCGGGTTTCTATTCTTCCACGCATACCGGCAGGATTCTGAGCAGAATATCCTCGGACGCCCTCTGCCGTTTGGCATCACTGCCGCACCGCAGTTGGGGCAGAACCGTTTCGCCATATCCTCTAACATCTCTGCTTCCGTATTTGCTTCCATCGCTGCCCCTCCTTCCTGTGTGGTTCATGCTGCACCGTTTCCAAGCTGCGCCGTAACCCCGCCCATTTTACGGAAAAATCCCAAAAAACACATAAAAAACAGTGAGGTAAATTTTCCTCCTGTCAGTATGGATGCCGCATGGGTCGTTCCTGTTTCATTCCAGATTTTCATGTTTCACCGGAACAAACAAAAACACACGAAAGTTCCCATTTTATCAAGGAATTTCATGTATTTTGGTTCATCTCGGATATTTATAAGATGGGGGCTGGCAGTGCTGCCGCGCCTCTTCGTCTGCTGGTTTCATTTTGCGCCGTAACTGCCAGACCCCCGGCCTATCAAATTCGCGGTTTTGCACAGGAAAGGGGGCGGCGGTCTCCGTGGCACTTCACCACAGAGAAGTGAACCCGGCCCCCGGCGGGCCCTTTCCGCCATAATGTACACAAACAAAACCACGAAAATCTGTGTAGTTTATGGCATCGGATTTGCTGGATATATTCTGCTTTCAGAGGTAACATAACCGTACCGCAAAGAAAGGAGGCATGAACCTTTGAAAGAAAAACAGAAAAGAAACCGCCGCAGGAAAGTCTACTACACTTACCAGGGCAGGAACCTTTCTCCACAAATCCGTCTGGAAGGGAAGTGGCTGGAGCAGCTTGGCTTCACAGCCGGCAGCTTCGTGTCCATCCAGTGTGAGGAAGGACGGCTGGTGATTGAAAAAGACACTGTTCAATAGGTGTAGGTCGGATTGTTATCTTCCGCCCGCGTCTTTTTATCATGGCACTGCTTACATAAACTTCTCCAGTTGCTCCGGTTCCAGAACAGCTTTTGATCGCCGCGGTGTGGGGTGATGTGGTCAACCACTGTCGCCTTCACATACCGCGGTGGCTGTTTCTTCATACACAGCACACACAGCGGATGCTCCTGCAGGTATTCCCTGCTGGCTTTCTGCCATCTCTTTCCGTACCCGCGCTTTGCAGCTGACCGCACTTCTTCCGGGTGCAGTGCTTTGTGCTTTTTACAATATTTCTGTCCGTAAGGGACAAGAGCAGCACATCCGGGATGTCTGCACGGTGTGTTCGGTCTGTATGGCATCTGATCCACCTCCCATCTTCAAAAAATTTTTTTCAATCCGTTGCTATTTCGGTGCAATTTGAGTATAATAATAGTGAGCCAAGTGCTCGCCGGTCATGACGGTAAGAATATCATGAACGTGTATGTTTAGCTTCCGCAAGCGACGGGGTGCTGCAAAGCGTAGAATATCGCTTACTTGTAGAAGGGCTTGCCGCAAGGCAGGCCCTTCGTTTTTACGGGAGGATATCTTTGTTATGAGACTTGTTTCCATCGACACAACACTTTTTGATAAATATAAAAATGATCCAGAGGTTCTTACGAAATCCAAACGCCCCTATGTACTTGTAATTCGTTTGAAGTACAAAGGGAAGAACTGTGATTTTGCTATTCCGATTCGTTCCAACATTCCTGCCGCAGCACCTAAGGATCAGTATTTTGCCTTACCTCCCAGACCTACTACACGCCCTAAAAACAGGCATGGCCTGCACTACATAAAAATGTTTCCCGTTACCAAACAATATCTCAGACGGTATCGCACCGAAGGTAACCAATTTGCCACACTGATTCAGACCATCATCGATAAAAACACAAAAACAATTGTGGATGATTGTCAGGCATATCTTGACGCATATGCCAACGGACACCATCCACAATTCTCAACGGATATTGATTATCTGCTTTCGCAGCTTTTCTCAGACAACTGATTTTTATTCCACGGGCTTCCAACCAGGGAAGCCTTTTTTATTCCTCCCACGGAAGTCCAGGCTTCCCGAAGTGTCCATAGGCAGATACCAAGTTATAGTCCACATCCCGGAGATGCAGCCGGTTAATAATCCCCCTCGGTGTCAGATCATAACTGTCACCCACATAAGCCTGGATAAAATCCAGCGGCTGATACTCTGTACCGAAGCAGTCCACGTTGACTGACACAGGATGTTCCATCCCGATGGCATAGGCAATCTGAATTTCACACTGCTCCGCATATCCGGCCTGCACAATGTCGCGGGCAATCTTCCGTGCCATATACGCAGCCGAACGGTCTACCTTGCTTGGATCTTTCCCGGACAGCGCACCACCGCCAAGCCTGCCGATGCCGCCATAAGTATCACAGGCAAGTTTCCTTCCTGTCACGCCGCAGTCAGCAAACGAGCCGCCGACCACAAACCGTCCGGTCGGATTGACCAGTTTCACGAAGTCACCATTCAGCCCGTACTCACAGGCAGCCAGCACCATCATCCCTTCGATGACGTGACGGAAATCGCTGACCTCCACATCCGGGCTGTGCTGCACGGAGCAGAGGAAAGCAGTGATCCGTCCGCTGCTGTAATCAAAACTGACCTGTGCCTTGGCATCCGCCCGGAACATTTTTGACGGGTGGTTCTTCAGAAGCCGCAGGAACTTGGTCGCCACGGCAAATGGAACCGGAAGGAGCTCCGGCGTTTCATTCGTAGCATACCCGAACATGATGCCCTGGTCTCCGGCTCCGCCCTTATCCACACCAAGGGCGATGTCCGGGGACTGCTCCCTTACCATGAGGGCAACATCCAGCGGGTTGATGATCTCCATCCTGCCGTATTCCGTCTTTCCCTTTCCGATACGCTCCAGCACATCATCCACCAGTTTCCGGTAGTCCGGCTGGTGCTTACTGGTCAGTTCCCCGGCAATGATCAGGCGGCTGTCCTTTAACAGACACTCAATCGCCACCCTGCTTTCCTTGTCATGTACCAGACAGTCTGTCACAATGGCATCCGCAACCTGGTCACAGATTTTATCGGGATGCCCGTCTGACACCTGTTCGCATGTTAAAATCCTGCTCATAGTTTTACTTCTCCTCTCGTTTGGTTTATGTATCAAAGCAGGCACCCTTTGCCGCTGCTCACCCTGTAGGGATTCCCACAAAGCAAGCTGGCGCAAAGGATGCCTGATATGGTCTCATATACTTTGTGGTAAGATATGATCCGTTACACACAATGATCCTCCAATCGCAGGACCGGCATAAGAAAAACCGTTAACGCCATATCTCGTGCAAACCATTTGAATTCCTTTCATTTTCTTTTTGGGGCAACTTGTGGCAAGTAAAAACAGTAAAATATATAAAAGAAAATAATAAATAGAAAATACGGTTTTTACTTGCCACGTCCTGCCCCATATTTTTTCAAAGGGAACTTCCATTTTTCAAAAATACTTAAAAGTGCTGGTAAATTGCTGGACTACACAGGTTTAAACTCTTTTTTCGCATCCTGAAGCACATCGTTTTGTTCATCCTCTTCTCCAAGCTCCTGCTCCCGGAATCTGCATCCAATAATTAGAGATGTCTTTTCCCCGCCATCTTTCGGTCTCCGGCGTTCAATTGTGAATCTCTTCTCCATTGCATTTTTAAAGTTCTTCACATTTTCTGCATTATAGTTGTACTTCCTGCACCAGTCTGAGTAGAGCTTATATGCGGCGGCAGAACGGACCTCATACGCCTCCCCTTCTTCCAGCCACGCTTCAATAAACTGCCCGATACGGTCAGAATCATTCCGATAATCCTGGATTGCTTCTACCACAGCATTTGGGGATTCCAGCCTGAACTTTCGGAATTCTTTATACCCCTCCAAACACCAGTTGAAGATTCCGGATAAATTCTCTTCTTCAGCAAACAGGGCTTTCAGCCCCTTATCCTGCTCTGCTTCTTCAAAATGGCGTTTAAAAGGGATAATCTTCAGGCGCCCGGAATCAAACAGCGTCATATCTGACACATTCGGCAGATAATTCGTGTTAATGAAAATCTTAAACACTGGTCTGAAATCAAAAGAGTTTTCATGCAGGTATCTGGCATTGATGGTGTCATTCCCCGTGAGCCTCTTAACCAGTGCGGCATTGAACGTAATCTTTTTCTCCGGCTCCGAGATATTCACAAAACGGATGCCCGCAAGACGGGCGATTTCTTCAGACGGCCCGGATGCATTGGTGTTTCCAAACTTTGTGGACAGCATCTCCGGATTAGAGGTTTTCCCATAGTCGCCCATGATTTTAAGAAAAGTCTCCATTGTGGTACCCTTGCCATTTCGGGAAGTCGCGCCATAGAGAATGAACATACATTCAAGTGATGTATCTCCTGTCAAAGCGTAACCCAGAGCCCGCTGAAGGTAAGATGCCAGTTCACTATCGTTACACATGACTTCGCTGATAAATGAATTCCAGCGCGGGCAGACCGCATTCGGATCATAGGCAATTCCGGATACCATCGTCAGGAAATCATCCGGCCTGTGCTCCCGGAACTCCATCGTCTGTAAATTAAGCGTACCGTTCTGACAATTGAACAAATGGGTACTGCGGTCAAAGGCTGACATGGGAATCGGATGCACTGACTTGGCATCCTCCACCATTGTTTTCCGGTTCTTTCTCAATTGCAGCTTCTGTACCCGTTTGATATAACGGTTACGGGTATCCTCATCCTTGATCTGAAGGGCGAATGTATACAGCTTATCTGCCAGCAGCTTCGCAAGCTCCGCCACTTTCAGACCTCCCTCATCCGGCCGCCATATCCGCCCGTCATAGACATACCATATCCCACGGTCACGGTTATATCGGGCAATGGGAAGAAAAAAATCAGCAAAGGCATTCCCGATGCCGATTTCATCCCGTCCATACCTTGGGTTGGAATGCGGTTTCATTTCCTCCAGTGTCAAGGTAATATTGGAAAGATCGGCCTGGAAATCAGCAGCTTTCTTCTGTTCTCTTTCCAGATCGGCAAAGTCCTCCTCCGCTCCATTGGAAATATTGTGTACATCCACCGGCAGGTAAATCTGCTGGCAGGTTGCCACCGCATTGCGGATAGTAATCCCTCCATAAGTCGTACCTGCCTGTTTCCTGTCCCACTTCGGGCGCATCATGCCGGAAGTACGGAAAATACGGTCCATCTGTTCTTCATCGCATCCACACCAGAATGCCAGCATGGAGAGGAACCCCATATCCGCATCTGACTGGTTATCAAAGTATCTCTGCCAATTGCCGTTATAATAGTCGGTGAACCGTTCTCCATTGGCAGACTTTTTCGCATGTTCCAGTACCTGCTCATCTGTCAGATAGGAACACGGCTCAATGTGTGTGTTCACCACCTGGGATTTCCGTTTCATGAACGTGTCCAGTACATTTTGGAGTGCTCCCATATCCGCCGGTACCGAACCTGCGCGGTACTGGTCCCCTGTGACGGTTACAAATCGGTTCGTTGCTCCCGGAAGATACACTTCCAGCCCATGCGTCCGATTATTGATGTAATAAATCGTCTTATCAAAAATGAAATCCGCATCCACATGGAAGAACCCACGAAGTCCGCTGCCGGACGGGGAACGTTCAAAGTATGCATCTTTAAAAACTCCCAGTACGGAAGCCGCCACGTCATTTAAGGTGCCGTCCTCCCGGATACAGTGATCAATATCAATGGCACCAATGCCGGAGGAAACCCGGATTCCGATACCGTCATATCCGCCCATCGCAAAAGATTTCATTGCAGTGGCAAAATCTGAAAAAGTCTCCCCATTATTGCTTTGGGCCTTCTGCCCGGTAACGGGGTTATAAGGAACTTTCGTCAGGTGAGCAGACCTGCCTTTCCCCTTTTCTTTCTTCCATACGCAGAACCGGCAGGACTCTTTTAAATCCGCCGGGATGTTTACAAAATTAACTGTGCCCACAAATTCTCACACTCCTTTGCCGCTAATACAGGCATTCCACCTGTCAGATATACAGCGTGACGTAATACCCAGATGCACCTCCACGGCCTTTTCAATCTCATGCATTTTGCTCTCCCCGACACGTCCCACAAAACTCTTGAGGGCACATTTACCAATAGTAGTCACCTGCTCCGCCAGCACCATGGAAGGTTCAAGACTAGGACAGTCTGACGCTTCCGTCGAAACATGCGTTGGAAGATATGCTTTTTTCTTCTTGGAAGTCATCGGCACGACTGTCACAGTACCGGAATGCCCGTTTGCCGTGTCATTGCTCATAATAAATACCGGCCGGCATCCTTCCTGGACACTTGTCCCCGGATGCTTCCCAAGCTCTGCAAACCAAATGTCACCACGATGTGGCCCCAAACTGCTCTGTTGTTCTGGCATTTCAAAATTTTCATCGCAGCCGGTATGTACTTGCTCCATTTTCATCGTTACCAGACGTTTTGCACCCGTTTTCATCTTTCTGGTATACGCAGATTTTTTCCTACGGTTTTTCCTGCCCATATCATTTTTATCCTCCTTCCATTCAATCACATAAGAAAAGCCAGAATGGAAACTGTCATGGCTGTTCCCGCTCTGGCTTTTTCGTTTGCTCTTGCGCATTATAATAATAGCATATCGCTTTGGTATCCCGGAGAGGGCAAAAAGGGACACTTTTACTGGTTGATTGACTCTTTTACCTTTCCCGCCAAGTCCAAATACCATCTGGAGTAAGTAAGAAGATAAGCCTTAGTTTTTCCCAACGCTCTCTGGACAGTTTTTTTATTCACACTGTGCTTCTGCATGATCTCCTGATAGCTCATCCTTTCAAAATACCGGTCATAGGCAATTTCACGGTACTGGCCCTCTGGGAGCCCCTCCATTCCGGTTTCCAAAACCATGATCTGGGTACTGGCATCAAAATAAGCAAACAAGGCTTTCTTGTCCTCTTCTGACATCGGCAGTCCCATAAGTTCTTTTATTTTCCCCACATTCAGGAAGGTAATCTCCCCCTCCTCAATCTCTGCCATAGTAAGCAGGCTTTTTCTCCTGGCCCCAAAATACTGGCAGTATTCCCTTAGTTCCGGCAGCCTTCGGATGATCCCTTTGAGCATGATGGCGCACTCCGCGTCAGCTTTATGTACATCCCCCATGCGTTTCCATCCAAATCCCCTCTTTACAGGTTTCTCAGTCATTTTATTTATTCCTTTCTTTCCTTTTCCTGCTGGCATTCCCTCCGCAGATTATCCATGTACCGGCTATACATAGGAAAACAGCTGGCATTCTTCAGATGATCGGCTATTGCCTGCAAACATTTTTTCTTTGTCTGACTGATCTGTTTATTATGCAAAGTCCCTTTTTTATAGGCAGCGCATATTTGCCGGTAGGTCCTTTTTCTCAAAAAAATCCTTTCAAAAATATCCTGTTCTTTTTTGCTCATCCGCTCCCTCATAGCGGTTTCCACGGTTTCGATCTTCCAGCAAAGATATGCGTAATCCCTGACCGTTTCAGCCATTTCCTGTTTCAGCCGCCTGTTCATCTTCTCCACATACCCGCTGTCCAGCAAAGCGGCAATCCGCTCCGGGATATTGCTGATATTACTCGTCTGTACCCGCTCGGTATCGTAACCCACACTTACGGCAGACAAATCCCGGATTGCCATTTCCTCTGTATACGGGATAACCCCGGCATCAATCAACGCTTTAAGCTGTACCCTGTCATCAAGCATCCTTCCATATGTTTCTGCCAGAAAAAGGGCAGCCTCCTGAAAAAACACTTCTCCCGAATCCTGCTCCGCTTTCGGGTTCTGCCCCGCCTCCTGGTTCTGTCCGGCATTGACCGTTTTGTCATTCATCGTCCACCCTCCTTCCGGCAAAATTCCTGTGTGCTCCATGTTTCCAGTATCAATACAGCCTCGCCTTCACTGCCGCGATCAGCTTTTCCTGTGTGATATCTTTTTGCTCCAGTGCCGCCATCACGTCCTCATCTACCGTATCCTTACAGATGATATGGTGGATCGTCACCACATCTGTCTGCCCCTGCCGCCAGAGTCTGGCATTGGTCTGCTGGTAAAGTTCCAGGCTCCATGTCAGTCCGAACCAGATCAGGATGTGTCCGCCCGACTGGATATTTAATCCATGTCCTGCGCTGGCTGGATGGATAAGGGCTACCTGAATATTCCCTCCGTTCCAGTCCCTGATATCTTTGGATTCTTTGATATCCCGCGGCTTGTACCCCATACTTGACAGATGCTCCACAATCCTCTGCCGGTCATGCTTGAACCAGTAGGCGACAAGGACAGACTGGCCGTTGGCGGCTTCAATCAGATCCTCCAGTTTTTCCAATTTTCTTTGATGGATCTCCCGCACGGCGCTGTTCTCGTCATAGACCGCACCGTTTGCCATCTGCAGGAGCTTCCCTGTCAGAGAAGCGGCATTGGCTGCGTCGATATCCGCATCCTTCAAAGGGATGATCAAATCCTTACGCAGCATATCGTAAAGTTTCCGCTCTTTTTTATCCATCTCCACATAGTGCCAGGCCGGCACACAGTCCGGCATATGGAGGTAATCCATCGCTTTCATGGAAATCGTAATATCGGCAATCTTCCCATAAATCTGCTCCTCTGCTCCGGGGCGCGGGACATACTGGAATACCACCCCTGTCTGTGGGTTCATGCTTCCGGCCTTAAAGTATGCCTCCCGGTATCTGCCGATGAAACGCCCCAGACGTTCCCCACCGTCAAGGATTCCAATCTCCGCCCACAGATCCATAAGTCCATTGGAAGTTGGCGTACCGGTCAGCCCTATCATACGCTTCACAAACGGACGCACTTTCCGCAGCCACTTGAAACGCTGTGACTGGTGGTTCTTGAACGAGGAAAGTTCATCAATAATAACGGCGTCAAAATCCCATCGCAACCCATTTTTCTCGTAATATTCTACAAGAAACTTTACATTCTCCCGGTTAATCACATAAACCATTGCCGGATGGTTCAAAGCGGCTATCCTTGTTTTCTTATCCCCCACAATAACTGACACGTCTATATCTTCCAAATGATCCCATTTCCCTGCTTCAGCCGGCCATGTGTCCCTTGCCACACGGAGAGGTGCGATCACCAGCGCCTTGGACACTTCACAGTTATCCAGCATCAGGTCCCGGATCGCGGATAAAGTGATTACTGTCTTGCTCTCAGCCGAGGCCCATATCCAGAAATAGTCCTGCGATTGGATGAGATTTGATATACTCAATACAATAGCTTTGGTATTCATGCGGTATGAACTTCATCGGGCATCATCCCCTTTCCCTGCCTCTGTATCCTTTGCGGGCAGTTCTGCATTTTCAATCTCCGGTACCTGCACCCCAATGCCCGTGGGGATCGGCTCCCCCGGATTCCATTCCGCCAGCGCCCTGATTGCCGGCTGTATCTGTTTCATGCTGTCCACACAGAAGACCGGGAAGCCGAGCGCCTCCAGCTGCTTACGCCGTTTCCTTTGCAGGGGGCGCATCTGTTTTCCCGGTGCTTTCAGTTCCACAAATGCCGCTTTCCCGCTAAAAAAGAGTACCAGACGGTCCGGTACCCCATTCCTGCTCTGCGATGTGAATTTAAGTGCCTCTCCTCCCGCTTTCCGGACGGCATCAACAAATGCTTTTTCAACTGCTGACTCCCTCATTTATCTCCCGCCTTTCCAATACGGGCACCATCTGCCCTCCGGTCGCTGCTCATAATCCGGGTGGCTGTAGTTTTTGCATCCATTCGCGCTTTCTACCGGGTCCCAGCCGCACCAGTAACGGCAGTTTTCACAGCACTGGTCGTCCACATACACTTCCCTCTCACGGATAATCTCATCATTTCTGTTCCATCCCGCCATTATCCGTTCAGCTCCTTCCACTGCTGCCCCGTCATCGTTGCTACCTGCCACCCGATGCCCTCCAGCGCAGTCGCCCGGTCGTAAGACTCTACCTCCTGGCTTGCCCGCGTGATGGCATTGGATAAACCGTACTGTGAGAGGTCACCGCCGGAAATCAGATACTGCAGGATACTGTCCTGCTCGTCCTGGTTCAGCCCATAGCTGCGGCCGGTAAGTTCCACCACCTCCGGCACCTTTCCTGTAATCGGCACATCGGCCGCCTCTTTTAATCTGCCCACTACCTGTGCAAAACGGCTCTCTTCAATTGCCGCAGCCGTCACATCCCGGAGTTTCAGAAGAAACGCCTTGTCTTCCGCCTCAATAGTCTCATCCGAATAAATGTGAAAGCTGTCCTCTAACGCTTTGGCAGTCCTTCCCACATGGTTCTTCCGTTCGCCCATGTCATTGACTATCATTCCGTTCGTACACACAAGGCGGTAGACCAGCGGCTGTACGGAAACGGAACCAAGGCCGACCTCTGAGTTTGAGATCACCACGCCGGCCTGTACATAGTCTCCCGGAGCAACCGCCATCTCCAATCGGTGATTCACGATTTTTAAATACAGACGGTTCTCCGTCACCTCACAGGAAACCACTTCATACTGTTCCTGCCCGGCAAATAACGGAAGGACTGCCGTGGCGATATCCATATTGTCAATACGGCGGTACCGTTCCGAAAGGAGCGCCCTTGCCACCGAACCGCTGCCGTAATCCATGGAGCGGATCATATAGCTGCCCGTCTTATCCGCAAACCATGCGTTCACGTTCTCTGCCAGCAGTTCCGGTTTCTGCGCCGACATCATGTCATAATACTTTGCCGGGATGCCAAGTGCCGATGCCACCTGCCTGTGGAAAAGTTGGCTGGTATCAAAGACCTCCTGCTGCCCGGAAACTGCATGGTTGATCTCAAATGTCCGGCCGTCATCCCTGAGACGGAATGCCTCGGCCGGCCCGATATAATCCCTCTTCGCCCTGCTCTGACGGTCCAGTTCCGCCATGACTTCTTTTAAACTTCTTCCTGCTTTCATAAAATCCTCCTTCCAATAATCAGATTTTTGCCGCTAATCTACCGCCCTTATCAGCACCGCCCGCTGCCATTCCCATCTCCTTCAGACGTTTTTGGTGCTTCTTTCTGATTATTTCTTTCGCCTTATCCAAAGCATGGGATCGCACCGTGCGGATCAGCCTGTCCCCGTCAATGTCTGTCAATGTCCCATACCAGGCAGAATGGAAAAACACCTCAAGTTCCACCTTTTCCATATTCAGGCGTACCTGCTTTTCCCCCGTAGGGCGGGAAAACAACTGGAGCAGAATCCTTTCGTAATCCCGCACCGCCTGTTTCACAATAGCGGTGACCAGGTTCTCATAGCACTCCTCCATACTGCCGGAAGCACCTCCCGGCAGTGTTCCTCCTGCAATGCAGCCCTCAGTCATCCCACTCATCCTCACCCTCATCCAGTACAGAATTACCTGACAGGAAGTTCTTCATACACTCCCCGTCATACCACTCTAATTCCGCTGCCGCCGTTTCCATATATCCGTCTGCAGCATCAAACACACCCAGTCTGCCCAGCACCTTTTTATATTTTTCCAACAGATTTGTCCTGCCATTTTTGACCAGACATTTCAGGCATTCTTGCTGTCCTTTCCGGTTCCTGCTCTTATTTTTATAAAACGGGCAGTCCCGTTCCCCAAAACTGTTATCCATAAGGGCAATGCATCTTCCTTCCTGCCACGCATGGCAGTCCGGGTGCGCCCCACAGACAGGAAACTGCTCCCTTTCCTCCCGGATTTTCTCCTCACTTTTTGGTCTTCCTGCTTTTGCCATCGTCACCCTCCTTTAGAATCCAATCAATACGGAACGGATATGCTTCCTTCACAATTCCCGGCTGCATATCCGCCAGATATTGTCTGCTGCCTTTTGCAGTTTCTTACGGTCAAGCCTCTGGGCATGGAGCAGTTCTTCCAGGGTTTCCGCCTCCTCCTTAATATCGCTCAGCACGGACCGCTGGTGCTCCCCCTGCCGTTCCAGTTCTTTTTCATGCTCCTTGTCCGCAAGTTCAAATTCTGCTTCCATCTCCCCGATATCCGCAAGGTGTTCTTCCAAATAATGCCGGATATCATTGCCAGCACAATCCCCTACAATATCAAGAATGTCACGGATGCCGAACACAGCCACATTTCTCCCGTCTTTGACTGATAATACATGAGCCATTTTTCCACCTCTAATCCTTGAAATAATAAGAAGGCGCTTCGTAACCGGCAGCGTCCAAAGGGCAGTCCGGGCACCACAGAGGGTTTTCTGCCATCAGCCGGCAGACCTCGTCCACCTTGTATCTTCCAACCGGCGCCTCAATGATCACTTCATCGTGTACATGGCCGACAATCTCAAACCCAGCCTGTTCCAGCCGCCGCATGGCTTCCGCAAGGATGTCCCTCGCTGTTGCCTGTGTACAGTTTTCCACCATACGGCCTCCGTAGCTCTCCTGCCTCGCCCAGTTATTGTTTGCGCCCATCCCCTCAAAGGTCAGGCTCATCCTCCCAAACCTGTTAGGCTGGAGCCTCGGTTTCAGATAAGCCAGCTTCCGCCCGCTTGGCAGCACCATCCAGAGCGTGTTTCCATAAAACTGAAACCCGACTTTTCCAACAACGTGTTCCTCATGGGTTTTAACCGTTTCTGTGGCGGCTTTCTCCACATCCCACCAAAACTGCACGATGTGCGGGGAAGCGTTTCTCCACTGTTCGATGATATCCGGAAGTTCTCCTTCTTTTAGGCCCATTTCCAGTGCGCCCATAGAAATCAAAGCGCCGCTGCCTCCCTGATAGCCGCACGCCAGTTCCGCAACCTTCCCTTTCTGCCTCAGTTCCCCATTGACCCCATGCTTTACTACGGGCACGCCGAACATCTGTGATGCCGATGCGCAGTATATGTCCTCCCCATTACGGAAAGCATCCAGCCGCCACTGCTCCCCGGCCAGCCATGCCAGCACCCTCGCCTCAATGGCGGAAAAGTCAGCAACAATAAACTCGTACCCCTCCTTCGGAACCAGCATCGTCCGGATCAACTGCGAAAGAATATCGGGTGCATTCCCATAGATGGATTCCAAAAGTTCAAACTCCCCCATTTTTACAAGCTCCCTGGCTTCATCCAGTGTGCTGATCTCATTTCTCACAAGATTCTGCAGCTGGATCAGACGGCCAGCCCACCGGTTTGTCTTTGCGGCCCCATTGAACTGGAACAGCCCCCTTGCCCTTCCGTCCTCACAGACGCACCGCTGTGCAGCCTGGTACTTTTTCACACTGGACTTTGCCATCTGGAGCCGGAGTTTCAGCATATCCAGCGCCTCCTGGTCGCAGCCATTCTTATCAAGGTCTGTGATCATTGCCGCCACATCCTTTTTCCCAAGGCTCTCCACCGGAATCCCCCGTCCCTCAAGCCAGTTCTTCAGCTGTGAGACGCTGTTCGGGTTCTCAAGGCCGGTCAGCTCATATGCCCTTTTGCCCATTTCATCCGACAGAATCAGGTCACAGGCAATTGCCATCTCCACCAGTTCCGTATCAATCTGCACTCCCCGGTCATTGATCCTCTGGTCCATATGGTAATAGTCCCACTCCTGATCCGGCATCGGGAATGCCTCCAGCCGTTTTCGGATGTCACGCTCCGTCCGTACATCCTGCAGGCAGTAATCCTTAAACTTCTGCCATCCTTCCGGATCATGCTCCGGCAGGTTCCTTGTCCTGCCGCCGTTGGCCTTAGTCGGCTTACATGGGACGGAAAAATATTTGATCAGGTTCTCTCCTGCCCTGTCCTTCTGCTGTCCGGTCTTTAATACCTTTGCCGCATTCTTCAGCGCCAGCGGCAACGAAAGAGAGGCGGCGTGTACCATGGAACACCTCCAGGAATCCGGGTCCAGTACCCGCCCAAGGTAATGCCCGATACAGGTCCGTTCAAACTGTGCGTTCCATGCAGCTTTGATGATATCCGGATCATCAACGGCATCCAGGACTTCCTGCGGGATGCTTTCCCCGCAGGCCATATCCACAATTTTTACCTCTTCATCATCAAAAGCGTAAGCAAACAGAAGGATATGGAAATCACCCTCCACATATTTGTAGACGCCACATTTGGTGAGGTCTACATTAGAAAATGTTTCTATATCGATCCCAAGTACCTTTGGCTTTTCCCCCGATGTTCTTTCACTCATTCAATCACCTCCGCCGCATGTAAAAAGGGAGGGAAGGATTCCTCCCGCCCTCCCATGTGTCCCATCTGTCTCATCAAAGGGTCAGCTCAAGTAATCCGGCGTGTCATCCCCAAGGACATCCCCACCGTCATCCTCCAAAGCATCAAAGTCCGCATCCGCTGAAGCCTTCCCTGACAGGCGTTCCCCATCTTTCACAAACTGGATATTCCCAAGCCCCGCCGCAACGCCACGGTTTCCGTTCGCATTGAATGCGTAGAAATTTACGGATACGTTGCAGTAACAGCCGGAATACACCATCATCGGGTCTGTGACCGGCTGCACCCTGCGGTCAACCACCTGCGGGGCATCCTTGCTGGTGGCATTGAGGAAATAGCAGTCCTGATAATTCTCATCATCCGGGCGGTCGATATCACCGTCACGGAGCGGAAGTTTCAGGTTCGGCGGGATCTTACCGCTCCATTTGCGGGTCTTCCCGTCCTCCTTCGCCGCCTCCACAGCTTTCTGGATCTTAGCGATGGTCTTTTTATCCGACTTTGGAATCACGCAGGATACGGAATACTTTTCTTCCCCTCCATTAATTGATTTCGCTTCCCAGATGTTCGCAAAGGAAATGCGGCACGGGATGATCACTTTTGTTGCGCTGAAATTCTTCTGGTTTGCCATAAATGTTTCCCTCCATAATCATTTTTTCTGCTATAAAAGGACGCACAGGACCGGCGAATAAATATGCGCCGTCTATGCGCCCCGGATTATTTGTGTGTCTTTGGTGTGCGGACTGGAACCCGCTATTCCAATGCCTCAAATTCATCCCCGGCACTGCTTACGTCCACTGCCGGCCTTGGGTCGCTCTCCGGGACAAGCGCCAGCTTTCCGGGAGGCTTGGCCACATACTTTCCAAGGATCTGTGCAAACTTCTTCCTGCCCATCATCTTCTCAAACTCCGTAAGGGTCAGAAGCTCCTGCTTATAGATATCCGTATAACCCTGTTCCTCCGCGGCTTTTATGACTGCTTTTGTGTCAGTAAATACCCGCTTGCTCCTGCCTTCCACCACTTTATAACCGTCCACCGCCACACCATGGTTGATCGCCTCCCCGGATATAAAAGCAAAAACAGACTCTATCCAGGACGAGATACGGTTCAGGGTTGGCAGGACCGCTACCAGTTCCGGGAAACTCACCAGCCCCGGCGCTTTAAATACGGGTGCGGATTCATCCGGATTATAAGGTGCTGTGACATCTGTTTCTTCTGCTGTATCAGCCAGGATGCCGTCATCCAGATCGAGAAACTCTTCCCTGGCAAGCGATAACGCCGCGTCCATACAAGCCCTGCAGACATGTTTTGCCCTGCAGTAATGGCACCATTCTCCTGGATTCTGTTCTCCTTTTCCCTCAAAAGCCATTTTCGCAACGGGTTTCAGCTCTTCGCCCCATGCCAGCAGTTCTTCTTTGCTGCAAGTGAATGTGGAGATATTTTCTATCCTCGGCTGCACAATCGTCATGGAAACTTCCTCTACATCAAAGACATAGTCATAAGCATTTAATGCCCCGCAGCCATACAGCATCAGCTGGCTGTTCCTTTCCGCATCCACATGATGATAGCCGTTCTTGTAATCAATAACGTGCAGTTTACCTTCCGCGGCAATCAGGCAGTCCCCTGTACCGAATCCTTCCGGCACGATATTAGAGAAGTCAAGCCGCTCCTCCACCAGGACCATAGGGTTCAGCCCCTCCCGTTTCAATTTTTCAACCTGCTCCATGACAAACTGCCTGTAAATTTCCGCATATCCCAGAACTTCTTCCGTATAGAAATCTGACTGCGGCATCTGGACACGCTCGTGGAGATCCTTTCTGACAAGGTACTCACAATACTCGTGTACCGCTGTCCCCTCCTCAGCATAGACGGATGATTCATTTGGGAACTGGTCTTCCAGCCGGGCGGATGGTGTGCAGTGCCTCCACCGCTCTGAACCGGATGCTGTGAGCAGGGCATGTTTCCGCGATGCATGGTCCAGCACGTGGCCGTCCCGCCTGTGTCCTGCAAAGTCCTGGGTCCTGACTGGTTTTACTTGTTTCTTACTCATATTACATTTGGTCCCTCCCTGCCTGTGTATTCTTCATAAGCCCTGTTATATGCTCTTGCCGCGTCTTCTTCCGTGGTGAAATATCCGAGCGTTTTCCTCTTTCCGTTTATGGTCAGTCTCGCTGTCCACTTTCCACATCTGTGCATCGTTACCCCACGGAATCTGGATCTTGAATTTTCAGGCTTTAAATGGCGCATCCTCTTATAATCCACCTCTTCTATATCATTAAGGGCTGCATATTCCCCCCACATCTTTCTGGCATAATCGTTATATGCGCTTGCAGCAGCGACCTCGTCGTTAAATGCACCGATTGCTGTCTGGATACCATCCTTCCTTATTGCCGCTTCCCACAGTTCCATCTTCTTATTCCAATGGACCCCTTTATACTGCGAGACTGAGTTTTTGAAAGAACCTCTGTTGGCACAGTTCTGTGAACGTGTTACCACTCTGAGATTACATTTACGGTTATCCAGCCTATCCCTATTGATATGGTCTATCTCCATTCCTGGCGGACACGGCATGATCAAATGGCTCATGTGTATGGCATCGTTCTTTTGAGTGGATGGATTATATTTAAAAGCCCGCGCATATCCGCTATGAAAACGCCATTTATATCCACAGATTTTGGGGTAATCCACTGCGTCTATTAAGGCTGCCTTCCCACTTGTCAGCGGAATTTGCATAGCAGCATCATTGCCATCCATTTCGTTCTCCCCCATTTAAATTAAAGCTGGGAGATATCCGTCAGGAACGCCTCATACTTTTCAGCAGGAAGGCTGCTGACCTTGTCCACGCCGTAGGTCCTTAAAAGCTGACCGATCTTTTCGTTGTTGCTGCGCTTCTGCTTGATCTTCGCTACGATGACCTTTGTGATGTCATCTACCGTAACAGCGGCCGGCGCTGCCTGTCCGGTATCGGAAGTCTCCACGGCTACACCGCTCTTGTTTTCGCTGCCAATCTCATCACTCCCTGTGCTTTCTACAATATCCGCTCCGCCAGTATCCCCCTGTCTGGTTTCTGCTTCATCTGTGGAACAGGAAACCTCTCCGGCCGCTGCTTTCAATTCCAGGGCAGCTTCTCCGACCCCGATGCTGTCAAAGACCATTGCAATGCCCATGAAAGCGGCCTTCAGTCCCTGGCTGAGTTTTGACGCATCTACCGGAACCAGAATAGTTTTCAGTTTGTCATCTGTCTTCTTCGCCATACGCTTCCTCCTCTTCACCCGCAATGGATACCTCACAGTCCCCATTAAAATTCACGGTATCCATACGCTCATCCATGTGGATATGCAGCTCATGGATTTTCACCTTGATTTCCGGGATAATAACCGGCACAAAATCCTTCTTGCTACCTTCCTTTTTCTTTTCATCCTTCATCCTGCTTTCCTCCTGGACATTTTTTGTAATTTCCTGCCCCCTGCATTTGCCAGAACAGCGTGTCTGCACATTCCGGTCACCATGGCGGCGGTGTGGTCCGCTGTGCTGTGCCCTGCATTTTTTACTCATTGCCGTTTTCCCCCTTCTTATCTGTTCCGGTCATTCCATCACCAAAAATGACTTCCAGCAGTTTCTTAACCGCCTCCATTGCATCCTGAACACCGCAAAGGGGAATCCCGATCTCAATATCCGCATCCTCTGTGCCTTCTGCCCCGCACGGTTCCTGCCGATCACAGCATTTTTTGCCGGATGCCTTCCCCAGCAGCCCTGCCGATTCCCCAATGGTTCTCACCGGAATTCCCAGCTTCGATGCAAGCGCGATTTCTTCCATCATCCCTTCGGAGATATATTCAGAAAAGCACCACAGTTCATCCGCATCCTTCAGCAGTTCCAGGCCGATGCGCCTTCCGATCTTCCTCTCATCTGCAACCGCATCATCCAGAAACTGTGTGCAGAAAAGATGGCTGCAGAGCGGAACGGCTCCGAGCTTCGCCACCAGCCTGCAGGCTGCCTTTGCCCTTTCAAGGTTGTCCTTCAGCTCTATTTCTGCCCTCTCTGGTTCCTGTGCTTTTGGCCGCAGCGGGGAACAGATATAGATACGCTCCTTACGTTCTTTGCACGCCTCGCATTTATTTTTGTTCATATTGGCCTCCTTCTCATGGCTGCCGCCCTCCTGAAATAGGAAAGCGGCAGATTTGTTGTATTATGGATTTACAGTGCCAATGCTTAAATTACCTTCATGGGCTTATCCTCCTCTCACAGATTTTTGGGAGGTTTCTCTGTGTGCCTGTGGGCTTCCTGAAAAGTTCCTCTCATAAATAGTCGTGGGAGAAGTACAAAATTAAGTAGGTTTCAAAATTTCTTCAGAAAATTTTTACTCAGCCTGTCCTCTGCCCCTAATAATCGGTACGTAACCGCCGCACGGCTTACGCCAAGCCGCTCCGCAATCTCATATTTTTCAAACCCATAAACATGGTAAAGGATAAATACCTCCCTCTGTTTATCCGTCAGTCTTCCAAGCTGCTCTTTCATAGTTTCTCTGCAAACACACGCTTCCTCCGGGCTTTCATAATAATCTCCGGAAGTCCAACTCTGTCCTCTCTTTTCCTCCGTTTCATCTTCATCCCACAAGTCCTTTTTTGCCCCTTTGCGGTCAAACTGACGGTTCATGCTGTTTTTCTCCACCTGGTGCCCTCCTCTGATCATCACTGCCATGAACCACGGCTGCTCCCCAAAGAAAGACTCGTCCAGAGTATCCGTATCAGCCATGTACTCCTTTTCCCTGTCACCAAGCTGTGCAAAACGGTAAGTAAAAGAGCTGCAGTCTGCCAGCCAGAGGACCGCAGTTCCAGTACCGTTGACGTAGACCGCATAACCATTTCTGTATACCTTGCAGTCTCCATTCTCCGTCTCCGCGATTGGCGCTCCCGCGTTTTCACGCAGGTTCTTAGCAGTTGGTGTCTTTTGCGCTTTCTCAGCCTGTCCAATCATCTCCAGCAGCTTATTTAATGTGGTTTCCTCAGTTACGGTAATTCTTTCATCCTTCATGGTCTTGTCCTTTCCGCCTGGAATGCGGTCTGGGCAAAGGTGCTCATGAAGATCCATAGGGTTGGAAATTCCACAACGAAAAAAACGCCATGTCACTCTTTCGGAGTACACAGCGGCTGACACAATCCGGCTAAAAAGGCACAAGGGTTCTGCGGTATACTCCTATACACCCTTTCTCCATGCCGGCGGCTTATTTCCAAGCCGATGGCAGAAGTAAAAAGCTGTATGAGAACCTTTGCCCTTATGCATTTACTAGTCAGGCATTCGATATTTTATTAAGCGGGGAGCATCCACCCATTCGGGTTATCCAGCCTTAGGTCTTGTCCGCTCCCCTGCTCTGGAAATATTCTAACAAGAACATGCAGACATTACCTCAACGCAAAAGTCCAATCCCGGTTTAAAAATAGACAAATAAGTCCAATTTTAAAAAATCATTTTCATGGTCACTCAAATCAATAAAAAGGAAACTTTCAACAATCTGAAACAAAGTGCAGATTAGATAAAAACTGCGCTGAAAAAAGACAAAAAAAATAAACCGTGCGGATTTTCCTGTTTTTCTTAATCCACACGGTTCATGCTAACCGTTCTGTATGCTTCTGTTTAAAAAGCATCAGACTTATCATTTCATCTATCATTTTCTTATTCGGCCCATCCAGCTGGCTGTAAAGGGAATAAATATCAGCTGTGCCGGTCTGTTGCTGCCCCAAGGATTTATTTTCTGAAGCTTTATAAGTGTTATTGTCATTATGAATGCCATCGTTATTATGTAGCAGCCGGTCCGGGGTCAGCTCTGACGGCGGCACTCCCAACGCCTCCGCTAAATCGTACATCGTCTGGATTCCCATCTCAGTACTGCCACGTTCATAACGTGAGATGACGGTGTTTGTACAGGTGCCGCCCACCCGCTCTGCCAGCTGCTCCTGTGTCAGGCCGGCCCGTTTTCTGAGTGTCTTTAATTTTTTTCCGGTTGCTTCCAGGTCCGATACCCATTCCTGTTTCAACACCATCACCTCCTTCATGCTAATGGAGGCTTTTCCGTATAAAAAGGCTGAGGCAAATAGGTTCTGCGTTCTGCACAGTTCTTATTAAATGCAGCCCAACTCTCTATTTGCCTCAGCCATATTTTTTATATCAAAAAAGCAAAGGTTACATAAAGATTTGCGCACTTCTACCGTTGATTTCATCTACAGTCCTGACAAAATTTTTCGTTTTTAATAATCAACTAGAGTATTTTTGCTAAATCATTAAATATGTAACTTTTGCTATTCTAAAATTCTAAACTGCTTTCATCACCTCATATTTTCCCATCATCTTTAGAATTAAAATAAAACAGGTTCATTGTCAATCTTATGTAAAATTGGATATCAAACCTCACATATCTCATGTGAGTATTTTATATTATCACAAATTGGCAGATTTTGCAAGAGTTACACATTGATTTCTGGTATTTTTTGTCTATTTTTCTGCCCCCGTGATGCTTTATTGATATTACATTCCTCTATCAAATGCCGCCGATATTAATTCGCTGCTACATCAGATACCATCTTACGCATACTTATAACAGCAAAAACGGCCAGGGCAGATGGATTCCATAAGGCCAATAAGTCCCGCGTCCATCCTGCTCCGGCCGTGCTCATAATTGACAAAACTCGTGCAGTCCATATCTTTCGCTTTCTTTGCAGTTCCTTATCCTGCGTTGCCATCCTGGTCCTATTTCAAAGAACTCTCTGACTGTGGGAAATATATGATTTCTTTCACTTTTCTTCCAGAAACGCATTCTACTAATTGTTCCACGGTAAGGTCATCCTGCTTTTTCCCTGCTTTGTAATGGAGCCCATAGCCGCCCCTTATCGTGATCCGCTCCCCAAGGGTCGCACCATTTGGCGACTTTGCCATGTTGCTCTTGTAATTCATCCGATGCCCTCCTTAAATTAAGCCCATGAATTCATCTATAAAACTCTTTGCATCGGCATCCAGCTTTATATCATAGGCATGATTGCTTGCACTGTTATACAGACCAATGATATCCTCTCTGATGGAAGATGCGTTATTAAATGTATTACAGAGAGGTATCAGTTTCCAGTAAAAAATGGGCTCACCCATGTTTCCGCATAATACATCCGGGGAATCATCCACTACATATTTTCTCATATACACGTCATAAAATGTATCTTCGATATTTCCATGATCGGTACCAAAACTAATGCCCATGGAGAAAATATAAAGTTCTGTTTCCTCATTCAATTTTGCGACAAATCCCGGTCCATCCAGCCATACATACTCCAGCGGGGCTGCCGAAGACCAGATTCTATTTTTTTTCACGCGCCGGTATGTGTAGTTGTCCTCACTAAACGTATTCTCTTCAATAATCGGGAGATCGTTCCCATTGTCCACATGTTCTGTCTTTCCACACTCCTTTACTATGAACAATTCACCGTCTCCTCCGGCCATAATCTGGTTCACATATTTCGTGGTAATCGGTTCCCAGCAAAGTTCCGCTGATTCAGTACGGACCCTCAGCTTATTGATAAACCCCTGCATATACCGGAGATTATCTGCCGTTTTTGCTGCGTTGCCATCCATAAGGAAGTCCACGCTGACTCCCAGATATTTTGCTACCTTCCATATTAAATCTGCCGATGTCGCGGCTCCATTCCCTTTTTTGGTCAGGCGCGAGATATATCCGGGAGATACTCCGATATCACTTTCCATCTCTCCAATCTTTATATTTTTCTGCTGAATAATGCTGTTTATATTGTCCATCAATCTCTGAATATCGAATTCTTCCATTGAACTATCCTCCTTTTATTTGAATTACTTATATCATATTTTGAATTATAAGTCAATATATTTTTTGTATTTGAATTCAAATATTTTCAATCATTCTTTGTTCTTGAATTTTAGTATTTTTATTGAATTATATTTCACATTATGTTTTTTCGGGCGGGAATCAATTTTCTGTGTCTCCCGCTGGCAGCCATCCTGCCCCGTTTTATGATACACAAAACGGCTATTCATTTTACTGCCGCCGTGGTATACTTCTTAGTAAAAATAGAAACTGAAAGGAAGTACCCGCATGAAATACATAATCTACCGTTTCCCAGATGTCCTTGAATTTGACGATGATGATATACACAGCGGCACCCGTAAGGAAAAATGCTGCGACCCGCACCTAAAAGCTGGCATCTCTTATCCTGTCCGCCCGGAACTGGCTGCCATTGAATACGGTTCCAATATCTACAACGCTGCCGACAGCCTTATCCGTGCCGTCATTGACGAGCTTTCCGGTATGGAAGAATTTTCCCGGTGTACCTGCGACTGCTATCCCCCCGACCAGCCGCATGTATTAAAATACATGAGCGACATGGATTTCGACTATGAAATGCACGGCGTCGTATATGACTACAGCAAGACGGAAAACACTATCATATATTTCGGTGTAAAAGAAGTGGATGAAAATCAATCCTGACCAAACACCGATCACCTTCACATAAAGGAGCACTGCCATGGTTACGCAGAAACAGATAAAAGCATGGATACCGGAAGCACTGGCAATCTTCCAAAGATTTATGCCGCCTTTTCCCGGCATGGACACAATACCTATCCCGGAAATCCATATCGTCAGTGACAAGACCGTATTCCCTACCCGGAAAATGCTCGTTGCAAAATTACGTTCCCGCCAGACGGATATTGACGAGGATCATTACACGTCCATCATGGAGATGATCCATGGGGATCTTGGGGATGCCATCCTTATCTGGCAAAAATACATACCTGATCCGCAAAAGATACCTCTTGCGGATGATTATTTCTGCCACTATCTCTGGCATGAACTGGGTCACTATTATGCCATCCACAATGAATGTCGTTCTGACGACCTGCACCGCTTCAATAATCCGGGTCTTGCAGCAGAACGGGCAAAGCAGGAAGGCTACTGGATGTGGTCAGAATTCATTGCAGAGGCTATCGCGTTATATGTAGAAGAACAGCACTGCAGGATCGACAACAAGGAGTTTTATCACCCGGAGCTTTTAAAGTGGGAGCCAAACGAATGGGGATACCTTGTAGAGAAGCTGCTGAACTTTCTGGAAATGGCCTTCTGCTATTATCCGTCAACTATTGATGAAGCCGGACTTGCCATGTACTTTGCCACACTCCTGATGGACGATGCGACCAAACGGTATGTAAAGGCCGCCAGCGAAGGAAAGCTGCGTGTATATGATAAAAGCACCGGCCGCAGCCGTTCTGCGGAACCGGGCAGTATTGAAGCCACCTGCATTTCTGACCAGGCGGAAGCATTTCAGGACACCCTGTGGCAGATGAAGCGGCTGCTGGAAATACAGCTTCGTAAGGAGAGTTTTTGGGAGATCAATGCCCAATGGCTTGAGGAACTCGGCCAGCATGTCATAGACCTCATGAATGAGAAAATTGCCTTGTTGGCATCCATGTCCATAGATTAATTCGGACACAATAAACCATCAACCGTTTTCTTACTTTGCGCCCGACAAAGCACCATCCTATGTGCATCTAACTTTGTCGGGCGTCTCTCTATCTTTATTCTCTTATCCTTACTTCACCAGTTCTGTCAGCCACGGGACCAGCGGCCTTGCGACCACCCTGGCGTTTAGGTAAGCCATCTCCAGAGTCAGGCAGGTGTGTCCCATGTAATAACCGTCCATCACTTCCAACGTCATCACGAGATCCGGCTTTTTCATGTTCGTCAGGTAAACCGGGAGAAGATACTGTATCTTCCCTTGGTATCCCTGCGGCACTACAAGCCCCGGTTCCACCACGGCCCGCCGCCTGCCAAGCTCCACCGCTGTTTCAAACAAAAGCGGCAGGTTCTTCGCCTTGCGGATCTTCGCCGGAATCCTCTCCAGATTTTCTGTATCCCCTAAGATGTGTTCTACGTTTACCCTGATCGGCCAGTCCGGATTAAATCCTGCACCCCGTTTCGCTGTGTAGTAGGAAGGTTTATGCGGCAGAGGCTGTATGTATCTCAGCCACGGTGACAGTTCGTCACAGAATCCCCGGAAATACCATTCCAGCATGGAATCCTTCTTGTGGTTCCGGTCGAAGAAAGCGTAAATCCCTTTATACCGGCTATTATATAGCCCGGTATGGAAACAGGCCCTCTCGTTCTCCACATGGAAAAACTGTGCTCCTTTTCTGTCATCTTCTGCTGAATTGAACTCAATGCATTGTTTGCGAAAAATCATATGTATATAGCGTTCCAGAATAGGTGTGTCCTGGTTCTTCGTCACATTGGCTGGTTTCTTGAACCGCCACGGCTCCGGGAGAGCTACCCTTGATAACTCGTCCAACTGTCCATACCAGTCCGGTACATAAGCAAAATCAAATAAATCTGTCGTCAACATTTCTAAGTCCCCTCCACTTCGGTATCGCATCAACCAGTTTCATCTGAATCCGTGTCTTTAAATCGCCGTCAACATACTGGTACTCATTGCCCTGCGCGTCCTCGGCCTTCACTGTCGCTAATGTGTTGATATAATCATCGTAGTAAATTAGAATTTGATCGAGAGCCTCCCGGTCGCCATTTACAGCGGCGCAGATCAGCTCATATGTAAGTTCATTTTCTTTCATAATGGTTCCTTTCATGATAGTTTCGTATGGCAGCAAATGCTTTCTGCCGCCAGTTGTAAATTGTCCTTGGCGTAACAGCAAACTGTGCAGCTATCTCAATATCCGTGTACCCGTACCAGAAATCCAAAATCAACACCTCCCTTTGTGTTTCCGATAATTTCAGCATGGCATTGTAAAGCCATTCGCTGGTAATCACACAGATGTGGGATTTCCCCTGCAGGACCAGATGCTCAGACGGATAGACGTCTCCTGCACCTGTGTTTCAAACAGATACTGCATCTTCTCTGTCGCCGTCTGTTCTTATTCTCTTCTTCTTTTTTCTTCATCCACTGCATTCCTGCACTCGTTCTTCATCACAGTCTTGGCAAAACTATCAAATATAGCAATGATGCAGTCCTTGTCTTTTAAGGGAGCCGACATGATCGTTCCCCCTTTCTTATGCAGTTTTGAGTGGTCCTTATCGCCTCCTTTGAACTACTAAGACGAATCTGCCCATACAAAACCGGAAAAGTTTTTCAAAATGTCTAAAAAAATTTTTCATGAATAGCAGAACTGCCCTTTTGTCCCCTTTAACTACTAAGACAGATCTGCCCACCCCAAACCGGAAAGGTTTTTGAAAATTTCTTAAAAAAATTTTTCACAGGCTATATTTTCAATAGAGGCAAAACAAACGCGGAGGCCCTCTGCTCCAATAGCAATCGTGAAATATCGTCAGAAATCGACAAAGAAAAACGCCAGGGAGCTCCTGCTGCTTCCTGACGTGATAGTTCCAGATATGGTAGTAATATGTGTTATAGGTATTATCATCGGCATTTAATACGCAATATAATGCCGGTTCATAGGTATAAACCTCCGCATCAATAGCAGAGATTTTTTTAACGGTCCACCCGGCCTCAGCCTATACCCTTTTTCAAAAAGAATGCCATCCATGGTTTCCTCCCAACGGCAAACCACAGATGGCAAACACGAATAAGCCCTGCTGCGGGAAGCCGTTTTTTTTATTGGCTCCCCAACAGGGCCTTCCTTTATTTTATAAACGGAATGCTTTTTCCGTTTTTCATTTTCGGTATTATCGTACATACTTATCGGTACGATTAGGGAATATGAAAACCCAAATCGGCACGATAGAATATAGGTGAGGTGAACGATTATGCCGAAAGACACAGCAACACATTTAGGTAACTGCATCCGCGCTGCACGACAGTCATGCAGGCTTACCCAACAGGAACTGGCAGACCAGTGCCATGTAGCAGTAAAATCCGTTCAGAAAATTGAGAACGGCACCATGAACCCTTCCTTTGATATCCTCCGGCCGATTGTGAGGCGGCTAGGGATTTCAGGCGATCTCCTGTTCTACCCGGAGCTTTCCGATGAAGATACGGATGTAAAGCATCTCATCGGGAAATTTCAGGTATGTGAACCACAGGAGCGGAAATTCATGTTGAACACCGTGGACTGTATGACCGAGCAGTTTCTTGCGGGGCACGACAAGTCCGAAACGGGAAAATCTGAGTGAAACCAGTAGGACAAGAATCCCTTGTTGCTGCTGGTTTCTCTCTTTTTCTGCCATTATAAAACACCGAGTTATGAATGACCTATGAATGAGTTATGAATGGTATATAATTTTAAAAATCGTTCGACAAAAAATGACGTTTTGCAACAATTCCCACAAAGATCAACATAAGCCGACCCACTAATGCATTACAAAACTTTGCTGTACGACAGTGTTCTTCTGCCGTACAGCTTTTTTACTATTTTAAATTTACATCGTCTATACCATTCAATCATGCTTGCTTTTCTAATATGAATTTTGCCTTTGCTTCCGATAATTCTTTTCCCAGATGCACGGCCATAAATACAGTAATAATCGCAGATAGAACATCCGCAATCGGCTGTGCATAAAGAATACCATTGATTCCCCAAAGCATCGGAAGAATCAGAATCACAGGAACAAAGCAAATCCCCTGCCTGCAAGCGCCGAGAAGAAATCCTGCTGTTCCTTTCCCAAGTGCAAGAAACAGAGAAGAATACACGGTATAAAATCCAAATAACATAAACGAAATGCCATTTGCCATGAGGGATTTAGAACCAACAGAAATCATCTCTGCATTTCCTTCCGTAAACTGTGAAATGATCTGTGTGGAGAATAGAGCCATTGCTCCCCCGACAATTACGCAGAAAATTGTTGACCATAAGATTGAGGTTTTGATTGCCTCATGCAGACGGTCAAATTTCTTCGCTCCATAACTGAAGCCGGCAATCGGCTGGAAACCTTTCAAAAAGCCAAATACAACCAATGTTCCCATAGAGGTAACCCTTGTAACTGCCCCCATACCTGCAATGACTGCATCTCCATATCCATTTGCCGCGCGGTTAATCAGCGCGATAGAAAGACTGGTAAGGAGCTGAAAGGTCAGTGTTGGAACGCCGATTTTCAAAATTTCTGACAGAATCTGCTTTGTCGGTGCATACTCCCTCAGCCTAAAAGTGAATGCGCTCTTTTTACGAAGTGCATAGGATAAATACACGAGTGTGGAAACAAACTGTGAAATCGCAGTAGCAATGGCTGCTCCGGCAACTCCCATATCCAGCACATAGATAAAGACCGGATCTAAGCCTATGTTCATGACTGCCCCCAATAACAAAGCGCACATCGTTGTTTTCGCTGCCCCTTCGCTTGCAACAATATTATTCATAGTCACATTGAACACATTGAAGATACACGAAATCACATAAATCCTGGCATATACCAATGCATAAGGCAGGATCGTCTCTGTTGCTCCCAGTAAGGCCAATATCGGTTTCAGGAAAATAGTCGCAAGAATAATGATAATTGCTCCGATCATAACACTGCTATACAAAGCTGTACTGGCGACTTTGTTTGCGGTATCTCTGTCTCCCTGACCTAATATTAATCACTCCCCGTCTTTATACAGTGCTGTCGCCACTTTCCTGAGATATATCTCTGTGAAAGACTTATCGTACTCACAATAAAACTCAACGGTCTGCATAACAACACTCCAATAAATCCTAAATAACGAGCCAAAACAAAAGCCGAAATTGTGCGGAAACTTAGCTCAAGCAAAGTGTTAAACAGAGGATATATAATCTCACCAGCACCACGTAGAAAATTCGTCAGCAGATACAGACTGACGCATAGGGGAAAAGTGATTGAAATAATTTGGAGATAAAGTACACCAACACGAATCACTTCCTTTTCATTCCCTACCACAAGATAAAGGAGAAATGGTGCTGCGGCCCAAATTATTATCATTGCCATAGAAGTAATAACTACTGCAATCTTAAAGCAGTCCCTTAGCCCCTGCTTAGTCCGTTTCCAATTCCCCGCTCCCATATTCTGTCCAACATAAACACATAGGGCATTTCCAAGATTAACCGCTGGCATAGTGAGAATACCTTCAATTTTATATGCAGATGAGTAAGCAGAAATCTCACTTACACCAAATGTATTGATAATTCCCTGAATAAAAAACATACTGAGTGCAGATGATCCATTTTGTACAATCCCGGTTATACTTAATTTAAGCATGGAACCTACCCACTTATTATTAGGGCTTTCCATTAAAACCTCTCTGTCATATCGGTATAAATACAATACCGACATACCTGCCGCTGCCGCCTGTGAAATAACAGTGGCAATTGCAGCCCCTTCCACATTCCACCGGAACCAGGCTACAAACAGATAATCAAGAAGAATATTCATTCCACAGGAAATGCTAATACATTGAACCGGTGTCTTAGAATTTCCCTTTGCCTTAATCAAAGCAGAATAAAAATTGTAGATTGCCAAAAATGGAATTCCTAAAGATATTATCTTTAAATAGGCGACTGCCGAGCCTATAATATCATCCGGTATCTTCATAAAAACAAAAATCCATCTGGCAAATACAAGAAATAAAATAGACAATCCAATTCCCACAAATAAAATCAGTGTTTGAACAGAACCAATACATTCCTTAATTTTTTCTTCATCATGCCCACCGAATAATCGGGCAACAAAAATGGAAATGCCAGAGGCTATACCCAAAATAATGCTGTTGATAATCAGCATTGGAACATAAGAGTTTCCAACGGCTGCAAGAGTGTATTTCCCTAAAATATGTCCTACAATGGCTGTATCAAAAATATTATAAAGATTCTGAAGAATACTTCCCGCTAGTAACGGCAGGGAATATCGTAATAGAATATGAATAGGCTTTCCCGAGGTCATATCTATTTTCATAATTACCCCTATAAACCTTTTTGCTATTTTCTGGCAATATACCGGAAATACAGAAACCGAATCGTCAGTCCTCCAAACCACCCTATCGGTGCTGCAATCCAAATGCCGTTATATCCCAAACTGGTTCCTGAAAGTGTAATTGCTGCAGGAACCTGCATAAGACAAAGTGATCCGATTGATGCAAGCATTGGGACAAATGATTTCCCATATCCTAGCAATATGCCATTTAATATCTGCATGGCTGCAAAAACGAAATAAAAAACCGACACAGTACGAAGATAGCTGTTCCCAATCTGTATAACTCCCGGATCACGGTTAAATATTGAAATAAAGCTGGAAGGGAACAAACATATCACAGTAGAAATAAGAACCGATACACCCACTCCCATGACCAATGCTGACTTTCCGCCCTTTATTACCCGATCCATTTTTTTAGCTCCATAATTCTGTGCCGCAAAATTCGTCATTGCCTGCCCCAAATTCAAAGCAGGCATTTCTGCAAAAGAGTCCACTTTAGAAGCTGCCGTATAAGCAGCCATACAATCAGTTCCAAATCCATTGATTAAAAACTGAATGGACATAAAACCTACGCTGACAAATACCTGTTGAAGCATAGCAGGTGTTCCGATTACCAGACTTTTTTTCAATTCCTCCAAATCCAGCTGCAAACTCCATATCCGGATAAAGAGATCAGGATATTTGTATTTCATGTACCACATACACACAACGAAAGAAAAGGTTTGTGCGATTACGGTTGCGACTGCTGCGCCGCTAACTCCCATATCCAATACCGTAATAAAGAAAACATCTAAAACTATATTAATAAGCGTTGCTGCAATTAATATGTATGTTGGAGTTTTGGAATCTCCCATTCCTCGTAAAATATTAGTCAGAGCATTGTATGAAAAGGTGGGAATACACCCGATAAATATAAGTTTCAAGTAACTGTCAGCCATTCCAATTAACTTATCAGGAACTCGGAAAAACAGTAAAATCTTTTCTGAAAAGATGACGCCTGCAACTGCTATGATGATTGCCAGGAAAACGGAAAATAAAAATCCGGTATCAATGACCTTCTTTATCTTCTCCCTCTCCCCTGCACCAAAGTACCGGGAAACAAGGACACTCGCTCCCAGTGAAATTCCCATCGAAAGAGCAATCAAAAGAAAATTAATTTGATAGCTGAAACCTACTGCTGCCAGACTTTCTTTCCCTAAAAAATTTCCAACAATCACACTATCTGCCACATTGTAGAGCTGCTGAAATAAGTTTCCGATGAAAATTGGCAGGGAAAAATAAAATATTGTCTTTAATTCATCTCCCTGTGTTAAATCTTTCATGCTAGTTCCTTCCTTTTCCTTTGGATATATCGCTCTATCCTTAGCAGAGCTTCTTTCAATTCTGCTATTGAATATGCATAAGAAATCCGGATAAAGCCTTCTCCTGAGTCCCCAAATGCACTTCCAGGTACAACCGCTACTTTTTCCTCTTTTAAAAGATCCACTGCAAATTCCTCACTGGACATTCCAAACTCACGGACATCAGGGAATATATAGAAGGCACCTTCCGGCTGGAAACATGGTAACTTCAAGCGGGCCAGTTCATGATACAGATAACGGCGGCGCTGATTATAAGACTCTTTCATGCGTTCTACATCTTCACTGCTATGCCTTAATGCCTCGATTGCTGCATACTGGCTGATTGTCGGCGCACACATAATAGCATATTGATGTACTTTATTCATCTGCTCCATGACTTCGCAATTCGCTAATGCATAACCCAAACGCCACCCTGTCATGGCAAAGTTTTTTGAAAACCCATTGATCAGGATTGTCCTATCTCTCATTCCCGGCAAACTAGCAATACTAATATGCTTCTTCCCATAAGTAAGTTCGCTATAAATTTCGTCCGAAATCACCAGCAAATTATGCTTCTGGATGACTTCCAGTAATCCTTCCAGGTCATGCTGCTCCATAATCGCTCCCGTTGGATTATTGGGATAAGATAAAATAAGTGCTTTGCTTCTTGGCGTAATTGCCGCCTCTAACTGATCCTTCGTCAAACGGAATTGGTTTTCTGCTTTTAATTCTATCGGAACAGGAATCCCGTCTGCCATTGTAATGCAGGGAAGGTAAGACACAAAACTGGGTTCTATATATAAAATTTCATCACCGGGATTCATAATCGTCCGCAAAGCAATATCAATCGCTTCACTGCCGCCCACCGTAACCATCACCTCAGTATCAGGATTATACCGATTTCCTATTTTTTCTTCCGTGTAGATACAGATTTCTTTTCGTAACTCTTTTAGTCCACTGTTAGCCGTATAAAAAGTTTTACCTGACTGCATTGCCTGGATTCCGGCCTCCCGGATGTGAAAAGGCGTTGGAAAGTCCGGCTCCCCAACGCCCAGGGAAATTACACCCGGCACTTCGTTTGCTACATCGAAAAACTTTCGTATTCCAGACGGCTTCAACTGTAAAATTTTTTGGGAAAGCAGCTCTTTCATGGTGTCACCACCATTCTTTCATCCACTTTTTCTACCTCAAAATCCACCCCAAATTCTTTATATTTTGTCAAAGTGAAATGGGTGGTTGTGTTTTGTACCTCATGGATAGATGCCAACTTACCGGATACAAAAAGCGAAATTTCCTTTAATGTCTTTCCCTTTACCATAACAAGAAAATCATAAGCCCCCGACATCAGGTATAAAGTCACTACCTGTGGAAATTCTTTTATCCTTTCTGCCAGTTTCTGATAGCCATCTCCCCCTTGAGGCGTTACCCGTAATTCAACTAACGCAGTGACATCATCATCATTGATCTTGTTCCAGTCAATCAAGGTATGATAGCCACATATAACATGTTCCTGTTCCAATACGGAAATCTCATTCGCTACTTCTTCTACTGTAGCCCCTAACATAACTGCTAAATCCTGTGAGGATAATTTACTATTATTCTCCAACAGCCTTAAAAGCTGGTCTCTTAATTCTCTTTCCATAAATACCTCCTGCTCTCAATAAAAGCATACAATTAAAACAATTATTACGATACCATTGACTTTGTACCGCTTCAAGATTAAAATTGTATGCAAGACATTTTTCCGATTGGAGGAGTTATATATGCCGGTAAATTCTTTTGAAAATTTCCCGATGTCATGGAAACCCAACAAAGCGAAATTAAAGCCGCCCCTTTATCTCTCTATCGCAGAGGCTTTAGAACAGGATATTTTGAATGGAGAACTTACTCCCAATACGAAATTACCACCTCAGAGGGAGTTAGCAGATTTCTTAGATGTAAATCTGAGTACAATTACCCGTGCTTTCAAGTTGTGTGAGGCAAAGGGACTGATTTATGCAGCAATCGGCAGTGGAACCTTTATATCACCCAACGCCGTATTGCCCAAATGGGAAAAACCAGCGGAGGATTTTATTGAGCTTGGATTGATCCGTCCTTATTATCAGTTTAATTCAATCGTTGCCGATGCTGCCCGGACTATTTTGCAAGGTGAGCATTCTGATCGATTATTTGAATTTAATTTTACCTTGGGAAATATGCACCACAAACGGACAGCCCAAAAATGGCTGTCAACTTTCCATGTAGATGCTTCCTGTGACCATATTATTTTGACTGCCGGAACACAGAATGCGCTTACCATTTCGCTTCTTGCATTATTCCAGCCTGGAGATAAGATTGTAACAGATGCTTTTACATACTCTAATTTCATTACACTGGCAAAACAACTTCATATACAGCTCATCTCTGTTGAGTCGGATGAACATGGAATGATACCGGATTTACTGGAACGGCAATGTCATCTTTCTGACATAAAAGGAATTTATCTGATGCCATCCTGCAATAACCCTACCGGGATAACGATCCCACTGGAACGCCGGAAAGAGCTTTCTCAAATCATTCAGGAACAAAATCTTATCTTGATTGAAGATGATACCTACGGATTTATCGCAGAGGAAAAGGACATTCCTTTCTTTTCTCTCATACCGGATCATACTGTTTACCTGCATGGTATGTCCAAGTCTCTTTCCGCCGGACTGCGAATTGCTTATATGGTTTTTCCACATCGGCTGCAGCAGTCTCTTTTGAGTACAGCAAATAATATTAACCTGAAAATACCGCTTTTAAATGCTGAAATTGCAAGTAAAATGATTGAAGATGGTATCGCAGATAATATCATTCAACAAAAACGAATTCTTTCCAAAGAGCGAAACCTTATTTTTAAAAAATACTTTCCAGACAACCTCAATACCAATCCTTATAGCTTCTTTCAGTGGCTTCCATTACCTTCCGGATATAATGGATACCAATTTGAATTACAGGCAAAAGAGCGTGGTATACATGTACTCTGTTCTGACCGTTTTGCTGTCGGAAAGACCACGCAAACAGCAATCCGTATTGCAATCTGCTCTCCCTATACTACTAACGAACTTGAAACAGGATTGCTGGCATTCCAAAAGTTACTGGCAGAAAATCAAAAAATTTCGGACCACTCCGAATTTATTATCTAATAGTTAGAACTTCATTCCTATGTAAAAATGAATTTAGGTTGATATTTTATCCCCAAAGCACGAAGGGCTGACAGCATTTCGAATCATGCCATCAGCCTTTTGCGCTTTTCTTATCCCACAAACCTATATCCTCTGCCGACAACCGTCTGGATCATATCCGGGTTCTTCAGTTTTTTTCTAAGCTGACAAATCACATTATAGACCACATGCTCACATCCAGCCACGCTTTCCTTCCAAACAGCTCCATAAATCTGTTCTGGAGAAAGTACCCATCCAGGATACTTTCTTATCCCGCAAACCGATACCCGCTCCCCACCACAGTTTCTATATAACCATCCCCGATTTTCCGCCTGATCTGGCTTACTACATTCGTCACCGCCGAGCCACACTTATCTCCCGGCTCCTTCCAGACCGCTTCGTAGATTGCAGATTGTGAGAGAACCCAAGACGGGTGTTGCGCTAAGTGGAGCAATGTGAAGAACTCATGGTGAGTCATGGGAATGAGAGTACCGTTGTGATAGACGGTCTGTTCATGTATGTGGATTTCTAGTCCGGGGAAGGTGAAGATATCAGGGTTCGGATTCTGAATATATTCCATGGTCATCTCGCCTTCCACTGCTGAGAGAATTTTATTCATAATATTTTCTTCTGAGTCTGAAAAAGTCAGCACCATTACTTTTCCTATATTACTTAACACCTCCAGCCGTTCTAACACTACCATGCTTAATTTCTACAACACAGTCTGCTTCTTTTGCTAACTGCTTACTATGCGTAACCACAATTACACATTTATGCAGTTCGTGTGCGCTCTGTTTTAACAACCCTATGATTTCTTCCGCTGTTTCCTCATCCAAATTTCCAGTCGGCTCATCAGCCAGAAGTACCTGGGCAGGGCTGGCCAACGCCCTGGCAATCGCTACACGCTGCTGCTGCCCTCCTGATAGTTCCAAAACTTTACGGTTCCAATCTTCCTTTGGAATCCCAACTGCCCCTAATAATTCTTCCGGGTTTCCTGGTCCTCCGAGCATCACATTCTCGCTCGGTGTCAGATAATCAATCAAGTTATAACTCTGGAAGATCAGGGAAACATTTTCTCTCCGATGATGGTGTAATCCTTTCTTCAAGATATCCTCCTGATTATACAAAATCTCTCCATGAACCGGAGTATCCAGCCCCGCAAGCAACGACAGGAATGTTGTCTTGCCGGAACCGCTTGGTCCCAGTATCGCATACATTTTTCCGATGTCAAAACCATAAGAAACCTGATCAAGTATCTTCCTATCCTTATTTGCCTTGTAAAAATAATCTACATTTTTTGCTTCCAATATCATCCTTTATCCCTCCATCCTGCTTTCTTCTAATCTAATTCCCACTGATGCCGTCTGTCCCTCACAAAACGCCAGGCAATGCACGCCCTCTAATTCCAGATAACCTTTTACAGACTCTACCGCCCTATCAGTCAAAGTATCTGTACCAGAATGCTGATTCCAATATATACTCCTTCCGTTTTCGGAAAAGCTGGCACAGAATAAAATATCTACTGCGCCTTTGTTTTTGGAAACCCCTAATGTCATCTTTTCCTGTCCGTTCAGATGTTCCAAAAATCCATACACAAGAGTTTTCAGGGAAATATTCAGCAAAACCTCATTTTCAAAGATAAAACAGCCAAATCCATCCGTGATATCCAGTTCAACCTTAATGCCTTGCTCCCGAAATACTTTTTCCATAGCTTCATATATGTTCAAACACAAAGTTGCTACTTCCAGCCGTTTTTTAGGAAAATCTACATGGCTGAAATCTTTCATTCGCTCTGCGATCTGCAGCAACGGTTCTTTTTCTATGTTATATAACTCCATTTCCTTCTCCTAACTCATCTCACTGAAGATTTCTTTTGGATTTTTTCTCATAATGGATACACTCGCCAATGATACAGTGCCAAACAGCAAAATACTAAGAAGAAGGGCATCCGTTACTATCATTTCCCCTGTGATATCCACCTTGACATCCGCTACTGTCTGATCCGGCGGAATATAGTCCGTTGAAACATTCCCTGTATCTGCCATTAACTGTTCTTCCGCCTGCTCCTGCTGCTGCTCGATCAGATAACGGGCTGTTACGTTGGAAAGTGCCGGCGACACCGCCATAGAAATCACAAAAGCTGCCATGCCAATCAAAAACGCTTCTAATAGTATCTGTGCCCATATTTCTGTCTTTCTGCGTCCGAGGGACATCAAAATTCCAATCTCATGTGTCCGATTCTTCATCCAGAAAAGAAAAATCAATGAGAGGATCACAAAACTCGCAACGGAAACCACCGCCAGAAGTATCTGGCTGATTTTTTCCAGGTCTTTAAAATTGCTTGCCATGCTTATACTGTTTCCGCTGTTATCCAGCAGGTCATACCGTTCCCAGCCGATCTTTACCTGCTGTACCATTTCTTTTACCTGTTCATACTGATTCACATCTTCTACCTGAAAGATTGCTCTCTCGTACAGCGGATCACCTCCATACCCTTCCGGTTTCTCTGGAAATCCTAAATCCGTAAAAATAGTATTTTCAAAACGGTAAGTATCTCCGTGCATATACGGTGTGATTTTCTGCAAGGCCCGATAAATGCCGACTATTTCAGCCGCATAAACAGTCGAATTTTCCCTGTCATGGTAATCATTAAATTCTAACATGTCACCGATTTTCAAATTGTTCCGTTCCGCCAGTTCTTTGGAAACCACACAAACATCTCTATCCTGTGCCGTTATCATGCGCCCTTCCACCAGTTCAATCTTGCCGGATGCCACATCCAGGTCCATTTCCATGATCCGGTTCCCACGTAAATTCACACCGCCAATATCAGAGCTCTGGTCCACATCACTATCTTCTATGCGCTTAAAATTCACCGGATTGACCGGAGTAGGAACCGTAACCAGGTTATAATCTTTGATTCCATCCACCGCAGCAATTTTTTCCACATCCTCAAGCTGGATTGTTTCAAAAGAATGGTCTGCATAACCAAACCAGCTTCCATTTGCAAGCTGCTCTTGATGATACCCTCCATAGCTTCCTTCTTTCTCGCCAATCATCCGGCTTGCTTCCTGCAATCTCTGTGCCCTGTTTTCTTCATTGCTCTCCAGCCTGAAACTTGCGCCTATTGCCTGCCTCGTGGTTTCCTGCATATGGATATTGGCGTTCTTTGTGGCAAGGCCTGCCATAAAAAAGCAGCTAATAATCGCCGCTACCAGCAAAAGCATGATACTCTTGACTGGTTTCCTTATTACCGAGCGCAGCCCTCTTTGTATACTGTTCATGTATCATCCCTCCATTTCTGCCAGTGTATCTTTTGGATTTGTCCTTAAAACAGGCATTAAGGAAATACCGACCGCAATCAGAAGTACCACTGTCCCTACGAGGACCATTACACACGCATCCTGTCCCCGGAAACACACCTCAAAATCAACCGTATTTTCCTGTCCGGCCAGCAGCAATGCTTTCATCCCTCTAGCCGAGATAGTTCCGACTGCCAGTGAACCAGCCACAGCCACACCAAATATCATCATTGTTTCCATCAGGTATTGCAGATAAATAAATGTTTTTGTTTCCCCCATGCTGATATATACGGCTGTCTCTCTTTTTCTGGCACGCATCCACATGGACAAAAGCAATGTCACAATAAGAATAGATGTCCCGATCGTCATCCAAAGCATAAGGATCACCACTCTGCTGATCTGGTTCAGCGGCACTTTCATGCTCTGATACAAAGTATCCGATTTCACCACTTCTGCTTTCTCTCCCAAGACATCGGAAACCTGCTGCTCCAGACTTGAAAGCAGGTCCGGATCATCCACATAAAACACAGCGCTTTCAAAAGAAACATCTTCTAAAAAAGCCTGAAACCATTCCTGGCTCCCATAAATCTGGTTTTCAATGCGGTAATATCCCTCCACATTTTTTCCCTGCTTTTCTTCCGAGCCGGAAAGATATAATCCTGAAATTTCTCCGGTTACCTGGTTCCCTTTTCCGTTCTCCAGCACAATACTGTCACCAACGGTCAGCCCATTGTAGTCTGCCAGAACCTTATCAATCACGACCTGGTTCCCGTGTTCTGGGAACTCCCCCTCTACCAAGCGGAGCTGTTTTTCCGCAAACGGACCGTCTGTTTCCATGTCATCGTAGCCAAACACATGGACATACCCGTTTTTTTCCGCCCCACTTTCCGGGGACGCAATGTGCCGGAAGTCCACCGGAACAGCTTCATCCGAGGAAATCCGGTTCACCGACTGCACCCCATCCAGAGCAGCTATTTTATCAATCTCTTCACCCGTAAACAGTGCCTTTATATCTACCACATCACAGACGAGCTTCGATCCCGTTTTTTCCTGTAAGTCTGCCTTTGCCTGTTCGGTAGCATGAAGAATATTAAAGGTACATAAAATCATGCTGTTTGCTACGAACAGAACCAAAAGCAACAGAAACGATTTAGCCTTTTTCCTCCTGATATACCGGAATGCCCTTTGATAATATTTCATGCGGCTTCCCCCTTACTCCCAAACCAGACGGATCACTTTATCTGCTTTCAGCACACCGGAGTTTTCATAGACTCCATATACCAACACCTGGGATTCTTTTTTAATCTCACTCCTGTCCCCATCTATCAGACTGGATACCGACTCTGTGAGTGTACTGATGGTTGCTCTTTGAAAAACCGTGTTTTCCGTATACTGTACGGTGATTGACGCATCCCCTGTGTTTTCACCGTCAACAGCAATCTCGGCAGTATCACCATTCTCAACCACCTGATTTGCCAAAAATCCACTATCTGTAAACTCTATTACTTTACCATTCAAATTTGCCGTTTCATAAAGCTGGTTAAAGTCTGCTGTACTGGTATCTGGGCTGCTGGCATCCGGTATGCTGCTATTCGTCTCCTGATCGGATATGCTTTCCGTATGGTATGCGGATTTTCCAGAACTGTCTGGTACAGACACATTTTGATCGTTTTTTCCTCCGCCACACCCTGTCAACATCACTGCAGCCATAAACCCTGCCGCCGCCAGATACATCCTGTTTTTTTTCATTTAAAATTCCTCCATTTCTTCTTTCTTTTTTGTTTCTGAAGATAGGATAACAGACTGGTGTATGATAACTTTACATTCCATGTGTTTTTTATGTGTAGAAAAATCCCCACAGGCTCATTGGAACCTATGGGGATCTTCTATTCATGGAAGAGGATTTCAAACCGTACTCCATTTTCTATATTTTTCATATCAAATGCAATTTGATGCAGTTCTAATATCATCTTCACCAGATAAAGCCCAAGCCCGCTGCCGCCTGTCTCCCGGCTGCGCGACTCTTCCCGTCTGGAAAAAGGCTGGAACAGTTTAGGAATCTCATCATCCGGAATCATAACTCCAGTATTCTCTACTGCAAGGCACACATCTTCCTGCTCCTGTTTTAAAAAGATGTGTACCTCACTTTCCGGCGGCGAGTAACGGAACGCATTACTCAGGACATTACTGATTGCTTTTTTTATCAGACTTTCATCGGCCAAAACCGTCCGCACCGGCTCCAGCCTGCAAACCATAGAAATATCTTTGTGCATAGCAATTTCTTCATAATCTATAAGCAACGACTGCAGCATTTTCTCCAGATCCAGTTCTTTCTTATGAAGGGAAAATCCGGCAGAACGCATCCTTGCAACAGAGAGTATTTCCAATACCAGCTTCTCCATATTTTCCACGACTTCAAAGGAACGCTGCAAATACTTATCTCTGTCCTTGTAACCGCCCACGTTATAAAGCATTCCCTGCAACTGTCCTTTCAGGATCGTAATCGGTGTCTTTAACTCATGGGAAACCGCTGAAAAGAAGGAAAGCTGCTGCTTCTCCATTTCCACTTCTCTCTCCACATCTTCTTTTAAAGACGCATTAGCATCCTTCAATTCTTCCAAAGCTGTGGAAAGACTCTCGGACAGTTCATTCAGGCTTTCGGACAATACTCCTATCTCATCTTCACGGGTGTTACTGAATCGTGTATTAAAATTCAATCCTGCAAGTTCTTTTGATGCTTTGCTGAGCCGTATGATCGGTTTCGATAAATATCGTGTATAAATCCAGGAAACCAGTACGGAGACTGCCAGAATTAAAATAAGCAGATACGGAAGTATTTCATCCAACGTCTGTGTAAAAAGATTTACCCGTTGTCCGTTCGCCAGCACAGTAACCGTATAACTCATATCTGAATCACGGGGACTGAACAGATAGCTCTTTGTTTCATGGGTTTGGTGTGCCGACTCTTCTTTGCTGTCCGGCGACGGCATAAACTGAATTTCACTGTCTGCTTCCACCAGCCTGCCATTTTCATCATAGAGCTGGATCAACACGTCATGCTCCTGTGAAAACACGGACAGCATATTTTTACACTCTTCCAGATTCATGGTATCAAAATGACTGATTAACGACTCTGCCGAAAGGTCAATGCTCCGTTCAATCTCATTCAGATAACTTTTGGGTGTCACTGCCGCAATAATAGCATAGGTGATAGTGCTGATGCCAACCAGAATCATGCAGGTCAGTATAAATATCTGAATACTTAAATGCTGTTTAATGTACTTTATCAATTCGATAGCCAACTCCTTTTATGGTTTCGATATAATCCACTCCTAATTTCTTCCGCAGGTTTTTAATATGGTTATCTACCACTCGGTCATTTCCATAAAACTCATACTGCCACACCCTTTCCAGAAGCATTTCACGGGTCAATATCCTTCCCTGATTTTCCAGCAGCTCCTTTAGGATCTCAAATTCACGCTTTGTCAGATCTACCTGCTTCTCTTTCACATAAGCACGGTAATTATCTACATCCAAAATCAACTCTCTATAATTCAAACTGCTGCTTATTTTTGCGCCAGAACTTCTGCGCAAAATGGCCGAAATTTTCCGAAGCAGCACAGGCATGGAAAAAGGTTTTGTAATATAATCATCCGCCTGCAGGTCTAAGCCCCTAATCTGATCTTCTTCGCTGGTCAGGGCCGTAACAATAATAATAGGTATCTCCGTTTCCTTTCGCAACAGTTCACAAACAGTATACCCATCTATTTTAGGAAGCATAATATCCAGCAGAATAAGATCGAACTGTTTTTTATGAAACTCTGTAATCCCTTCCATGCCATCACTCGCAATCGTTATGTGATATCCGTTATCTTCCAGGAAAAACTTTAATAATTCCTGTATATCTTTGTCATCTTCAATTATTAAAAGTTCTTTCACTCCAATCACCTTTCTTATTACAAAATTTCACATCCAGTATTATGCCGTACCTTTGCTATTTTCTCAACTAAGATCAACGGCTGAGGCCATCCTATTTCAAACCACTCCTGCCTCTTTTCCATACCTATAAAACTCACAATAACATTATTCCCCTTTCGCTATCCTCTCCGCTTCTTCCAAAGGAAAGTTCGGTATTTGCTCCAGCAGATTCAACGCTATTGTCTGTTTCAAATCCTCGTCCACATAATACTAGAAACACATCTTCCGATAACAAAAAACGCCTTCATCCATACGTTAATAATTATTCTTCGTGCTCCCCTCCCCGTATCTTATGTAAAACCCCATTATCCATTTCATACACCTGGTCACATAGCACATCTATATCCTCTTTATTATGGCTTGCCATAAGAATCGTTTTTCCCTGACTTTTTAAACCTTCAAAAAATTGTCTCATTTCTGACACACCACGTTTATCCAATCCATTCATCGGTTCATCAAGAATTAAAATTGGCTGATCCTCCATAATGGCCTGTGCGATAGCCAGACGCTGCCGCATCCCCAGAGAATAATTACAGACACGCTTTTTAGATGATGGATCAAGCCCCACCTTCCTCATTACATCATACAAATGCTCTTTATCTTTCCCGTTCCTGATTCTATAAAGGAAATCCAAATTGCGGAATCCGCTGTAATTTCTCAAAAAAGACGGTTCCTCAATGATGATACCGGCCTCTGTCAGCATATCCATATCCCTTTTCATCTTCTTATCGCCAATCCAGATTTCTCCTTCATCCAATCGATATAAGCCGCAGATGCTTTTGAATAATACCGTTTTTCCAGAGCCGTTATAACCGACAATGCCATATATTTTTCCCGCTTCACAAGTCAGTGAAACATTATTTAACACTTTATGCCCATTGAAACTTTTCGAGGCATTTTCCACTCTAATAATCTCATTATCTTTTCCCATCTTAATCTTCCTTTACCATTTGAAAATCAACCGTCCTTATTTTCCAAATAATTACCAGACTAAATAAAATGCAAATTATCCCTAACGCCGCTATACAATAGCTCATGGATGGAGATGTACCGGTCCCTCCGATTTTAAATTCAGATAACCGAATCCATGAAACCGGGGAAAAATACGCAAGCTGCGGAACCGCCATCCCTATATTCTTCTGCACCATAGGCAGGATCACAAAAAACATCGCCAGCACATTGGCCCACAATCGGGAAGCAACCAAACTCATGCAGAACATCAAAAGTCCTATAAATGTAATAACCATACCGCTCATTAATATCGTAACTCCTACCGCTTCCCCAACCGTATACTGGCTGATAATCTCGTAAGGAATACCGAAAGGAATATCCAAACCGTCTGAAGTCCCCGTCATTGATAATGTATAAAGCACCTTCCCCCATCCTTCATCCAGAGTGATATTGGGCAAAAGCAGTCCTCCGGTCATACCAATGGCAATTAAAACAAAAATATAGGAACTCAGAACGATTGTCCCGATCTGCCCCAATGCCCAGCGCACACGCCCGGTACGAACCACCTGATACATAGTCCAGCTTTTCATGAATGGCGCATCCGAATAATAATAGACCACGGCTGCCATAAAAAGGACAAGAAAATATATATCCGACAGCAAAAAGGGGAATATGCAAGGGCACACCGGATACTGTACCGATTTTGCAAAACTATTTAATGGCGCAAGGAAAATATGGTAAACAAACCCCAGTAAAAGCAAAAGCGAAAACATCCTCATTGATATGGTTCTATGGATAAACAAGCGCCAACTGAATTTTATTTGTGATCTTACCTCATTCATTGCTGACCTTCCTTCCCAGCCTGTAAATAATTAATACCCCCAAAACTCCCGCTAAAAGTGTGCCTATGGCTAATGCGTATGCGAACGAAAATATATCATTATCCCATATGTTATAGGTCGCATTAAAAATATAAACCAAATTCCATTTTTCATTTGACCCAAACAACGCACTACTATAATATGAGATTAGATAAAAACCCATGAAAGGCACCGCCAGCGTTAATAATTTATTGCTGATAAACAGTGATACATACGATGCCAGCAGCGCAAGAACTCCCGCCATGATTCCGTATTGTAAGCCAAACAGTGCAAAATACAGAACATAATGCCCGCTTCCTATAATTCTTCTAAATCCTCCAAGCGTAACGGCACTCTGGCAAATTGCATCATCCGCATCAAACCACGGTAACCGGAAATGTAAAATACACACATATAACACCATCCCCAACATCATAGTAGCCATCGCAGCCAACATAACTGTAATAATTTTGGAGACAGCATAATCTACCAGGTTTCCTCTTTCAATCTGCAAGTGTGCATATTTCTGTTCAAAGTCCTCACAGAAGCACCCGGAAAATGGGAATGCCGAAAATACCAGGCATAGCATAAACGGCATTCCATAAACAATCAGCCATACCATGTAGGTTACACTCGTATCACTTGCGATTCCTTCCAAAGAGGCAAGATACATGGTAAAAGCAACACCTGCAATTCCTGCTAAAAATCTCCAGGAAACAATGGAACGATATAAATCCACTCTAAGGTAATTCCATAGATTTACTTTTCTTCCCATATGATTTCCTCACCAGTCTGGGCATTTATGATATCCTGTAGAACCTTTCCACTCTCACTATCTACCGTATAGAAAATCCAAACGGGAATAACTTCATATTGCCCCTCGCCCGTTTTATTCGCCATATAATACAATGTTGCGCGATTGACAAAATATGTTGAACCGTTCAGCAGCATTCCATATTTTGTTTCAAGAACTCCGGCAATTTCCTCAAAGGGCTTTAATTCGTAATTTCCTTCTTGCTCCTCAAAGCGAAACATCTTCTCTACCTGGAGAAACTGGATACCCGCTTTGTTATACAATACCTGAATAGGTGCATTTTCATCAGCAACTAGCGGGAAATTGTCATAAAAAACATGATATGCTGGTGTATCATCATACTCCTGATTGATAACAAAGTAATAGGAGTCATCGTCCTGTGTCCAAGACTCCTTGTAACTTGCCTGATCCACATTTCCATTCATATCCATTGCATATTCCTCGCTTTGAAGCGTTGAATGTTCCAGCACGTAGCATTTATATTGGTCTCCGGCCTCAATCCCCATAGTTTTCAATGTTTGCCGAATATCGTCAAAAGCCTGCTGTCTTGACGCAAATTCCAGATCTTTGTCTAAATCATACTTATCTGCGTTATAGTCAGAATACCCCTGCTGTAGCCGAAACGCATTGCTCACATAAACATAGAACTTGTTGGCAAATCCGATAGATGTATTGTTGATTGTCAGACTCTCATCATTAGCTCCAACATACCAGTAATTGTTTTCTTCCTCATTTTTCTCCTTGACTTCAGTATTTCCCATAAGGCATTCCAGCACTTTTTCCGGATTAGGTTTCTGTAAAGATGCAGTTAATCTTTGCAGTCCCTTCTCCCGTACTTCGGAAGCGACCACTACATCCGCTTTGAATGAAACACTATCATTCTCTTTTTCATAGCTGTCAGGGATTTCCACATTCAATCCAGATGAGGCAACTTTATCTGAAATAGTTTCATCCATGACAGCCTCATTTGTTTCCCCAGTTCCCTGCGTTGCTTTTGAATCATTTCCACACCCTATCAATGCAGTACAAAAAACAGCTACTACGACACCGATCACCATTGTTCGCATTATTTTATTTCTCATATAAATTTCCTCCTTTTATATTCACTTGATACATACCTAACTCTTCCATACACGCCGTTCACTATCTCCTGAAATGAATAAAAACAGCTAAAAAAGCAAGAACAGCTAATATCAAAAGCGCAACTATGATATGCCACATTTTTAGACCTCCTTTTAATTTATCCATACGATAGCATAAAAAAAGACAGCTACCGCAACTGTCCTCAAAACAGGTAGTAACTGCCCTCAAGATAGACCTTATTAATAAAAAAGCATAATGTTCATCGTAAAAACCGAATCGCTGTAATCAAATTCCATTGTCCCATGATACTTTTCCACCGCAGATTTTACATTCAAAAGCCCCCATCCATGTCTGTTCTGATCCTTCTTAGATGTAACAACCGCTCCATTTCTAATTGGTGTGGAAGCCATACTGCTGTTTGCTATCTGTATCATAATGAATTGATGGATTCGCCTGATCGTCAGCGTAATTTTCCGTTCCATATCCGGCGGGCATTTCTCACACGCCTCTATCGCATTATCAAAAACATTCGTAAGAATCGTACATAAATCTACCGGATCAATCTTACATCCTTTCGGATATTCCGCGTGAATATTAACATGAATTCCCTGGCGCTTTGCTATGTCTGCCTTTTGGCTGAGAACATAGTCAACCGCCTCAATTCCGGTCCACTGTTCAATGGAATATGCGCTGTGCTCTCCAATAATCTTTTTCAAATATTCCTGTGCCTCTGTATTTTTCCCATCTTCCAGATATTGCTGTATCAAAATAAAATGGTTCTTCATATCATGGTACAGCCTTGCATTGGATTCATAGGATTCTTTGGCAACCAGATAGTTCTTCTGCAGGATCTGGTTCTTCTGTTCCGTATACTCCTGCTCTTTTTTCAGTTCCCGCATCCGCAGAAAAAAGTATGTCATACAGACAAGAAGAATGCCGCTCAAACTCAGCATAATCTGAAAAAAATTCAGCTTAATCCCTACAAGGAGTTCTGACTGCATGACCCAATATACACTGCCTACGCTTCCTAAAACCAGACATATCACAGTTATGGTATATCTTTTTTCTCCTTTGTAAATCACTTTCTTCTGAAGCAGCCTGCAAAACAGAAACACGATAAGGATTTCCAGCAGTTTAATTACCGTAATATAAATTACCCGCCCCATGCTAAATCCGGAAAGGATCTGGTTGATCATAGGCTCCATGCCGACTTGCGTCATCACATAGATACTAGCCATATCCATTAAAGTCAGAAATGCCACGTAACCTATGGACGCAAATAAAAACTCAATAAATCTGCCTCGATAAAGGATCTGGGCACCCAAAGCAAACGCAATTACCCCATAAAATAATGTTGGAAAGCTAATTGACAGGTCAAGCAGATTCAGCATAACAATCCCCACCGCAATAGAAGCCGATAACAGCCAAAAGTACCTATCCTGTTTCTTTTTTGGAAACTGACACTCTGAAATAGTCCCAATGATTTTCAGATATAGAACCATTTCTATCAAAGATGCAATCCACTCAACAAAAATCTGTATTCCCGTCATATCTGTTTCCCCCAAAAGCGGAGCATCGTTGTTTTAAACTCCGGTATATTTGCCCTGCTGATGGTGATATGCTGGTTATTTGGCAGGAGAATCCCATTCTCATCCATTCCTACAACATTCGCCAGATTGACAATACATCCTCTGTCCGCAAAACAAAAATATTCTTTGCTGAGTTCCTCAAAAACCTGAGTCAATGTCCTGCGTACAGACTTTATTTCTCCCCCAGTCAAATAAAACACTGCATATTTTCCATCCTTTAGAACATACAAAATATCCCTGTATGCGATCTGCTCAATACGGTTTTTCACCTGGATAGTATAAAATTCATTTCTCTCCAAACGGTACAGCTTATAAAAATCATCCAACGCCACTGATAATTTCTCATCGATCCTGTCTTTTGGAATATAACGGAAAACCGAAAATTCATAGGCTTCTATCGCATACTCCAAATGGGATGTGATAAAAATGATTCTCGCCGCCGGCATATTGTCATGGATACTCTTTGCCAGCCCCATCCCGTCTATTCCCGGCATTTCGATATCCAAAAAAAGGAGGTCATAATAAAATCCATCTTGCAAGTCATACATTAAGTTCTCACTGGACTGGTATAATTGAACTTTTATATTAACACAATGCATCCGGAAGAATACCTTAACCAGTTCCTCCACCTTGGGAATCATCAACGCATCGTCATCACATATCGCTATATGCAGCATTATTGTCACCTCAAAACCTAAATCTCACATCCAGTATTATACCGTACCTTTGCTGTTTTCTCAACTAAGATCAACGGCAGAGACACCCCTATTTCAAGCTATCTATGCCTATATTCCTACGCCTATAAAACTCACAATATTATTCCCCTTCCGCTATCCTCTCCGCTTCCTCCAAAGGAAAGTTCGGTATCTGCTCCAGCAGATTCAACGCTATTGCCTGTTTCAAATCCTCATCCACATAAGTTCTCACGCTTCCATCCGGCTGCCTTTCCTTCACTGTGGCAAGTTCTGTCATATAATTATCGTAATGCTTAAGAATCTGTTCGGTTGCCCACTTTTCCCCGGCAACAGCCGCTTTGATAATTTCATATGTTAATGTATTCTGCTGATCGCCCATAGTTCCATACCTCCAAGCTGATATGCTGCTAACAGCATACCATATCTGTGAGAAAAAAGCATCCGTCAGTCCAGCCGACAGATGCCCTCACGCTTTAGTACGCTTTCTCTTCAATATACTTTCTCTTTAATACACTTCATCAAAATATCCTATGAACACCGACATCCGGAGCAGTCCATCTCTCATCGAAAACGTCACGTTCTCCGCCCGCTCTGCAATCTCTTTTAGCAGCGTCAGTGCTTCCCGGTCACAGAACTCAAAATTCTCCAGGTACAGATCAATAGCAGCCTGCCATTTCTGATAATCTACCTCGCCCCGGATTTTTCCACCGAACTGTCTCACATAGGCATCACATTCGGTAAGCAAGTATTCATGTTTCGCACCCTTTCCTGTAGAACAATTTACCACTACGGGTAGGATGTTACCATAGATTTCTTATTATTCGTTGTCATGGAAGATAACTTTATTGGTCTATATTGATAAGTTTGTTTGTCTGATCTCAGATACCAAATCCCTCTGCCCAGGCCTTGAAATCTTCCGCACTGGCATCCGCAGGGAACCTTTTTCCTTCTTTCAGCTCTGCTCCTGGACAGGAACCGGCCAATTCCTTGTTTGTGTTCCCCATGCCGCTGCTGCCGGAAGTTGCCAGCGGAATGATCGTCTTGCCAGTCAGGTCATACTGCTCCAAAAACGAGTTTACGATGGTCGGGGCGACGTACCACCAGATAGGGAAGGCTGTGAAAATCACCTGGTACTGCTCCATGTTCTCTACTTTGTTTGCCACCGCCGGCCGGAAAGACTTATCATTCATTTCCACACTGCTGCGGCTCTTTTTATCCATCCAGTTCAAATCTGCTTCTGTATAAGGAACCTCCGGTTTTGAGTAGGGTAATCGTTAAATTTGCACCCTCCAGGCATCAGAGGGTGCATTGTATCAATTTATGGTACGCAAGCCAAATTGGGAATCCTACAAAAATCATATCATACTCCGACATATTATCTCTTTTATAAGCAATCTTCGGTTAGCAGCTTTCATTCCTTATTTCCACGCTGCTTCTGGAACTTTTGTCCATCCAATCCAAGTCTTCTTTTGTGTAACCTGTTGTAGGTATAATAGCAAACAAATCCGCTCCGATGGAATCTGCTAAATTTTCTGCCACTCTCGCAGTTATACCTGTTGCGGAAAAATATGCTGCCAGTTTTTTACTCACTTGTACCACTTTCCTTTTCACTCTGTTTCAATAATCCGATATGCTTCTGAAGTTAATGCCTTTACAGCACGTTTGTAATCTTTATCTTTTACCAAAATATAATCCGTATTAAATGTAGAAATTGCAAATAGTCCGACCTCATATCTGGCCAATGCTCCAGATATTTCCGCTAAAATACCAATCAGAGAAAAATCCAATACTCCCTGTATGCGAAACGCTCTCCAACCATCACTCTGCTGTATCGTATTGTCCGGTACATCCCCTGTACGGCATACCAGTGATTTTTCCTCATCTGTTTTTCCTATAAAACAGTAATCAGCATCCAGATCGACTTGCGAATAGTCCTCCACCTGGCAGACACTAAATAAACCCGGAAGTACCAGCATTTCCGGCATCTCATCATCCCAGTTAGTTTCTTCCTCTTCTGTTATAGAATAATTGCTCTCAGCCAGACGCTCAACCTTTTCTTCAAATGGGAGTTCCTGATCAATTCCCATTTCTTCCCAGGTAGTACCATAAGGCGCTCCTCCAGACGTATACCCGGCAATAAATGCAAACCGATCATCACAATCTTCATATATAGTTTCATACTTTTCACGTTTCTTTTTTTCTTTCTGTAATCGCTTTTGTTTTAATCGTTCTTCCTCTGCCCGTTTTATATTATCCAATTGTTCCTGCGTATAATTAACACCCAGTTCCTGCAAATCCTTTACTGCTGTTATAGAATCCACATGGAACCTTTCCCTGTAATGTTTTACCATGTGCTTCGGTGTGCCCTGATAGGTAAGCAGCCACTGTTTACCTTTTTGAAGGCGGCGGCGTTTTCGTTCTTCTTTATTCAATTTCCTTTTATTTGCCATCTGATATTCTCCAATCAATATTCTGCTTTTCACTCATTTCATACATATCCAGAAAAATTATATCAAACTCCGGACAATATTGCATACACTGCTGTTTTCGTGTCAGAAATATAAAAATCAATCGTTGCCTTCTGGCTGATCATTTATGGCTTGTCTGTAAAACTCAATTTTATCGTCCAGATTCTGTAAATACTCATTCCATTTCTGTTGCTGTTCTAACACATACTTTCTATGTACTTCCAATATTTTCATCCGCTCCGGTATTGTACTTTTTCCACAGTACCGCAGTTCAGAATATTTCTGAATATCTCTGAGATGCATACCTGTCTCTTTTAGTCGTCGGATAAACTTTATCCATTCAATATCATTCTCCTCATATTCACGCCTGCCACCACTGTCTCTTGCTACTTTGATTAATCCTTTTTTCTCATAATACCGTAACGTGCTTTCAGGCAGGTTCGTTTTTTCAGAAATCTCGCCAATTAACATTTTTAAAATCACCTCAAATTGTTCTTGACTTAAACTATGGTTTAAGTCATATGCTCAAATTATAAAACTTACAGGAGGTAAATGCAATGAGCAACACACGTTTTGAACTGGGGGCTGAGAAGCTTAAAGAAATTGATGGTATCGGAGGTGAAAATGTCATACAATCGTTACAAGATATTGCCCCTGATGTAGGAAAATACATTATAGAATTTGCTTTCGGAGATGTCTATACACGGCCTGAACTTAATATGCAGGAACGTGAAATGATAACAATTACAAGTTTACTGACTACAGGAGGTTGTGAACCACAGCTAGAAGTACATATCAATGGCTCCCTTAATGTTGGACTTTCTCCCGAAAAAATCATCGAGACATTTATCCAGTGTATTCCTTACACCGGTTGGTAGTGTAAAATAGTTTGTGTTTCTGGTAAAAAATGGCTCCTTTTTGGTAAGAATACAGATATGACTATTCTTATCGA
>PPYE01432622.1_pt1 | contig 70040 bp, 57 predicted proteins | sample 1559881 | NCBI WGS metagenome assembly PPYE01 (sample SAMN08240022, study PRJNA423297) | Human gut metagenome, whole genome shotgun sequencing project. | reverse complement strand
GGCAACAATGACTCCCTACATTGGATTCTGCGTCGCATTACTTCACCCACTGAAGCAGTAGAAGCTGGAACACCGTAATGCTGGCATACTTTTTTATATGAGAATTGAAAGGTTCCATCTGCCAAGGCATCTGATAGCCGGTTTGTGAATTTGCATCCTTTTTCTCCAAATTCTGTAGGCTCAGGGAAAACGCTTTGCCCGCAGTTATCACAGCGCATATAACGCTGATGATAAAGTAGGCTGATAATTTGAAATGTCTTGTGGTCCTCGTCAAGCCACAATAAATCTTTGAGTTTTCGATCCACAATTTTAGAGCAGCGGGTTCTCGAAGAACGACAAGCAGGGCAAAGCAATTTTTCATCCTCAAAGTATCTACGATGTACAACTTCTAAAACAACATCATCCCTGTTTGTTTTTAATACCACAAGTTCGGGTATGCCCAGCCATTCGGTTTCGGCTTTGGAGATGTTTTCTTTTGTGTATAGCTTTTTTCCCAAGGCGCACTCCTCCCATCTTATTTCATTATACAATATTTGCCACCAAAAATCAAATGATTTTAATTATTATCTTATATTTTTTTAATTTTGCCACCAAACAACGAATCTCTTAATTTTTTATATAGCAGAAATAGCTGTATAATGGAACCATTAGAAAAAGAGAAATTCACCGGCCCAACGGAAGCCGTGGACAGGTGAATTTCCGAAGCTTTTAAGGAGGTGGTGTCTTATGCACAAATAAAAAGAGCGGCAATCTGCTGGCACAGATTAACCGCTCATTTGCAATATGTACGCTATCAAAATATCATGTATCGCTTGTTTGGTCAAGCAGAAAGGAAAATTATATGTATCATTATTACTACGTTAACAACAATCAGACGTTAAATCCTGGCCTTCATCATGAAGTCCATACAAAAGAGCATGCTGAACAGCTTGGCATCCGTAGCGCACAGTATGTGGGCTACTTTGAAAGCGAGGTTGAGGCAGTAGCTCATGCGAAGAAAATCTATCTCGATGCGGACGGTTGCGCAATCTGCTGTCCTAAGGCACACATCTGCGGATAGCCATGGAGGGGACCCTCATCCGCCGAAAGGCTGATTTCGGTAAAACACTGGTCTCCAAAGGCTCCACGGAGTCTGTAAGGAGAAAAGTGGGTAAGCTGCTTGCCGACCACAAGGTCAAGTTAAGACAAAGGGCATCCATGTGAAATCATGGGTGCCCTTTGCATATCAAGTTTTATAGAATTACTACCGTTTTAATATACTTTTCTGGATCGCCAATAACCATATAAGCTTCTTTTTACGCGGCACACTTCGTATACGGGTCTACAAGTGTTTGGTTCGGGAGGAGATCAATTCCAAGTTTTGCGGCCTCTGCAGCTTTTTCGGCCGAGTGATGTTTACCAGCTGCCATTGTTCTGATGTGTCTTCTCACGTCAAAGGCTTCTGTCGGAGATGTATATGGTCTCTTTCGCAAAATCGCTTCAGTGGCAGGTGTTGCCGTCGCAATTTTCGGCATAGAGGTCGTTGTTGTTACAGAATCCATTTTTATACTTTTAGCAAGCGACGACCACAATTTGGTAAGCTCATCTTTGTTTTTGACTCCCCAAATGATACCAACAATGGCTGTGATACTGACACCAGCAAGAATCAACTGAGCTTTATGCTCCTTAATCCATACAAGAACCCCCTTTTTGCTTTCTGAGGAACTTTCCATGCTCTGCTCCAAAGCAATGGATTCCTCTTCAATGGATTTCTGCTTTACTTCATTCATATTCATTCTCCTTTACAGCAGATAATTTATCAATTAGCTTTTGAAATTCGGCGATTTGCAATTGATCATCTTGAATTTGTTTTTGAAGCTGGTGGATAGTATCTTCCTTTATTTTGATGGCTTCTTCGTATTTTTTGATTTCCCTACGAAGGAAGTTGATGACATCTTTATTGGATATCTGAGCCTTTTTTAATTGTTCTTCATCAATCAACTTCTGAGCAATTAATCCTCCTATCATAACCGTTGGTAACACAGCGACTCCCACTGCTGCTCCTGCTTCGACGAACTGTTTCAGGATTTGTATTTAGCATCTCAGCGATTTCCTTCACGTTATAGCTTTTCACAGCACCACCGCCTTCCGTATATCAGTAACAGTATAACACAAAAATATAGCATTAACAAGCTTTTTGTAGCATTAAAACATCGCATTAAAAGCAGATGAGATTTGACGAGCATAAAAAATTTTTGGTACTCTTGAAAATAGATCAATTCTTATCTACTATCAAGGTTTTCTTGAACTCCATTTTTTACCTTTTGGAAGGTCAAGAACACAGTCAAAGCTACGCAGTACATACGCATTATAATTAGCAAAACATTAAAAGCCGCCAGAAGCATCATTCCTTGGATGTGCCTCTGGCGGCTTTGCTTATCAATCAAAATCTAACTGTGGAGTCTCCGTTACGGTTCGAATCAGTTGTTTCATGGGATGTACCTCCAAAATTTAATGTTCTGGAAGTAATGTAAGCGTGGGTTTGTGGTGTGGTATCTTTAACTATGGGAAACTTCGGTTTCCCATTTAGAAACCGCCTGTCGAGATATCCCCAGTTCTTTTGCTACCGCTTCCTGAGAAAGTCCCTTCTTTCGCCGCAATTGCCGCAATTTTTCTCCCAACAAAACCCCTCACGCCTTTCTGTGCTTGTAAAATCCATCTTCATTAAAACATTCATTTGGATTTTTGTAAAAGGCCCAGCCGTTTCCTTCACGCAACCGTTTGTTGCATTTGGTTGCACTTTTAGAATATGCTGCTTCAAAGTGTTTTTCTGTCACACGCCATTTATCCGAACAGAAACTTCCCTCTAAAAAAGACGAGGGACCCCGTCAGGTCCCTCGCAAAATAATTTTTACAAAAACGATTATTCTTCCATCCGTTAACGGCAATCGGTCCTCCTTTTTTCCTAATTGAGCGCCCAAACCCCGGCGTTCAGGTAGGCTGCAAACAGCAGCCACACCAGATAGGGAATCTGCAAAGTCCCCGCCGCAGGCAGCACCCGCCAAAAGGCGCGGACCATCCGCCAAACCAGCACAATCAGCAAAATCAGCCAGGTCAGCGCGAACAGCCGCCAGCCAAACCGGAAGAAAAACACCGGCCAGAAAAAGTTGACGGCTAGCTGCGCAAAATAAAGCAGCATCGCTTCGGAGCACAGCGCCCCCTTGATGGAGTAGCTTTGGGCTAGCGCGCGCAGCACCATCCAGGCGCTGATCGCCATCAGCGCAAACAAAATGCTCCACACAATCGGGAACACGATGCCCGGCGGCGAAAGTAGGGGCTTAGCGATGGTTTCATAGTTTTTCATGCCCTCGCGGGTCAGCAGCGCGGAAAGCCCGCTGACCGCCCCCACCAGCAAAAAGCTCAGCAGCAGGGAAAGAATCGACTGCTTTTTGGTCATCCATTTTCACCTCGCAAAAAGATTCATCTTCTTTTTCGATTCTTTGCTTTTTCTTCCCTTTTATTTGTACTTTTCAAAAAGAAAATTATGACAGAGTGGATGGAAAATTGAAGGCAGAGGGCTGCTCCGGCCAGGGGCCTTAAAAAGGGCATGACAAAAGGGGCCCGCGGGCCCCTTTTGTAAAAATGATTATTCTTCCATCTCGGTGACCGCAATTGCCAACTCGTCCAGGCTCTTTTTGTCCACCGGCGATGGGCACTGGCTCATCAGCTCGCTGGCGTTCTGTACCTTCGGGAAGGCGACGACGTCGCGCAGGTTGTCGCACTCGCACATGGTCATCACGATGCGGTCCAGACCCAGTGCAGCGCCTCCGTGCGGCGGTGCACCGTACTTGTAGGCGTCTACCAGGAAGCCGAACTTGGCGTCGATCTCCTCCTCGGTCAGGCCCAGCGCCTCAAACATCTTCTGCTGCAGCTCGTAGTCGGTGATGCGGATGGAACCGCTCAGCAGCTCAACGCCGTTGACCACCATGTCGTACGCCTGGGCGCGCACCGAACCCGGATCGCTGTCGATGTAGGGCAGGCACTCCTCCAGCGGCATGGTAAAGGGGTGATGCATGGCAAGCCAGCTCTGGCTCTCCTCGTCCCACTCGAAGAACGGGAACTCGGTGATCCACAGGAAGTTGTACTGTCCCTCCGGAATCAGCCCCAGCTGACGGCCCAGAGTCAATCTGAGCTGTCCCAGTACCGGCAGCACAACGCGGTCCTTGTCCGCCACAATCAGCACCACGTCGCCCTGCTCGCAGCCCAGGAAGGACAGCAGACCGGAAAGCTGCTGCTCATCCATAAACTTCGCAAACGAGCAGTTTGGCTTCTCCTCCGCCCAGCGGATGTAGGCCAGACCCTTGGCACCGATGCCCTTGGCCTGCTCGGTCAGCTTGTCGATGGCCTTGCGGGTGAGGGTAGCTGCGGCGTTCTTGGCAACGATGCAGCGCACCGAGCCGCCCTCCGCAATCGCGTTTGCAAAGACCGGGAAGCTGCTGTCCTTGACCTGCTCGGTCAGGTTAATCAGCTCCATGCCAAAGCGGGTGTCCGGCTTGTCCGAACCGAAGCGCTCCATCGCCTCGCGGTAGGTCAGCCTTGGCATTTTGGGGATATCGATGCCCTTGACCTCCTTGTACAGCCGCTTCATGTAGCCCTCCAGCATGTCCATGATGTCCTCCTGGGTGACAAAGGACATCTCCAGGTCGACCTGGGTGAATTCCGGCTGGCGGTCGGCGCGCAGGTCCTCGTCGCGGAAGCAGCGGGCCAGCTGGATATAGCGGTCAAAGCCGGACAGCATCAGCAGCTGCTTATAAATCTGCGGGGACTGCGGCAGGGCGTAAAACTTGCCGTGATGGATTCTGGATGGGACCAGATAGTCGCGCGCGCCCTCTGGGGTGGACTTGATGAGCATCGGGGTCTCGATCTCCAAAAAGTCGTTCTCATAGAAGTAGTCGCGGGTGACCTTGGCGATCTGGTGGCGCAGAATCATCTTTTCCTGCAGCGGCTTGCGGCGCAGGTCGAGATAGCGGTACTTTAAGCGCAGCTCCTCCTTGACCTTGCTCTTGTCGGTGATCTCAAACGGCGGGGTCTGCGCCTTGGAGAGGATGCGCAGCTCCTCGACATGGATTTCGATCTCGCCGGTGGAGATTTCGGTGTTGACCGCCTCGCGCTGGCGAACCAGGCCCCTGGCGATCAGGACATACTCGGAGTGGACCGAAGCCGCCTTCTCAAAGACCTCCCGATTGGTGTCGTCGTCGAACACCAGCTGCACCACGCCGGTGCGGTCGCGCAGGTCGATAAAGATCAGGTGGCCCTTGTCGCGCTGTTTCTGCACCCATCCGCAAACGATTTCTTCCTTGCCCACGTTGGCTTTGGAAAGCTTTCCGCAGTAGCTGGTCCTCTTCAGACCATTCATTGTCTCTGCCATAATCATTCTCCTTTTATTGCAAATTTTGTGTTTTGGCTATTTTAAATTTTTTTGATAGACGTCGTAAAGGGCTGCCTCCCCTGAGAGCAAGCCGTTAAGCTTGGATTCCCCTTGAGGAGAGCGGCAATACCGCAAGAAACGCTACTCCCCATACCACTCCAAAAACTGATACGCCATCCGGTCGCCGGAATAGTGGACGTCCTGTTCCAGCACGCCGGCGTCGCGGTAGCCGAGTCGGTGATAGAGCCGCAGTCCCGGCTCATTGCCCACCCAGGTGTCGATGCGCACACCGGCCAGATGCCGCTCGCTTGCCTGCGCAAAGCCAAAGCGCATCAGCTTTTCGCCCAGGCCCCTGCCGCGGCAGTCCGGATGCACCGCCAGCGTGTGGACGCATAGCGTCTGCTCGCTGGGGATTGGGCGGCTCCAGGCCACCCGCTCATAGCAGGGCTCGTGGTCGTTGTCGTAGGCCGCCGAAGCGATCACCTTCCTGCCAGTGGCGTCCAGCACCACATGCAGCCCTCCGCGGTCGTACAGCTCCCGGGCCGTCCACTCCTCTGGGTATTCGCCCTTCTCCCAGCCGGAGAAGTTCTGCCCTGCCGCCTCCGCCTCGGTGATAGCGTCGTACAGCTGCGCGATTTTGGGGATGTCGCTCTCCAGCGCCGGCAGAATGCAGTCCTGCAAATCGACCTCGTACTGCAATAGCTCCCGATACCCGTTGCGGTACATCTCATGTACCGCCGGGACGGTGACCTGCCCGCACAACACAGCGCCCAGCCGCTCACAGGTTTTGCGGGAGGGGAGGTTATCGGGGCGGCAGGTAATCAGCACCCGCTGCATCCGGTGGCGGAAGGCCAGCCGCAGCAGCAGCCGGGCGGCCCGCAGCGCATAGTGCCGGCCACGATAGCCCATCTCGACCTCATAGCCGATGTTGCCGGCATACTGGATATTCTCCCCCTGCCCCACCCGCAGATTGCACCGGCCCACGACCGTACCGTCGGCCACCATCTCGAAGTGGTAGGCGGGGACATAGCCCCTGCCCGGGTCGGCGGGGGTCGTTTTCACCAGCTTCAGGTGAAATTGTTGATTTCCAAAATATCGGTTCCCCTCCGCGGGGTCTAAAAAAGCCATTGTCTTCCCTCCGTTTCTTTTTGGGGTGAACCTTTTGCGAGGAAGGGCAGGAACCATATCCCACAACAATCCCTGTAGGAAGTCCCCTTCTTGCGCCAGTGGACAAAATAAAAAAACTCCCCGCTCCCCTGCAGCCAAACTGCAAGGGGCGAGGAGTTAAACTTTCCACGCGGTGCCACCCTGTTTTCAGACTCGCCGCCTGCGGCAAGTCCCTTTCTGCCCTTAACGCGGGCCGGACGAAAACGGTTCATCCCGTTTCAGCTCGACAGGTGTCTTCGCAAGCTCCTTTTCCGGGACCCCTTTCAGCCTGTGGGAAATCCTCTCTGAAACGGACGGTGCTGCCGCTACTCCTCCTGTGTCAAACGCTTTTTTATCATCACAGTTTTAAAAATTCCAGCTGGAATACCCTTACCATACCACATCGGCGCGGCAAGGTCAAGACTAAAATGTGCTTTGCATCCTCTTTTCGGGAAGTTTTTTTAATATTTCTGCCCTGCAAGGCACTGTGCCAAACACAGCGCACCAAAAAAGAATGCCAGTTTCCACTCCCTTCCGGCATTCTCCCTCAGTTTTAGAGCCTGTTTACTTGTCTGTTTGCCCGTTTTTTATCTTCAAATGTCGGGACTATACATTTGGGTTCCCGATATTTCTCCAGTCAAGGTCTCCGTGCTCCAGCGCATGGATCAGCGCCTCGGCTGTCGCAATGTTGGTCGCCACTGGCACATTGTGCACGTCACACAATCTTAAAATATTCGCCTCGTTGAGTTCGTTTGGCTTTACAGTGATCGGGTCGCGGAACATCAGCAGAAGATCCAGTTCGTTGCAGGCGATCTTGGCAGCAATCTGCTGGTCCCCTCCCTGCGAACCGCTGAGAAAGCGAAAGACGTCTAATCCCGTCGCTTCCGCCACCAATTTTCCGGTCGTTCCGGTCGCGCACAGGTTGTGGCGGCTGAGAATACCGCAGTACGCAATGCAAAATTGTACCATCAATTCTTTTTTGGAATCGTGCGCAATCAAACCAATATTCATCTGTTTTTCATTCCTTTCTGCAAATAATATCAAAACACCTCAAAGCAAGCCTTTGGATGTATCTGTCAAAAAATCTCTTTTCTGTTCCCACACCGGAAGAATTGCTGTACAGGCAGCCATTTCAGTCTAACGCTATCGCATCGACCGCTTCCACTTATAGTCTATCATTATTGCTCGGTTTTGTAAACTATTTTCAGCTCTCTTTTGTGTAATTCAATCAATAAAATCGCATTTTTTCGTAAACTTTCACATATTTTTGCCAAAATTGTCAGGCGATTTCACACGAAGCACACCTTCCCTTTTCCAGCAATGAAAAAATCGAGCGGGACGCTGTCCAATCTTTTGCACAGCATCCCTCTCTGGTGCTTTTTTCATTATGGAATAAGCTGTCCGTCAGTGTTCTGCTGCTGAATATCCTCCTCGTTAAGGCCAAAATATTCGTTAAAGACAGCCCGCGCAACCGGCGCACCGCGCTGGCCGCTGTAGCCGTTTTCCACCACAACCGCCACCGCGATTTCCGGGTCGTCCGCCGGGGCATAGGCGATGAAGGTCGCGTCCAGCGCGCCTCCCGAAGCCTGTGGCGTACCGGTCTTCGCCGCGACGGTGATGGGATAGTCGGCAAAGTAATAGCGCGCGGAGCCGCGTGTCGCGTCGGTGGCGCAGCGGATCATGCCCTGGCGCACCTGTTCAAAGTCGTCGGCGCTGGCCTCCACCTGGTTGAGCACCTCCGGCTCGACGGTGGAGATGGTCTCCTCGAGGTTATACGACTCGATCGACTTGACCAGATGGGAGCGCATTCTGGTTCCGTTGTTCGCCAGCGTGGCGGTGTAGTTCGCCATCTGCAGCGGGGTGTAGGCGTTGTCCAGCTGGCCGATGGCCGACTGCAGGACGTTGCCGTAGGTCCAGGTACTGTCGGTCTGGCCTTCGCGCGCCGACTCATAGTATTCCGGGCTGGAGACGTGGCCGGTAGCTTCCGAAAGCTCGATGCCGCTTTCGACACCCAGGCCCAGCTGCTCGGAATATTTGACAATGTTGTCGATGCCCTGCCGGGTACCGGTCTCATAGAAGAAGTAGTTGCAGGAAACCATCAGCGCGTACTGGACGTTGATCGGTCCGTGCAGCCCCAGGCAGCGCGGGTTGTAGGAGGTACCGGTCTGGTAGATCTGCTGGCAGTCGATCAGTGTGTCCGCGTCGATGACGCCGGAGGCCAGTCCGCCAATCGCCACCACCGGCTTATAGATCGAACCCGGCATATATACGCCCTGGGTGCAGTAGTTGATCAGCGGGCGCAGCGGGTCGGAGCTGAGCTCGGCGTAGTTGGTGTAGTAGTCGGAGAGGTCGTAGGTCGGGTAGTTGACCATCGCCAGGATCTCACCGGTCTTGACGTCCTGCGCCACCACCGAGATGCGGTCGGCGCTGCCGCCCTCATCCGGCGCGTAGGTCTCGGAGACCATCTCCAGAAAATCGATACATCCCTGAATGGCCGCGCGCTGCAGGTCCTTGTCGATGGTGGTGACGATGGTGTTGCCCGGCACCGCCTGCTTGATGATCTCGCTGCTGAGCACGTTGCCCTGGGCGTCGGTGGTAATCAGCCGCTGGCCGCGCTCGCCGCGCAGCTCGTCCTCCATGGCGTACTCCAGGCCGCTCTTGCCGATGATGTCGCTGTAGCCGTAGCGCTGCAGCTGGTACTCCTCATCGATCTGTTCCTCGGTCCAGTCGGGGTGCTCCTCCTTGATCTGCTCCAGAATGGCCTCGTTGTAGGAGGTGTACTCCTCCGCTGTGATCGAGCCGACCACGCCCACCGCGTGGGGCGCCAGCGAACCGTCGACATAGCGGCGGCTGGTGGTCTCCTTGATCTCGATACCCGGCATCTGCTGGCTGTATTCCTTGATCTTGACCACCACATCGATCGGGATATCCTGCGAGAAGGTGTATGGGGTGGAGTCGTTGGAGCCGTAGACCTCCATCTGGTAGCGCACGCCCGCAATCTTGCGGGCCATCACCTTGTCCTCCATCTCGTCAAGGTCATATTTCTCCAGGAGGTTTTCCAGCGTGGTCTGGGCGTCAGCGTCCAGGTTGATCCTGTTTTCGGTCTTGATCTGCTCCAGCTGATTTTGCTGGCTCTCGGTCTCGTCCAAAAAGGTGAACGGCTCGGTGGTGCTGATCGGCAGGGTATCGATCCAGGTCTGACCCTCCTGCTCCATCAACAGGATAATCCGCTCGATGACGGTGTTCTTCATGTCGTTGGGCAGGTAGGCCTCGTTGATCATGATGTCATAGCTGACCTCATTGACCGCCAGCGGACGGCCATAGCGGTCCAGAATCTCGCCCCGGGCCGCATCGATGGTCTGGACGCTGGTGTAGCTTCCCTGCGCCATCTGCTGATACTCGTCCGCCTGCACAATCTGGTAGTTCATCAGTCGCAGCGAAAAAGCCACAAAGACAATCACGATCATGCCGACCAGCAAAAATACCCGTCCTCGGTTTGTTTTTTTCTCGTCGATGATGGTTCCCTCCAATCTATCGTTCCCACATTCGGTTTGTCCCGGTTTCCCTTACTCCAGTTTTTCCTGGAAGAAACGGTGCAGCCGCCGCACCAGCAGAAACCAGAGAGGCGTCAGGGCCAGGGTGTACAGAAGGTTTGGCAGCATCCGCTGCAGCAGAATCAGATATGCGTTGTCGTACCCCCACATCGCGTAGTAGAAAAAATATTCCAGCAGCAGCCTGCCCGCAAAACCGCAGCCGACAAAGATCAGGCTGTTGGTAACCGAAGGCTGCATGAAGTAGACCACCAGCAGCCCCACCGCCGTGCAGATCAGCAGGTACAGAATCGACTGAAAGCCGAACAGCACGTTGGAGGAGGTGTCGCACAGGATGCCTGCCAGCAGTCCGAACAGCCCGCCGGCCAGCTGGGAATCAAACATGGCAATGCACACCGCAAAGGGCAGCACCAGCACCGGCTTGACCCCGGCGATGGCAAAGAGGTTGGGGTCGGTCTGCAGCACATACAAAATCACCATCAGCAAAACGTACAGCGCATACTTTGCAATCATGAGCTTGGTGCGTCGGTTCATGCTCCGTCTCCTTCCCGCTTACTCCGCAGCCGCTTCGTCGGTTGTTGTTTCGTCGGCAGTGGATTCTTCGTCCGCGGTCTGCCCGCCGGTCAGGCTGTCCTGCTCAAAGCTGGACAAGCTGCTGCCCTGGCCCTTAAAGGAGGTGATGATGACCACGTCCTTGACCGTCTCGATGTCGCTGGACGGCTCCACCACCGCGTACATCATGGTGCCGCTGGGCTCATAGCCGACGTCGCTGACCCGTCCGATCACAATGCCCTGCGGATACAGCCCCGAGGTGCCCGCCGTCTGGATGATGTCCCCCTTGGCGATGCCGCTCTCGCGGGGGATCAGCGACATGCGGCACTGGCCGTTCTGCGCAAGCTCGATGTCGCCGGAGACGGTCGCCACATCCTGGGTGCGCACATCCTGGCAGGCCACGTTCAGCCGCACGTCCAGGATGGTGGTCACCTTGGCAAACACCGGTCCCACCTCCGAGACGATGCCCACCAGCCCGTCCGCGGTGATGACCGGGTCCTGATAGGAGACGCCATCCAGCGTCCCCTTATCGATGGTGAAGGAATAAAACTGGTCGGAGGGGTCCCGCCCAATCACCGAGGCGGTCATCGTCTCCCACTCCGGGTTGTCCTCCTGGATCTGCAGCTGCTCCTTTAAGCTCTCGTTCTCGTTTTTGTAGTTTTCATAGTCCACCATCTGCTCGATGAGCTGGCGGTTTTCCTCCTTCAGGCGCTCGTTCTCCTCCGCAATCTCCTGCGCGTGCAGAAACTGGTCCAAAAAGCCGGTGACCGACCCGCTCAGCGAGGCGCTCAGCGACTGCAGCGGGGCGGTGACGGTGCCTACAATCTGCTCGACGACGGTGGAAAAACCCATGGTCAGCGTGGCCCGCAGCAAAAAGGCGAACATCACAACCACCAGCGCCATCAGCACCTTAAAGACCCAGCTGTGAAAAAACTCTTTCACGGATTCACATTCTCCCTTCAGGGCAGGAAGGCGGCCTGCCCTCACTGTTTTTCTTCACTTAGAAAAAGCAGAAGGCCGCCGGCGCAGCTTTCTGAAAAAGCCAGAAATGATCGCCGGCAGCCAACCTGAAAAGGCTTTTTAATATTTGGAATCGTCGTCGGAGAGCAGCTCCTTCATGGTGCTCATGTTTTCCAGCAGCTTGCCGGTGCCGGCCGCGACGCAGTCCAGCGGATTTTCTGCCACCTGAACCGGCATGCCGGTCTCCTTGGAAACCAGCTGGTCCAGACCGCGCAGCAGCGCGCCGCCGCCGGTCAGGGTGATGCCGTGGTCGATGATGTCGGCCGAAAGCTCCGGCGGGGTGCGCTCCAGGGTGGTGCGGATGGCGTCCAGCACCGAGGTGATGGAATCAGCCAGCGCCTCGCGCACCTCTTCCGGATAGAGCATCATGTTCTTTGGCAGGCCGTCCACCAGGTTGCGGCCCTTGATCTCCATCGGCTGCTCGTCCTCATACGGATAGGCCGAGCCGATCTCGATCTTGATATTCTCGGCGGTGCGGTCGCCGATCAGGAGGTTATATTTTTTCTTGACATACTGGATGATGGCCGAGTCAAACTCGTCGCCGCCCACTCTGACCGAGCGGGACGCAACGATGCCGCCCAGCGAGATAACCGCGACCTCGCTGGTGCCGCCGCCGATATCGACAACCATGCTGCCGGTAGCTTCCGCAACCGGCAGGCCTGCGCCGATAGCCGCCGCCATCGGCTCTTCGATGATGGCGACATAGCGGGCTCCTGCCTTGAGCGAGGCTTCCTTAACCGCGCGGCGCTCAACGGCGGTGACGCCGGAGGGGATGCAGATGACCACCCTCGGGCGGGCAAAGATCGAGTTGTTGCAGGCTTTTTTGATGAAGATCTGTAGCATGCTGGCGGCGATGTCAAAGTCCGCGATGACGCCGTCCTTCAAAGGTCTGACCGCCACAATCGAGCCGGGGGTTCTGCCGATGACGTCCTTGGCTTCCTGTCCGACATACTTGACGGTATAGTTGCGGGTGTCCACCGCGACCACCGAAGGTTCCCGCATGATGATGCCCTTGCCCTTCATAAAGACCAAGGTGTTTGCCGTACCCAAATCGATTCCAATATCTTTTCCGAACATATTTTTTCCTCCTGCCAGAATGAAAGCGGCTGCATTTCCCGCAGAGCCTGCCCCCGCCGCCTTGCCTATCTTTTTATTTCTACCCACGCCCCTCCGGGGCCATGTACGATTGCCTTTTTGATGTCTGATGCGCCATTTCTATAATTTTCATCCAACCTGTCTTTCCGATGAAATCCGTTTGTCCAGGCAGCTTTTTCATTTCCTTTTCCCGCATGTCTATCCAAAAAAGAGAAAAGGGGCGCATTATCTTATATATTATAACCTGAACGTCATGCAATCTCAACAGGAATTTTTGAATTTTTTTTCAGAGTCGAAAAATTACGATATTTGTACCAAAGCAGCTTGGTTGTCAGCTGTTTCTCTGTCTAAAATCCCCAATAAAGCCGCCCGCCGCGCCGCTCTTTTCCAGTTTTTAACAGTCTTTTTTTTCCGCCTTGGGGAGGCTGAGCACCCCTATTGAAAGCAGCCTGCGGCGCAGGCTCGCCACCGGCAGGCCCATCACGTTAAAGTAATCCCCGCAGATGCCCTCGACCAGCAGGCTGCCGTAGCCCTGAATGCCGTAGGCGCCAGCCTTGTCGTAGGGCTCGTCGAGCGAGGCGTACCAGTTGATTTCCTCGTCGCTCAACTGGAGAAAGCGCACCGCCGTCCTCTCATAAAACGATTCTGTCCGGCCGTCCACTACAACCGCCACGCCGGTATAGACCGCATGTTCCCGTCCGGAGAGGGCAGAGAGCATCCTCACGCAGTCGGCGCGGTCCTTTGGTTTTCCCATAATCTGGTGATCGAGCGCCACCACTGTGTCCGCCCCGATGACAGCGAAGCGCTGCGCGGGCTGTTCCTGTTTCAGCTCCTTCGCCACCGCCTCGGCCTTGATTTTGGCAAGGTAGATGACCACCTCCTGCGGCTGCAGGCCGGCGGGAACAACTTCTTCGACGTGGCTGACGCGGACGTCGAAGTCGCTGACGACGCGCGAAAGCAGTTCTTTGCGTCTTGGCGACTGCGAGGCCAGGATGAATTTCATAAAGGCATTTCTCCTCTTTGTTTTGATGTTTTCTTTTCTCCTACTTCCCGGTGGAACCAAATCCTCCTTCGCCGCGAACGGTGTCGGAAAGCTGTTCCACCTCCTGCACCTCCGGCAGCGCCACCGGCATCACCAGCAGCTGCGCCACCCGGTCCTGTGGCTGTACGGTGTAGGGGGCGTCCGAATAGTTGCGCAGAAAGATGCAGACCTCGCCGCGGTAGTCCGAGTCGATCACCCCGACCGCGTTGGCCGGGCAAACCCCATGCTTGACCCCCATTGAGCTGCGCGCAAAGATGAGCGCGACGTGGTGCTCATCCGCAAGTTCGATGGCAAGCCCGGTCGGGATCTTCCGCACCTGCCCCGGCTCGATCACCACCGGCTGCTCGATGCAGGCGCGCAGGTCATAGCCCGCGCTGCCCGCTGTGGCGCGCTCCGGCAGCCGCGCCTTTTCGTTTAAGCGTTTTACCTTCAAAACCGACATCCTCATTTCCTCCTGTATGGCAAGTTACTTGACATTTCTCCAGTAAAGCCCGCGGGTGATGCCCTCCATCGGCTCGTGGGTCGCCGCGTAGCGCGCGAGCACCTTGTCCACCTGCTTTGGCCCCTCGCTGGTAAAGTAGAGCAGGCCGTAGTCAAAGCCGTCCAGCTCCTCCATCCGGTCGCCGAGGTAGAGCGGCTTGCTGTTAAAAATTTCCGAATACTTCCGTTCGGTGCAGCGCACCTCAAAGACCTCCCGCTTGCGGTCGGTCAGGGTGCCAAAGCCCTTGCAGTCCTTGCAGCCGGCCAGGCGGATCGGACAGTTGCGGGTGACCATCAGCGGCAGCCGGCCATAGATCAGCAGCCCGCGCGGCAGTGTCCCGCCGATTGCCCGCGCCCTTGCCAGCGACAGCTCGAAGGAGAGCAGACAGTCCTGCACCCCCAGCCGCTCATATTCGGCAAGGCAGCCGCTGCTGGCGATGTTGAGCCCATACTCCCCATGCACGATGAAGCCGAGCTTTCTGCCCAGATACACCCCGCCCAGATTGCCGGTCGAAAGGTGCTGGACGCCCAGCTCCCGGCAGCGCATCAGCTTTTCGGTAAGCTCCTTCCCGTCATCTCCAAACACCACCCGCGGCAGCGAAACGGCCACCTTGCGCAGCATGGCGCGGCTGAGCTGGCCTGCTCCACGCAGCAGCTCGTCTAGCGGGACGATGAGCAGCTCGCATTTGCCGCACAGATTTTCGGTCAGCTGGGAGATGGATCGCACTTGGGCGCGCAGTGGCAAGTGCTCCTGCGCGCGCAGCGGCAGGTGCTCCTGGGCGCGCAGCGGCAAGTGCTCCCCATCCTGCTGCCAGGCCGGCTGATGCTTTGGCGCGGGGATATGCTGCGGCCGGGAAAACGGCTTTGGCAAAATCTGTCCGCGCTGAGCGGTCAGCCCGTCCAGCGCCTGGCGGCGCAGGGCGTTGAGCTGGGATGCCGGACAGATCAAACCCTCGCCCAGCTCGGCAGCAAGGGAATTGAGATAGTAAAAGGTGCCGCCGGTCTTTTCGAGGCTTCTGCGCACCAGCTCCTCGTTGGTCGGGGCTTTGAGCGCAGCCTGCGGCGGCTCTCCCTGCACCGTTGCCCGATGTCCTTCCCCATCGCTGGCGGTCAGGGTGACCGGCTCATCTGCCTTCATCGAAAAGGCAAAGTCCACCCCAACCCGCGGGACGTCCTTGGAAGCTAGGTCGTTTAAAGATTTGAGCACCTTCTGTCCGGCCAGCACATCCTCCTTCTGGCGGGTTCCGAACATCTCCGGCCCCAATTTGCCGTCAAAATACCCTTGGGTAAAGCCGCTGCGGGAAAAGACCGCCGCCATCAGGTCGAGGTCGGCCTGCTCCCCGCGCAGCGCCTGCTTGAACTGGCTGACCGCCGCCGCCACATATTCCGGGCGCTTCATGCGGCCCTCGATCTTAAAGGAGTCGACCCCCAGCTCGCTCAGCTCCCGCACCCGGCGGGCAAGGCTGAGGTCTTTGAGCGAAAGCGCATAGCCGCTGTCCCCCTTCCTGCCGCTGGCAAAAGGCAGGCGGCAGGGCTGGGCGCAGAGCCCGCGGTTGCCGCTGCGCTCGCCGATGACTGAGCTCATGTAGCACTGTCCCGAGACGCACATGCACAGCGCCCCATGGACAAAGACTTCGGTCTCGATGGGCACAGTGCGGGTGATGGCGGCGATCTCGCTGCGGCTCATCTCGCGGGCCAACACCACCCGGGAAAAGCCCAGCTCCTTGGCCTGCCAGGCGCCGGAAACGTTGTGGACCGTCAGCTGGGTGGAGGCGTGCAGCGGCATCTCGGGGGCGGCCCTGCGCACCAGCGCCGCTACGCCTAGGTCCTGCACGATCAATGCGTCGATGCCGTATTTGCAGGCGATCTCCAGCGTGCGCAGCACCGCCTCATACTCGCGGTCATAGACCATGGTGTTGACCGTCATGTGCATCTTGACCCCACGCTCCTTGCAGATGCGGGAGGCCTCTGCAAGCGACTGCTCGTCGAAGTTTTTGGCGTTGCGCCGGGCGTTTAGTTCGCCATATCCAAAATAGACCGCGTCCGCGCCGCTGTGCACCGCGGCCAGCAGGCTTTCCAGATTGCCCGCCGGAGCAAGCAGCTCGATTTTCTGTTTCATCCTTTTTCTCCTATCGTCTGTCGTGCGTTTCTTTTTTGTTTCTTGGGTTTCTTCACAAAGGCCCTGCGCCGGTGGGGAAATTCTCCGCTCCGCTGAAGGAGCATCCCCCGAGGGGGAAAGAAAAGGGGGAGACGCTTCTCCCCCCTTTTTTAATCCAGTTTCTTCTCGCGCTTGATGCCCTCGTACTCGCCTTCGACCATCGGCCCGGCATACTCGTACCCCAGGCTCTCATAAAAATCGTTTAGCTTCCGGTTCCCCAGCTGGCAGTCCAGCCGCACCACCTCGCGGCCCTCCTGGCGGGAAAGCTCCTCACAAAAGCGCAGCAGCGCCCTGCCCGCCCCTTTTGCGCCTGTCCTGGCCGCCAGGTGGTGGACATAGTAGCAGTTTTTCGGCTCACTGCCCTCCCATCTGGGGTCCTCGGTCAGCAGCGCCATCACGCCCGCCGGCCTCTCCTGCTCGTTGAGCGCCAGATAAAATTCCCCGGCCATCACCCGCTGCAGAAAATATTCCCGTGGGTAGCGCTGCATATAATGGGTCTTGTTCCACTGGTAAAGGCCCTGCCGGTCCATCCAGTCGATCCGCTCCTGAATGATGTCGATGATGCTGTCCACATCTGCCGGCTGCGCGCGGCGAAAGCGGTAGTTCATGCTCGCTCGTTCCCTTCTGTTTGAGGCCAAAGCGCTGGGGCATCAGCCGTCATACTCATATTCGTCCTCGCCGTAATCGTCGCTCACTTCCTGCTCCGGCTCAAAGAGGAATCTGTCCATCGTGGCAAATTCCGCCTGATCCAGAGGAGTCCTTCACGGCTCGCGCCCGATGTTCTGGCGCAGGATGTCGATCTCCTTTTTGAGCCGCTCGTTCTCGCGCTTATACTGGTCGATCTCCAGCTTTGCCCGGGTGGAATCCTCCAGGTACTCGGTCAGCTGGCTGCGGATGTGGTCGGCGTTCTGCTCGCTCTTTTCATACAGATCCGCATAGCTGAGCAGCGCCAGAAAGTAGGCGTCGGTCAGCGTGACGTTCGGACTGGAATCCATATAGGTTTTGACCTTGCTTTCGATTGTGTTTGCCAGGCGTTTGACATACTCCACCGGCTCGTTGGAGGAGACGACATATCTCGACCCGCAGATTTCTACCCTGACTTTATTTTGTCCCGCCATGCAGACCATCCTTTCTCTTGTTTCCCCCTCCCCAAATTCCGGGCAGGGTTCCATTTCCTTTTCCCTATTATATATGATTTTGCGGTAGAAAGTAAAGAGCCGCCGGGCAGTTGCAGGCAGAAATCTTTCCCCACCGACGGCAAAATCGAAAATCCTCCCCGGATCAGGCTGCCTTTTTCTGGAAATCTTACCACAAATTCTCGATTTATCCCCGTCATGGCCTTGTTTTCAGGGGTTAAATATACTATAATTTTGTTGTATAGTCCTGTTAAAAATGGGTTATCATTGACCAAGAATCTTTTGCCCTTTTTGGCGGTTTCTCCAGTCCGCACCTGGGAACGCCTGCCTTTATTTTTTGTGCGGAGAAATGGCGGTTACTTATGCAAAATGAAAAAAACCTGACCCCGGAAGAAGTCCGGTCGGTCATCACCTCACGCGAAAGAAAACTGACCCCCGCCCAGATTAAATCCCTGCTGACCACCCAGCTGCAGTCGATGGGCTTTACCCCGGACACCGCTCCGGACGACGTCTACTACAAAGCCTGCGCCAGCATCGTGCGCCGCATCCTCAAGGAAAAGCGCCGGCACTTCATGGCCGACTGCAAGGCCAAGGGCCGCAAGCAGACCTACTATCTGTGCATGGAGTTTCTGCTGGGCCGCTCCTTAAAGAACTCGATCTACAACCTCAACCTTTCCTCCGAGTTTTCCCAGGCGCTCAAGGAGATGGGCGTCAAGATGGAAAACCTGTTTGAGCTGGAACCGGACGCCGGCCTTGGCAACGGCGGCCTTGGACGTCTTGCCGCCTGCTTTATGGACGCGCTGGCCACCTGCGGCTACCCAGCAATGGGCTACTCCATCCTGTACGAATTCGGCATCTTCAAGCAGAAGATCATCGACGGCTGGCAGACCGAGCTGCCCGACGAGTGGCTGCCTGGCGGCGAAATCTGGCTGGAGCGCATTCCCGAACACGCGGTGGACGTCAACTTCGGCGGCCGCGTCGAGGAGTTCTGGGACTACGGCTACCACCATGTCCTCTACAAAGATTACACCACCGTCAAGGCGGTGCCATACGACATCATGATCTCCGGCTATGACGGCAAGGGCGTCAGCCTGCTGCGCGTCTGGAGCGCCCAGAGCTCGGCCATCGACATGGACGCCTTCAACCGCGGCGACTACACCAAGGCCTTTGGCCAGGACTCCAACGCCGAGGCCATCAGCAAGGTGCTCTACCCCAATGACAACCATCCTGCAGGCAAAAACCTGCGCCTGCGCCAGCAGTACTTCCTGGTCGCGGCCTCCATCTCGGACATCGTGCGCCGCCACATGGAGCTCTACGGCACGCTGGAAAACTTTGCCGAGAAAAACGCCATCCACATCAACGACACCCATCCGGCGCTGGCCATCCCGGAGCTGATGCGCATCCTGCTGGACGAGTGCGGCTATCCGTGGGATAAGGCCTGGACCATCGTCAGCAACACTTTCGCCTACACCAACCACACCGTCATGCCCGAGGCGCTGGAGACCTGGAACGAGGATATGTTCCGCACCCTGCTGCCCCGCATCTACCAGATTGTGGTGGAGATCAACAACCGCTTCTGCCGCCAGCTGACCGACCAGTTCCACCTGGACGGCTACACCGTCTCCCGCATGGCGATTGTAAACGGCCACTCGATCCGCATGGCAAACCTGTCCATCGTCGGCTCGCACAGCGTCAACGGCGTCTCCACCCTGCACAGCAACATCCTCAAGGATTCGCTGTTCCACGATTTTTACAAGATTCAGCCATACAAGTTCCACAATGTCACCAACGGCATCGCCTCCAGACGCTGGCTGTACCAGTCCAACCCGCGGCTCAACAACTACATCAAGGAGCTGATCGGCGACGGCTTCATGCACGACATGACCCAGCTGCAAAAGCTGATGGACTACAAGGACGACAAGCAGGTGCACGAGCAGCTGGCCAAGATAAAACTTGCCAACAAGCAGGACTTTGCCGCCTACATCAAGGAGCACACCGGCCAAGTCATCGACCCGAACTCGATGTTCGACGTCCAGGTCAAGCGCCTGCACGAGTATAAGCGCCAGCACCTGAACGCCCTGCACATCCTGGCGCTGTACAATGAGATTAAACACAATCCTAACCATAACATCCAGCCCACCACCTTCATCTTCGGCGCCAAGGCAGCGCCCGGCTACTACATGGCAAAGCAGATCATCAAGTTTATCTGCTCTCTGGGCCAGATGATCGAAAACGATCCGCAGGCGCGCGACATCCTCAAGATTGTCTACCTCGAGGACTACCGCGTCACCCTGTCCGAGCTGCTGATGCCGGCAAGTGAAGTTTCCGAGCAGATTTCGCTGGCGGGCACCGAGGCCTCCGGCACCGGCAACATGAAGCTGATGCTCAACGGCGCCATCACCCTGGGCACCTGGGACGGCGCCAACGTCGAGATCGGTCAGGCAGTCGGCCCGGACAACATCTTTGTCTTTGGCATGCGCACCGAGGAGGTAGAGCAGCTCAAACAGACCGGCTACTACCCCAACGAGCTGTACCTGAGCAACCCGGTGCTCAAGGAGGCCATCGACATGATCGGCAGCGGCATCGGCGGCGACAGCTTCGACCAGATTGCAAACTCGCTCAAGAACAACGACCCCTACATGGTGCTGCGCGACTTTGACTCCTATGACCAGCAGCGCAAGAACCTGATGCGCACCTACCGCACCGACCCGGATCGCTGGCAGAGGATGTCGCTTGTCAACATCGCCCAGTCCGGCTACTTCTGCGCTGACCGCGCTATCCACGAGTACGCGCGCGACATCTGGCACCTGGACTAATTCCAGCCTTTGGAAAGGACCCACGCTATGGATTTCTGCATCTATGACAGCCGCCTGACCGACTTTAAAGAGCCTTTTGGCGCGGTGCCGGCCGGCACTGCCGTGCGCTTTTGTGTGCACCTGCCCAAGGAGCTCTGCCCGCGCTCGGTGGAGTTTGTGCTGTGCAGCGACGGCGAAGCCGACCGCTTCTTCGCGATGGAGCTGGACGGATGCACCCTGCGCTACAACTGCTACCGCTTCACCTTTACCCCGCCGCGCCCCAAGCTCTATTTTTACTACTTTCAGGTGACCGGCGAAAACGGCGTCTGCCACCTCATCCAGGCCAACCAGCAGATGCTTGGGGAGCTGGGGCTGCACTCCGACCGGTACTGGCAGCTGACCGTCTATGACCCGCAGGCCCGCAGGCCCGCCGCCTTTGGCAGCGGCATCCTCTACCAGATCTTCCCCGACCGCTTCTGCAACTCGGGGGAGAAAAAGCAGGATGTCCCCGCCGACCGCATTCTGCGCTCCGACTGGGGCAACCTGCCGGTCTACCTGCCGGACAAAAACGGCGAGATCACAAACTCCGACTATTTTGGCGGGGACCTGAAAGGCATCACCCAGCACCTGGACTACCTGCAAGCGCTGGGGGTAACCTGCCTTTACCTCAACCCCATCTTTGAGGCGCACTCCAACCACCGCTACAACACCGCCAACTATCTGCGCGTCGACCCGCTGCTAGGCACCGAGGAGGATTTCGCCGAGCTGTGCGCCAGGGCCAAAGAGCGCGGCATCGCAGTGATTTTGGACGGGGTGTTCAGCCACACCGGCAGCGACAGCGTCTACTTTAACCGCAACGGCCGCTACGGTGAGCACACCGGCGCCTACCGCGACCCGAACAGTCCCTACCGCGAGTGGTATTCCTTCCGCCGCTACCCCGACGACTATGAGAGCTGGTGGGGCTTTATCACCCTGCCAAACGTGCGGGAAAACAACCCGCAGTATGTCGACTTTATCTGCAACCCCAAAACTGGCGTGCTGACGCACTGGCTGCGCCTGGGCGCCTCCGGCTTCCGGCTAGATGTGGCCGACGAGCTGCCCGACGCCTTTCTGGATCGGGTGTATCAGACGGTCAAATCCTTCGGTGAGGACAAGATCATCATCGGTGAGGTCTGGGAGGACGCCTCCAACAAGGTCAGCTACGGCAACCGCCGCCGCTACCTGCTGGGCAGCCAGATGGACGGGGTGATGAACTACCCGTTCCGCAACGCGGTGCTGGGCTACCTGCTCACCGGGGACGCAGACGACTTTTTAAACGGTGTGCTGTCTATTGTGGAAAACTACCCGCCGCCGGCGATGAGCTCGATGATGAACTCGCTCTCCACCCACGATACCCCGCGCGCCATCACCACGCTGGCGGGCGAATCGATGGAGGGCAAGGACCGCACCTGGCAGGCCAACCACCACTATCTGCCGATGGACGCCTACCGCCACGGGCAGGTGCTGCTGAAGATGGCAAGCGTCCTGCAGTACTTCCTGCCGGGAATCCCCTGTCTGTACTACGGGGATGAGGCGGGCTTGAGCGGTTACGCCGACCCATTCAACCGCTGCTGCTATCCCTGGGGATATGAGAACCAGGAGCTGGTGGAGTGGTTCCAGCAGCTCGGCCAGCTGCGGCTGTCGATGCCGTTTTTGACCAACGCCGCCTTCACGCCGCTGATGGTGGACGGCGACCTGTGCGCCTATCTGCGGCACAAGGGAAATCAGCGGCTGCTGGTGGCCATCAACCGTGCCTACCATCCCAAGACCCTGACGCTGCCGCCGGAGTTTGCGGCGGCGCAGCCGCAGGTTTTGCTGGGCGATTTTCAGGAGGGCAAGCTTGCCCCCGAGAGCGCGGTGATCTTTTTTGCGGGGGACGCTTCCCCCGCCGCCCTCTAGTTTTCCTCTTTTCCAGTTTCTACCAAACCGATGTGAGGGGGCGCTGCCCCCTCAACCCCCAGAGGAGGGCGCTCCGCCCCTCCACCCCGGGTGACTTTCTTATGAGAAGAAAGTCACCAAAGACTCACCAGGGACCTCCTGGTCCCTGGACCCCCAGCGAAGGGGGCGTAGCCCCCTTTGATCCAAGGGCGCAGCCCTTGGCGCGCCTTTGGTGACTTTCCCCGCGTCGGGAAAGTCACCCGGGTGCAGGGCGGAGCGCCTGCTCTGGGGGAGTAGGAGCCAAGTCTGACGACTTGCTCCCGAGGGGCAGCGCCCCTTGCAAAAAAGCCGGGAATCCCCGCTGGGGATCAATAAAAAATCTTGTCCACCGGCATCGACGCCACGCCGTTGAGGGAGAGATCCCCCCGCACGCCGGCGCGGTACTCGTAATACGCCTGCGAGCCAATCATCGCGGCGTTGTCGCCGCACAGGCTCAGCTGCGGCAGGTAGAGCGGATAGCCGCGCTCCTCGCACGCTTTGCTCAACGCCGCGCGCAGGCCGCTGTTGGCGCTGACGCCGCCGGCAACCACAATCTTGTTGGCGCCGGTGTGTTCGGCGGCGCGCATCAGGTGGTCGGTCAGGATGTCCGCCACCGTGCCCTGAAAGTCCGCCGCCAGATTGTTGACGTCGATCTGCTCCCCCACCTGCTGGGCGTGGTGGGAGATGTTGATGACCGCAGTCTTGAGCCCCGAAAAGCTGAAGTCAAAGTCCGAGCCGTTGACCTTCGGCTTCGGGAGCTTGTACTGTCCGCGCCTGCCCTGCTGGGCGGCGCGGTCGATGTGGATGCCGCCGGGATAGGGGAAGCCCAGCACCCGCGCGGCCTTGTCAAACGCTTCGCCCGCCGCGTCGTCGCGGGTGCGGCCGATGATGGTGAAGTCGGTGTAGTCGTTGACCTGGATAATGTGGCTGTGCCCGCCCGAGGCCACCAGGCACAAAAACGGCGGCTTCAGATCCGGGTGGGTCAGATAGTTGGCGGCGATGTGCCCGCGGATGTGGTGCACCGGAATCAGCTCTTTGCCGGAAGCCAGCGCCACCCCCTTGGCGTAGTTGACCCCCACCAGCAGCGCGCCGATCAGGCCGGGAGCGTAGGTGACCGCCACCGCGTCGATGCTCTGGAAGGTCTCCCCGGCGTCGTCCAGAGCCTTCTGCACCACCGCGCCGATATTTTCCACATGGCGGCGGGAGGCGATCTCCGGCACCACGCCGCCGTAGAGCTTGTGCTCCTCCACCTGCGAGTCGATGACCGAGCTGCGGATGATTCTTCCGTCCTCGACCACCGCGGCGGCGGTCTCGTCACAGGAGGATTCGATTGCAAGTATCTTCAAATGATTTCCCTCTTTTCAAAATCAATAGGTCCTGGTCATAATCAGGGCGTCCTCGGTGGGGTTCTGGTAGAAGTGCTTCCTCCTGCCCACCGTCTCAAAGTCAAACCGGCTGTAGAGCCGCTGCGCCGCCTCGTTTGACTGGCGCACCTCCAGCGAGATGGAGGCCATCCCGTTTTCTTTTGCGTACGCATCCAGCGCGTGCAGCAGCGCCGTGGCCACCCCGCGCCGCCGGTATTCCGGAAAGACGGCGATGTTGCAGATATAGCCCTCGTCGAGGATGTGCTGCATCCCCACATAACCGGCCACCTGCCCGTTCACCGTCGCCACGCGGAACACCGCCAGCGGGTCGGACAGCTCGCCGGCCAGCGCGTCGAAGCTCCACGGAGCGGAGAAGCAGGCCTGCTCCAGCCGGGCCAGCGTTTCAATATGCTCCGGGCCCATCGGCAGAATGTTGATCGGTTGACTTTGACTTTGCTCATCCATCTTGATGACAATCTTCCTCTCGTTGTCTTATTGTTCGGTTGGAGTATAGCAGATTTTTGCGCGGTTGACAAGCCCGTTGCGCGGTTGACAAGTCCGCGCGGCAGGACGGCAGTTTTCCACAATCCCACCGGCAAAAGTTGAAAATTCACTGCTAGCGCAGTTCCCGCTCCTCGCTGCGGCCGACCAGGTAGTCCAGGCTGACATGATAATAGTCGGCAATCTGGATAGCAACCTCCATCGGAAGGTCGCGCAATCCGGATTCATATCGGGTATAGGTCGTCGTGTGCATCGAGAGTGCCTTGGCCAGGTTGACCTGAGTCATCTTCGCTTCCTTGCGCAGAGTTTTTAAGCGTTCATAATGCATATAAACCCCTCCTTTTCCTAAAAATCCCATTGACAATATCATCATTTGGTGGTACGATATAATTATAGAATTCACCTTTCGGTGATATTTTTAGATAAAATAAAGTTGGTGACAATATGAATCAAACTTCCGACAAAAACCGAATCACCATCGACCTGGAAGTGGACGGTGAATTATACGCAAGGATTTGCGCCCTCGCCCAGCGCTGGCACACCACCCCCGAGGAGGCTGCCCAGCGGATGGCAGCCCGGGGATTCGAACTGCTGTGCCCTGCGCTTTTCCCGCCCTCCTCCGATGAGGAATAGGCGATAAAGGTGTTTTGCCATTTTTCTCCAAGCCCGGGTCACGCAACGCATAACCAATTTTTTCAGCAGAGCATAAGCGTGACCTGGCGACCAAAGGCTTTGCCTTTGGAAACCACAGCCTTTTGAAAAAGCTTGACCAAAACTTTTATTTTTTCTTCCCACAAACCGGGTGCCACAAACTGGGTCCCGCGAGGTAGAAAGTCAGTTCCCGCACCCAACCAATACGCGAATTGGGTCCAGGCTCAGCCTGGGGCGCGGCATCATACCGCCGAGCGCAGCCGGAGGCAAGCGATCTCCGCGAGAACGTTAACCCCCGCTCAGTAGAAGCCCCGCTCGCGAATTGGGTGCGGCATCATGCCGCCTATTTGGCGTCGATCCAGGTTTTGCCGACACCGACGTCCGCCTTCAGCTGCACCTTGAGCGAGACGGCCTTCTCCATCTCCTCCTTCAGCAGCTGCTCCACCTGCGCCACCTCGTGCTCCGGCGCCTCCACAATCAGTTCGTCGTGCACCTGCAAAATCAGCTGCGCCGACAGGTTTTCCTGCATCAGGCGGCGGTAGACCCGGATCATCGCAATCTTGATGATGTCCGCCGCCGTGCCCTGAATCGGGGTGTTCATCGCCACCCGCTTGCCGAAATTGACGATGTTCTTGTTGCGGGCCGAAATCTCCGGCAGCGCCCGCCGGCGGCCAAACAGGGTGGCGATGTAGCCGTTCTCCTTGGCAAATTCCACCGTGTCCTCCATGTACTGCCGCACCCCGCTGTAGGTCTCCAGGTAGTCTTTGATGTACTGGTCGGCCTCCGACACCGTGACGCCAATGTCCTGCGAGAGCGAGAACGCCCCGATGCCGTAGACGATGCCGAAGTTGACCGCCTTGGCCCGGCGGCGCATCTCCGGGGTGACAAAATTCAGCGGCATCTTAAAGACCTGGGAGGCAGTCTTGGTGTGGATGTCCTCGTCCGAATTAAACGCCTCGATCATGTGCTGGTCGCCGGAAATGTGCGCCAGCACCCGCAGCTCGATCTGCGAATAGTCGGCGTCCACCAGCTCGCAGCCGCTCTTGGCCTTAAAGAAGGCGCGCAGGCGGCTGCCCAGCTCGGTGCGCACCGGGATGTTCTGCAGGTTCGGCTCGGTGGAGCTGAGCCGCCCGGTGCGGGTATCGGCCTGATTGAAGTGGGTGTGGATGCGCCCGTCCTTGCCGACCACCTTGAGCAGCCCGTCCACATAGGTGGACTTTAATTTTGCCACCTTGCGGTACTCCAGAATCGCGTCGATGATCTCGTGCTTGCCGCGCAGGCTCTCCAGAACCTCGGCGCTGGTGGAGTAGCCGGTCTTGGTCTTTTTGCGGGTGGGCAGTCCCAGATGCTCGAACAGCACCTCGCCCAACTGCCTGGTGGAGTTGATATTAAACTTTTCGCCCGCCAGGTGGTAGATCAGGTTCTGATACTCGTCGATCTTCTCGTCCAGCATCCTGCCGTATTCGGTCAGGGCCGCGGTGTCCACCGCAAAGCCGCAGACCTCCATCGAGGCCAGCACCTCGGAGAGCGGCAGCTCGATCTCGTGCAGCAGCTTGTCCTGCCCGTTTGCTGCAATCTCTGCGCTCAGCTTTTCGTGCAGCGGCAGCAGGCTGGCGCAGTGGGTGAGCAGCTTGCGGCAGTCCTCCTCCATCTCCTCCGGCATCCCCTCGGCCCGCCGCCCGGCAGAATATTCCGCGCACAGCCGGTCAATCTCATAGCCGTTGTTGTTGGCCGCGAGCAGGTAGGCCGACAGCAGGATGTCGTCAGCAAGGTTTGCAATCGCGCTGCCGCGGCGCAGCGTCCAGTGGTAGAGGCTCTTGCAGTCGAAGGTCACCTTGGGGTTGGGGGCATTGAACAGGCGGATCAGCTGCTGCTCGTACAGAGCGCCCTCCTGTGGGCGGTGCAGGATGATCTGTTCCCCGGCGCAGACGGCGAGGAGATTCAGGTTTTCCTCATCCTCCTTGTCCCACAGCGCCAGGATGCTCAGGACAACCTCCTCCCCCGCCTGCTCCAGCAGCTCGTCGATGCTCTTTTCCACATAGCGCACCTCGGGCAGCGGGACGTTTTCTTCTTCCTCTCCCTCCTGGGCGACGGGCTGGTACTCGCCGGAAAGGTCCAGACGCTTAATCAGGCTGCCCATCTCCAGCTTGGAGAGCAGCGCAAAGAGCGCGGCCTCGTCGCGCGGCTTTGGCTTGCAGTCCTCCAGGGTGACGTCCAGCGGCACTGCGCGGTCGATCTTTGCTAAGGTGCGACTCATGTAGGCGCTGTCCTTGCCCGCCTCCAGCTTTGCCTTGACCGATTTGGTCACCGGCAGGGTGTCGATGTTTTCATACACCGCATCCAGCGTGCCGTACTGGCCGATCAGCTTGAGCGCGGTCTTTTCGCCGATGCCCGGCACGCCGGGGATGTTGTCCGAGCTGTCGCCCATCAGCGCCTTGATGTCGACCAGGCCCTGCGGCTCGGTGCCGTACTTTTCGCGGAAATATGCCTCGTCGCAGACGACCGTCTCGCTCTTTCCCGCGCGGGAGCTTGCCAGCAGGACGGTGGTGTTTTTGCCGATCAGCTGCAGGCTGTCCCGGTCGCCGGTGGCGATGTAGCACTGGTGACCCTCCTGCTCGCACATGGCCGAGAGCGTTCCCAGAATGTCGTCGGCCTCATACCCCTCTTTGGTCAGAATGGGGTAGCCGAGATCGGTCAGCACCTCCTTGATGAGGGGCAGCTGCTGGACCAGCTCCTGCGGCATCCCCTTGCGCTGCGCCTTGTAGCCGTCAAACATCTGGTGGCGGAAGGTGGGGGCCTTCAGGTCAAAGGCGCAGGCCACCGCGTCGGGCTGCACGTCCCCCAGGAGCTTGAGCAGAATATTCATAAAGCCAAAGATGGCGTTGGTGTAGGTGCCGTCCTTGTTGGTCAGCAGCTTGACGCCGTAAAAGGCGCGGTTGAGAATACTGTTGGAATCCAGACAAAGCAGTTTCATGCAAACATCCTTTCTGTATCGATGGCGCAAAAAGCGCGTTATTCGTGGGTGGTGGAGCCGCGGTGGTCCTTCATCACAAACCACAGCCGCACAAGATCGCGGTAGTAGGGGACCATCTCCCCGCTGTCCAGCATCCGCTCGATCTCGGCAAGGTCCGCCCACCTGGCGTCCTGCACCTCCTCCGGCTGCAGGCAAAGGTCGCTGATATCCGCTTCCATGCGGATAAAGTACCAGTCGTCAAAGCCGCGCTCAAAGTGGGTGGTTAAAAAGGGGCGCTCCTTTGTAAAGTCATGGACAAGCCCCAGCTCCTCGCGCAGCTCGCGGGAAGCGGCAGCAGCGCTGTTTTCCCCGGCCAGGGCGCTGCCCGCCGCCGAGACATCCCAGAGGTTGGGGTAGCCCTCCTTGTCCTTCTGGCGCTGCTGCAGCAAAAGCTGTCCACGCCCGTTAAAGACGCAGATGTGCACCACCAGATGGTACTCGCCTTCCCCCAGTCCCCCTTCGGACGCCGGTTTGCCGCGCTGGGCCACGCGGCCGGTCCTGACCCGGTCGATGTCATAGATGTCCCAAAGCTCCATCTTCGCCCATCCTCCTTTATCTGATCGGTCGTTACTGCCCTATTATACCACACTTTTCCCGTGATGGCTTGCCTTGCGCAAAAAAATCTGCTAGAATAATGCGGATACGCCAACAACACATTTTGATACACCCCATTTCGGAAAGGACGATCCTGATTTTGAATATCGGCAACATCACCCTCCCCAAGACCGCCGGCCTTGCCCCGATGGCAGGCGTAGGGGACCGCGCGTTTCGGGAAATCTGCAAAGAATTTGGCTGCGCCTATGTCGTCAGCGAGATGGCAAGCTCCAAGGGCCTGACCTTTCAGGGAACCAAGACCGAGGAGCTGCTCTTTCTCTCGGAGAAGGAGCGACCCGCCGCCATCCAGCTGTTCGGCGACGACCCGCAGATCATGGCGGAAGCGGCAAAGCTCGCCATGAAGTTTCACCCCGACGTCATCGACATCAACATGGGCTGCCCGGCCCCCAAGGTTGCGGGCAACGGCGGCGGCAGCGCGCTGATGAAAAATCCTCCGCTTGCCGGGCAGATTGTCAAGGCGGTGTGCGAGGCGGTGGAGGTGCCGGTCACCGTCAAGTTCCGCAAGGGCTGGGACGAAAACTCGGTCAACGCGGTGGAGTTTGCCAAGATCATGGAGGAGAACGGCGCGGCGGCGCTGTGCATCCACGGGCGCACCCGCCAGCAGATGTACGCCCCCAGCGCCGACTGGGAGATCATCCGCAAGGTCAAGGAAGCCGTCTCCATCCCGGTGATGGGCAACGGCGACGTCACCGACGCCCTCTCCTGCAAGCGGATGTACGACGAGACCGGGGTGGACTTTGTGATGATCGGCCGCGGGGCGCAGGGCAAGCCCTGGCTTTTCCGGCAGATCGATCACTACATGCGAACCGGAGAGCTTCTGCCCGACCCGACGCTGGAGGAAAAGATGGAGATTCTGCTGCGGCACATCCGGCTTTTATGCGACTACAAGGGCGAAAAGATCGGCATGAACCCTTGCTGCGCTCGCTTACGCATCGCGCCGGGCTACCTTCAGCCACAGAAAAAGACCGATTTGCCACTTTGAGCTGGTGGACAAATCGGTCTTGTTTTTTCCTTTGGTTTCATCAAGAGAACACTCTCTGTTTTCAATCTGTGGCGCGGCAGGATGCCTCCGAGGATGCTTAAGAGTTTAATCTACTGCAACCAATACCGCTAGGGTACAAAGCGGGGGAATCCAAGGGGGTCCACCCCCTTGTGCCGGGGGTCCAGGGACCAGGAGGTCCCTGGTGAGTCTTTGGTGACTTTCTTCTCATAAGAAAGTCACCCGGGGTTCGGGGCTGGAAGCCCCGCCATGGGGGAGTGCAGAGGGGGGGCACCGGAGGTGCTGCCCCCTCGCAAAAAAAGCCCCTCACCAGCGGGGCCGCTGGGAATCGCTGCCGCTCTCCCAGTAAAAAATTATCCAAACAACTCGGTCCAGATCTCCGGCATCAGCGGATCCTCGGTCAGGACGACCTCCTTGCCGAAGTCCTCCGCTGTCTCGCCGTCCCGCAGGCGGCGCGCCACCACCACCAGCCGCGCGTCGGCAAACTCGTAGCTGCAGGTGGAAAAGGTCAGGAGCTTGTCGTCCGCTGTCAGCTCGACGCCGGTGTCCAGCATCGAGCGCTTTTCAATCTGCGCGATGTACGCTTCCTTCGCGTCCTTGGTGCTGAATTTCAGGTAGTTGATGTAGTCAAAAATTTCCCCGTGCTCCGGGCGGGTCGCCGCCAGGTAGACTGCCGCTACGGCATACTCGTATTTCTGGTAGAGGGTGTTGACCTGGATGATCGGGTTTTCCGCCACAAATTCCGGGTCGCGGAAGTTGGTCAGGACGTTGAACATCGAGCGGTCGCTGGTGATGTTGTGTCCGTACAGGATGGTGTTGTCGTCGCTGAGATCCGGCGAGTTGCGCTCGTCCAGAAAGACCTGGCCGTGATTGTCCTCCTCGCCGTAAAAGTTGTGGGTCAGGTAATACTCGTTGTCCCGCTGCATCACCGGCGTGCTCAACAGGCCGTTGCCGATATTGACCCAGCCGACGATGTCGCTATTAATTTCATACAGCGCCTGGTACTCCGGCAGCATGGTCATCCCGTCGGGGGATTGTGTGTCGGAGGCGGTATTCTGTTGGCTGCCGCTTGCTCCCGGCACAAGCTCCTGCCCGGAGCTGTCCGCGCTCAAGGAGCCCTGATGATAGAGCTGCTGCAGTTCCTGCTGGGTCTGGCTGCTGTCGTAGGACTCCATTGCCCACAACAGTACATGGATGGATGACGCCACCGCTACCCCCAGAAAGAAGACAATCAGCCCGATCCGCACTGGTTTTGAAATCCCCTTCATCTTCCCCTGCTTTCTCCCCACGTTAAAAAAATGCTGTCAGCGACGCGGGACCTGATATTTTTCCCTGTTGTCCTGCCGCAGCGATTCTCCTCATCGCTGCGTTTTTTTCTTTACCTCCGCCTTTGCCATCGCGTCCACTGCCTTTAAGATCAGGCTGAGCGCATGGGAGGAGGCCAGATAGCGGATGGTCTCCCGCGCATCCTGGTCGCGGCGGTTGACCTGCAGCATGAAGACCCTGCTCATCTCCGGGCTGTCCACCCCGATGTAGACAAGGCCGACCTCTTTGCCCTCCGACGGCTCCGGCCCGGCGTTTCCGGTGACCGAGATGCCGATCTCGGCGCCGGACAGTTTGCGCACACCGGCGGCCATCTCGCGGGCAGTTTCCTCCGACACCGCGCCGAAGGTGTCCAGCGTCTGCTGGCTAACCCCCAGCAGCTGGTGCTTCATCCGGTTGGAGTAGGTGACCACACCGCACTCAAACACCTCGGAGGCGCCGCTGACATCGGTCAGGCGCTTGGCCACATAGCCGCCGGTGCAGCTTTCGGCCACCGCGACGTGCAGGCCACTTGCTTTAAGCGCATGCACCGCCGCTGTCTGCAGATCGCCCACATCGATGCCGTACAGGTAGCCGCCGACCTGCTCCTCAATCTGCCGCATCACCGGCTGCAGCAGCGCCTCGGCGTCCTCGCCGTTCTGGACCCGGGCGGTCACCCGCAGCTGAACCTCGCCGGTCTTGGCGTAGGGCGCGACGGTGGGGTTGAGGCTGTGCTCCATCAGGTCGCGCAGCAAACTTTCCAGCATCGATTCCCCGATGCCGAAAAAGTGCATCGTGTGGGAGACAAGCCGGGTATCGCTGTCCTTGAGCAGGAACGGCTTGACGCTCTCCTCAAACATCGGCTTCATCTCCCGCGGCGGGCCGGGCAGCATGATGGCGGTCTTGCCCTGCTGCTCGCCGGTGCCCTCGATGGCGCAGCCGGGAGCCGTGCCGTTGTTGTTCGGGAAGATGATGCAGCCCTGCGGCATCATCGCCTGCTTTTTGTTGTTTTCGGTCATCGGGCGGTTCTGGCGCAGGAAGTGGCACTCGATGCGGTGCAGCGACTCCTGATCCATCACCAGCTCCCGGCCAAAAAAGGCGGCGATCGTCTCCTTGCTCAGATCGTCATAGGTGGGGCCGAGACCGCCGGTGGTGATGACGATGTCCGCCCGCGAAAAAGCAAGCTCCAGCGCCTCCCGCAGGCGCTGAGGGTTATCTCCTACCACGCTCTGGTGATAGACGTTGATCCCCAGTCCCGCCAGCTCCTTGGCGATGTAGGCGGCGTTGGTGTTGACAATGTCTCCCATCAAAATTTCTGTCCCGATGCAGAGGATCTCTGCGCTGCGCTGTCTCATGGTGTCCATTCCCTCCGAACCAAAATATTCTAAGTTTATCATACCTCTTATTTGTTAATTTTTCTTGTGTTTCCCTCTAACTTTTGAGGAACCCTTGCAAGCAGGATGCTGCTCACACATGTAGAATTATAGCACATTCCCCGCCGCGAAGAAAGCCCCACCCGCCTATTTGGCTGTATTTCCCTGCCCGCTTTCCTTTTTGTGGAGGCGCGAAAACAGATTTTGCCGAAAATGTGCGCAAACCACTTGCGGAAGGGGCAGCAAACGTGGTATATTTTTCTTTATACTCGATACATTTGTTTCCCCTAAAAATACATTTCCCCGAAAGGAGTCCCTCTATGGTCAACGAAGAAAAATATCTGCTGGTTGCCGAAAGCATCGCGCCGGAAATCTTTAAAAAGGTACTGGAGGCCAAAAAATATATCGCCACCGGCAAGGCCGCAAACTCCTCGGAGGCGGTGCGGCTGGCCAACATCTCGCGCAGCGCCTTTTATAAATACAAGGACCGCGTGATGGAATATAACTCCCGCGAATCCAACGCCATCGTCACCTTCTACATGACCATGGAGGACGTGCCGGGCGTGCTCTCCTCGGTCATCAACCATCTGGCCGAATACGGCGCCAACATCCTGACCATCAATCAGAACATCCCCTCGGACGGGGTGGCCGCCGTCACCATATCGATCCGCATGACCGATGTGACGCTGGAGGAGGAGCAGCTGCTCCAGCGCCTGTGCCAGCTGCGCGGCGTAGTGCGCGTCAGCCGCGCAGGCTGAGCCTGCACCCGATTCACGTATTGGCTGGGTGGGAGCCTTGGCTTTTACCTCGCGGGACCCAGTTCCTGCAAAATAAAGTTTTCGCCAGCCTTTTTCAAAAGGCTGTGGTTTCCAAAGGCAAAGCCTTTGGTCGCTAAGTCACGCTTATGCTTTGCTGAAAAATTGGCCTTGTGTTGCGTGACCCGAAGTTGAACTGCGTTCAACTTCCCGGGCTTGTGTGAAGGGCTTTTGTAAGAGAAAAGCCCCCGGCAAACTGCCGTCACGCACCTCCCATCCAAACCTTCCGGTGGACGGTTTGGCGTCCGTGGGCTCTCCGTCTCTGTGAGCTGCAACCCTCTGCGAAACAGCGAAGCGCCTTTCGCTCCCCCCGAGAGACCGCAATTCTCTCTCCCCGCAACTTCCCCTGATAAAAATCCCCCAGATAGACTTTGATAGTAAGGAGCATCTCCCCATGAAACAGATCGCCGTTTTAGGCTGCGGCACCGTCGGTTCCGGCGTTGTCGAGGTCTTTTATAAAAACCGGGACAGCATCGAGCGCAAGGCCGGCTGCCCGCTGGACATCAAATGGATTTACCTGCGCCGCCCTCACCCCGAGCTGCCCTGGCAGGATAAGCTCTGCTTTGACTTTGACCAGATCGTCAGCGACCCGCAGGTGCAGATCGTCGTCGAGGTAATGGGCGGGCTCGACCCGGCCTACCGCTTTGTCAAACGCTGCCTGCAAAGCGGCAAGAGCGTCGTCACCGCCAACAAGGAGCTGATCGCCCAGAAGGGCGCCGAGCTGCTGCAGCTGGCCCACGAAAACGGGGTCAAGCTGCTGTTTGAGGCAAGCGTCGGCGGCGGCATCCCCATCATCCGGCCGCTGCACCAGTGCCTGGGCGCCAACGAGATCGACAACATCGAGGGCATCCTCAACGGCACCACCAACTTTATCCTCACCAAGATGCGACGCGAGCACAGCTCCTTCTCCGAGGCACTGGAGCAGGCGCAGGCGCTCGGCTACGCTGAGAGCGACCCCACCGCCGACATCGATGGCATCGACGCCTGCCGCAAAATCTGCATCCTGGCTTCGCTGGCCTACGGCAGGCAGGTCTACCCGGAGGCGGTCCACTGCGAGGGCATCGGCAAGCTGACACCGGAGGACACCGAATACGCCGAGGACTGGGGCGGAGTCATCAAGTTGATCGCCAAGGCCACCCGCCGCCAGGATGGGCAGACTGTCTCGATGCTGGTGGCGCCGATGTTTGTACCGGAGGACAGCCAGCTGGCCGGCATCGACGACGTCTTTAACGGGATTCTGGTGGACGGCGACGCCACCGGCGAGGTGCTCTTTTACGGCAAGGGCGCGGGCAAGCTGCCCACCGCCTCCGCCGTCATCACCGACGTCATCGACTGCGCAAAACCGCTGGGCGGCGACACCCTGTTCTGGAAGGACAGCACCCCCGAGCAGTGCCGGCAGTTTATGGCCGACTGGCGGCAGACCCCTTCCCGCTTCTACCTGCGCTTGTCGCTGCAGTACCGCCAGCAGCTGACACTGATCAATGAGCTGTTTGCCTCCCCTGTCCTGCTGGCCCGCAAAGGCGCGCCCGACACCGAGGCTGCCTTTGTCACCGGGGAGCTCACCCCCATGCGTCTGGAGGCACTTTTGGAGCAGCTGCAAAAAGAAAAGATCGAGGTGCTGGGCAGGCTTTTTGTGCTGTAGGGTCGAAGTTTTTTCTCATATTTCACGATTACCGTCGACAAAAATTCTCCTGCTCCACTTTTATTTTGTGCCCTTTTCCCCCTACCTGCATAAACTAGTAACGGACAGCGGATACGCTTTCCACCCCCAGCACACGAAAGGAGACGACCATGAAAAAAATTCTTCCTGTACTGCTGCTAATTTTCTTCCTAATTCCCTTTTCATTTTTTGCTCTTTGGTTCGATATACAATTTCACAGTATGTGGGGTTATGCCCTTTCCCTTTTGGTGACTTGTCTATTGGGAATCGCATTTTTCTTCCTCAAGTCCCCTACCCTATTTGTGGCCGGCCACTTTCTCAGCTTTTTGTCTTCTCAATTGTTTGGGGGGTTGTGTAACATCAATGACTATTCCTACTACACTGTCATCGTTTTTCCAAGCACGCTAATCACCTTGCTTTCCATTTTCTTTTTCCTTGCTTCGTTATTAGGAATCTTTCTTGTACGAAGGATAAAATAACGGTGTAAGTTGCCGTAAGGAATCTTCTCTTGTTAAAAACCGCCCAATTTTTTCTCACTTTTCCCCATTTTTTTCTGCTAAAAGTAGTTTTTTGCAAGAAAGATGCCCTGTCGCTTGCAGTATTTTTCATTTTTGTATTATAATCAAACAAACAGGTTGATACGGAGGGAACGTTATGAGCTTAATTGTACAGAAATTTGGTGGAACCTCTGTCGCCAATGTGGAGCGCGTACGCCATGTTGCCCAGATCATCACCGATACATACGACCAGGGAAATTCGGTCATCGCGGTCGTCTCCGCCCAGGGAGACACCACCGACGAGCTGATCGCCAAGGCGGCTGAGATCACCGACAAGCCGTCCAGCCGCGAGATGGATGTGCTACTCTCCACCGGCGAGCAGATTTCGATGTCCCTGCTGGCGATGGCCATCGAGCAGATGGGCTATCCGGTCATCTCGCTGACCGGCTGGCAGGCGGGCTTTTTGACCGAGTCCACCCACCGCAATGCCCGCATCAAAAAGATCAACACCGAGCGCCTGCAGAACGAGCTGGACAAGAAGAACATCGTCATCGTTGCGGGCTTCCAGGGCATCAACCGCTACGACGACATCACCACCCTCGGCCGCGGCGGCAGCGACACCAGCGCGGTGGCCATTGCGGCGGCGATGAAGGCGGACAAATGTGAAATTTACACCGACGTGGACGGCGTCTACACCACCGACCCGCGCATTGTGCCGCACGCGCACAAGCTGGACGAGATCACCTACGACGAAATGCTGGAGCTGGCCACCTGCGGCGCCAACGTCCTGCACAACCGGTCGGTGGAGATGGCCAAAAAATATTCTGTAAAATTGGAAGTACGCTCGAGCATCCACAGCGATGTTCCGGGCACCGAAGTCAAGGAGGTTTGCAAAGTGGAAAAAATGCTGATTAAGGGCGTCGCGATGGACAACGACGTTGTTCGAATTTCTGTCCTTGAGGTTCCGGACCGTCCGGGCGTTGCCTTTAAACTGTTCTCCTCGCTGGCGGCCAGCAAGATCAATGTCGACATCATCCTGCAGTCGATCGGCCGCGACGGCACCAAGGACATCAGCTTTACCGTAGCCACCGCCCACAAGGACGAAGCGATGCAGATCTCCGAAGAATTCTGCCAGACCGTAGGCGCAAAAAAGGTCACTGCCAAGGACAATCTTTCCAAAGTTTCGATCGTCGGTTCGGGCATGCTCTCCAATCCGGGCGTCGCCGCCACCATGTTCGAGGCGCTGGGCGAAAACAACATCAACATCAGCATGATCTCCACCAGCGAGATCAAGATCTCGGTGCTGATCGACCAGGACCAGGGCAAAAAGGCGGTCAACGCCATCCACGACGCATTCTCTCTGTAGAATCCGGCCGTGGTTTCACGATTGCAAAAACGGCATGGAGAAACTTCTTTGGCAAAGAAGTTTCTCCATGTTTTTTTATCCGCAGCAGCTTTTCCTCCGCAAAAGAGGGAGGGCCAATCTGATACTATAAGTAGATTTATACGGACAGTTTCAAGTTTAAAGGAGGTAGGAATTATGCCGCTTCATCATGCAGGAACACAAATTCTGAAAACCAAACGCCTTGTACTGCGCCCCCTCTCCCTGGATGACGCGCAGGCGATGTACGACAACTGGGCCAGCGACCCGCAGGTCACCCGCTTTATGAACTGGTTCACCCATGAAAACATCGAGGTCACCCGCGCCATTCTGGCCGAGTGGGTACCGCAGTACCAGGACCCGTCCTACTATCACTGGTGCATCACCCTGGACGGCGAGCCGGTCGGGACCATCGCAATCCTGAACATCCAGGAACGAAGCATGGTGGGCGAACTGGGCTACAATATCGGCCGAAAATGGTGGCGGCAGGGCATCACCAGCGAGGCGGCGCAGGCGGTGCTGGACTTTGCCTTCGGGGTGGTGGGGTTCCACCGCATCGAGGCAATCCACGCGGTCGCCAACCCCGGCTCGGGCGGCGTCATGAAAAAGTGCGGGATGCGCTATGAGGGTTCTCCCCGCCAGAAGTATCTCAGCAGCCGCGGCATCTTTGAGGACTGCGACCAGTACGCCATCCTCAGGGAGGACTGGGAGCAGCCCGGCCCCAAAGGTGAAAAACCTAAGCTTTAATCTCTCAGCACCCAGTCTCTGCAAAAATAAAGTTTTCGTCCACCTTTTTCAAGCGGCATGATGCCGCGCCCAATTCACGGCAGGCTGAGCCTGCACCCAATTCACATATTGGTTAGGTGCGAAATCTGACCTTCTACCTCGCGGCACCCAGTCTTTATAAAAATAAAGTTTTCGTCCACCTTTTTTAAAAGGTGGCAGGTGTCCAGCGGGCAGCGCCTGCTGGTCGACACGTCACGCTTATGCTCTCCTGAAAAATTGGTTTCGCGTTGCGTGACTCGAAGCCGAACTGCGTTCAGCTTCCCAAGCTTAGAGAAAAAAGGAGCAACTCACTCTTGCTCCTCCCCTTCTTCCATTGGAATGGCCCCATATTTCTTTTCAAAACAATCGGCAGCCTTTGCAATAAAATGGCAAATTTCTCTGTTGCACGAACGCTCATCAAATTCTGCCATGTATGATAGTTTTCGAAACAGAGTTGATGACATCCGGACTTGCAATTTTTTCTCGTGTGGGATAAGTATCCTCCTTTCTTTCAATACTCCTCCTCTATAGAATAACACATCAAGACAGAGAGGATTAGTGATATATCACTAATCCAAAATTTTTTGTTGCAAGGCCCTTCATCCTACCGCACCAGCAAAGCCGCAGAAGGGGGCAGCCAAATGGCTGCCCCCTTCTGCGGTTCGAGAGTAGGTACGATTTGCCATATGTTGACTGCCGCAGGCGGGCGGATGCAAAACCCGCCTGCGGCAAGGAGATGTCGTTCAATAAACGGCTCAAATGAGTGACTCAGATGAGTCTCTCGCGCAGCCAGAGCAGAATCTTTTTCTCCCGGCGGGAGACCTGCACCTGGGTCATGCCCAGTTCCTGCGCCGTTTTCACCTGCGTCATGTTGCGGAAGTAGCGCAGCTCGATCAGCCTGCGGTCCCGCTCCTCCAGCTGGGTCAGCATCTGCCGCAGCGAAATCAGGTCGGAGAGCTGCTCCTCCGGCGAAGAGACCGGCAGGTCCAGCTGGGAGCTGTCTTCCTCGCTGGTGAGCGAAACCGGCGGCGCTCCCGCGCCCAGCGCCTCCACCACCGCCTCCTCGCTGACCTGCAGCGCCTGCGCCAGCTCGCTGACCGTCGGTTCCCGACCGTGCTCCTTGGCAAACTGGTCGCGCTGGCGGGCAGCCTTCATCGAGAGCTCCTTGAGGCTGCGGCTGACCTTGACGGTGCCGCCGTCCCGAAACAGGCGGCGCATCTCGCCCAGAATCACCGGCACCGCATAGGTGGAAAAGCGCACGCCCCGCTCGCTGTCAAAGGCGTCGGTGGCTTTGACCAACCCCATACAGCCCGCCTGGAACAGGTCGTCGTACTCGATGCCCTTGCCCTTAAAGCGGTGGGCGCAGGCGTGCACCAGCCCGATGTTTTCCTCGATCATCCGACTGCGCTGTTCCTGCTGCCGGGCGCTCATCCGCTCATCCTCAGGCGCGGCCATCGTGCGCATGGTTTTCACCTTCGGGGAGTGTTTCCCTGGCGGAGCCTTTGGAGAGAATCTTCTTTTCCAGCGTGACCGTCGTGCCCTTGCCCAGTTTGGAGGAGACCTTTACCTTGTCCATTAAACTTTCCATCACTGCAAAGCCCAGGCCCGCACGCTCCTCCTCCGGGGCGGTGGTGAACAGCGGCTCCATCGCCTTTTTGACGTCGGCGATGCCGCAGCCGTTGTCCTTGATTTTGATGACGATCCTGCTGTCCGGGTAGATGCTGGCGGTTATGTAAACCTTATCTATTTTTTCCCGGTAGGCGTGGACGATGCAGTTGGTCACCGCCTCCGAGACAGCTGTCTTGACGTCGGTCAGCTCCTCCACCGTGGGGTCCAGCCCGCACAGGAAGGCCGCGACGGCGGTGCGGGCAAACGATTCGTTGGCCGAGCGCGAGTCAAAGCACAGCCGCATGCTATTGCTTGCTTTCATCCAAAACCCTCCCTTTGTTAGTGGAACTCGGCCAGCTTGTCCAGCCCGGCCAGCTTCATCACCTTGCGGATGGGGGCGGGCAGATTTTGCAGCACGACCTTGCCGTCGTTTTCCTGCATCAGCCGAAAGCGCCCCATCACCAGCCCGATTCCCGAGGAGTCCATAAAGGTGACCAGTGAAAAATCCAGCACCAGCAGTTTTGCGCCCGACTGGATGACGCTCTGGTCAATCTGTTCGCGCAGTTCGACGGCGCTGTGGTGGTCGATCTCCCCTGACAGGCACGCCAGGACGCTGTCCTCCCTGATCTCGATTTGGACTGCCATATTGATCTGCCTCCTTTTTGCCCCAGCCTGTCCGCTTTTGGGGTACCTCTATCATACCGCCTTCGCCCCGCAAAATTTCGGGAACCTTGTCTCTTACTTTCTTTTTAGTAAAAAAAGAAAGTAAGCAAAGAAAAAACTTCACGCTCCGCGGCGGCTGAAGGGGAGGTAGGGCAAAAATAAAGTTTTCGTCCACCTTTTTTAAAAGGTGGCAGGTGTCCAGTGGGCAGCGCCTGCTGGTCGAGCGCCGCAGCGCTCGAAAAAACTTTATCGTCAAGCGCCAAGTCGCGCTTAATCTCTCTGCAAAATTTTGCCCTGTATTTGCGCGACATGAAATTGAACTTCGTTCAATTTCCCTGCTCGTGCATGGCCCTTTTTGTAAGAGAAAAAGGGCCCAACAAACTGCCGTCATGTACAGTCCAGCAAAACCTCCCGGTGGGAGGTTTTGCTGCTGTAGAGTTTCAAACTAAAATCTTCAAAAATTTTTTTCGCTTTCCCTTCACTCTCCGCAAAAGAAAAATTCCCCCGCCCTGCATCAAAACAGCTTTCAAAACACACTATTGATATAGAGCGAAGGGAAAGAATTTACAAAAATAGCAAATTGTTTACAGCTTTCCCTTTTCGCTGGAACCCGACCCGGACTTGTGCTACAATAAGGGTGAGAAGATCGACCCGATGATAAAAAGGAGCTTTGCATCATGAAAAATAGATTGTTTTGTCTGCTGGTTGTCCTGGCCTGCGCGCTGATGGTGACAGGCTGCGGACGCGACACACAGTCCTCCCAACAGGAAACCAACACCGTTTCGCTGGAGCTGGGCGAGGACAACCCCGCCCCGGAGGAGGAGCCGGAAAAGACCCCTTCCCCAAGTGAACAGCTGGAAGAGATCCGTCCCGACGGTCAGACCGAACCGACGGAGGAAACAGCAGAGGAGGAAACACAGCAAGAACAGACCGCCGAACAGCCGGCCTCTGAAACCGAGCAGCAGGCAGAGGAGTCTGCTGTCGAGACCGAGACGCCGATGACTACTCCGCAGACCAGCCTGCCCTTCCCGCAGGAGCTGCAGACCCGCCCCTCCGAGGAGCTCAAAAACAACCCGCAGCAGCTGGACAGCCGCCTGTACGCGGTGTTCCAGAATGTGATGGAACAAAATTTTGACCGCAAAAAAGGCACCCTGTCGGTCTACCGCCTCAACTACGACGGGACCGAGGGCGCCTATGAATTGGAGTATGATTTAACCAACGCTTACGACGAGGAAGGCAAGCTCAACAAAAACATGGAGATCGACGCGCAGCTCAAGGTGGCCGAGACGATGCAGTCCAACATCAACTACGGCCAGGGCAGCCGCGAAATCTACACCAGCTACGACCAGTACGCTGAGACGCTCGACTGGCTGAAAAGCCCGCTGCTCTGCGACGGCTTTGCGCTGCAGAATTTTTCTTCGCTGACCCTCACCGAGGAGGAGAACGGCATCTGGCGCATCACCGCGACCTACACCCCGGAGGCGCTGCGGGAGCTGTACGACCAGGACATCGACGGCGTGGTCACCTCCCTCATCGAGCTGGACAAGGACGGCAACCTCCAGCTGCTGCGCTGGGAGCAGACCGAGGAGGTCAATGACTATCCAACGGTGATCGCCTGCGGGGAATATTCATTTTCCTAAAAATTTTTCACGCTAAAAAAGGACCGCGCCTTGCAGGAAGGCCCGGTCCTTTTCTCACTGTCTATTCTTTTTCCTCAAAACTACAAACGCCACAACCGCTGCCACGACAACGATCAGCAACAGCATGAGCAACACAAGCGGAACAAGCGTCGCGAGCCAGGCGATCATGTACATTCCCTCCTTTCCTATTTTCATCACAGCATCCTTTTTTATCAGAATAGCACATTGTTCGCACACTGTCAAATAGGAAAAACAAATAAGCGGAGAGCAGGAGCTTTTTTCGCTTCTGTTCTCCGCCTGTTCTGTCAGGTCGATTTACCGCACCGTCGCCCCATACCCCTTTGCCAGGGCGTCGAGGACCTGCTCGTCGAGCTCGCTGCGGGAGTCGACGAAGGCGCAGCCGTTGTACATCAGCAGCGCCATCTCCAGCGCCTCCTCGCTGTCCGAATAAAAGGACACCGGCATGTGCAGCATGTGGGCGTTGAGCGCGAAGTTGTAGGCGTCATCCACCGTCTCGATACGGATGGTCGCCACGTCCGCGCCACTCTCCTCCAGCTCCAGCAGCTCGTCGGACATATCCCGCCGGCAGTAGACCGGCTCGGTCTGCTCGAAGTACTCGTCCAAAAAGTACGGCTCGGTCGCCCCCGCCATCAGGATGGTGTCCTCGTCCTCCCGCTGGCGGCGGACGGCGGAAAAATCAAAGGTCCGCATCATCTGGCCGATCGCCTCGATGTGTTCCGGGGTGGTGTAACAGCAGCCGCCCAGGATGGTGGTGCCCCGCTGCAGCAGACCCTTCATCTGTTCGGCCATCTCCTGAGGGGAAAGCAGCTTGTCAAAGTCCTCCCCCGCCCGCGGCCGCACGATAATCGGCACCTTTGCGTAGGGGGCGATCTCCTCGATGTGGCCATACAGCTTTTCCGGCCGGTCACAGCAGGACAGGCCGAACGCCACCGCCCCCAGCTTCTGGCAGGTGATGAGCGCGGAGACAAGGTCGCTGCCCATGCAGGTTTCGCCGTCCTCCTCCACATTCATCGTCACCATCACCGGCAGTCCCGTCTGCCGGCAGCCGAGGATTGCCGCCCGGCTCTGGGAGAGGGTGGTCATCGTATCTGCCAGCAGCAGGTCCACCCCGCCCCTTTTGAGAGCGAAGGCCTGCCGGGCATAGAGGTTAATCAGGTCGAAAAACGGCGTCTCACCAAACGGCTCCGCCTGCAGCTGCAGCGGCGCGATGACGCCCGCCGCCAGCGCGTGTGGATTAGCCTCGCGGCAGCTCTCCACCGTCAGGCGGGCAAGGCGCTCGTTGTAGTCGTCGCTGTTCTGCTGCTGGTCCCACTGCTTGAGGCTGTCGGCGTCGGCCTGTGCGGTCGGGGTGCACAGCAGCTGGCTGCCCGCCTGCAGAAAGCGGCGCTGCAGCTTCTGCACCCGGTCGGGATTTTCCAGCATCCACTGGGCCGGGCAGCTGTACATCGGCATGCCGTCCAGCCAGAGGTTGGTCTTGGCCGCTCCGTCGGTCAGGAGCGGCTTACAAAGTCGCGAAAGAGGATCTTCCATCTCTGTTCTCCTTTTTCTCTTTCCGCCACACCGGGATTACATGCTCTCCGGCGCGGTGATCTTGAGCAGTTTGAGCAGGTTTGCCAGCACGATGCGGGTGGCCAGGCACAGCGAGATGCGGGCCTGCATCAGCTTTTCGTCCTCGCCCTGGACGCGGCAGGCGTTGTAGAACTTGTGGAACAGGGTCGCCACATCCATCAGGTAGTGGGTCATGCGGGCCGGGTCATAATTTTTAGCGGCGTTGATGATCTCCTGCGGGCACTGCGCCAGCTTGCGGATGAGCTCCTTTTCCTCCGGGGCAGACAGCAGCTGCAGCTCCTCAAGGGTGCAGGTTCTCGGGTGGATATTCTGCGCGGTCAGGTTTTTGAGAATCGAGCAGATTCTGGCGTGTGCGTACTGTACATAATAAACTGGGTTCTGGGAGGATTCCTCCACCGCCAGGTCAAGGTCAAAGTCCAGGGTGGAGTTTGGCTCGCGCATATTGAAGAAGAATCTTGCCGCGTCGATCGGCACCAGATCGGTCAGGTCGGACAGGGTGATCGATTTGCCGGTGCGCTTGCTCATGCGGTACGGCTCGCCGTCCTTCATCAGGCGGACCAGCTGCATCAGCACGATGTCCAGCTTGCTGCCGTCCAGGCCGATGGCGTCCATCGCGCCTTTCAGGCGCGCGACGTGGCCGTGGTGGTCGGCGCCCCAGACGTTAATGACGCGGTCAAAGTGGCGGTCGACAAATTTATTTTTATGGTAGGCGATATCGGCGGTGAAGTAGGTCGGGTTGCCGTTGGCGCGCACCAGGACCTCGTCCTTCTCGCCGCCAAATTCGGTGGCCTTATACCAGATGGCACCGTCCTTTTCATAGGTCATGCCGCGGCTGGTCAGCTCATCGACTACTGCCTTGACTGCGCCGGACTGGTGCAGGGTGCTTTCCGGGAACCAGACATCGTAGGTGATGCGGTACTTTTCCAGGTCGGTGCGCAGCTTCTCAATATTTTTCGGCAGCGCGAAGTCGACCAGCGCCTGGCGGCGCTCCGCCTCGGAGAGATTCAGCAGGCAGTCTCCGTGCTCATCGGCGTACTGCTGGGCACGCTCCTTGATGTCCTCGCCGTGATAGCCATCCTCCGGGAAGGGAACAGCTTCCTCTCCTTTATAAATCTGTAAATATCTTGCCTCGAGCGAGAGGCCAAACTTTTCGATCTGGTTGCCGGCGTCATTGATGTAGAATTCGCGGGTGACGTCGTAACCGCAGGCGTCCAGAGCGGCGGCCAGGCAGTCGCCGATGGCGCCGCCGCGGGCGTTGCCCATGTGCATCGGGCCGGTCGGGTTGGCGGAGACAAACTCAACCATCACCTTTTCGCCCTTGCCGATATCCGAGCGGCCATATTCCTCGCCCGCCTCCAGCACGCCGGAGACGATGCTGGCAAACCAGGCGTCGCTGACAAAGAAATTGATAAAGCCGGGGCCTGCGATCTCGACGCGGTCGATATAGCGTGCTGAAGCGCAGTCGATGCACTCGGCCAGGATATTGGCGATCTTCACCGGCGCCATGCGGAAGGTTCTTGCGTTGACCATCGCCGCATTGCTGGCAAAATCTCCGTGGGTGGTTTCGGCCGGGATCTCCACTGTGAAGGCCGGCAGCTCATTTTCAGGCAGCTTGCCCTGCTGCATTGCCGCAGCAAAGGCGTTTTTCAGCAGGCTTTCCACTTCCTGCATGGCGTCCTGCACAAAATTTTTCTTCTCCATATTCCTCTTTCCTTTCTCTCACCTTTTCTTTGCCAAAAAGAAAAGGTGAGGCCAAAAGCCTACCTTTTCTTTGCGAAAAAGAAAAGGTAGGGCCAAAAGAAACGATCTCGCTTCGCGGCGTCCTTTCGTTGGCTTTTGTTTGTCGTCTCTCCCACCTTTTCTTTACGAGAAAGAAAAGGTGGGACCAAAAGAAACGATCTCGCTTCGCGGCGTCCTTTCGTTGGCTTTTGTTTGTCGTCTTTCCCACCTTTTCTTTACGAGAAAGAAAAGGTGGGGCCAAAAGAAACGTTCTCGCTTCGCTTCCCTTTTCTTTGCGAAAAAGAAAAGGGAAGACCAAAAGAAACGGATTCGCTTCGCGGTGTCCTTTCGTTGGCTTTTGTTTGTCGTCTTTCCCACCTTTTCTTTACGAAAAAGAAAAGGTGGGGCCAAAAGAAACGTTCTCGCTTCGCTTCCCTTTTCTTTGCGAAAAAGAAAAGGGAAGGCCAAAAGAAACGGATTCGCTTCGCGGGCATCCTTTCGTTGGCTTTTTTTCTTGTCGTCCTCCCACCTTTTCTTTACGAGAAAGAAAAGGTGGGACCAAAAGAAACGATCTCGCTTCGCGGCGTCTCTTTTGGGGGATTTTACTATTCTTTTAATTTGCCAGGATTTCCTGGATATTGATGCTGATTGTATTTTCGCTGGCGACGCTGGCCTCGATATCCAGCGTATAGCCGAACGAGAGCTTGCCGCCCTGGTCGCCCAGGTCGTTTTCAAAGCGGGTGCCCATTACGCCGATGGTCATCTCGCCGAAGCCGGTGTCGTACTGGCACTGGTGACGCACCCCGGCCTCCACCACCAGCTGGGAGCGTGCCCAGCCAAAGCGTGTGATGGTCACTTTGTCACTGGGGCCGACCTTCAGGGTGGTGCGGCAGCCGCTGTACCCGGTCGCCTCGGTCTCCTCATAGCTGATATAGTACAGCTTATTTTTCCGGTAAAAGCGGCCGGTGGTCATCATTTCGGTGACGTCGGTTTCCCCGCTCACCCGCTGGGTTCCCTTGACGGTGATCAGGACGTCCTTTTTCATATCATTTAGTGTTTGTTCCATTTTCCGTTTCCTTTATCCTTCCCTTGTTTCGACTCTCCGTCTCGGTCTATTCCACCAGCTCGACGCGGTTGACGGTTCCGGCCACCTCCTGTCCCAGAAAGATGGAGGCGGTTTTGCCAAAGCTGTCCGTCTCATCGGTGACGTTATATTCGGTCACGCCTTCCCGCTGCCGGTCGGCCAGCAGGTCGTGCTGCATCAGGTAGCGCTGCACATATCCTGCCGCGCATCTGCCCGGGTCGATCAGGGTGACCTGATAGCCCAGCAGCCAATTAAAGATATCGTACAGCAGCGGGTAGTGGGTGCAGCCCAGAATCAGGGTATCGATCTTCTCCCGCATCAGCGGCTCCAGATACATCTGCACGGTGAGGTTGGTGATTTGGTTGTCCGGCTGCACCATCCCGTTTTCCACTAAATGCACCAGCAGCGGGCAGGGATTTCCGAACACCCGCACATCCGCGCGGATGCTGCGGATGGCCTTGCCGAAGGCGTTGCTGCGCAAAGTGGCGTTGGTGCCCACCACGCCGATGCGCCCGCCCGAGGTGAGCGCGCAGGCCTGCTGTGCCGCCGGCTGCACGATGTCGGCATAGGGCACCGGCAGCTTGCTGGAAATTTCCTTGGGCAGGGTGCTGCTGACCGTGCCGCAGGCGGCAAGAACCAGCTTGATGTCCTTGGTCAGCAAAAAGTCGATGTCCTGCTGCGCATACTTGATGATTGTCTCCCGGCTGCGGGATCCATAGGGCACCCTTCCGGTATCTCCCAGGTAGACGATGTCCTCATTTGGCAGCAGGCGGTGCAGCTCCTTGACCGCTGTCAATCCGCCCAGACCGGAATCGAAGACGCCGATCGCTCTGTTATCCATCTTGCCCTCACGCCTTTCTTGCGTTTATTTTCGCTGGAGCCCCAGCTGGATCAGGCGGTCCAGCAGCTGCGGATAGTGCAGGCCGCAGTAATCCCACAGCTTTGGATACATGCTGATCGAGGTAAAGCCAGGGATGGTGTTGATCTCGTTGAGGATGACCTCCCCGTCGCTCTTGCGCACAAAGAAATCGATGCGCGCAAATCCCTCGCAGCCGATGGCGGCGAAAGCCTTCTCGGCGGTCTGGCGCAGCTTGAGCGAGGTTTCCTCGCTGACCCGCCCGGGGATGTGCAGCACGGTGGTGCCGTCGATATATTTGGCCTCATAGGTATAAAATTCCACCACCGGCACAAGCTCCCCGACAACGCCCGCCGCCTTGGCGTCCGCATTGCCCAGCACCGCCGTCTCGACCTCCTGCATCTCGATACACTCCTCGACAACCGCCTTATAATCTTCTTTTAAGGCGGTCTCGCAGGCGGCTTTCAGCTCCTGGCGGTTGTGAGCCTTGCCTACCCCCACCGAGGAACCGGCGTTGGCAGGTTTTACAAACATCGGGTAGCCGAGCTTTTCCTCCGCCTGCTGAGCAAACTGCTCGAACTGCTGCATCTTCTCGTGGTTGACCACCAGCCATTTGGCCATCTTGATGCCGTGGGCCTCCAGGATGGTGTGGGTGATCTCCTTATCCATGCAGTTGGCGCTGGAGATGGTGTCGCAGCCCACAAAGGGGATGCCCGCCAGCTGGAACAGGCCCTGGATGGTGCCGTCCTCGCCATGCTTGCCATGCAGTACCGGGAAGCAGATGTCTACCGGCACCAGCTCCCAGCCCTCTTTGGAGAGCAGCAGCACGCCCTTGTGGGAGCGGTCCGGGGAGACGATGGCGGTGCGCAGGGTGGGGTCGTGCTCCCACTTCTGGCTGGTGATCTCATCGTTGCGGCCGGTATATTCCACCCATCGGCCGTCCTTGGTGATGCCGATGCGCAGCACCTCATAGTGGTCCGGCAGGTTTGCCAGCACCGACTCGACCGACATCAGGGAGATTTCATGCTCACTGGAAACGCCGCCGAACAGCACGGCGACCCGCGTTTTCTTTTCGCTTGTCATAAAAGCAGCTCCTTTTTGTATCGCTGGGATAATCCCAAACAGCTTTTGCACACTGTTGTCCTTTGAGTATATCTGCACCCCTGCAGTATTTATTCATTGTATCACATGAAACCGTCCGGTTGCAATGGTCTCATTGTATCATTTTGCTCATTTCTCTCCCCCTTCCCTTGGTAGTATTGCCGCACTTGCTTTCCTTATAAATAGATTTGGGGCTTCTGCTTTTCCCTTTTGCTTCAATTTTCCGCACCAAACCGAACAAAAAGCCCAAGCCTCCGCGCCCTTTGACACAGCATTGTCGGCAGAATCCATAAAGATTTTAAAATTCGTCCCAAAGCCTCAAAAAGGAGGTTGACGAGGGGGCTTTTTGTGTGGTAAAATTTTTTTACCTCTAAAAGGGTTATTTTTTTATGTCCAAAAATGAACCATCCACCCACCAACAGACAGCGGTTCGCCTTTGTCCGGTTGGAGATTCAAGCGTTTCCTTTACGAGGGAGGCAAAAAATTCCGTTTAATCAGGAGGTGCCGATATGAGGACTAAAATTACCTTAGCTTGCACAGAGTGCAAACAGCGTAATTACAACACAAAGAAAAACAAGAAAAACGATCCTGACAGACTTGAGATGAACAAATACTGCAAGTTCTGCCGCAAACACACACTTCACAGAGAAACCAAGTAGGCGAAAGGCGGGCTGCTAAAAATGGCTGATGAGAAAAAACCAGGCTTTTTTAAACGTATCGCCTCTGGAATCAAACGCTTTTTCAAGGACACCAAAAGTGAACTGAAAAAGATCGTATGGCCAAGCCGCAAAACGGTGCTGAACAACACCGGCGTCGTCATCATCGTGCTGGTCATCTCCAGCGTTGGCATTGGAATCATCGACTTTATCTTCAATGCCCTCGTGGGTTTATTCCACTAAGCAAAAAGCTTACGCAACGATCTACACCATCGGGGGGATAACTTTATGTCTGAAACTCCAAAGTGGTATGTTGTGCATACCTATTCCGGCTATGAGAACAAAGTAGCAACGGATATTGAAAACGCAGTGGAAAACCGCAAGCTGCACGATCTGATCGCCGGCGTCATGGTTCCTACCGAAAAGGTTGTCGAGATCAAAGACAACAAAAAGCGTGAAGTGGAGCGCAAGATTTTCCCAGGCTATGTGCTTGTCAACATGATTATGACAGATGATTCCTGGTATGTCGTCCGCAACATTCATGGTGTGACCGGCTTTGTTGGCCCCGGTTCCAAACCGGTTCCGCTGTCCGACGAGGAAGTGGCCGCCCTTGGTGTGGAGAAAAAGCAGGTAGAGGTCAACTTTGAGGTTGGCGACTCTGTCAAAATCACCGACGGTTATCTTGACGGGTTTATTGGTGTGGTGGAAGAAATTGACACCGACCGCAACATGGTCAAGGTCGTCGTTTCCATGTTTGGAAGAGAGACACCCGTAGAGCTCCAGCTGGATCAGGTAGAGACAATAGAATAATAGGTCTTGATGAGGTGGCCCAAAAACCTAACCCGTTTTTACGGCCGTGCCCGAAAGGGTTTTTTCTGCCGCACCGCGCACAGGGCGCAAAGCGGCACCGTGGGAGGGACAAAAAACAAAACAGGTCCCGACTGACCACATTTTATGGAGGTGCAATTTACTAATGGCTCAGAAAGTTACCGGCTTCATTAAGCTGCAGATTCCTGCCGGAAAGGCTACTCCGGCTCCGCCGGTTGGCCCTGCTCTTGGTCAGCATGGCGTCAACATCATGGCATTCACCAAGGAATTCAACGAGAGAACCAAAAACGACGTCGGCATGATCATCCCGGTTGTCATCACCGTTTACGCCGACCGTTCCTTTACCTTTGTTACCAAGACCCCACCGGCTTCTGTACTCATCAAGAAAGAGTGCAAGATCGAGTCCGGTTCCGGTGTTCCGAACAAGACTAAAGTTGCAAAAATCACAAAAGCACAGTTGCAGAAAATCGCTGAGATCAAGATGCCAGACCTCAATGCTGCAAACCTGGAATCTGCCATGAGCATGATCGCAGGTTCTGCTCGCGCAATGGGCGTCGAGGTAGTTGACTAGTACTCCCCGGGTGGGAGGAGATTTCCGCATTTACCACTCAGGATAAGGAGGAGTAATTAAAAATGAAACACGGAAAAAAATACCAGGACAGCACCAAGCTGGTTGATACCACTGTCCTGTACGACACCACCGAAGCTATTGAAAACTGCCTGAAAACCGCAAAGGCTAAATTTGATGAGACTGTAGAGATCCACGTAAGACTGGGTGTTGACTCCCGTCACGCTGAGCAGCAGGTTCGTGGCGCGGTTGTTCTGCCAAACGGCACCGGCAAAACCGTTCGCGTCATGGTATTCTGCAAGGGCGACAAGGTGGATGCTGCTCTGGCTGCTGGTGCAGACTATGCCGGCGCTGACGAGTACATGCAGAAGATCCAGGGTGGCTGGATGGATTTCGACGTTGTCATCGCAAGCCCTGACATGATGGGCGTTGTTGGCCGTCTGGGTAAAATCCTTGGTCCAAGAGGCCTGATGCCATCCCCGAAGGCCGGCACCGTAACTCCTGACGTTGTCAAAGCGGTTCAGGAAGCGAAAGCTGGTAAGATCGAGTACCGTCTGGACAAGACCAACATCATTCACTGCCCGATCGGCAAGGCTTCCTTCGGTGTTGAGAAGCTGCAGGAAAACTTTGACACCCTGATGGGCGCCATCGTAAAGGCAAAACCTGCCGCTGCAAAAGGTCAGTATGTCAGATCCTGCGTACTGGCTACCACCATGGGTCCTGGCGTAAAGGTCAACCCATCCAAATTCTGCTAATTGGCTTTTGTCCGCAGATAGCAAAGAGCTGCTCCAAATGGAGCAGCTCTTTTTTATTTTTGAATCATTGCACACAACAGATGGGATGCCAGCCCGACGCTGGAACCAATGCAATCTTCTGTCCAAATCCCAGCATAAAGCAAAAAGCATCGGTCGCTGAACCGATGCTTTTTGCTTATACGGGAAAAAGACAATATTAAGAAAATATCAAAATCAGCTGTAATAACCTTTGCTCAAAAGGGGAACACCATCCATAGCAGAGGCGCTTGCGGCCGCCTCGTAGATACGCCCGCTCCCATCAGCCGGCTTATATGGACAGCATAACAAAAAGAGAAGTACAAAAAACTGGAAGTATGAAAAAGTTATTACGTCTACTAGTATATTGAATTTCCGCCGATAAATCAACCTTTTTGTTCAGTTCTTATGCTAATTCCTGCATTTTTTGTATATTTAAACTATTTTCAACCGCTTGGTATTTTTCTTTTTAGAAGTTTTTACGCTTTAATCTGCCAAATCATTCCGGGACAATTCCTGCCTGGAAAGATTTTTTTCCTGCCGGATGTGCTCATACTTTTCCTTGGTCGCAAGCCCGCCGCGGATGTGCCGCTCCTGTTTGTTTTTCTCCAGCACCTTTTTGACCTGTTCATACAGCTTGGGACTGATCTGTTTGAGCCGCTGGGTCACATCTTTATGTACCGTGCTCTTGGAAATGGCAAAGCCCTTTGCCGCCTGGCGGACGGTGGCGTCCTTCTCGATGATGTACTGCGCCAGCCGCACAGCCCGTTCTTCCGGTAAGCCCTTCACTTGGTTTCCCTCCCCTGTCCGTTTTTTTCGTCATCCCTATTCTATGCGCGAACAGCGGCTTTCTATCCTTCCCAGCGGCAATTTTTCTGTCTATTATTCGACAAATAACTCTTACCCTTATGTGTGACAAATTTTGTGACACTTTTTATTTGCTTGGTGTCGTCTTTTTTCTCTTGATTTCAGGAACAGGTAGGGTATAATATTCTTATATATTCGTTTCAGGAGGTTTCATCATGTCCCTTTTTTCCGAAATGCTTGCCCGATTTGTCGATTCCAAAAGCATCAAAATTTATCAGCTGGCAAATTTGTGCGGCATCGAACGCAGCTGGCTGCAAAAAATGCTGACCGGCAAACGCAAACCCGCCGACCAGGAACAGGTGATGAATCTCTCCCAGGCGCTGGCGCTGACCTACACTGAAACCCAGCAGCTGATGAACGCGTACCGCATTCTGGAAATGGGAGAAGAAAACTGGCTGAGGCGCAACAGCGTTCTGAAACTGCTTAAAAGTTTTCGCATCGACGAAAATCCCCTGCAGATCGAAACTCCGGCGCTGGAATTTTCGCTTTCTCCCAGCTGCAGCAGTCAGATTTTTCATTCTGCTGCGGCTGTCAATCGCGCCCTCCACTTTGTTCTGCTGCAGGAATCCTCGGACCCCAAAGGATTTGTCCGCATCATGGTACAGCCTCAATTTTCCTTTTTGTTTAACTGTCTGAGCGTCATCAGCTTTGACAACATTCCCATTGAGCACTACCTCTGTCTGGACAGCGATCCCAAAACCGAGATTGAAAATCTGGAATACATCCGCCAAATCATACCACTGATGCTCAACTGCCGCGGCTATGTTCCCTACGGCTACTATGACCACGCGTCGTCGCTGTTTGGCTCCTCCGCCTTTCTGCCCAATATCATTCTCACCAGCCGCTACCTGATGCGCATCTCCTCCGACTACAGTGAAGCGGTCATTTCGAACCACCCCCAAATGCTCCAGCTCTGTCAGAAATATTTTGACAGCCAGAAAAAATCTTCCTGGCCCATCTTTCAGCAAACCACTTCCTTTGAGGAGTATCTGCGGGTGATGCTGATGGGCAACCCAATCAAAGCCTCTTACTGCATTATGGATCACCCCTGCGTCCTTTCGTTTTTGACGCCGGAGCTGCTGCAGGGGCACCTGCTTCCCTCGGTTCTTTCCCCGCAGATGATGCAGGATCTGAACCACCACATGGCCAACTGCCGCGATCTTTCGATGGTCACCCACTCCTGCTTCTCTCTAAACGGGCTAAAAGACCTGTACGAACATGGTCTGCTCACCGAGGTACCGGGCGAATATTACACGCCTTTCACCCAAAAGGAAATTGACCTGCTGATGGATATTGTGCTTCAGCTGTGCGATGAGGGAACCTATCATATGCACCTGGTTCAGCCATCCTGTTTTGACATCCCGCCCCACCTTTGCCTGGGAGCGCTTTCCCCACAGAAGGTTACCGTCATCTTCAATCATCCCAAGAAGGGATTTCTGGCTTTTGACGTTAAAAACCTAGCGCTCTCCTCGGCTCTCTTTGATTTTATCGAGTACATTCAGGAGGATGAAACTTTCACCCTTCCGGAGGAAACCTCCAGAAAAGTCGTGCAGGAAACACTTGAAAAGCTGCGTGCACAGCAAAGATAATTTCGATTTCAACAAATCGCTCCTTAACAACAAACAGACAGGCCTGCCGTTTTATAACGGCAGGCCTGTCTGTTTGTTTATTTTAAATCACTGTTTATTGATACTCAATGACATCTGTCCAGCTCAGCAGCAGGTCGCGCTCTTCAGGCTTGTGCTTTGTCAGCTGAGCTGCGGCGACAATCGGCAGCCAACGGTTGACATACTGGCGGGCGATGTCTGCCTTTTTGCAGAAAAGTTTGATGTAAAGTTCTGCCTTATCCTTCTCCTCCAGTGAGAGGAGCAGATAAGTCATTGCGGCGTCAGCCGAGGCATTGCCCTGTGCAGCGTGTGCCCAGTCGATGATCCACAGCTTGCCCTCTTTGTCCACGATGACGTTGCTGGGATTGAAATCCCCGTGGCAGAGCTTGTTGTGCTTGGGCATACCCTGCAGGCGGGTGGCCAGCTCATACCGTGCGGTGGCGTCCAGCTCTTTAGCCGAGTTAATCTGATCCATCAGCTTGTGGCGCAGCGTCTTGATGGTCGGTACTCGCTGCTGGTGAACTGTCAGCTGCAGGTCGACAAAGGTCTCCATATACTCCTCGAGCTTGTTCGGATTTTTGGTCATCAGCTCGGCGAGGGTGGTTCCCTCCACCTTCTCGCGGGTCAGGGCCCAGCCCTCCTCGGTCTTTGAAACCGCGGAGAGGGACGGAACGTTCAGATCGGTATTTTCCTCCACCAGAGCCTCGTTGCGGGCTTCGTTAAGGACGTCGGATTTTTTATAATTGCTGTCAAACACCTTGATAATTTTATCTTCGGTGGCGTAGATTTTTTTATGCGGTCTTGTAAAGATCAGCGTCTTTTTCTCCTGCATGATTGTTCCTCCTGTCTTATTCCCCATAGTAGGCTTTCAGGTACATTTCCTTGATCTCGCTGAGCAGCGGGTAGCGCGGGTTGCAGCCGGTGCACTGGTCGTCAAAGGCGTCCTCTACCATCTGGTCGAGCGTCTCCAGGAAGTACTTTTCGTCTACGCCGTAATCCTTGATGGTCTTTTTGATGCCGACCGCCTCTTTGAGCTGCTCGATCTTCTGGATGAAGAGCTCCAGCGTCTCTGCATCGTCCTTGCCGCAGACGCCGCAGAAGTGCGCGCACTCGGCGTAGCGCTCCAGGGTGTGCGGGTACTGGTACTGGGAGAAGGTGCCCATCTTGGCCGGAACCTCAGCGGCGTTAAAGCGCATGACATGACAAATCAGCAGGGCATTGGCGACGCCGTGCGGCAGGTGGTGGTAGGCGCCCAGCTTGTGCGCCATCGAGTGGCAGACGCCCAGGAAGGCGTTGGCAAAGGCCATACCGGCCATGCAGGAGGCGTCGGCCATCTTCTCGCGGGCGTACGGATCGTTTGCGCCCTTGTCATAGGCGGCAGGCAGGTAGCTGAAGATGTTCTTCATCGCCTTGAGCGCCAGGCCGTCGGTGTAGTCGGTGGCCATGATCGAGGCGTAGGCCTCCAGAGCGTGGGTCAGCGCGTCGATGCCGGAGGCACTGGTCAGGCCCTTCGGCTGAGTCATCATGTTGTCCGCATCGATGATCGCCATGTTTGGCAGCAGTTCATAGTCGGCCAGCGGGTATTTGATGCCGGTCGCATCGTCGGTGATGACTGCAAATGGGGTGACCTCCGAGCCGGTACCGGACGAGGTCGGGATGGCGACAAAGTATGCCTTCTCACCCATCTTCGGGAAGGTGTAGATTCTCTTGCGGATGTCCATAAAGCGCATCGCCATGTCCATGAAGTCGACTTCCGGATGCTCATACATCACCCACATGATCTTGCCGGCGTCCATTGCGGAACCGCCGCCCAGCGCAATGATGCAGTCTGGCTGGAAGGAAGCCATCGCTTTGGCGCCCTCTTTGGCGCAGGAGAGGGTCGGGTCGGGAGCAACGTCATAGAAGCAGGTGTGCTGGATGCCCATCTGGTCCAGCTTCTCCTCGATCGGTTTGACATAGCCGTTCTGATACAGGAAGGTGTCGGTGACGATGAAGCATTTCTTCTTGCCCATCACAGTACCCAGCTCATCCAGGGCAACCGGCATGCAGCCCTTCTTCATATATACCTTCTGCGGCGCTCTGAACCACAGCATATTCTCTCTCCTCTCAGCGACGGTCTTGATGTTCAGCAGATGTTTTACCCCAACGTTTTCGGAAACCGAGTTTCCGCCCCAGGAACCGCAGCCCAGAGTGAGCGACGGGGTGAGCTTGAAGTTGTACAGGTCGCCGATGCCGCCGTGGGAGGATGGGGTGTTGATGACGATGCGGCAGGCCTTCATGGCGTTGGCGTGCTTCATAATCTTTTCCTTCTGGGAAGGATGGATGTACAGCGAAGCGGTGTGGCCGTAGCCGCCGTCCTCCACCAGCTTCTCCGCTTTGACGAGCGCCTCGTCAAAGTCCTTGGCGCGGTACATCGCCAGCACCGGGGAGAGCTTCTCGTGCGCAAACTCCTCGGAGAGGTCCACCGATTCCACCTCGCCGATCAGGATCTTGGTGCCTGCCGGGACCTCAACCCCCGCCATCTGGGCGATGGTGCAGGCACTCTGGCCGACAATCCTGGCGTTGAGAGCGCCGTTAATCATGATGGTGTGGCGGACCTTATCCAGCTCGTCGCCCTTGAGGAAATAGCAGCCGCGGTACTCGAACTCTTTCTTAACCGCGTCGTAGATGTCGCCGACAACGGTGACCGACTGCTCTGAGGCGCAGATCATGCCGTTATCGAAGGTTTTGGAGTGAATGATCGAATTGACAGCGAGCTGAATGTCGGCGCTGTCGTCGATGATGACCGGGGTGTTGCCCGCGCCGACGCCCAGCGCCGGTTTGCCGGAGGAGTAAGCCGCCTTGACCATGCCGGGGCCGCCGGTGGCCAAGATGGTGTCCGACTCCTTCATGACCTCGTTGGTCAGCTCCAGGCTTGGAGAATCGATCCAGCCGATGATATTTTCCGGCGCGCCCGCCGCTACCGCTGCCTCATAGACCACCTTCGCCGCCGCGATGGTGGAAGCCTTTGCACGCGGGTGGGGACTGATGATGATGGCGTTGCGGGTCTTTAGGCAGATCAGCGTCTTAAAGATTGCCGTGGAGGTCGGGTTGGTGGTCGGGATGACCGCCGCAATCAGGCCGATCGGCTCGGCAATCTTTTTGATGCCGTAGGCGCTGTCCTCCTCGATGACGCCGCAGGTCTTGGTGTTGCGGTAGGCGTTGTAGATGTACTCGGAGGCGTAGTGGTTTTTGATGACCTTGTCCTCCACGACGCCCATGCCGGTCTCCTCAACCGCCATCTTTGCCAGCGGGATGCGGGCCTTGTTGGCCGCCATCGCTGCGGCAAAAAAGATTTTGTCCACCTGCTCCTGGGTATAGGTTGCAAATTCCTGCTGGGCTTTGCGCATTTCCTTCATGCGCTGCTGCAGCGCCTCCACTGTATCGATGACCGGATATTCTCTGGTTGGCGCGGTAACGTTTGATGCCATCTCTTTCTTTCCTCCTAAAATGATCGTTGTTGTGTATCGTCAGATTGTTATTTTATTAACGTTATTTATTTAACAATATCATTATAGTACGACTTGCGCCAATAGTCAAATGAATTTTTTGATTTTTTCATCTATTTTTCGTAGAATTTTACTCCTTCTTTTTTTGCCATTTTATTCAATATGTATAAGTTCATTGTTTTTCATGATAATCTTCACCTTCTGTTCCATTTTGGAAAATGCTCTGCAAAAAAAGAAGGGGGACCCATCGGTCCCCCTTCTTGTGCTTATCGTTTTCTGTGCTGAATCAAGGTGACTGTCACCATCCCCACTGCCAGAACGCCCAGCGCTGCGCAGCTTATCCAAAAGATTCTCCGCTGCGACGCCATCCGGCTGTCGGATGGCAGTTCGGCCTGCAGGGATAGAGGCTCGGCCTCATCCTCTTCGGCTTCGGAAATAGATTCTTCCTCCAGAAGATCGACCCGCTCGCCCCGCACCAGCAGCCGGTGGGTGTTGATCCCATAGGGTACGCAGGTGATTAAGGTGACCAGATCGCGGCCCTCCTGCACCTGCAGTTCTTCTGTCTCCCAGGGGTTGACCGTCAAAATCTGGTCCACCCGGTAGGCCAGCGTCTGGCCCAGGCTGTGCAGATAGAAGGTGTCACCCAGCTCCAGCTGTTCCAGGTCGGTGAAGATCAGCTGACTGGCAAGCCCGCTGTGACCGGCCAGCACCGCGTGGGTGCTCTCCCCGCCGACTGGAAGGGAGCTGCCTGTCAGGTGGCCCACCCCTTTGTTTAAAATCGCCGGGCTGGTGCCCTCATAGATGGGAAGGTACTGCTTAATTTTGGGGATCTCGACAAAGCCGAGAATCTCCTCGTCCTCCTGCTGCCCGCTTTCCTCCTGCGCCTGCGCAAAGGCGTCGTCCAACACCTGACCTGCTGCGGCAATCGCTTCGTTGTACTGCTGCGCCAGCTCGAGCGGCTCCGATTGCTCGCTTTCCTGCTGCTCCAGCAGCTCCATCGCCAGCTGTTTTTGCTGCTCCTCCCGATAGCGGGAGGAAAGGTAAGGGTAGTTGAGGACGCCAAAGCCCACCAGCACAATCAGGAAAAAGATCAGCTTGCGCATCCCGCTACCCCCTTTTTCTGTGCCAGATCATCCCGACTCCTGCCGCCGCTGCCAGCAGAATCACGCCGCCTAAAACCCAGCGGTACTCCCGCATCCAGCGGCTGCCTTCGGCAGTATCTACTGCGGCGCTAGCCGCTGCTGCCTGCACATCTTCCACCCGGTGCCCACGCACCAGCAAGCGGTGGGTGTTGATGCCGTAAGGCGTGCAGGTCATCAGGGTGACCAGATCCTCGCCCGGCTGAATCGAGAGCGACTGCAGCTGGTCGGGCAGCACCGTTTGAATCGAGTCCACCTCATAGGTGAGCTGCTCCCCCAAAATATAGAGGGTAAACCGGTCGCCCAGCTCCAACAGCTCCAGGTCGGTGAACAGCTTTTGGTCGTTTAAGCCCGCGTGCGCCGATAGAACGCAGTGGGTGTTCTCCCCGCCGGTAGGCAGCGAGCTTTCCGGCAAGTGTCCCACCCCCTTCTGCAGCACCTCCTCGGTGACGCCGTGGTAGATGGGCAGCTGCAGGTCAATGGCAGGGATCTGCAGATACCCCATCACCCCATCGCCCAGCACATTGAGCTGCTGCTCATAGTCCTGCGGCAGTTCCTGAACCGCCTGCTCCTCAAAAGGGTCGCGGACATAGACGCTGCTCTGGTAGAGCCTTTGGTTGTAGTCCTGCGCCAGCTGCATCTGCTGCTCCAGCGCATCCTGGCCCGCAAGCTGCTGCTGGGCATAGATCAGCTGCTGCTGGCCGCTTTGGCTGATCCACTGGCTGGCAAACGGATAGAGCGCCGTCGCCAGTCCCACTGCAATCAGCCCTACCGCCAAGACGGTGCCTGCTTTCACCCGCATGGTCTACCTCTTCTTTTTGCGGCTGACTGCCAGGTACACCACGCCGCCCGCAATAATCAGCAGGCCGCCTGCGGTGAACATCCAGCTGCCCGCGCCGCCGGTGTTTGGGATGTAAAAGGTTCTGGGATTGATGACCGAGAGGTAGAGGGTGCCGTCCTGCACCGAGGCGTTGCCTTGCTGGCCGTCCACCGTGCACTGTGCCGCATCCAGGCGGCCGGTGTATTCCCCGGCGGAGCGCTCGCCCGCAAGGGTCAGCGCGATATCCTCATTTGGCAGGGCGTAGCCTTCCGCGGTGGAAAGCTCCCGCAGGTAGTAGGTGCCCTCCCCCAATCCCAGGATGGTAAAGGTTCCGTCCGCGCTGACGCTCAGTTCGTTGCTGCCCTGCAGGGCCACCTGGTAGGCGTCCCCGCTTCTGCTCAGTGGGACCGCCTGCTTCTGGCCGTCCTTTTCCCGGTAAAGCGCGAAGGTGACGCTTCCCTCGGGGGCAAGATTGCCCTCCTCGCCGAGGTATTTTGTCAGGTGGACACCGAAGGTGTAGCTGCGCGCCACATCCCAGTCGGAATGATACTCGTCGTCATCGTCCTCCGGCGGCGGATCGTCCGGCGGGGGCGGGGTATCCCGGTCAGGGGCATAATCGACCTTGTAGTCGATGCGTGCGCTGTTGGTGATGCCCGCAGTCACTGCGTCCTCGGTCACCTGGGTGGTGTAGACCACCGTCAGCGTCCCCGCTGCCCGGCCCAGCTGTTCCAGCTTCTGCAGGCCCTGCTGGGTGAAGGTAAGCAGCAGGCGGGTGCCGTCGGCGACCGTTTCCTCAGTCCGGGTGTAATCGGTATTCTCCACATAGGTCTGGCCCAGCGTGTCGGTCACCGATTCCAGTTTCTCCAATTTCAGTCCTTTCGAGCGGACGTCCTCGACCACAAAGTGGTCCAGCGTGTCGCCGCTGGAAAGTCTCGGCGGCTGAACATCCAACCGGAAACGGATGTAGTCGCCCGGGCCGGTGACCTCGGTTGCGGAATCTTCAACATTCTCCCAGTTGCCATTGATGTCGCCGATGCCGACGATGCTCTTGGTCAGCTCGCCGTAGCCCAGCGGGGTCTTAACGTTGACTTTGACCTCATTTTCCTCATTCTTCCCCGGCACCGAGACCAGCATCGGGGTCTGCAGGTGGGAGAGGGTGATCGGCTCGCCTTCATATTCTGCGCCGCTGACATCTGTCTGGAGAATCAGATAGAGTCCATGCTTGAGATCCGCAAAGGTTGCCTCGCCGCTTGCGTTTGTCTTTTGAGTCTGGCCACTCGGAAACTGACCCTGCAAATCTTCTGTTTCGAGCTTTGCTATCTCTTTGGCAAGTATCTCCAAGGTCTCTTTGCTTGTATAAATGCAATAATCTGTTCCGTTATGACTCCCTGTATAATTTGCTTCATCTACAATCCCCAGAGTACTCGCTGTCGATTTCTCCACCGCGTAGCCGGTCATGTAACCGCCGGTGTAGGTGATCTCACACAGGCTGCCGATCTGCACCAGGGCGTACTCCACCCCTGCAACCGGGCCGCCTGTGATCTCCAGCTGCTCCACCGCGTTCAGATTTTGCACGACGGTGATGCTGCCGGTTTTCGTGGATTTTTTCAGTTCCTTTATCGTGATGTCTGCCGCGAAAGCCGAAGTCCCCATGCAGCCGAGCGCCAAAAGCAGCGACAGCAGAAGGGAAACGGCCGCTTTTATCTTATTTTTCATCAATGCTCGCTCCTTTTCTCATTTGGCGGAGCCGCCGCGCGGCGGCTCCGCTGCTGTGTGCTTATCGTTCGGTGTTGTGGCCTTTGGTCTTTCTGCGAATCAGGTAGAGGACGCCCGCCGCGGCTGCGCCTGCACCCAGCACGCCCGGCCAGTAGAAGCCGCTGCCGCCGGTGTGGACAACCGGGAAGTACTGTCCGTTGACCACCTCGTATTCGACCTCGTGGAGCAGATAACCGCTATCGGTTGCCCAGTAGACAACGCCTTCTGGCTTTGTTTCGGCGGTGAAGGATACTTCGATCGGCTCGGTCAGCTGGATGTAGCCATCCGGTGTAGAAGTTTCCTTCAAGGTATAAGTGATCTCCGTTCCATTTGAATCGTAGAGGGGCAATCCAGTAAAGGTTGCTGTGCCGTCGGCACTGGTGGTCCGCTTGTAGCTCTTGCCATCATTTCCTGTCAGCGTAAACTCGACGTTTGGTAATCCTCCGTCTTCACCTTTCTTTGTGACGGTGATCTGTCCCAGCGGGATGTTGGTGACGGTAAAGGTAAAAGTTTTGTCCGCCGACTCACTGGAAATCGTCTCCGGGGTGATGCTGAACTGGACGTGTTCTTCTTCCTTCAAACTGTCTGCCAATTTTTCTACCACGCGGTATTCCAACGTCTGGCCATTTTTAGTGCGTGGCAGCTCGGTCCAGGTGACAGTCCAGGCAGGATCTTCCTCACCGGTAAGTTTTTTGGATACCGGTTTGCCGTCAGCATCTGCGACATCTTTCCATGCGTCATCACCGGAACCTACTACTCTGCTCTGCAGTGTAAAGGTCACCTCGGCATAGTTGCCATGTAAGCCTTCCGGCTTCCACGCCTTGACCGCGGTGATGTCCATGTGGGTCAGGGTGTTGGTGACTGTGAGGCCGTCCTCGCTGTAGGCAGAAACCGTGTAGTGGCCGTTGTACTTTTCGTCGGCATCGAGGATCTCATCATCACTGAGATTCCCGTCATCCTTCCAGCCTGGTTTCAGCTCGTGGATGCGGTACTCGTAGGTGACAAGGGCTCCGTCCTGAACGCCATAGGACGGCAGATTGGGGATGCTTGCCTTCCAGCCAGTGGCCTCCTCAAGCGTCTCTGTCAGATACTTGTCGTCGCCATTCGGCACAAACTCCCAGCCATCTTCTGTGGTTCTGGGCGCCATCAAGGTCGCGCGGGTCAGTTCATCCGCTTGCTCGGACTGGTTGCCACCCTCCTGCCGCACCTTGCGCTGTACCACAACGTCGACGGAAAGCGGCCGCAGGTTGGTTTCGTTTTCGTCACCTTTCCACAGCTTTTCGACCGACAGGTTGGTGGTTTGCAGTCTGTTGTTGATGATGGTGGTGCTTCCGCCAACCGTTATCTCCTGCGGGGTGAAGAGACCTTGATCTGGAGTTTTCGACTCCACTGTCAGCTTTCCATCAGCATAGTTCCAAGAAAACTCCTGGCTATAACCGTTACCCAACGAAATCTTTTCTTCGACAATGGCATAGACAAGTTCCTTGCTATCTTTATTCACCCTCGGCAGATTTGAAATGGTTGCTGTCTGATCGTTGTCACCAAGCTGGGTTTTCAGATCAACTGTAAAGTCAGGTTTTTCATCCCACCACTTATTTGATCCAATCCAGTCCGCTTCAGTGAAGTAGGCGGACGCCTTTTTCATTTCGGTAACATTTCCGTCCGCACCTTTCTCCCCAACCCACAGCTGGCCGGTGATGGTGATGTCTCCAAGGCCTAAGTAGTCCTCGATGATGCTGTCACCATCGTGGTTCTGCCACTTCTTCTGGAAGGACTGGGCGGTTGTGAGGGTGTTTGAGAGAACTCCGAGATCAAGGATATTGTCCTCACCTGCACTCGTAGCAGACTCTGAAAGCTCGGTAGTTGTTCCTTGTTTTACCACATATGAGGTTCCGCTTAAATTTTCACGAACAATGTAAATCCACGGCATGCCGTTCGGGGCGATTTTTTCGAGGCCCTCGACATCTTTACCCTTGATGGTATAGGTGTAATGGTTATCATCTTGGCTTACCTCATCAGGTGTAATAGTTACTTTCTCAGTTATCTCCTCTTCAGGAATCGCTCCTGCTCCGCCAGTTCCACCCTGTCCATCAGCCTTGCGGTATACCTTCAGGCTTTCAATAAATTTCTTCTCATCAGGTCGCAGTTTCAGCGCATCGTTGTTGTCGATCCACTCCTTGGTGACCTTCAAGGTGATGGTTTCGTCTTTAGGATAACGGTCACCGAAGGTGGCTCGTGGCGTTAATGCTTCTGGATTAACATTTCCGTCGCTTTCAACACTACCGCCCGAACCGTTGCTCCAATCTTCATTTTCGATCGGTCTGAGCGGTTTGGTTGCGAGCTCTGCTTTTCCTTCCTCCGCTTGATAACCCTTATCGCCGAACACATCGTTTATGTCTGAGACATTCCCTAAATCTTTTCCAACACCATTTGTCGAAGAATCATCTTCCGACACAACTGCCGCCTCATAGTGCATATTATCCAGCTGTTCTACAACGCGATAGTAATATACTTCGCCATTCGGTGCGTACATTTCCAGGTTTTTGAAAAGGAAAATACTTTCCCCATCAGTCCCTCTGCTGCTAATAACAACAGTCTGTTCTGGAGGATTTGATTGGGCTTTTGCTGCTTCCTCAACCTGAGTAGAAGTCCAGACAATGGTCTCTCCTTGATAGGTTTCATCCTTGACCCAAGTTCCGTTTTCCATCAGACCTCGTTCTAAGAACATAGTGATGGCTGGATATTGTCCAGATGGCCATCGGGCGTCCACCTGCAGCAGCTTCTTCACGCTCAGCGCGCCGAGCTGCGGGTCGTAGGTGTTGGTGATCTGGTACTCGTTGAAGGTTTCGTTGTGGTAGACAAGGGTCCAGTCAACATTTGGGTCATCGTCTGCCGTGCCCAAAGTCTCCTCCAATGTGTAGGTGTAGCGCCTGCCGTCCTCGTCGTAGAGCGGGAGAGGGTCGCCTTTATTTAAGCCCTCTACATTATTTACTGTCACCTCGTCGATGGTGAAGGTGTACTGGTTGCCGTTGGCCGTAATGGGGCCATCCTGCGGCGGATTTTTCCACGTCTCGGAGGTGACCGCCAGCTGTGCGACCAGCGTTCCATTTTCTACAGAGGCGCTGTTTTCATCGCTGCTGTACTGCAAAACCTCGAAGGTCACATCGGGCAAATCGGCTTCGCTGGCGGTGAGGGGCAGGTTGGCCCACAGCTTAACGCCGTTGATGGTGACATCCTCCTCCAGATTGTTGAGGAAGGTGCCATTCTCCAGCAGGGCAACTTTGTCCCCTACCACTTTCAGAATCTCCTGGCCCGTTTGCTTATCTGTATTGTTATCAGGCAGGGCGACCTTTCCATCTTCCCCGTACTCCACCTCGACTTCTTGATTATTATACTGGAACTCGGGCTTAGCATAGTGGAAGGTGGACGGGTCTGTGACCGCCAGGTTCTCTACCGCGTAGTAGAAGATCTCGTTTCCATTCTCATCGTATTTGGGCAGGTTCTCAAAGATGCAGGTCCAGTAATAGTTATCCTGCTCCTGTGTCTCTGTGCCGCCCTCTTGCGGAGGTTCCTCTGTTTCTTCTCCCTGGCCTTGTTGTCCGCCTTCTCCTTCCTCTGTCTGGAGGCTCTTATCCCAGTGGTATTCCCGGTACTCGGTAATCAGGTTATCCCCTGTCAGCTGGTACAAGGTCAGATAGAGGTCGGGGCGCTTGCCGCTATCGAAAGCGTAGATATCGTTCCATTGCTTGTGGAACTCGATGCTCTTGGTACCGCTCAGCTTGTTGGTGATGGTAATCTGCTGATCGTCGTTGATGTGGTTGCCATCATTTTCCGTGTAGCTCTCCTGCGTCACGGTGACAGTCAGATCTTCAAGGAGTTCTTTGAGGGCAGAGTCTTCGACCTTTTCAAGAATTTCGGTTTCATCGAAACACAAGTTCGGATCGACTATCTTTCCAGCTTCGATATTTTTCTTAGTCGTCCACAATTCCTCAACCGTGTAGTTCGCCACACGGCCATCCTTGTCGTATTTGGGGAGGTTGAAGAAGTAAAGTTCCTCGACCGGCTCATCGCCTACAATCAACGGCTGGATGGCATCAGCTTTAGAGCCTGGTGCCTGCCCTTGAATCGGAACCGGCTCGTTGGTCAGAGTGATAGTATTATCTTTATAATTGATAATATCCTCGATCTTTTGATCTTCTCCCGGTGGCACAGCACTGGTTTTATCTGTGTCGACAACCAGCTTTACCACCGGGACGATGTCCGAATTCTTCAACGCATCCAGCAGGCTGGTGCTGCTGCTCCAGTCTTTGGTGACAGTCATGTCGATATTGCCCAGGCGGCGGTTGGTTGCGACATAGAAGGTCTGGGCTCCTGCTGCGCTGCCCGCGTCTCCTCCATCCCCATCTTGACCAGGTGACAGAGTTGCTATACTGTAGGTGACTTCATAGGTGTGGTGCTCGCCGTCGATGCGGTCGGTGATCTTGTTATCGACTCTTTCTCTATTGCCAGGTATTTCCAGATTCGAGTCTTCATCTGTATCCACATCTGTCTGATCGCCGATCGCCGTCTCGCGGATATAGACCTTGTTGAGGTCAAAATCTTTCACTTCCCCAACTACCTTTTGCCAGTCCAGCGAAATGTAGTCGTACCACGCGCCTGTCTGCCCGGTGCCCTCAATGGGCGCGCCCAGCGTAACCGAGCCCAACGCTGGGTCATCTTCAAAATTGTCGTCATCCGCATAGTAGGCCGTGATTGTTACCGGCTCACGGTGCTGCACGTCGCTGTTGTCAATCCAGCGTTTGCGCACCAGGATGCGGTGACCCTCACCGGGTGCATTTGTGACAACGGTGGTATAGTTGCCGCTCTCGTCAATGGTGGTCTCGTAATCGGCTGCAAAACCTTCACCTGGCATTTCCACGATAATGTACTCATAGCTGTAGCCGTGCTCATCGTACCGCGGCAGACCCTCAATGACAAGCTCTTCAAAATTGCCTTCTGTGACTTGGTAGGTGATGTCGTAGGTTTTTTCGCCAACTGTCAGAACCGCCTTTGTTGTGTCATTGATTCCTTTCCAATCACCCGTTTGGTCTCCCGTATCCGCTTCTCCATCCAAGGTCACCGTACCGACATAGGTATTGACCTGGCCCTGACCCTGCTGGTAGAGGGCAAAACTTACTTCTTTAGGTTCCAGAGGATCAACCCAAATCTTGTCGATGGTGTAGGTGATCTCATCCTGGATGCTGTTGACAACTTTGCATGTCCCGTCCGCTGAGACTTCCTCTTTGGAGGTAAAGGCAACTGTGTTGCCGGCCTCGTTTGTCAACTCAAAGGTACGAATTGGGGTGCTGTCTTCATCTATTTTTTCTGTCAGCTCTACTTTCTGACCCTTATACGAAATCCCTGTCTCAACAAAACGATACTCCATCTCTTGCCCCAGTGCGTTATAGGTGGGGACTGTTGTGGAGCCGCTCATCGAAGCATTGACAGCAGAGAACTCATCCATCTTGATAATTTTTTCCGGATTCGATTTGACCCATTTATCCGTGCTTCCTTTGACGCGCTCGTACAGGGTCATCTCGACCTCCACATTCCCAAGGCCTGCCTGGAAGGAAGATGCGTCCCACTCCTTGGTCACCGAAACTGTCTTCTGCTCGTCGATGCGGTTGGTAATGGTGCCGCCGTTGTAGACAAAGTTGTCCTGCTCGTCGCGGACCCAGCCCTCACCGCCAATTGGAGGAGCTTTGTCAGAGTCTTTTATGATGTTACCATCTGTGCCGACTTGGCCAAAGACCTGCTCGTAGTTATCGTCGCCAGCCTTATCGATGACTTCCTTCATGACATAGATGTAACGGTTGCCCTCGCTGTCATACTTGGGAAGTTCCAGCTCACTGCCATCAGTACTTTTAAAATCGACTTTACCATCATCTTGAACACCCTCAAAGGGTACCGTCTCCACCCCATGCACCGGAGCCGCGGTCTGGTAACTTCCGCCCGGATAGGTGTAGCGGTACAGCTCGAAATAGCCGTCCGGCCTATTTTCTTTTCTGTTTTCCGGGGTAATCCAAATCTTAGTGGCATTGTACTCGACCGTACCCTCCCGGGTCAGTACCAGCGTGCCGCCGCTGTAGACCTTATCCGTCACCGTCCCGACATTTGGGTTGTCGTGGTTGTCGTACTCGATTCTGTAGCTGTCGCCCTGATCGTTTCCAGGCCAGTCTTCATTGATCGGGATAGTGCCCCCCATTTCACTGTTCGCCAGCAGGTAGTAATGGACAACCTCGTTGTTGATGGTGTAGTAGACCGCGTTCTCCAACTTCAGCGTAAAGTTGCCGTTACTGCCCTCCACCTCCCAGTCAATTTCGTTCCATTTGACCTCTGTGTCCGGGTCCGCGCCGGGCTGAGTATAGAGAACAAAATGTTTTTCTATCAGCTGCTTCACTTCTTTTGCTGTAATCTTTTCGTCGTAGACTGCATCGCGGAAATCGATGTTGAAGGTGACCTCCTGCTTTTTCAGGTAGTACCAGTCCGTCTGATTCTCGTTTTCGTTTTTGACAGGGTAGAAATAGTAGCCAGGCAGCTTTCCAACCTTGTCAGCTTCCGGTGCGGCAAAGCGCCAGGCGATGTCAAATTGCAGCCCCTCGTCGCTGCCATCTCCATACTGAATTTTTGTCGGCAGTGTCGCAGAGAGAGCCCACATTTCGTTTGTGTCCGGATTGGCATTCTTGACAATCTTGCCCCATGTCAGGTCCAGCTTTTCCGCCATGGTTTCATCCAGCGTTATCCAACTTTCCTCACTGGGTTCTCCTTCACCGGATTCACCTTTATAAATTCGGTACTGCAAACCGATTTCAGAGAGGAAGTTAGCTTGGCTCGGCCTGTTCTCTGTGTCGTTGTTGTCCTTCCAGTAGACGTCCTGCTCGAACTCCTTCTCCAAGCCCTCCACTGGGCTGATTTTTTCACCGACAAAAGTTTTGAGGTCGATCTCTTCTGCTTCCTTGGTTGCCAACGGTTCGTTTTCCGGGTCTTCGCTCTCTGCATCAAAAACCTTAGCCTGAGAAATCAAATTTGTCGGCAGAGCATCTATACTTGTCAGATTTGCAGTATCAATCAAGACGGTGATAGTTTGGCTCCACTCTTCCCCGGCTTCAATAGTAACATCGTTCCAGGTGAGGGTTTGATTATCTCTATCCCACTGTGCCTGTTCATCCGTCTGCTCCACCTTAGGTTTCTCTTCGGAAAAGCCTTTGGCATTGAAATACTGCTCAATCTTCACCGTGACAGAACCTTCCGAGTCATCTGGCTCTTCCTCGTCTCCGGTGCTTGGGCTTTGTGGTTCACTGTCGTTGGTCACCTTGATGGTGTACTTCACCGCGAGCTTGCCTTCCTCGGTATAGGTCGGCTCGCCCTCGTATGTAACGGTGACCGTGGGCGTATCGCCGGGCTGCGGCTGCTCAGCCTGCGGCTCGCCGCTCAGCGGCAGGCTCAACGAGCCCTGCTGGGTCACGCTCTGGGAGCCATCCTGCTGTTCGTCTGTGCCGGTGTCAAGGGTTACAGCAACGGCGACAGGAGCTGCAGCCGCGGCATCTGCCGCGGCCGTCACCGGTGTCGCCGTAAAGGTCGCGCCGACATCGACCTGCCCCTCGGTAAAGCTCTCGTCGCGGACGATGGCCTCCTGGTGCAGCGTCATGGCAAGGCCGAGGTCGGAGATGCTCTCCGCCTCTAAGCTTTGCCAGTCGGACAAGGTTTTTGTATAGGTGACAAGGAGGGTTTCGCCGTCGCGCTGGGCAGAAAGCTCCCCTGCCGTGCCGCTCTGGTCGTCGACCGACAGCACCGGCGTCGCGCCGATGCGGATTTGATTGCCGTCAACCGCTGCCTCGCCCTCGACAAAGGCAGCTCCCTGCGGCAGGGCAATCACCTGCTGCAGCGACCAGCTGCGGGTATAGATGGTGCCGGTAGTTTCCCGATTCTGGGAGGCGGCTTCGATGGTATAGCTCAGGTCGGGCTGCGGTACAGTTTCCTGTGCTGCAGCCTCCTGCTGTTCTGTCTCCAGCGGCTGCGCGGTCAAGGTCAGCTCGCCCCAGCCAAAGGAGGCGGTGAAGGTAAGGGTCGCGCCCACGATATCAAAGCTGACCTGCGGCTGTTCCTGCCCGGATTCGTCCTGCGAACCGGTCGGGTCGTTGTCCTGCTGAACATCGTCCTGTGAACCGGTCAGGTCGTCGCTCTGCTGGCCATCGCCCTGCGAACCGGTCAGGTCGTCGCTCTGCTGGCCATCGCCCTGCGAACCGGTCGGGTCGTTGCCTTGCTGGTCGCCGTCCTCTGTGCCGCTCAAACTGTTGTCCCCTGTGCCGGTATTATCCGGATTGGTTGAACCAGTAGTACCATCTGGGTTAGTTGAGCCGGTATTTTCCAAGTCGGTCGGGTTGCCGCTTTCTGATCCAGAAGGCTCCGCTGAGCCTTCATTTTCGGTTGTACCACTCTCATCGGCGGGCTCGGAATCAGTGGCGGGTTCCTCTGACAATTCCCCATCCGGGCCGGTCTGGTAGTCCTGGGTCAGCGAAACCGTGCTCTGCTCTACAGTCTGGAGAACCTGCTCCTGCTCATCCGAGGGCATAACTCCCCCCTCCCCGACGGAAGGGTCGGTTTCATCATCAGGCGGGGTTGTTTCTTCCTCATTCGAAGAGTCGGTTGCTTCCTCTCCATCGCCGGATTCTGGCGGAAGGGTTTCATCCTCTCCGTCCGAAGGGTCGGTTGCTTCCTCCCCATCACCGGATTCTGGTGGAGTTGTTTCCCCTCCATCCGAAGGATCGGTCAGGTCCTCCCCATCACCGGATTCTAGAGGAGGTGTTTCCTCTCCGTCCGAAGGGTCGGTTGCTTCCTCCCCATCACCGGATTCCGGCGGAGTTGGTTCCCCTTCATCCGAAGGGTCGGTCGGCCCCTCCCCACCGGGCTGCTGTGTCTCATCCGCTGGCGGCGTCTGTCCCTGCTCCGGCGGCTGAATTTCGCCTTCGGGAGGGATGGTTTCGATCGGGGTGCCGCCAGTTTCTTCTTCTGGAAGCTGCTGCAGGACAATCGAGATGTCCTCCTCGGCAATCTCCACCACCTCCCGGCTGCTGTAGCCGTTGGGGTAGAGGAAGCTGAGCGTTCCCTCCACCTGTTCCCCCGGCTGCAGGGTGAAGGTCAGGCTGTCGCCCACCAGCTGCAGGGCCAGCGTGCTATCCTGTTCGGCAACCTGGTAGGCCGCCATCTCCTCCTGTGTCAGCTGGATAGAGACAGCAGCAGCGGTTGCTGCTGTATTTTGGGCTGAAAGCCCAAAACTTCCCGTCGTCCCCATCGGGACAGTCTCAGGCGCCTGCAGATGCAGGACGACCTGCTGTTCCATTTCCTGTTCCCCGGTGTCAGACGGATTGTCACCAGACAAATCGTCATCAGACGGATCGCCGTCGGCCGGATTGTCTTCAAACTCATCCGTCTCCGACTGCTCCTGTGCCGGCTGCTGTGCAAAGCTGAGGTAGTCCGGCAGGCTGACCGCCACCAGCACAAAAGCCAGTGCCACAGCCAGCAGCTTGTGTGTCAAGCTAAATTTTTTCATTATTCCCAACTTCTCCTTTCTGTTGTATTTTTATATTCAATCAATCGCCGCCTCTTGATCGTCCGGCAGCAGGAAAATTCAGCAAAACCAACAAAACAACAAATCCTTAATCCAGTTTTTATCCCATTATAACATGCCGTTTCAGATTGTTTCAATTACATTCCATGTTTTCATCACATTGCATAAATACTTCCCCTACAATTTCACCACAATGTATTTATTAATGGAGTGTTTTGTCACTTTTTGTCTTTTACTTCGAAATTTTATTTTTTTGTGCTTTTTGTACAATCGATTTTGGAGCGCACATTTTTCTGCACAATAAAATGAACTTTTTACGGCATCATTGCAGTCTGCACATTCACAGAACAGACAAAATTTCTTCCATAAAAAAAACCACAAAATGATCCTTTTGTGGTG
>PPYE01030025.1_pt1 | contig 70041 bp, 62 predicted proteins | sample 1559881 | NCBI WGS metagenome assembly PPYE01 (sample SAMN08240022, study PRJNA423297) | Human gut metagenome, whole genome shotgun sequencing project. | reverse complement strand
GGCAGGTATTACAAATCCTGAAAATCTTGAAGAGCAGGCAATTTCTCTTGTAGGCAAGGATATTTTTGAAAAGCTTATTAAAGGATATACAGAAAAACAGTGGGGACGCAGTTGTCGGGAACTTCCGGCTTTTATTATCAAGCGTCTTCCGGTTCGCCTGACATATGATAATAATTATTTTAATGCGCTTTATCAGGGCATTCCGATTGGTGGATATACCAAAATGGTTGATAATATGTTAAAAGGAATAGAAGTTCGACTTGGGGAGGATTATCTTCAGCAGAAGGATGAATATGATTCAATAGCAGACAGAGTAATTTATACAGGTGCAATCGATGCATATTTTAATTTTGCTATTGGTCATCTGGAATACCGTTCCGTACGGTTTGATACAGAAGTTTTGGATAAGCCGAATTATCAGGGAAATGCAGCAGTGAATTATACGGACGTAGAAACGCCATGGACCAGGATCATTGAGCATAAATGGTTTGAGTTTGGCAAAGATGAACAGGGAAACGATCTTCCGAAAACAGTTATCAGTCGTGAATATAGTTCTGAATGGAAACCAGGTGACGAGCCATATTATCCTGTAAACGACGAGAAAAACGGTGCGCTTTATTCTGAGTATAAAAAAATGGCTGATAAAGAAGATAAAGTTGTATTTGGCGGACGACTTGGAGAGTACAGATATTATGATATGGATGCTGTAATTGCATCTGCTTTGGACATGTGCGAAAAGGAGCTTGGAGTATAATGCTCTTTGGCTGAGAGAGGTAAATAAAATGAAACGTGTAATCACTTATGGAACTTTCGATTTGCTTCATTATGGGCATATTAATCTGTTGCGTCGTGCAAGACAAATGGGAGATTACCTGATAGTGGCATTATCGACAGATGAATTTAACTGGAGGGAAAAACGCAAACAATGTTATTTTTCCTATGAAAAACGCAAACAGCTGTTGGAAGCAATACGATATGTGGATTTGGTGATTCCGGAGGAAAATTGGGAGCAGAAACGTAATGATGTAAAAGAGTATCATGTGGATACCTTTGTTATGGGAGATGACTGGTCAGGCAAATTTGATTTTTTAAAGGAGGAAGGGTGCGAAGTGATTTATGTGCCACGGACACCTGAAATTTCCAGCAGTCAGATTAAAGAGGAACTTCACTCTAAAAAGGATATATGAAAGTGAACGAATTGACCGGGATTATATCCCGGTCAATTCGTTTAAAGAACCAAATCGGTATCCCATTTCTTCCCATTTGCTAAGAAGTTCGTCAAGAATTTCTGCATTTGTTGAAGATGTATTATGAAGAAGAACGATGGCACCAGGATGTATGCGGGAAAGCAATTTGTCAAAGGCTTCTTCTTTTGAAGGTTGCTGATCCTGAATCCAGTCTACATAAGCAAGGCTCCAGAAAAAAGTTGAGTATCCGAGGTTTTTGGCCATAGTTAGATTTTCCGTACTGTAAATTCCGCGAGGAGGACGATAAAGTTTAGGCATATCTTGATCGGTTATGTTCTTGTACAGTTGTTCGACCGAGGAAAGCTCATTTTGAAAAGCTTGTACAGAAGAAATTTTGGACATATCCGGATGAGTCATTGTGTGATTTCCGACCGTATGTCCTTCTGAAATCATGCGTTGAATAAGTTTGGGATTATCGGCTATAAAATTTCCGACTACAAAGAATGTGGCAGGACAGTTGTGTTTTTTTAATGCATCTAAAATAGCTGGGGTATTTCCGTTTTCATATCCGGCATCGAAAGTAAGATACAGAATTTTTGAGTCTGTATTTTGAGCATAGTAAGCATTATATTTTTTTAATTGTTCGATTGATGCGTTACCGGTAGGACGCTTCCCTTCTTCGTCAAAACCAAGACCCCAGTTTGTGGATTCTGAGGAGATGGCAGAGGAACTGGAATTTATAGAGGATGATGCTATTGACGGTACATGCTTGGGGAGCTTTTCAATCCGTGTGACAATTTTTCCTGTTCCTGCACCCAGGATAAAAGAGCCTGTCAGAATTACAGCAATTTGATATTTGAGAATAAATCTGGTAAGAGCATTCTGCTTTTTAAAAAACATATTTATAAAACTCCAGTACAAATATTTGATATTAATATATGATAGAAAAAGGATAATAGAATATAAAAAATCAAAATATAACGAAAATATGAAAGAAAGATGAAAATTATATTGAATTTCATATAGAACCTGATATAATCATAACCAGAGTAACAGAAACAGACAGTATGAAATAAGGAGTAATATATGAATCGGAAGCTTTGTAAGTGGAAAGGTATATTTTTTTTGCTTATGTTATTTTTTTTGTTGTTTGGCGGAAATAAGCAGGTTTCTGCTGCATCGGCAAAGTGTAAAGTAGTATTTGCTAATGCCCGGGGGGTAGTGTCAACGCCAACGTATAAAAGTTGGGAGAGGACAGTAAAACCAGGACAGTGGATTAATCTTCCGGAGTATTCATGGTCCGGATACAGATGTTATTGGGAAGAGAAGTCGGGTAATACGGTAAAAAGATATAGTCCCGGGGCAAAATATAAGGTGACAAAGAATACAAAATTCTGTCTGCATAGATATGAACTGTATGATGTAAAATTTTACAGTGAAGATGGGAAAAAAGAACATAAAGATTTAAGAAAACAGGCGATTAAAGGTGAAAATATAACACTGCCGTCAGTGCCCCATTCGTCAACAACAATGGGACTGGGATGGTCGACTACAGCGAATGCTAAAACGTATCAAAAACCGGGAACAAAAATTAAAATAAATGGGGACATGAAGTTTTACTCAAAAACTCAGACAATCACTAGTGTAAACTTGTATAAATATGATGGCAAATTCTGGAAATCAGTACCTACCAATACAGGAAGTACGCCAGTATTTCCATCAGTAAATTTAGGAAGCATCAATATGTGCCTTGGGTGGTCTAAGACAATGGGAAAAAATTCCAGACCAGAGTATTATGCCGGAGACAGAATCCCTACAAAAACAGGTAATTATTATATGGTAAAATTTGGACCTGAGGATGACAAAGCACCTTCTTATATACGAACTCCGGAAGGATATGATATGGTTTACTTTGTTGGAGATTCCAGAACTATTGGACTTCAATGGGGACTGGGATCAAGAAAACCATCTAATGTGGATTTTGTAGCTGATAGCGGTGAAGGTCTGGAGTGGTTTGAAAGACGAGATGATACAGGAGGATATAAAAACCTTTATAGGAAAGTGCGTAAAATATTTGAAAATTCCGGAGGAAGAGCCAGACAGGCGGTAATAATTAATCTTGGAGTAAACGATCTTTGGAATTCGTCTTCATACATAGATTATATGAGACGTGTATCTCAACAGTTAAGAGGCGAGTTTAGATGCGATATGTACTATATGTCAGTAAATCCTGTAAACAGTGCCATGATCAAAGCATATGGAGGTACATATAGAACAGAAGCTCAAGTAGCTGCATTTAATAAAAGTATACGTATGTCATTGTGTAGTGGAAGCAATAACTATTTTACGTATATTGATGCTTGTACGGCACTTCAGAAGTATGGATGGATCAGTAACTTTCAGAATAAAGGAATATATGACGGTGTGCATTATTCTTATCAAACCTATCTCAGAATTTATGATTATTGTATAAGGAATTTGAGGAGATAAAAAGCAAAATGGCAGAGTAGAAACTCTGAGACCATTTCAAGCTTTGTGTAAACAAAAAATTGATATAAGATATGCCATTAGTTATTGAGGGGCTATCGGGAAATAGATAGTTCCAAACAGGGGCAGATTTGACTCATGCGAGTCAAATCTGCCCCTAAAACTTTTCCATAAAAAGAGAAAAAAGATGGCTAATGACAACCGTCTCCTCTCCGTTCCATGTTATAATGGAACTATGCTAAAACAAAATTATTAATCACATCTATTTATGGATTGACAACAGTAAAAAAATAAAGTAAACTAAAGTTAGTTAAAACTAATTCAAAGAGGCCTATGTTTAGATAATGGGATAGGTTTATAAAACTGTAAAAACGTACATCGGATGTTTTTAATGAAAGCAAGGTGTACATATTTTTTACACGTGAATTAGCGAAAACTAACTTATGATAAAAACTTACGGAGGAGAGTAGATTCATTTTCAGAAAAGATGTTTAAGGAGAAGTGAAAGAAAATGTCAGAGGAAATGTTAGTATGCTATTGTTCGCCTACATTAGCTGGGCTGAAAACAGGAAGTCTTTTTTCATGCCCTTATAGTTCTCAAAAGATGATCATAAAAGAAATACGTGAATTTAATCAAAAATTGACACAAAAAGGAATCCGTATTATCCCGGTTCACATATCAGACAAACGGGCGTTGATTTATGTCTATCGTCCGGAAAAGTTAAAAGAAGATTTTTCTGATGAGACAACTCAGATCATATTGAAATGCAAGGGATATGATTGTACGAACCCATCACAGTGCATCTGCAGATTGATCCAAAAACTGCAGAGTGCCCCGGATTTTCCACATGAAATAGGTTTATTCTTAGGATATCCGGCAGAGGATGTAAAAGGATTTATTGAGAATAAGGCAGCCTGCAGCAAATGTTCCGGGTGTTGGAAAGTATACGGGGATGAACAGGCCGCGAGGATCCTGTTTAAAAAATATAAAAAATGCACAGAAATTTATTGCAGGAAATGGAAAAGTGGCGTGGCTGTTGAACAGCTCACGATTACTATATAATCACAAACTTCAGAAAGGAAGATAAAAATCATGAGTAAAATTGCAGTAGTTTATTGGAGCGGCACAGGAAATACGGAAGCCATGGCAAAGGCAGTACTGGAGGGGGCGAAGGAGAAGGGGGCAGAGGCTGTATTATTAGCTCCGGATGAATTCGATGTTTCCATAATGGAGTCTTATGATGCAATCGCTTTTGGGTGCCCGGCAATGGGAGCTGAGGTATTGGAAGAAGACGAATTTGAACCGATGTTTGCTTCCTGTGAATCAAAACTTTCAGGAAAAAGAATTGCACTATTTGGTTCTTATGGCTGGGGAGACGGAGAGTGGATGAGAGACTGGGAGACAAGATGTAAAGAGGCGGGAGCTGTCTTAATTTGCGAAAGCGTGATCTGCAATGAAATGCCCGATGATGAGGGGATTCAATCCTGCAAAGCGTTGGGTGAAAATCTGGGTCAATAAATATTGGGGGAATGCTGCGAGAAAAGATTTTTAATCAGTTTACAGCGGCATTCCCATAATACGATTTATAAGGTAACCGATGATTAAGAATGGCTGATTTTGTAGATATCTGTTATCGGAGTGTTTAATGAATATATTAAAATGGGAGGTTGGGTATGAGTGTTGTTATTATAGGTGGACATGATAGAATGGTCTGTCAGTATAAACAAATTTGTAAGAGATTAATTGTAAGGAAAAAATTTTACACAGATGTCTGCAACCTTAGATAAACAAATTGGGGATCCGGAACTGATCGTACTGTTCACAAATACGGTTTCCCATAAAATGGCCCGGTGTACAGTGGAGGAGACGGAACGCTGCAGTGAGATGCCATACAAGTAGTAAAATGCGTTACGGGAGATTCTTGGAAGTATCTGTATGTAGCGAAATTTGTTTTTTATTGGCAAAGAACAGATATTGTTTTGGTGAGTTTATAGAGGTATAGGTTATGTCTTTTTTTCAAAATACTTGTAAGCCAAAAGGAATCGGCGGCAAAATTATGGTTCATATGATGAACACCGGTCATTCATCTATGGCTGAATGGGGATTTACACATATGGAAATTCAAAGCGATGACGTATGTTTGGATATTGGATGCGGCGGTGGGGCAAATGTCAGAAAGTTATTAGAAAAAAGTCCGTATGGCAGAGTGACTGGCATTGATTATTCAGAAATCAGTGTAGAAAAAACCAGGAAAATCAATAAAGCAGGGATAGAAAGTAAGCGTTGTGAAATCCTGCAGGGCGATGTCATGAAGCTCCCTTTCAGAGATGAGATTTTTGATGTAATTACAGCGTTTGAAACAATATATTTTTGGCCGGATATCTGTGAGGCTTTTAAGCAGGTGTATAAAATTCTGAAAGTTGGAGGAACTTTTATGATCTGCAATGAATCAAATGGTGAAAATCCAAGGGATGAAAAGTGGACGAATAGAATACAGGGTATGAAAATTTACAATTCTGAGCAAATAAAAAAAATTTTTGGAGGATGCTGGTTTTACAGACGTAAAAGTAGATAAAACGAAAAAAGGGGGGATTTGTGTGGTGGTGAAAAAGTTATGAAAAACAAAAGAAAACGGTGGTATTTATTGTGGTTTGTAGGATCGCTGATATGGATGACGAATTTTTTGACAGTTTCGGAAAAGACGGACTTGATTTTTGGGTGAGCATGCAACTTTTAACCGCAATACTCTTCTTTGCTGCAGGCATTGTTGGGTATATTTCATATGAAAAACACGATAGAGATCAATAATGCAATTCTAAATATGGAGAATGAAAAGATTATATGAAAAAACCGGGAAAGTCTAAAATTCCCGGTTTTAAAATGCTAATTAGCCTGCAGTAGGAAAAATTTATTTGATATGCTTTTTGATTGCTTCAAAGCTTTCAGAACTGATGACATGTTCTATCTTGCATGCATCCTGTGAGGCAATATCTGGATCAACCCCCAGATGTTCCAGCCAGGAAGAAAGAAGAACATGGCGTTCATAAATCTGTGTAGCTATTTCTTTTCCGGATTCAGTTAAATTGATATATCCTTCCGGAGATACTGTGATATGTCCGCTTGTGCGCAGCTTCTTCATAGCTACACTTACGCTGGGCTTTTTAAAATCTAATTCTGTAGCGATGTCCACAGAACGAACAACAGGACGTTTTTTGCTCAATATTAAAATAGTTTCCAGATAGTTTTCACCAGACGGATTTATATACATAGATTGTCACCTCTTATATCATTCAGAATCTTTTATAAAAATTGTATAGTTATTGTATCATAATTCGTGGTATTCAGCCAGATATATTTATAAAATAAAATAGCAATAAAATAGCAGTAATAAAATACTATAAATAATTATTGACAACTTACAGGAATTAGAATATACTAACAATATCAAATGAGAAAAATATTTAAGCATAATTGTAAAAATTGCCATAAGGAGCGAGTGGATATGAATTTAATAAAAGCCAAAGAAGGGGAAGAATATATCATTAAGGAAATTTTGACAGATGATGAAGAACTGACATCTTTTCTGTTTTCTCTTGGCTGTTACAGTGGTGAACCAATTACAGTGGTTTCTCATCTGAAGGGTGGCTGTGTAGTCTCCATTAAGGATGGGCGTTATAATATTGATACTGATCTGGCGAAAGCCATTTCAATATAATAAAAATGGTGGTTTTCACTATTTTTTTTTACACAGCAGTTAGTATACACTAATGAAAATAAGATGTGTATAACAAAGGCATCAAAAGGAGGAGAATTATGAGGATTGCTTTTGCAGGGAATCCAAACAGTGGAAAGACGACCATGTACAATGCACTTACCGGCAGGAATGAACATGTCGGGAACTGGGCAGGTGTTACGGTCGAAAGAAAAGAAAGTCCGATCAGGAAAGGTTATTATGACGGAACGGAGGAGTTGGTTGCGGTAGATTTGCCGGGCGCTTATTCTATGTCTCCTTTTACATCGGAAGAAAGCATTACCAGCGGATACGTCAAGAATGAGAATCCGGATGTGATCATCAATATCGTAGATGCTACGAATCTGAGCAGAAGCCTGTTTTTTACCACACAGCTTCTGGAACTTGGGATTCCAGTAGTTGTCGCACTAAATAAGAGTGATATCGTTAATAAGAAACAGACAAAAATTGACGAGAAGATTCTGTCTGAAAAGCTGGGCTGTCCGGTGATCAAGACGATTTCCACTTCTTCCGGACATGAAGGACTCAAAGAGACTGTAAATGCTGCGGCTGCATTAAGAGGAAAAGGTCAGAAAGCACCTTATGTGCAGGCGGATATTGATTTTAAAGATAAAACAGCAGTAGAAGCGGCTGACAGAAAGCGTTTTGAGTTTGTAAATGGAATCGTAAAGCAGGTAGAAAAGAGAAAAGTTTTTACAAAGGATAAAAACGTGCAGGATAAGATTGACAGTATCATCACACATAAGATTATCGGGATACCGATTTTCGCAGCAGTTATCTTTCTTGTATTCTACATATCTCAGACAACACTTGGTACATGGATCGCGGATTGGCTAGTGGCATGGATTGAGACTTTTCAGGGATGGGTCGGCGGACTGATGGAAAATGCAAACCCGCTTCTGTATGCACTCCTTGTAGATGGTATCATCGGTGGCGTTGGCGCAGTTGTCGGTTTCCTTCCGCTTGTTATGGTCATGTATTTCCTGATCGCACTGCTGGAAGACTGCGGATACATGGCGAGAGCTACAGTAGTTCTGGATCCGATCTTCAAGAGAGTAGGGCTTTCGGGAAAATCCGTTATTCCGATGGTCATCGGTACCGGATGTGCGATTCCGGGTGTTATGTCTTGCCGTACGATTCGTAATGAAAGAGAGCGCCGTACCACAGCGATGCTTACACCATTTATGCCATGTGGGGCAAAAATCCCAGTGATTGCTCTGTTTGCAGGTGCATTCTTTGCGGACGCATGGTGGGTTTCAGCAATCATGTATCTGGTGGGTATTCTCTTAGTTTTGCTTGGAGCTTTACTTGTGAAAAAGATTACAGGACAAAAATACAGAAAATCTTTTTTTATCATTGAACTCCCGGAATACAAACTTCCAAGTTTGAAAAGAGCATGCGGCTCTATGCTGGAACGTGGAAAAGCATATATCGTAAAAGCAGGAACGATTATTCTGGTATGTAATACGATTGTACAGATCATGCAGAGTTTTAACTGGCAGTTCCGGCTTGTGGAAGAAGGTGCGGAAGGAACATCTATTCTGGCATCCATTGCCCATCCGTTTGCAATTTTGTTCATACCGCTTGGATTTGGAGTGTGGCAGCTTGCAGCAGCGGCAGTAACAGGTTTTATCGCAAAAGAAAACGTAGTTGGTACGCTTGCCGTAGTTTATGGTATCACAAACTTAATAGATACAGATGAGCTGGCGTTGGTTGGAAGTGGAAATGAAGTAGCAACTGTTATGGGACTGACAAAGGTAGCAGCTCTTGCTTATTTGATGTTTAACCTTTACACACCACCATGTTTTGCAGCTCTTGGAGCGATGAATTCAGAAATGAAGAGTGGAAAATGGCTGCTTGGAGGAATCTGTCTCCAACTTGCAACAGGGTATACCGTAGCTTTCGGTATATATCAGATTGGTACATTGATCACAACAGGATCTCTTGGCACCGCATTTGTTCCAGGTCTCATTGCAGTTATTGTATTTGCTTTGATTATTCTCTGGAGAATCCGCAAGTCGGATAAAGAATTTGCTTCGGAATACAGCTTACATTCTGTAAGATCATAGGAGTCAAAAGTGATAAACATACGGTGGACAGAGGAGAGATGCTTTGTCCGCCGTTTTCATTAGGGAAAGGATGTGGTGTGATCTATGGAAAATATTATTGCGGTTCTTGTTCTAGCTGTTCTGATTGGAGGTGCAGCTGCGTATCTGGTCAGGGCAAAAAGAAGCGGAGTAAAATGTGTCGGTTGCCCGGCAGGAGGGAACTGCTCCAGCAGACATAAAAAGAAAAAGAAGAAACTGACGGGGGCTGTAATTGCGAAAAAAACTATCATTATCTCAGGAATGCATTGTGCGCATTGTGTACAAAGCGTGACAGACAGCCTGAACCGGATTGATGGAGTCTCTGCCAGAGTAGATCTTAATAAAAGTTGTGCGGAAATATTCCTTGACCGTGAGGTAGGGGAAGATATCCTAATCAGTGCAGTGGAAAAAGAAGGGTTTTCAGTTGAGTCTATTCAAAGCTAGACCGTGATATTTCATATGGGAGAAAACGGGGATGAACGGTGAAAAAGAAAGTATTATTATAAAAAACAGAGTCTTATAGAGAAGGAAGTGATGCGGTTGTGAAACAACATAGGTTTTGGGCATGGGCGTCTGTCTTTTGCTTTTTGATGGTATTCTATACAGGCTATAAACACAAATGATCAGGAGGTACATAGGATGTTTAGTGATTCTACTTTGAAAAAAATCGGATGTTTTGCAGGAGGAGTCGTATTTGGGACTGCGGGTGTAAAGCTCCTTTCCAGTAAGGACGCAAAAAAGGTATATACAAACTGTACTGCGGCTGTGCTGAGGGCAAAAGACTGCGTTATGAAGACTGTTACAACAGTGCAGGAGAATGCAGAGGATATCCTTGCAGAAGCACAACAGATCAATGAAAAGCGTGCGCAGGAAGAGGCAATGCAGGTGCAGGAAGATGATGTTCAGGAGGATGGTGCGTCTGAACAGGAAGAAAACGAATAGGTAAAAGATGAAATTTCTTATCAAGCATGAAGTACAGGGCCGTCTCCGTATCCATGTTATCCGCAACCGGATGACATGTGCGGAGGCGGATGTTCTTTGCTGGGTCCTTGAAAAACAGAAAAATGTTGTAAAGGTCAAAGTATATGAGCGCACCGCAGATGCTGTGATCTATTATACAGGGGACAGGGAAGAACTGATCCATGGATTAAAACAGTTTCATTTTGAGAAAGCAGATGTTCCGGATAATGTAATCTCAAGCTCCGGGCGTGATTTAAATTCTGCATACAGGGAAAAACTGATCACAAAAACATTGCTCCATTATGGAGGGAAATTGCTCTTACCCAATCCGGTGAGAAAAACATGGCTGACTTTGAAAGCACTTCAATATATCGGAAAAGGGATCCGGTGCCTTGCAAGAATGAAAATAGAAGTTCCGGTATTAGATGCAACAGCAATTGGTGTGTCCGTACTGAGGGGAGATTTTAAAACGGCCGGTTCTGTCATGTTTCTGCTGGGAATCGGAGAATTGCTAGAGGAATGGACCCATAAGAAATCCGTAGGGGATCTGGCACGTAGCATGTCTCTAAATATCAAAAAAGTGTGGTTGAAAAGAGACGAGCAGGAGATTTTAGTTCCGGTCTCGGATATCCTGCCGGGTGACAGGGTGATCATACATATGGGCAATGTGATTCCGTTTGATGGAGAAGTGTCTTGCGGAGAAGGTATGGTAAACCAGGCATCTTTGACCGGAGAATCTCTTCCGGTACGAAGATGCGAGGGACAGTCCGTATATGCGGGAACTGTTTTGGAGGAAGGCGAATTGGAAATCGTAGTCAGAGCTGTATCAGGCTCTACCCGGTTTGAGAAGATTGTAACAATGATCGAAGATTCAGAGAAACTGAAATCAAATCTGGAAAGCAAGGCAGAACATCTGGCGGACCGTCTGGTGCCTTATACTCTGGTTGGAACAGCTATCGTCGGTCTGCTGACACGAAATGTTACAAAAGCGCTCTCAGTTCTTATGGTGGATTTTTCCTGTGCATTGAAGCTGGCTATGCCGATTGCAGTCCTTTCTGCAATACGGGAAGCAGGACAGAATGGAATTACCGTAAAGGGTGGGAAGTATCTGGAGGCTGTGGCAGAAGCAGATATCGTCGTATTTGATAAGACCGGTACGCTGACAAAGGCGAAACCAATCGTAAAAGAAGTCATTGTGTTTGGTGATTATCCGGAACCGGAAGCACTGCGGATTGCTGCTTGTCTGGAAGAACATTTTCCACACTCTATGGCAAAAGCCGTCGTGGATGCTGCAAAAAGAAGAAGTTTGTATCATGAGGAGATGCATTCCAAAGTAGAATATATTGTTGCCCACGGTATTTCCTCCTATATAGAAGGGAAGAAAACAGTCATCGGCAGCAGCCATTTTGTGTTTGAGGATGAAAAGTGTCGGATTCGTCCGGAATATCAGGAGCGGTTCGATACGCTTCCAGGAGAATATTCTCATCTGTTTCTTGCCATTGACGGAGAACTGGTTGCAGTAATCTGTATCGAAGATCCTCTCAGGGAAGAAGCCGGGGAGATGGTAAGACTTTTGAAAGAAGAAGGCATTTCCAAGATTGTTATGATGACAGGAGATAGTGAACGTACTGCAGTATCCATTGCGAAACGAGTGGGAGTGGATGAATATTATTCCGAAGTGCTTCCGGAAGACAAGGCAGACTTCATTGAAAGAGAGAAAGCCGCAGGAAGAAAAGTAGTGATGATTGGTGACGGAATCAATGATTCGCCAGCTCTTTCAGCTGCAGATGCGGGAATTGCAATCAGCGATGGAGCAGAACTTGCGCGAGAGATCGCAGATATAACCATTGCAGCAGAAGATTTGAGGGAGATTGTTATACTAAAGCGCTTGTCAAATGCCATGATTAATCGTATCCAGGGGAATTATAGGGGAGTCGTTGGAATTAATGCAGCATTGATCGCACTTGGAGTGGCTGGCATAATCCGACCGACAACTTCTGCATTGCTACATAATACTTCTACTCTGGCCATCAGTTTGAAGAGTATGGGAAATTTATTGCCGACTAATTAATATAAAATATTCATATCGTTATAATTTTTAATGTCTGAATAGTTTGATTTGTAGACTATTCAGATATTTTTATAGAACTCAATAATTGTTGTCTAACTACAGAATTTGCAGATATATTTCCGCAAACAAACGGAGATATTTTGGCATATATCATATTAGTCTGGATAAAATTCCCGACGGCCGGCATCAATCAGGGCCTGTCGTTCCATGTGGAGCCTGACTGCAAATCAGTGCGAAAATAGGCGGTTTTGCAGGATTTCAGGGATAAAGCGCAGTCTGTTTGCAACCCATTTGCCACCCGAAAAAATGAAATGAACAAAAAATGAAGAAAAGCGGTTGAATACTCTGAACTAAATCGGAATGTCCAACCGCTTTTTTATTTACTAGGGATTGACCGCAGTGATGTAATTTTTTCCTCCCCCCCCTCAATTTTGAAGGACAGGAGAAAATGATTTACGGATGATAATATCTCAGCACGTGTTCCGGGTATTTCTGATCGCCGTAATCCCATGGGCCGGCAGTCTCATAAAAAGGATCGTTCTCAGACCGCGCAGTTTCGCCGCTGGCCATTTTGGCAAAAGCCTCTGAAGTTTTTTCAGACCAGGAGGTGATACCGTTCTTTTCCAGGTAGGAGAAGTAAACGTCTGCGCCGAAATTATAAGCCTGAAGGGCAAGGCGGATTCTGTCCATATCAGTGGGGCTGGATACGCCTGCTTTTTCCATTGCATATTTCAGTTCCTGGATTCCACATTCAATGGAGTAGGAAGTATCGGTGATCCCATTTGGAACCTGGGGGTATTTTTTATTGTACGCGCCCTCAGAGGACTGAAGAACGTCAGGACCGCAGCCGGAGCTTTCCTGCATCATCAGAGCAAGAATCAGATCTGTATAATCAGACATTCCGTATTCTGCGGCAATAGTCTCCACATCCTGACGGTAGGCTTCACAGGCAGAGTTAATAGTAAGTATCTCTGACGGCTGCTGCCGGAACCGTATCATCCCGCCTGTAACAGCAAGCAGAAGAATGATCAATGCCGCGGCAAGAAACAGTTTCTGCTTTCGTACCTGTTTTTGTCTCAAGCGCTTTCTGCGGCGTGCGCGAAGCTCCCGGTGGGAGCTGGAGTCTGTTTTCTGGCGGCGCGAAGCTCCGGGATTTTTAACAGAAGCGCTTTTTTTACTGGCAATAGAGGCTTTGTTATTGGAGACTCTGTTTTGGGATCTTGCAGAAGATACGTTGTCTGAGGAGACAGAGCTGCTTTCTTTCTGCCTTGCAGGCAATCTGTTCTGTTGTATTTTTAAAGTTTCTTTATCTGATGTATTCATAGCATTATTGTATCGGGAAAACCCTGTTTTGAAAAGAAAAGAATTATTATGAAAGTCTTAAAAATTGGTGAACACCACATAGAAAATTGAAAATAGCAAAGGTCTATGGTATGATTTGGAGGAAGTATCGCACTCAGATCTGAATCATCAATGAATATATAAAGTTAAGAGATTTTTTATGTATACTGATTTGTAAGCTATTGCAGAATGAAAAGACTGGTGGGTCATATAAAAACATACACCGGGCTTATCCTTTTAACTATCAATGAGCAAATTTAAAAAGCAGTAAAATCCTCGCTGATTTGTCTTTCTGAGAGGCAAATATAGAGGCAAAAAATTCTTTTTTGTCCGTATATTACGGATTTCACTGTGTGAAACTTGATATTTGGTCATTTACAGACAATGAGATATGATAAAACAACATAGAGGTGACAGACAGGCTGTGCCGGTAAAAATATGTAGTTTTTAACAGGGCAGCCGGAAAGAAAAGGTGAAAAGTATGAAAAACAGATTCTGGCTTCTGCTGTTATCAGCGGTTTTGGTTTTCAGGGGAACTGCTGTTTATGCGGATGTGGCAGATTATCAGACAGTGACGCAGGAAGAACAGAAAGAAAATAAAACCATACAGACTTTTGAGACAGACGATGGACAGGGCAATTCTGTAAAAGTCGCAGCGTGCAGCGACATACTTTATGTGACAGCCAAGGCAGCAGCCCTCCGGTCAGTACCCGGTGATGAAGGAGAGGCTCTTGCAGAGGTCGGCCTTGGGGATGAAGTTTCCAGAAGCGCTGTGTGCGACAATAACTGGAGTAAAGTTTCTGTGGAAAAAAACGGGAATAAGGTGATCGGTTACATACAGAATCAGATGCTCAGTGCTGATATTCAGATTCAGCCGGAGAACGATCAGGTAGAGGTAAAAGCAGACAGCAGTATTCTTGATTATCCGGGGAGAAAAGACGGAGAAGTAGTGGGAGAAGTGCTGGAGCTTGATCAGGTAAAGCGCACAGGAACCGTAAATGAAGTGTGGAGCAGAATTTCCTATGTGGACGAAAACGGAGCGGAGCAGACCGGGTATATCCCTACCAGCGCTCTGGATCTTCCGGAAACGGTACAGACGGCAGATGCCGGAATTGATAAAAAGCTGGATGCAGGAACTCTTTCAGAAAGCAGCGGAGAAGGTGTTTTTGCAGAAGCAGTGGAGGCAGGCGGAAGTGTCAGTGAAGTCAATGGAGTACAGGTGGGAACTCCGGTTGCAGCATCCTCAGATGCGAACCTGAAACCACTGGGAACTTTCCGCATCACACATTACTGTCCATGCAGCATCTGTTGCGGTCCGTGGGCCAATGGAATCACGTCTACAGGTGTAACCGCAACTACCAACCACACAATAGCAGTAGACCCGTCCCAGATCCCTTATGGCAGTCAGGTAGTGATAAACGGACAGGTATATGTGGCAGAGGACTGTGGAGGCGCCATTAAGACAAACTGTATTGATATTTATGTGGCAACCCATGAGGAAGGCGAGGCAAAGGGTGTCTATTATACGGATGTATACCTGATCCAGTAAATACAGAATGCAGTTTCTTTTCCATGCTCTGACAGTAAAGAATCCGGGCACATTTCAGCCTAGACCCGGGTATGCTGGCAGATGATTCTGGCAACTTCTTCTGCGCTTTCCTTCTGGCCGTTTTCTTCCCACTTCAGGAAGGTGTTCAGCAGACCGCCTGCATAGTAATAAATATCATATAAAGACTGAACAGTTTCTTTTGGCAGATAGGAAAGCATAAATTCATTGATTCCGTCCATGAGAATAGAATGAAGCCCGTTTTGTGTCATAGTCAGAAAAAAGGTTTTGTACTGATCAAAGAATTTAAGCGAAAAAACAACATGAGAATACTCCTGGTAATTTCCAAGCCCGGGAGTATTTTTTCGTGCCTTTAAATAGTCTGCAACGATTTCTTTCATATAATCAGTAAGCGCTTCCTGAACAGAATCGTAGTAATAATAAAATGTCATGCGGGACACTCCGGATCTTTTCGCAATTGCAGAAACATTTACACCGTTCATCCCTTTGTCCTGCATAAGCTCAATAATGGCTTCTCCAATACACATCCGGGTAAAAAGAGAGCGTTCTGTTTTTTGAGCGGTTTTGTATCCGTTTCCGGAGCAAGCAGTATTTTTCATATAATTTCCTCGTATTATGCCTGTTTCTATAAAATTATAAATGAGCAGATATCGAATTTTGCACAATAGAATCTATAATATATGGACATAAAAGAAATATCAAGCTTTATATGTGTATCCTATAAAGATAAACTTGTGATGATTTTGTGCTTTTTTTCAAATTTGTTCATTTATGCTTATAAAAAGTAAATACAGATTTTTGTACAACAATATCCGCAGCACACGGACAGAAAAATATCCCTGTGTACGTATACAAGACAGAAGATGTCTTTGGGCAAGCTTTTAAATTTGTTTATTTATAGTTTATCCGATGATTTCCTTACAGAAAGAAACATTTTGTAAATTGTATCATGTACCGAGATAGAATACAATGACAGGTATTGACAAAAATACAGAATCAGGAGAAATGGTACAATGACAAGATTTATTGCGGATTCCTGCAGTGATATGCTTCAGATGGAAGGCGTGGATTTTGTAGCGGTTCCGCTTACAATTTCCACAGATGTGAAAGACTATGTGGATAATGAAAATTTAGATGTAAAGGGCATGACGGAGGATCTGGCAGGCTATAAGGGAAAATCATGCACGGCCTGTCCCGGGGTGGAAAGCTGGCTGAAGGCATTTGAAGGGGCTGATGTTATTTATGTGGGAACAATGACAAGTACTCTTTCCGGAACTTATAATTCAGCGCTGGTGGCAAAGGAGATGTATCAGCAGTCACATCCGGAAGCCAGGATCCATGTTTTTGATACACTGAGCGCAGGACCGGAGCTGAGACTTCTTATGGAAAAATTGACGGAGTTGGACAAAGAGGGAAAAACGTTTGAAGACGTGGTACGGCTGGGATGCGAATATATGAAAAGAACCAGACTGTTTTTTGCACTGAAATCTTTACATAATCTTGCGCAGAATGGAAGAGTGAGCAAAGTGGTTGCCGCAGCCGCAGGGGTACTGGGAATCAGTGTTTTTGGAACAGCCAGCCAGGAGGGAACCCTGGAGCCTTCTGCAAAATGCAGAGGAAGAAAAAAGGTAGTGGAAGAATTTTTAAACGAGATTACGAAGACAGGATTTCGAAAAGGCAAAATACGGATCAGCCATGTAGATAATCTTTCTCTTGCAGAAAAGATCAGAGATTTGGTTCTGGAGCGCTTTCCTCAGGCAGAGATCCTTGTATATGAAGCCAGAGGACTTTGCAGCTATTATGCAGAGAGCGGAGGCGTTCTCGTAGGAGTGGAAGGAAATCTGTAAAAAAATAATCTGAGCTGAGCAGAGATTCTGAAGCTCTTTTCCGGAAACAAAAAGACTGATAAACAGTGTTCTTATGATGGAAACATTGCTTATCAGTCTCTTTTTATGTATTTTGGAAAAGTATTATATGACTATTCAGGCGTTTTTCAGAGCTTTTTCAAGATCAGCAAGAATATCATCAATATGTTCAATTCCCACAGACAGTCGGATCATTCCCGGAGAAACACCGGCCTCCCGCAGCTGTTCATCATTCATCTGACGGTGAGTGTGGCTTGCAGGATGAAGAACCATAGTCTTGGAGGCAGCAACATGAGTACAGATATTGGCAAGTTCCAGGCTGTCCATGAAACGGACTGCTGCCTCGCGTCCGCCTTCCAGCTCGAAGGAGATCACACCGCAGGAGCCGTTTGGCAGATATTTTTCTGCAAGGGCATGGTATTTGTCTCCCGGAAGTCCGGGATAAATAACCTTGGAAACCTTTTCATGTGACGCAAGGAATTCTGCTGTTTTCTGTGCATTGCTGCAGTGGCGCTCCATACGGAGAGGAAGTGTTTCCAGTCCGATATTCAGAAGGAAGCAGTTATTAGGAGAAGGGATGGAACCAAGATCTCTCATAAGCTGAGAGGTTGCTTTGGTGATATAGGCTTTTTTTCCAAACTGCTTTGTGTACACAACTCCGTGATAAGACTCGTCCGGCTGGGTAAGACCGTGGTATTTGTCACCGTAGGCTTCCCAGTCAAAGTTTCCGCTGTCAATGATCGCACCTCCTACCTGAAGTCCGTGACCATCCATATATTTTGTGGTGGAGTGGGTGATGATATCAGCGCCCCATTCAAAGGGACGGCAGTTGATGGGGGTGGCAAAGGTATTGTCAACAATAAGGGGAACTCCGTGCTGGTGAGCAACACTGGCAAATTTTTCGATATCCAGAACTACAAGGGCCGGGTTGGCAATGGTTTCCGCAAAAAGAGCCTTGGTGTTAGGACGGAAAGCATCCGCAATTTCCTCCGCAGATGCGTCTGTGTCCACAAAGGTACAGTCAATGCCCAGTTTTTTGAAGGTAACAGCAAGAAGATTAAAGGTTCCGCCGTAGATGGTGGAGGCAGCTACCACGTGATCTCCGGCCTCGCAGATATTAAAAACCGCATAAAAGTTTGCAGCCTGTCCGGAAGAAGTGAGAAGCGCCGCAACACCGCCTTCCAGTTCTGCGATTTTCGCAGCAACAGCATCGTTGGTAGGATTCTGAAGGCGGGTATAGAAATAGCCCTCGGCTTTCAGGTCAAAAAGCTGGCCCATTTCATCTGTAGTATCGTATTTAAAAGTGGTGCTCTGATAAATCGGAAGCGCACATGGTTCTCCCTTGGAAGGAGTGTAGCCTGCATGGAGGCATTTGGTTTCAAGTCTGTAATCGCTCATGTTTTTCAGTCCTTTCTGAGATGTAAATTCTGTTCGCAGGACAGTATTGCACCGCTGTGAACAGATGAAGAAACAATCTGGAATTATCATAGCACAAAAAAGGTTCAGTGACAATTAGAAGGGACAAAAAAGATAGGTAGTTGTTGGGGTTAAAGATCTGTGTTAAAGTAATCACAGCAGAACATTGCCTTTATGGATGAATACCGGGCAGATGACGGTATTGCTTCAGAATGGAGGCAGGAGAAGCATATGGAAAACCATTAAGATAACAGAGGTGACAGAATTATGGCTTATAAAATACTGATGGTGGAGGATGATTCTTCTATTGCGGCAGGTCTGAGTTATGCCTTGGAAAAAGAGGGATATCTTGTAACTCTGTGCAGAAAAATTTCCCAGGCCTTTGAAGAAATAAAGACAGTTCATTTTGATCTTGCTCTTCTTGATATGCAGCTTCCGGACGGGCTGGGGAAAGAGATCGGACAGAAGCTTCTGGCAGAACAGACCCAGGTGATTTATCTGACTGTGGTGGATGATGAGGATGAAATTGTCCGGACGCTGGAAGACGGCGCAGCCGATTACATTACAAAACCTTTTCGCATGAGGGAACTGATGGTCCGGATCAAAAGGACATTGAATATAAAAACAGAGGAACAGCAGGTTATGAGGATCGGGGAAGCGGTGATCGATGCAAATGCAGGAAAGGTGTTTGTAAAAGATCAGCAGATTTCACTGACAGCGCTAGAATACCGCCTGCTGCTTATTTTTGCGGAAAATCAGTCAATTCTCCTTACACGGGAGCAGCTTTTGGAGCGGATCTGGGATATCAGCGGTGATTTTGTGGAGGATAACACCCTGACCGTATATGTAAAGCGCTTGCGGAAAAAGCTGGGGGATGCTGTTCAGATTTCAACAGTCAGGGGGATCGGATATCGTGTGGATCAGTAAAAAGGAAATTCTGGAACTTTCAGAGGGAATCCAGAAAGCCATTGAGGGAGAAAGCTTTGATCCAAGGGATGAGAAGGAAGGTCCCTGGAGTATTTTTAAAAATGATATTTATACATTGATGAACCTGGAGAGGGAGCAGAGAAGCGCCGCGGTAGAAGAAAAAGAACATCTGTCAGAATATTTATCTGATATTTCCCATCAGCTGAAAACACCGGTTTCCTCCATTTTGCTTATGACTGAGCTTATGGAGGATGCCCCAAAGGACAAGCAGAAAGAATTTCTTTTTTGCATCAAAAAAGAAGTACGGCATATGGAGTGGCTGGTAACAGCGCTGCTTAAAATGGCAAAAATTGATTCTATGAATGTAAATTTTCATAAGGATAAGGTACAGGCAGGGGAGCTTCTGGACCTTGCGATGGAATCCATAGAAATTATGCTGGATATCCGAAATCAGACTGTGAGGCTAAAGGAAGATATACCGCTTGTCTGTGACAGGAAATGGACGACAGAGGCTCTTATCAATCTTTTAAAAAACGCTTCAGAGTGTTCACAGGAAAACAGTGAAATTCTGGTGGACTCAGGAGAAAATCCCATTTATCGCTGGATATCTGTTACAGATCAGGGAAAGGGGCTGAAAAAAGATCAGCTTGCAGGTCTGTTCCGACGGTTCGAGGGCACTCATAAAGAAAACGGATATGGAATCGGGCTGCCTCTGGCTCTTTCCATTATGCGGGCTCAAAATGGGGAAATCGAAGTGCAGCCCGGTATGGAAAAAGAAGGTACCACATTTGTGATGAAATTTTATAAATAGTCACGGAAGAGTCACTTTTCTTATTTATCATGAATATCAAAGAGGCCAGATAAAAGCTGTGGCCGGAAAAATGAGAAAAGAGGTAATATATGGAAGTTTTGGAAGTAAAAGAGCTGACAAAAATTTACGGCAGCGGAGAAAATCAGGTGATTGCTCTTGACCATGTGAGCTTTCAAGTTAAAAAAGGTGAATTTGTTGCCATTGTTGGAGCGTCAGGATCGGGAAAATCCACCCTTATGAATCTGATCGGAGGAATTGACCGTCCTACCTCCGGAAGCGTTGTGATTGACGGAAAAAAGATTTTTGACATGAATGAAAGTGAAATGGCTATTTTCAGGCGCAGAAATATTGGTATTGTGTATCAGTTCTATAATCTCATCCCAAATCTGACAGTAGATGAGAATATTATGCTGCCCTGTCTTCTGGACCAGAGAAAGCCGGATGCAGGGAAGCTGGAGCGAATTGTGGAAATGACAGGATTATCCAACAGGAGAAAGCACCTTCCGGGACAGCTTTCCGGCGGTCAGCAGCAGAGGGTATCGGTTGGAAGAGCTCTTATTAATGATCCGGCTTTTATTCTTGCCGATGAGCCTACAGGAAATCTTGACAGCAGATCCGGAAGGGAAGTGATAGAGCTTCTTATGGCTGCCAACCGAAAATCCGGCCAGACGCTGATACTGATCACTCACGATGAAAATATTGCGCTGCAGGCAAACCGGATCCTTACGATCAGTGATGGAAGAATCATCAGAGATGAGGTGATCCGGGGATGAATATTCTGTGCACACTGGCCTGCAGCCAGATCAAACGAAAAAAATCCAGAACTGCGATCACCATTGCTGCGATCAGCTTATCCACAGCTCTTCTCACGGCAGTGATCAATTTTGCAGTAAGCGGAAACACTATGGTTCAGGGATTTCTGGGGGAGGATTATGGAGAGTTTGGAAGCGCCTATACCCTGCTTCTGCTGATCCCGGCAGCGATTTTGGGGGCTTTGATCATTGCAATGGCTGTGATCGTGATCTCCAATGCTTTTCGAATGAGCGCCAATGAGAGGGTGGCTCAGTTTGGCACACTGAAATGTGTGGGAGCTACAAAGGAGCAGGTGTATAAAACCATAATGTATGAATGTGTGCTTCTGTGCATTGTGGCAATTCCTCTGGGTGTTGTGCTGGGATATCTTCTCAGCTTTGTGGGAATCGGAATTTCAAATCAGTTTATGGAAGAGATGAATACTCTGGTAAGAATAATGATCAAGCAGGTGAATTTCAGCCTGTCCTTTGTTTTTTCTCCGGCAGCTCTTCTGGTATCTGTTCTGATCTCTGGTATTACGGTCTTTGTGGCAGCCATGATCCCGGCAAAAAAGGCCATGAAAGTATCAGCCCTTGACTGTCTCAGAAACGGCGGGGAAATCAAAGGGAATCTGAATGTCCATGCAAAAGCACAGATTAACGGAAAAAGAAGCATTGAATATCAGCTTGCCCGTAAGAATGTTGCATCCAATCGAAAACAGATGAAATCTGCGGTTATGGCTTTGTCTGTCAGCATGATCTTATTTGTTTCCATGAGTGGTCTCAAGGAGATCGCGGACGGGGTGCAGGAATATATGACGTTTGACTACGGATATTCTGTGGTGGCTGACTATTCTGCAAATCGTAAGTATACTACCAATCCGAAAACAGGTCGAGTAGAGGAACATGCACAGACGATCAGCTCAGAGCTTGCAGAGGAAATCCTGTCAGAGCTTTCAGAATATGAAGGAACAGAGGTATATGGAAGTGGCGCGGATTATGCAACTTACGATACTCCTTTAAGCTCTGAGGAGCTGACTCCGGAGGTGCAGAAGGCTCTGGAAAAAGAAATTACAGAGGAGAATGGAGAACTACTTCTGGATGTGGAGAGAATCATACTGGATGAAAAGCATTACAGAGAGCTGTGTCAACAGGCAGGCGTGGAGTACGGCGGAATTTTGCTTCTGAATGATTATAAGTATAATGATCACGGAACAGAAAAACATGTTCAGCCTCTGCCGTCATCCACTACTTCTCTGAAACTGGAAAAAGCGGATGGCAGCAGCCAGGAAATAGAAATTGCTGCTGTTTTAAGCCTGGAGGAGATTCCGGAACGGCTTCTGTACCCGAATACAAATCCGGTTCGTATTGTTGTTCCAAAAGGGGAAGTAAGGGGATATACCTGGATGACTACGCCGGAGAATGAAAACGGATATATGGAGTATGCCAGACAGGTTCTGGAATCTTATTTTCCGCAGAATGGCATGGATTACGGAGAAGCCGGATATGTCAGCCGGGTATATGGCGCTGAGGACTATTCAAAATTTATGAATATTGCCATTGTGCTGGCAGCATTTTTTATTTATGCGTTTGTATTCCTGCTGGGACTGGTCGGAATTTTGAATGTGATCAGTGCAGTCAGCTTCCAGATCAGGACAAGAGCAAGAGAGCTGGCAGTGCTGAAAAGTGTGGGGATTACTTCAGAGTCACTGGAGAAAATGCTGAATATAGAAAGTGTTCTCTGTTCCGGAAAGGCGCTGGTTACAGGACTTCCGGTGGGAATTCTTCTTGTTCTGATCATGGGATACTGTGTAAAAATGGTTTTCCCGATTTCCTTTCATATGCCCTGGGGAGCCATTCTGATCGCGATTGCAGTTTCTTTTGGAGTGATCTGGGGTACGGTGAAGGTTTCTTTGAATACATTAAAAAAACAGAACATTATAGAAACAATACGAACACTTTAAGGGGCTGCAGTCTGACGTATTTTGATGAAAGGTTAGCAAAATAATACTGCAAACAACGCAGTTAATCTGAGATTAGCTGCGTTGCATATACAAATATTTATTTATAATTTACCGTATAATCGTAATGATTTCTTTATCAAGAAATTCGTAAAATTTAGAAATATGTAATCCATCGATCAGTGCGTGATGGCATAGTACTGATATGGGGAGAAGAACTTTATTATTCTGCATAAAGTATTTTCCCCATGTAATCCTGGGATTACTGTCTGCGGGAACTGGGGTAGGGTTAATAAGAGCAGTATATGATATCCATGGGATAGTAGATATAAAAATCTTACCTAAAATGTCGTCCTCTTCTTCATTAATGGAATTCTGTTGTTTCGCCTTTTCCTGTTCCTTTGCAGCATAACTAATATAATCATCAAAAGAGAGATTACTGTCAAGGTCACAGTAGCAATATGTTCCATCACTTAGCGCTACTGTATGAGAGGTCAGGCAATAATCATATTCTACAATCTGGTTATTAAGAATCCTTTGTTTAAATTCTGATACCTGATTGGCGGCTCTGGAAACACAATAGCAAATTGTCAGAAAAAACGGAAGCTTTTTTGCTCTGATAAATGCCAGAAGAGCCGTAATATCTACATTTACTGTGACGCCAACGTATGGATAGGCAAGACTGTTAAAGTATTCATATATCCCTGTTTCTCATAGAAGCTGATAGCGGAAGAGTTTTCTTCCAATACCCAAAGAAAGGCTTCATATGCGTTTCGTCGTTTTGCAGATTCAGTAAAATTTTTTATAAGCGATGTTCCGATGCCCTCTCTCTGGAAAAACGGATCTACGTACAGCTCTTTTAATTCCCATGTTTCTGAGCTTTCACAGTTCCATTTCATCATACCTTTTACAATACCATCGTCAAAAACATAGATATTATCAATGGAATCCGGGTGATCCTGATAAAACAGTGCAAGTTTTAATACCTGCATTTCATTAAATGAAACTTCATCATTTTGAAATATGGAGCGGTAGGAGTAACGTTTCGCATATATTTGTATTTGCGCTAATCTTGATGCATCTTCTTTCGTTGCTTTTCTGATCATTTTTGGTCAGATCTCCCTTTATTTTCTGCTTTTTATACTCACATTATAGCTGTTCCGCATAGCTGCCGCAACAGAAACAGTTCTTTGCAGATGCAGGCACTATGATCATCGCGATCTTAAATGCAATTTGTATCCTTAGAGTTCATAAATTATAAGAGAAAAAATCACCAGAGCAAAGGAGAATAAGAAACCTCTCTTTTGCTCTGGCTTTTATCTGGCCAGAAGATATATGCAATTTAGTTATGATTATCAAGAATAATTTCGCAGAACGCATCTGGAATGCTTTGTGAAATTTTTTCGTTTAAACGGTTGTCTGCATCCTGAACATCCCTTACAGATACGGTATCAGTGATAACACGGAAATAGATAGAAACCCACAGCTTTCTTCCGGTTCGGGCGATATCATAGAAAACAGGGACAAAAGAATAGTCTTCTAAAATCTCACCTGATATTTTTTTTATCATGTCAACAGTTTCCTGATCGGGAGAAAAAAGAAATAATTCCCGAAAGGTTTTTGTCAGCATACGGACAGTTTCCGGAAGCATAAACAGCATAATCAGGATTGCAATAATCTGATCAAAATAAGGTGACAGAAATGCCAATGGGGTGTTTTGAAACTTAACGGCAATAAAAAAAGCAAAGGACATACCGAGACTGTATGCAACATCAAGTTTCCACCCTAATATTTCAGCTTTGACAGTGGGAGATGAAACTTTCCGGCTCATGAATTTCATGATGAGTAAAATGAAAAAGCTAATGGAGCCAAGTATAAGCTGAAAGAGAGAAACCTGTCCCTTATTAATCTGACTGCCCCCAGAGAGCAATTTTTCAATAACACTTGTTAAAACGCTTAGTGTAACAGAGATCAGCATAATATTTTTAATCAGAATAAAAAATGATTCTAATTGAAAGAAGCCGTAAGGATGCTTTTCTGAAATAGGACGATGAAATAAAGGAGTTAAAAACAGGAGTAAGATAATAAAAATCAGCTCAGCAGCATCGTATAGAGCATCCATAAGAGTAGATTGTGAATGACTGTAAATTGCATAAAGCAGTTCGGCAATGACAAAAGCAACTCCGGAAAAAAAGGAAAGAAGCAGGATTCTTCTTTCTAATATTTCTTCTGAGCTTTTCGATACATGATGTTTCATGATGTTACCTCTTTTTTGTCTGTTATTTTATATTGTGTATGATAGTTTTGGGAGAAGCCGGGTATATTTGCGAAAGGTTTCTGCAAACTTGCCGGGACATTCATAACCGATTTGCGAGGAAATTTCGGAAATATTTTCAGAAGTTTCTGATAACATTTTCGTGGCAATCTGTAAACGGTAATCTTTAATTAATTACACATTCCTCGCAATGGCATAAAATCCAGAAAATATGAATCCTGGTAGGCTCGCTCAGTTGTTTGAATATATTGGCAGTAGTCTCGAAATTCTCAGAGTCAGGTATGTGATCCATAAGTTGTGCCATAGGCTGTGTTGATGCGGTAAAGTATAATGTTCCATAAAAATCTCCTTTTTTGAATTAAGTGTACCATAAAATTGTCTTTTTGGAAATACAGGAAAACAACGGAAAATAGAAAACAAAATTTCATTTTAGTATAGGAAAAAAGTGATTTTTAGAGATTGCAGACCTGGCGGATTTATGTTATAGTAACTTATCATAAAAAGAAAGAGGTGGAAGGATGATTATTTTTTCTTGCAGATAAAACAGAATATGCAGCAGTGCCGGTATTCACGGCATTATTGCGTTTATTGCAAGAAAGTAATCAATCTGTTTCCTTATTATATTGTTTACAGCTGTCTTTTCGGAGATGGTGTAATTATGCTGTTACAGGCTGCAGAAAATAACTTTCTTGCAGCTTTTTATTTATAAAAAATAACAGCGGGGAGGCGGTTGTAATGTCAATGATCAGGGTTGAAAATCTTACATTTTCATATCCCTCATCCAGTGATAATATTTTTGAAAATGTGAATTTTCAGATAGATACAGACTGGAAATTAGGGTTTGTAGGCAGAAACGGAAGAGGAAAAACTACATTTTTGAAGCTTCTTCAGGGAAAGTATCCATATAGAGGAAGAATCCAGTCATCCGTACAGTTTGATTATTTCCCATATTCCATTGCAGAGAAAAAGGATCTGACAAAAAGTATATTGCAGGAGGTATGCCCTCAGGCAGAAGAGTGGGAGATTATGAGAGAATTATCCTGTCTGAAAGTAGATCCCGGTGTGTTGTGGAGATCCTTTGAAACGCTTTCTCATGGAGAGCAGACGAAAGTCCTGCTTGCAGCTCTTTTTTTGAATGAGGGGCATTTCTTACTGATTGATGAGCCGACAGATCATCTGGATGTGGAAGCCAGAGAACTGATAGCTTCATATCTGAAAAGAAAAAAAGGGTTTATCCTAGTATCCCATGACAGATTTTTTCTGGATAATTGTGTGGATCATATATTATCTTTAAATAAAACAGATATCCAGGTGCAAAGTGGAAACTTTTCATCGTGGATGGAGAATTTTGAAAGGCAGCAGGACTTTGAAGCTGCCCGGAATGAAAATCTGCAGAAGGAAATCAGACGGCTGCGTCAGACGGCAAAGCAGATCTCAGCATGGTCAGCCCAGGCAGAGACGGGAAAATTTGGTGTTCAATCTTCAGGATTAAAAGCAGACAGAGGCTATGTCGGTCATAAGGCTGCAAAAATGATGAAGCGGTCAAAGCAGGCAGAGGCCAGACAGAAACAGGCGATAGAGGAAAAATCCAGACTTCTTAAAAATGTTGAAACAGCTGAAGAGCTTAAAATATCCCCTCTGCGTTACCAGAGAGAGGTGCTGGCATCACTGTCTGAAGTTCAGATCTGTTATGGGGGAAAGACCATATGTGAGCCGGTTTCATTTGATGTGCATCAGGGAGCTCAGGTTGTACTTGAAGGTAAAAACGGCAGTGGAAAGAGCAGCATTCTGAAGCTAGTCACAGGTATGGATATTGAGTATACAGGCAGGTTTGCAACTGGTTCCGGACTTATCATTTCCTATGTACCTCAGGATACGTCACATTTAAGCGGCTGTTTAAGCTCCTTTGCTGCTGATAATGGGATAGAGGAAAGTCTTTTTAAAGCAGTTCTCCGGAAAATCGGGCTGGAGAGAAATCAGTTTGACAAAGATATCTGTAATTTTTCCAGCGGTCAGAAGAAAAAAGTACTGATTGCAAAAAGCCTTTGTGAGCCGGCGCATCTGTATATATGGGATGAGCCCCTGAATTACTTAGATGTTTATGCACGAATGCAGATAGAGCAGCTGATCAAGGCTTTTTCGCCTACAATGATTTTTGTTGAGCATGACCGGGCATTCCGGAATATGATTGCCACAGAAGTAATAAAAATAAAAAGTTCTTGACTTTTGGAAAAATAGGATTATAATATCTATCATAACAATAAATTAATGTGATAAAGCACCAAAATCCAATGAAGAGAACAAGTCTGTGTTCCGTAATGGTATTTCAGAGAGTCTGCGTTCGGTGAAAGCAGATATACCAGGGAGGATGGATATCATCTCGAAGGAGCTGACTGAAACAACAGTAAGTCATGCCGGAATCCCCCGTTACAGGGAAAACGTATGAAAGTACGTGAGAGCTGCAGTCAATGCAGAAACAGGGTGGTACCGCGGATTCTATTCGTCCCTTCCGGCAGTAGCCGGAGGGGATTTTTTGGTGCATGCGCAAAGAATGGAGGAAGCATTATGAAAACGTTACAAAAAGCAGGCAAATTTTTATCAGATTATACTTCTGCGGTAGTGATTGCAATCGCAGTAGTTACTTTTCTGGTTCCGCAGCTGATGGGCTGGGTCAATTATCAGCTATTTACAGATATGGTTGGAAATAAGTTTACCAGTCAGTCTATGATTATCGGTATTATCATGTTCAGCATGGGTCTGACACTGACAGCAGAGGATTTTAAGATCCTGGCGCAGCGTCCTCTTGATATCTGTATCGGTGCGGCAGCGCAGTATCTGATCATGCCGTTTCTTGCTTTTGGGATCAGCAGAGTACTGCAGCTTCCGGATGCCATCGCTCTGGGGCTGATCCTGGTAGGCTGCTGCCCGGGTGGTGTTTCCTCCAACATTATGTCCTATCTCTGCGGAGGAGATGTGGCATTTTCTGTAGGAATGACAACTGTATCCACACTGTTATCCCCGATTATGACTCCTCTTCTTGTTTCTTTTCTTGCAAGCGGAACAAAGATCAACGTAGAAGGTCTTCCCATGTTTGTTTCCATTATTGAAACTGTGATTCTTCCGGTGGGACTGGGATTTCTGTTAAATCGTTTCCTTGGAAAGAAAAAAGCTTTTCAGGAGATTCAGAAGGTAATGCCCGGCGTTGCCGTTCTGGGACTTGCCTGCGTGGTAGGCGGAGTTATTTCTTCTCAGGGCTCCAACTTCTTTACCTCCGGTGTGGTGATTTTTGTGGCAGTTCTTCTTCACAATGGTCTGGGATATCTTCTGGGATATGGAGCAGGTAAGCTTACCGGAATGAATACCTCCAAAAAGAGAACGATTTCTATTGAAGTGGGAATGCAGAATGCAGGTCTTGCTACCAATCTTGCTACTACAACAGCGCAGTTTGCAAGCGCTCCGCAGTCAGCTGTGATCTGTGCCGTATCCTGTGTATGGCATTCGATTTCAGGAACTCTGATCGCAGGATTCTTTGCCAGCTTTGACAGAAAAAAAGAAAAGGTTCAGAGTGAGAATACAGCAGCAGAATGTTAAGCGGAAATCACATTGCGAAGGAATATAAAATAAAAAAACTATTGACGAATCAAAAGATTAACGTTATACTATAGCGCAGCAACAGCAATAACGAGATGAAGTCTGCAGGAAAGAGGCTTTTGGCCCGCCGAAGGAGTAAAACTCTCAGGTACCCGTATTTCGGGCAGAAACTGCAGATGGATCGTTTCTCTGGAGACATCTGTTTCTAAAACAGAGGCCGAAGGTGCAAATGACGCAGAAGACGTCTTGAATCTCTCAGGCAAAAGGACAGAGTATGCTATCTAAAAGCAGAACATTTTTCTATATGTCTTTTATCTCTTTTCAGAAATGATCTTAATTTTAATCCCAAGGCTGTAAAATTTTATACAGAAGGAGCATTTTTTACCATGTGGAGTATGATGAATCAAATCCTTGTAGCTGTAGATGATTTTGTCTGGGGCGTACCTCTGATGATCCTGATCATGTCGGGCGGTGTTCTTCTTACGGTTCGCCTGGGCCTTCTTCAGATCCGGCGCCTGCCTCTGGCGTTAAAATGGATGTTCAAAAATGAAGAGGGCGGCAGCGGTGAAATATCCAGCTTTGCGGCTCTTTGCACAGCCCTGAGCGCGACCATCGGAACAGGAAATATTGTAGGAGTGGCAACCGCAGTGTGCACAGGAGGACCGGGAGCTCTTTTCTGGATGATTCTGGCTGCTTTTTTTGGAATGGCAACCAAATACGCAGAAGGACTTCTGGCAGTAAAATACCGGGTTGTGGCGGCAGACGGCCACAGTCTTGGCGGCCCTTTTTACTATATTGAACGGGGAATGGGTGCCAAATGGAAATGGCTTGGAAAGATGTTTGCATTTTTCGGTGTATGTGTAGGCCTTTTCGGAATAGGAACCTTCAGTCAGGTAAATGGTATTTCCAGTGCGATCCAGAACTTTTTTGATCCGGAAAAAGCAAACTGCGTCACCATTCCGTTTCTGGGCGAGTATTCCTGGGCAGTTGTGATTTCTTCACTGATTCTGGCATTTTGTGTGGCTGCGATTCTGATCGGCGGACTTCAGAGGATTGCTACAGTCAGCCAGATTATTGTACCCTTTATGGCAGTTATTTATTTTGGATTCAGTATTGCTTTGATTTTATTTCATATCAGAGAAGTTCCGGCAGCAGTTGTGACAGTGGTAAACGGCGCTTTTAATCCGGCAGCGGTAACAGGAGGCGTTGTCGGAAGTATGATCGTGGCAATGCAGAAGGGTGTTGCCAGAGGTATTTTTTCTAATGAGGCGGGACTTGGAAGCGCTCCTATCGCGGCGGCGGCTGCGCAGACAAAAGAGCCGGTGCGTCAGGGACTTGTAAGTATGACAGGTACTTTTATTGATACCATTGTGATCTGCACAATGACAGGACTTTCCATTGTGCTGACAGGAGCCTGGCAGGTAGAAGGTCTGGAAGGCGTACAGGTAACTACCTATGCATTTCAGCATGGACTTCCCATTCACCCGCAGGTGGCTTCTTTTGTACTGATGGTGTGTCTGGTATTCTTTGCGTTTACTACGATTCTGGGATGGGATTATTACAGTGAACGATGCCTGGAATATCTTACAAAGGGAAACAGAAAAACAATCCTTGCATATCGCTGGCTTTATATTTTTGCCGTATTTATCGGCCCTTATATGACGGTAAGCGCAGTATGGACCATTGCGGATATCTTCAATGGTCTGATGGCAATCCCGAATATGATCGCCATGTTTGCTTTAAGCGGCGTAGTGGTAAAGGAAACAAAGAGCTTTTTTAAAGCCCAGAAACATAAGAGAAACTGATACGTCTCTGTGACGGCAGATATAGGAGTGGGACGAGACTGTTCCTGCTTTTATATCTGCCTTTTCTGATGCAAAATACTTTGAGCAGGAGAAAGAACATGGTATAATAGGAACACTTAATGAATCCGGGACAAAAAATCCAGAGAGAGGATAAGCCTGGAGATTGAACAAGGCTGAGCAATGCGAACATTGAGTTTTATATCCATGGTATGATAAAAACATTTCATGCTCCGGACAAAAAAAAAGGATGAATCCAGAGAAAATTTATAACCGGATATTTAAGAGTTCTGAATTATGCCATTTTTCGGAACATGAGCAGACGCAGCAGAAAAATCTGCAGCCTCAGGAAAGTACAGAAAGAGGGAGATTATGGAGAAACATCTGACAGAAAAGATAAGAAAAGAGCTTCTGGAAATGCAGGACCTTCCTTACCGGGATTTCCACGCAAAGCTGATGCCCACTGTGGATAAGGAAACTGTGATCGGGATACGGGTTCCGGTTCTGCGAAAATATGCCAGAACACTGGCAAAGGAAGAGGACATCAGCAGTTTTTTTAATGACCTGCCTCATAAGTATTTTGAGGAAAATAATGTTCATGCTTTTCTGATCCAGCAGATAAAGGATTTTGAAAGGTGCGTGGAGGAAGTTGAAAAATTTCTTCCATATATAAATAACTGGGCTACCTGTGATATGATGTCTCCTAAGATATTTAAAAAGCATAAAGAGCAGCTTCTGGTATCCGTGCGGCGCTGGATTTCATCGGATGAAACCTATACGGTCCGCTATGGGATCGGGATGCTGATGCAGCATTTTCTGGATGAAGATTTCAGGGAAGAGTACCTGGCGCTTGCAGCAGGTATCCGCTCTCAGGAGTATTATGTGAATATGATGATCGCCTGGTATTTTGCCACAGCTCTTGCAAAGCAGTATGAGAAAGCACTGCCCTATATAGAGGAGAAAAGGCTGGATGACTGGACTCACAACAAAGCCATTCAGAAATCCTGCGAAAGTTACCGGATCACGCCGGAACAAAAGGCTTATCTGAGAACTCTGAAGGTAAAAAAAGCCCGGTCACAAAAAAATAATACAGAGGAATAGTTATGAACAGGATAATAGAGATTAAAGATTTTCAGAGCCCGGAGTTGGACGTTTATGCAAGGCTTTCGGAGGTACAGCTTTTAAGAGCCTGTGAGCCAAAGCCCGGACTTTTTATTGCGGAAAGCCCGAGAGTGATCGAGAGAGCCATTCAGGCAGGATACTGCCCGGTTTCTTTTCTGGCAGAAAAAAAGGAGTTAAAAGGTCCGGCGGGAGAGCTTACAGAAAAATTTCCGGACATTCCGGTTTATACAGCCCCACAGGAGATTCTGACACAGCTGACCGGCTTTGCCCTTACCAGAGGAATGCTGTGCGCCATGAAAAGAAAAGAGCTCCTGTCTCCGGAAGTCATCTGCGCAGACGCACAGCGCATTGTCATTCTTGAAGATGTGGTGAATCCCACAAATGTGGGAGCAATCTTCCGGTCAGCGGCAGCCCTGAATATGGATGCGGTTCTTCTGACTGCAGGATGCAGCGATCCCCTGTACCGGAGAGCTGCCAGAGTCAGTATGGGAACTGTGTTTCAGATTCCCTGGACCAGATTTGGAAAAAAGGACTGGCCGGAAAAGGGGATGGGCTGTTTAGCCGGTATGGGATTTAAAACAGTTTCCATGGCTCTTTGCGAGGACTCGGTCAGTATTGATTCTCCGGAACTGCAGGCAGAAAAAAAGCTGGCAGTGATCCTTGGCACAGAGGGAGAGGGTCTGGCAGCCGGTACTATTGCCGGCTGCGATTATACAGTACGTATTCCCATGGCTCATCAGGTGGATTCTCTGAATGTGGCAGCTGCTAGCGCGGTAGCTTTCTGGGAGCTTGGAAAAAGAACAAAATAAAATGCAGCAGGTTTCACAGATCCAGGAGAAGCCTGCATAAGAAAAACACTGTACAGACACTCAGTAAAAGAGCTGCTGCACAGTGTTTTTTTCGTCAGAAGATTTATTTCAGTTTTTCGCCTGTAAGCATTTCATATGCCTGAAGATATTTGTCGATAGTCTTGTCAACGATCTCCTGAGGAAGAGTCCAGTCATGACCGTCATTTTCTTTCAGCCAGTCGCGGGCAAACTGCTTGTCAAAGGAAGGCTGACCGTGTCCCGGTTCATATCCGTCAGCAGGCCAGAAACGGGAGCTGTCCGGTGTAAGCATTTCATCACCGATCACCATGTTTCCGTTTTCGTCAAGACCAAATTCAAATTTTGTATCTGCAATGATGATTCCTTTGCTGAGTGCGTATTCTGCGCATTTTTTGTACAGAGCAATGGTGTTGTCACGAAGCTTTTCAGCAAGCTCGCGGCCTTTTCCGGGGAAGTATTTTTCCAGATGATCAACGCTCTGCTCAAAGGAGATGTTTTCGTCATGATCTCCGATCTCAGCTTTTGTGGATGGTGTGTAGATTGGTTCAGGAAGCTTGTCAGATTCTTTCAGGCCCTCCGGCAGTTTAATGCCGCAGACTGTGCCGTTTTCCTGATAGCTTGCCCAGCCGCTGCCGGTAATGTAGCCGCGGACAATACATTCGATAGGAAGCATGTTCAGCTTTTTGCACATCATGGATTTTCCGTCATATTTTTCATTCTGGAAAAATTCCGGCATATCTTTTACATCTACAGAAATCATGTGGTTTGGCAGAATATCTTCTGTCATATCAAACCAGAATTTAGACATCTGTGTAAGGACAGTGCCTTTTTTGGTAACCTCGTTGTTCAGAATTACGTCAAAGCAGCTGATGCGGTCAGTTGCAACCATGATCAGGCTGTCGCCGTTATCGTAGATCTCGCGTACCTTACCTTCTTTGATCGGTTTTAAATTCTGCATGTGTTCACACCTCATCATTAGATTTTTGTTTTTCGTTTCCCTGTAAAAAGTAGCACTGTTTGACAGTTTCTGTCAAGAGCAATTTCAAAACTTCTTTCGGGTTCTTTTAAAAATACAAAAATACAAAGTGAACAGTCAAATTCAACAGGATTCCGATTGAACGGGGAATTTGTTTGCAGTATAATAATATTCGACAAAAAATAAGGAGGACACCATGATGGCAGTGTATGAGATCACATTCAGCCCCACAGGGGGAACCGATAAAGTAACAGAACTTCTGACGGAAGCAATGGACGGCGAAAAAAGAAGGATAAGTCTTTTGCCGGAAAAGGAAGATTACAGCAGACATGTATTTAAAAGCGGGGATATCTGTTTTATTGCAGTTCCTTCTTTTGGGGGAAGAGTTCCTCAGGAGGCTGCAAAAAGGCTTGGAATGATGAAAGGAAATCAGGCCCGGGCGGTTCTGGTATGCGTTTACGGAAACAGGGCGTATGAGGACACGCTGATTGAATTAAAAGATGTGGCTGATAAGGCAGGATTTGTCCCGGCAGCGGCAGTGGCAGCCATTGCAGAACATTCCATTATGCATAAATTTGCAGCGGGAAGACCGGATGAAACAGATCAGAAAGAACTCCGGGAGTTTGGAAAAAGGGTCAGAGAATATCTGGAACATCAGGAAAAAACAGGAGAGCTCAGTGTTCCGGGAAATCATCCTTACAAAGAGCTGGGGACGATTCCTTTTATTCCGAAGCCGGGAAAAGCATGCAATTCCTGCGGACGGTGCGCGGCGCTCTGTCCGGTGGGCGCTATTGACCTGAATAATGTAAAGAAGGTGGATGAAGAGAAATGTATCTCCTGTATGCGATGTATTGCGGTCTGTCCGAAACATGCACGCAGCCTGAATAAAGTGGTTCTTTTTGCAGCAGAAAAGAAAATGGCAAAGCTGTTTGAAACAAGAAAAGAAAATGAGCTGTTTCTGGGGGAAGCTGAATGACGGACAGCAGAAATCTTACAGAAAAAAGAGGAATGAACCGGGACATGATTAAATATATTGCCATGATCACCATGCTTTTGAACCATGTTTCCTTTATTTTTCTGGAACCGGGAACTGTATTGGCTGAGATATTAACAGCTGTGGGGTATTTTACCGCTCCTGTGATGTGTTATTTCCTGGTGGAGGGAATGACTTATACCAGATCTCCGAAAAAATATGGACAGAGACTGCTTTTGTTTGCTGTGATCTCGGAGCTTCCCTATTGCCTGGCCATGACAGGGGAAGGAATCATAGGCTTTGCGGGAATGGATATGCTGCTTACGCTGTTTTTATGTTTTCTGATCATAAAAGCCATGAGAGAGATCATCAATCCTCTAAGCAGAAATCTTGCTCTGGCAGGGCTGATTCTTCTGTCTCTGTTCTGTGACTGGGCAGTTCTTGCGCCTGCGTTTACCATTCTTTTTGTGAATGCAGGCAGGGATCACAGAAAGCTTAAAAGGGCGTTCCTGACAGGAACTCTGGTATTCGGGGCATTCAACTTCCTGGGCGGCTTTGGAAGATTTTCTATGGACATTAATATACTCTGTACGATTCTGAGTATGGCAGGACCGGCTGCGGCAGGTATCTGTATCCTGCGGTTTTATAACGGCAAAAGGGCAGAAACACACAGGAATTTTTCCAAGTGGTTTTTTTACTGGTTTTATCCGGTACATCTTTTGATACTGGGACTTGTGAGAGTGCTTTTGTTTGTCTGACAAAAAATAAGCTGGATCTGGCAGGCTTTATATCTGCCGGGTAAGGCTTTGTTTCCGGTTTGATGTAAATAACGGACGGACATAAAATTTGATAAACAGATATTAAAAAGAAAAAGGAATGGACAGAAAAATGAAAATACTTGTAGTGGAGGATGACCTTGCATTAAGCGCAGGCCTGTGCTTTGAGCTGGATGCCGGCGGCTATCTGACTGTAGCGGCATATACAGTCAGAAAGGCAGTCCAGCTTTTGGAAAATGAAGAATTTGCTCTTGTGCTTCTTGATGTAAATCTGCCGGACGGAAATGGATTTGAATTGTGCAGGGAGATCAAAAATAAGAAGCCGCAGCTTCCGGTGATCTTTCTGACAGCAAATGATCTGGAGGAAGATGTGCTGAACGGATTTGATCTGGGGGCAGAGGATTATGTGACAAAGCCTTTTAATATGAACATTCTTCTTCGGAGAGTCGAAGTTGCGCTCCGCAGGGGGAAGAAGGAACAGAACACAGATAAAAATCAGTGGAGCGACGGCTTCCTTCTTCTTGACTTTAAGACGCTGACTGCAGTCAGGGGAAAGGAACGGCTGCCTGTTACACCAAATGAATATAAGCTTTTGAAGGTTCTGACAGAAAACGCGGGGAACATTCTGCCACGAAAAAACCTCCTGGAACAGCTCTGGGATGCAGGAGGAAATTTCATTGACGATCATACTCTGACTGTGACCATGAACCGTCTTCGGGGAAAAATTGAGGATGAAGCTCATACTTATATAAAAACTGTGCGCGGTATGGGATATATATGGACAGGAGGGGCGCAATGAAAGAAAAAAAGATCATTGCAGTGAGGGTGGGAGTGCTTCTCCTGGCTGCACTTTTTTTTGCTGTTTTGTACTGGATCCTCAGAGAAAATGTTCCGAGAAGGGGAGTCAGACTGGCGATCCTTGTATGTACGGCAGGAATCAGCGGCACAGCTTTTTTCTGGGTAAGGTTTCATCACAGGCAGGTGGCTTTGTTTGCTGATGATATCTGTGAAATGCTGGATGCCCTGATGGCAGGACGGGAACCGGAAAACTATTTTCCATACGAGGATTCTTTGTCTGCCAGAGTTCAGGGAAAGCTGATGCAGTACTGCGACATGATGAAGGAGGAAGGGCTTCAGAACCGCAGGGATAAAGAAACTATTCAGGAGCTTGTCAGTGATATTTCCCACCAGGTAAAAACACCTGTTGCAAATATTAAAATGTTTACCGGAATCCTGAAAAAGCACGCTCTGTCAGAGGAAAAACGGGAGGAATTTCTGTCAACTCTGGAAGGACAGATCAATAAGCTGGATTTTCTGATGCAGTCTCTGATTAAAATGTCGCGTCTGGAAACAGGAACCTTTGTACTTCATATGAAAGAAGCGCCTTTAAGCGAAACCATTGCCAGGGCAATGAGCGGAGTATGGGCGGCAGCAGAAAGAAAACATATTTCTCTTGAGGTACAATGCCATGAAGAACTGACTGCCCTTCATGATCCAAAGTGGACTGCAGAGGCAGTGGGTAATCTTCTGGACAATGCGGTAAAGTACACGCCTGATGGCGGAACCGTACAGGTGACGGTAGAACCGTGGCAGTTTTATACAAAGCTTACGTTTTCTGATACGGGAATTGGGATTGATGAAAGTCATTACCATGACGTGTTCCAGAGGTTCTTCCGGGAAGAAGAGGCGGCAGATAAGGAAGGCGTAGGACTTGGACTTTATCTGGCAAACGGAATCATTAATAAGCAGAAAGGATATATCAGTGTAAAATCACAAAAGGGGAAGGGTACGGCTTTCTCCGTATATTTATTAAGCTGAGAGGACTATTTTTATGGACATCGTAACAGTACATCATCTGAAAAAATATTACGGAAAAGGGGAAAAGCAGGTGCGGGCTCTTGACGGGATCGATCTTTCCATTGAAAAAGGGAAATTTACAGCAGTCATTGGCGCCAGCGGTTCCGGAAAAACAACACTTTTGAATATGATAGGCGGAATGGATGTTCCGGATGAGGGAGAGGTGATCGTGGACGGCATCAGTCTTCGGGGAATGAAGGAAAAGGAACTGGCAGTATTCAGGAGAAGAAAGGTGGGATTTATCCACCAGAATTTTAACCTGGTGTCTGCACTGACTGTCAGAGAGAATATTCTGTTTCCTTTAAGTCTGGCTGGCGCTTCTCAGGATAAGATGCTTTTCCGGGAGATCACGGAAATACTGGGACTGGAAGACAGGCTGGATGCCTGGCCGGATCAGCTTTCCGGAGGCGGACAGCAGAGAGTTGCTGTTGCAAGAGCCCTTATCTCACGTCCTGCCATTATCCTGGCAGACGAGCCTACAGGAAACCTGGACTCAAAAAACAGCCAGAATGTTATGGGATTTTTGAAAATGTCAGTAGAGACATATCATCAGACCCTGGTGATGATCACGCATAATCTGGAAATTGCTCAGATGGCAGACCGTGTAATACGAATTGAGGATGGACGTATCTTCGGACAGGAGGAAACACATGCTGCTCAATTTTAATCTGAAGATCTGCCGTACTCTTGTTTACAGAGAAATGAAACGGAGAAAAATAAAGTCATTTCTTCTTGTTTTTTCCGCGGCTCTTGTTGCAGGAATGTATACCTTTCTGTTCCTTCTGGGAAATGCCATAGAAGGGGCTTATCTTCTGAAATTTGAATACAATTATGGATCTTCCAGCCACATTATTTATAAAGGGATGACAGAGCAGCAGGCAGAGTCGGTAAAAGAGAATCCGGCAGTAAAAAGTACGGTGTCTGTTTCGGAAATCGGGACTCTCACAGACGAAATGCTCGGCTACCGTTCTGTAATTCTTGCTCCGGCAGACGAAGCATATGCCAAAAGTGTAAGCTCTGTTCCGGAAAAGGGAAGAATGCCGTCAGGCCCGGAGGAGATCGCTTTGGATGTATACACCATGGACTCCCTGGGAATTCCCAGAGAACAGGGAACCCCGGTTTCTCTTCAGTGGATGGACAGGGAAGGAACTACGCATATCTCTGATTTTGTTCTCAGCGGCTGGTGGGAAAGCTCAGCGAATTTCGCCGAGGCCTGCGCGTGGATCACAGAGGAACGGGCGGAAAAGCTTTGTCCGGGATTTCAGAATAAAAAGACAGAAAACAGGACTGTGGGCGTGACACTTTATCAGCCGGAAAATCTGGAACAGCAGGCGCAGACAATCCTGACTGCACAGGGAGCCGGTGAAATCCCTTTTTCTGTAAACTCATCCTATGATCAGATGAACAGGATGTATGCGCGAATAAAAAGCGCACAGTATTATCCATCTGTGTTTCTGGTTCTGATCTGCGGGTTTTTACTGCTGTACAATATTCTTCGAGTATCGCTTCCTGAGGAACTGCAGTCATATGCAGGACTGAAGATGCTTGGAATGACGCCTCGGCAGATCAGGAAGTGCTTTTTTGAGCAGGCATGGGCAGTAACTGTTCTGTCAATGATTCCCGGCTGGATGATTGGCTTTGGCATACATTATCTGGTCACTTCCAGAATGATAGAGGGAATGGAAGAAAATCCGGCGTTATATTTTTTGAGCGCAGGTCCGTTTATTCTGGCTGCCCTTTGCACAGCGGCAACATCAGGCCTTGCCTATTTTTCTTTTAGCTTTCGTATTAACGGGATGCTTCCGGCAGATGCGGCATATTTTGGGAAAACAATGAAAAGGCGTTCAGGAAAGAAGGGGGGCTGGAAAGGTGACATTGTTTAAACTGGCTCTTCGTTTTCTGAAAAAGGACTGGAGGCATATGGTCTTTGTGGCAGCGCCTCTGTTTCCGGCCCTTCTGATTCTATGTACTGCCTGGGTACAGTATATCAGTTATGATGAGGATATTTACCTGTCTGCGTATTCGCCTTGGGATTATATTCTGTTTGACGGATCGGCTCAGATTTCTGTACAACGTTACAATGAAAAGAATCAGAACCTTACAGAGCGTACTGTTGAAAAAATAAAAGAACAGGCTGAGGTGACGGATATCAGTGTTATGAAAACACATGAAACAGAGCTTACAGCTTCTCCGGAGCTCCGGGAATATCTGGTTGAATTTTATAATAAAAAAACGGAAGAGGGTATCAGCCGAAAAGAGATGATGGCAAATCAGAAGGGATGGATAAATGGCCTGGAACGTCTGGAAAAAACAGGAAAATATACAGCCATTGTTGTGGGGACAGAAGGGGCGTTTCTTGATTATATTCTTCATGATCAGCCGATAGTCCAGGGAGAATTTGACCAGGAAAAGTTTTTAAGCGGAGATTATGCGCTGACGGCAGGAGCGGTAGATACAGAGCTTGCTTCCCTTCCGGCAGGGGCTCAGGTGGAGATCGCAGGAAAGAATCTTGAGATTATGACAGTAGCCCAGGTGGCCAGTAATTTTTTCTGCGGAGCAAACAGCCCGGACGCAGAATTTAACCTGATTTACTGTGTGCCTCTGGAAACCTTTGATCAGATGTTTCCCGGACAGGCATACCGGCAGGCTACTGTAAATATAAAAGAGGGAAAAGAAAAAAGCTTTGAAGCCTTTCTCAGTCAGTATCAGGAAAGTGTGAATACGGGAATCGGTTTCCGTTCTAAAGGGGAATACCGGGAAAATTTTTATACGGCAAGGCTTAATGAGGTTCTGGCCTTTTTTATCATAGGAACAGTGATCCTTGCAGCCGGACTGATCAATTATGGAAACATTCTTCTCACAAAGATCATTGTAGAAAAAAGGGAGTTTGCAGTGTACGAAAGCCTGGGTATGACAGTGGGGCAGCTGAAAAAACTCCTGATCACGGAGGGACTTCTGCAGGGAGGCGTCCTACTTCTGATATTGATCCCTTCTGTATTTCTGATTACCTGGCCGGGGCTTCCGGTCTGGTTTTCTCAGATGGGCTCCTGGTGTATGGTTTACCGTTATTCTCTGCTTCCTTTATGGATTGCCGCAATGATTCTGGTGCTGATGTCTGTTCTGATTCCTCTTCTGGGACTTGCGGCAGTGAGAAAAGGAACGATCCATGACAGAATGGGGATCCGGGAATAAAAAATTCTAATGTTACAAAAATGTACCTTTGCTGTACCTTTGTTTTGACATTCCTCTGATAAACTGTAATTACTTGAGAGGGAGAAAACACTTCCGCAGAGAATTACAGGAGGAGAGACATATGAGTACAGTTTTAAAAGCCAGAGGGCTGAAAAAATATTATGGAAAAGGTGAAGCGCAGGTCCGGGCTCTGGACGGAGTGGATCTGGATATTGAAAAGGGGGAATTTACTGCGATCATCGGAACCAGCGGTTCCGGAAAATCAACCCTTCTTCATATGCTGGGAGGCCTTGACACACCTACAGCCGGAAAGATTTTTGTGGGAAATACAGAGCTGTCCGCGCTGAAAAGTGAGGAGGCAGCAGTTTTTCGCAGAAAACAGATCGGATTTATTTTTCAGAATTATAATCTGATCCCGGTGCTCAGTGTATGGGAAAATATTGTGTTTCCCATCTCTCTTGACAGGCAGAAGCCGGACAGAAGATTTATTATGGAGATCGTAAAACTGCTGGGACTGGAAAAGAAACTGGACAGCCTTCCAAATAACCTGTCAGGTGGACAGCAGCAGAGAGTGGCCATTGCCCGAGCTCTGGCAGGAAAGCCGTCGATCATTCTGGCAGATGAGCCTACAGGAAATCTGGATTCTCATACCAGCGACGACGTGGTTGGTCTTTTGAAAATGACAGCAAGAGAGTTTCATCAGACGATTGTTATGATCACTCACAACCCTGAAATTGCGCAGATGGCTGACCGTGTGATCCGTATTGAAGACGGACGCATTGCAGCCGATTAAGGAGGGGATGAGAGGATGAAAGCAGGAAAAGAAAAAAGGTTTGACGGGATCCGTGTGCTGAATCAGAGAACCTTCCGCAAAAACAGGGGAAGAAATCTGGTTGCAGTTCTTGCAATCCTGATGACTACAATGATGTTCACTACCTTATTTACTCTTGCGCAGAGTATGAACAAAAACCTGATTGAAATGACATTCCGCCAGACCGGATATGACGCACAGACTTCTTTTAAAACAATCGCGCCGGAACAGGCAGAACGTCTGGCGGCCCATTCAGAGGTAAAAGAGCTGGGACAGAGTATTGTTCTGGGGCTGGCAGAAAATAAACAGCTTGCCGGTCATCAGACGGAAATCCGATGGGCTGATGAAAGCTATGCAAAACATTCCTTTGCCATGCCGTCAGAAGGCGGACTGCCTCAGAAGAGGGACGAGATTGCGCTGGATACCCTTACTTTAGACAAGCTGGGAGTGGAACATCAGCTGGGTGAAAAAGTTACTCTGGAGTGGAGAAAAGATCTGTCAGCTCCTGATGGGGAAGTGATTTCCCCTGAATTTACTCTCTGTGGATTCTGGGAAGGAAACGCTTCCAGTTATTCCAGTATGGCATGGGTCAGCCGGGAATACGCAGATGAAATGACAGGCGGAAACTATAATCAGGAGGGACAGGTTTTAGGACAGTATATGGCGCAGGTCACCCTGCATGGCGACAGCCATATAGAAGAAACCATGAATGGAATTCTTGCAGATACCGGAATGACGGAACTGGAATACGGTGTAAACCTTGCGTATTCTCCGGAAATGGGAGCAACGGCTCTCCAGGAGACACTTCCTATGTATCTGGGAATGATCCTGGTATTTATTGCTGGTTATCTGATTATTTATAATATTTTTCAGATCAGTGTTACTGCTGACGTACAGTTTTATGGAAAGCTGAAAACTCTTGGCTCCTCCAACCGTCAGATCAGAAAGCTGATCTACGGACAGGCCCAGCGTCTTTGTATCATAGGAATCCCTGCAGGGCTGATTGCAGGCTGGGGACTTGGAATGGTGCTTGTTCCTGTTCTTACAGGTATGGTAGAGGGAGGCGGCAGCGTCTCGGCAAATCCTGTCATCTTTATAGGCTCCGCGGTGTTTGCAGGCCTGACAGTTCTGATTTCCTGTATGCGCCCGGCAAGACTGGCCAGCAGGGTTTCCCCGGTAGAAGCTCTGAGGATGAATGATGCAGATGGAAAAATCAAAAAGAAGAAACGCCACAGAACAGGAAGTACTTCTCTGGAAGCCATGGCCTGGGCAAATCTTGGAAGAAATAAAAAACGTACCGTTACAGTAATCTGTTCCCTCAGTCTGGGACTGGTGCTTTTAAGCTGCTTTTATGCAAAAAGCGCTTCATTTGACATGGAAAAGTATCTGGCGGATCTGACTCTTTCAGATTTTGAGCTGGAGGAGGTTACAAGTGAAGATTATATAGGAGGCTACGATCCAAAAGGAACCACCTTAAACAGTGAGCTGACAGAAAAGCTGGAATCCATGGAAGGAGTGGAGGCCTTAGGACATCAGTATTCTCATCAGTTTATATGGGAAATGAATGAAGATACAGTTCAGAATCTGAAGGATTTTTATACGGAAGATATGCTGAAAGACTGGTCTGAATATGATCCGGAAGGACCGGAACAATTCAAAAAAGCAGTAGATACCGGAGAGGCCAATGCAGTTGTATATGGACTGGATGGGATCCCGCTGGATGGAATCACTCAGGAAAAGTATCTTATGGACGGAGAGTTTGACGGGGCTGCTTTTGCCGGAGGCGATTATGTTCTTGCAGTTGGTCCGGCAAATGACCCGGGGCAGAAATTGCCTGTACTTCCCGCGCCGTCTGTGGGAAGTAAAATAACTCTTGAAGGAAAGGAATATACAGTAATGGCAGTGGTGTATCCTCTGATGCCTGTAGACAATGGCGCATCAGAAGTGGGCGCGCCGAATGCTATGGAGCTTCATTTTATTATGCCTTCAGATACATTCCGCAGTCTATGGCCGGAAAATACACTGCGCAGATTATTTGTTAATGTAGATGACGCTCATCTGGAGCAGACTCAGGAATGGTTGGATGAGTATACAGAAAATGTGGATAGCAGCCTTCCGGTTACATCAAGACAGACCATGGCAGAGCAGTATGAGAAGGAGACACGTTCTTCTGCTGTAATGGGAAATGCCATTAGTATCATTATTGCTCTTGTTGGAATTTTGAATTTTATCAATTCTATGGTAACCGCCATTGTATCACGAAAAAGAGAGTTTGCCATGATCCAGAGTGTGGGAATGACAAAACGGCAGCTCTGCAGGATGCTGGTATATGAAGGGCTTTATTATGCAGGGATCACCCTGATCGTGTCTTATGTTCTCAGCTCTTTTGCAGTGGGAGTTGTGATCCGGGCTATGGTGGAGGGCGGTTTTACTACTTTCCGTTTTACCCTTCTGCCTTTACTTATCTGCACGCCTCTGCTTTTGATCTTTGCAGTTCTGATTCCCTGTTGCTGCTTCAGAAATCTGGAAAAACAGAGCATTGTTGAGAGGCTGAGGATGGAATAAGAAAACAAAGGTTTTATATGGAACTGCTGCTGTACAGGAAATATTGTTAAAAGAAAAGAGCACTTCACATATACCGGTTCCTCAATGGTCGAAACTGAACTCAGACCATTGATGCTTACAGGAAAAATGTGATCAGCGCTCTTTTTATTTTTTCGGAAAGAACTGTTCAATATAAGCGGCGGTCTGACTGATAAATTTTTCTGTATCAAGGTGATCGTTCTGTATTGTTTGATGCATGGAAAGACCGTCAGAAAGAAGGAGAAGAAGCCAGGAAAAATATTCGCCTGAAACCTTGTCTGTACGTTCTGAAATTTTTTTGGCGATCAGAGAAGCGAAACACTGATAGCGGCGTATCAGATGAGTCCTTATTTCCTCATTGCCGATCATAGCATCATAAAAAAGAGGCAGGCGGAGTTTGACACCGGCTACGTCGCGTTCCAGAACATAACGGACAAGACGGTGAAGGGAAGTATCTTTATCTGCATTGTCTGTCCACTGACAAAGCTCTGTCCACTGCTCGTCCAGATATTTGTCTGTGATCGCAAATAACAGTTCATTTTTGTTTTTAAAATGATAGTAGAGAGTTCCCTTGGATATTCCCGCTTCAGATGCAAGCTGAGAAAGAGAAATCTCAGAAAAGGGTTTTTCTTCCAGAAGTTTTTCGGCGGTACTGACGATCAGACTGCGGACATCTTCTTTTCTGGGTGCGGCCATTAAGTTACCTCCTGAAAATAGTTGATTACTGTTCATTTATTGTAACGTGTTTTGGGTGTTTTGTCCATAAACATTAAAGGAAAAAGAATGTTCCGGATGCGGATTCAGAGCATTGTTTTATGGAAGGATGTGGATATATTTTATATTAAAGTGATTGAATATATCATGTTTTTGTTGACTTTGCATAAAAATATGATACTATAAAAGAAAAAGTCGTACATACGACCGACTTGTGAAAGAAGGGATATGAGTGGATTGTCAGAAGCTTCAAAAAAAGGTACGGAGCATCTACGGAAACAGTATCCGGGTAACTGAGAAGGATGGAAATATAGTTCTGTCCGGAACTCTGAAAAAATGGGAGGATATTGTAGGGGCCTGCTCTTTGTGCGTGGATAAAAAGAGAAGATATCATGTAATCAATAATCTGAAGCTGGAAAATACAGAGCTTCCCAAAATGAAACTTCCTCATATTCAGGATCAGGCTCTGGAAGGCAGAAAACCGGATGTTCTGGTGATCGGCGGCGGAATTTCAGGCGCCAGTATTGCCAGAGAACTGATGAAATGGAAACTGGATGTACTTCTGGCAGAAAAAGAAAGTGATGTTGCCATGCATGCTTCCGGTCGCAATGACGGAGAAGTTCATCCGGGGATCGATCTTGGAAAAGGAACTCTGAAACAGCATTACGTGATTGCCGGAAACCGGATGTATGGAAAAATCTGCAAAGAGCTGGACGTACCTTTTAAAAGATGCGGTCAGTATGTGGGTATGATGCACTGGAGCGAGCTGCTTCCCGCATATCTTTATGCATGTCAGAGAAAATACATGTGCGGTGTTTCCGATACACGGGTGATTTCAGGAAAAACTCTCAGAAAGCGGGAGCCTCATCTGAATCCGGATATGAAATTTGCAATTTATAACAGTATGGCAGGAAGCGTCTGCCCCTATGGTCTTACCATTGCCTATGCAGAAAACGCTGTGCAGAACGGGGCGGAGGTGGCTTTGAATACAGCGGTTTTGTCTATGGATGTAAAAGACGGAAAAATCAGAAGTGTGCTTACCAACAGAGGGCGGATCTATCCGGAGATCGTAATCAATGCTGCCGGAGTTTTTGCAGAAGATGTGGCTGAAATGGCAGGGGACAGATTTTATTCTATTCACCCCAGGCGGGGAACCAATGCCATTCTGGATAAAAAGGCCGGAAAACTTATGGGCGGGATCGCCTCCTGGAAAACTCTTAAAAAAACTTCCGGCCATACAAAAGGCGGAGGGATTGTCCATACGGCTCATGATAATCTTCTGGTTGGTCCGGATGCAGTGGAAACTTATGAAAAGGAAAATTTTGCAACCCAGGCATCCAGCATTGAGAATAATTTTAAAAAGCAGCAGGGTACTGTTAAAGAACTGTCCCAGAGAGATATCATTACATATTTTACCGGGGTAAGAGCTCCTACTTTCGAGGAGGATTTTGTAATTGAGCGGGGCAGAAAAACAAAGAATCTGATTCACTGTGCAGGAATTCAGTCGCCGGGGCTTACCACTGCTCCGGCAGTTGCAAAAGATGTGGCGAAAATGGCGGCAAAAATGGTATCAGCTTCACATCCGGTAAAGAAAAATGAGAGCTATAACCCTTACAGAAAAGGTGTTCCGAGACTTCGTGAAATGTCTCCGGAACAGAGAAATAAACTGATTCAGAAACGACCGGATTACGGGGTGATGATATGCCGCTGTGAGGAAATCAGCAAGGGGGAGATTGTGGATGCGCTGTGTTCGCCTCTTCCTGTATATACTATTGATGGAGTAAAAAAGAGGGTACGTCCGGGAATGGGACGCTGTCAGGGCGGTTTCTGTATGCCTCTTGTGGCGGAAATCATCAGTGAGGTCACAGGCCAGCCATTGGAGAAAGTGAAAAAAAGCGGCGGTGACAGTTATCTTTTATTCGGGAAAACAAAGGCAGGTGACGGAAAATGATTTATGATGTGATCGTTATCGGCGGAGGCCCGGCAGGACTTGCGGCTGCAATAGCCGCAAAAAAAGAAGGGGCACAGGTTCTTCTGATCGAAAGAGAAGGACGGCTGGGAGGTATTCTGAAACAATGTATTCATGATGGCTTCGGTTTGCAGCGTTTCAAGGAAAAGCTGTCCGGACCGGAGTATGCAGAACGGTTTATTGAGGAGTTTCACAGTCTGGAAATTCCGGCGAAGCTGTGGACGTTTGTTACAAAGATCCGGAAATCAGATCAGGATTTTCAGGTGTGGACAGTCAGCAGAAATGGAGTGGAAATGCTGGTATCCAGAACGCTGATTCTGGCTACAGGCTGCCGTGAGCGTACAGCAAAACAGGTATCCATTCACGGAACAAGACCGGCCGGAGTTTATACGGCAGGGACAGCGCAGCATTTTACCAATCTGCAGGGGGTGATGCCTGCCCGAAGATGTGTGATTCTGGGAAGTGGTGATATCGGCCTTATCATGGCAAGAAGACTGAAACTGGAAGGGGCAGATATTCTCGGCGTTTATGAGGTGAAGCCGGAGCCTTCCGGACTTACCAGAAACATGATCCAGTGCCTGGAGGATTTTGATATTCCTCTTCATTTATCGGAAACAGTCACAAGAATATTTGGGGATGACCGGCTGACAGGTGTGGAAATTGCCAAAGTGGATGAACAGATGCAGCCTGTTCCGGGAACAGAAAAGAGAATTGACTGTGATACCCTCATTTTATCGGTTGGACTGATTCCGGAAAATGAAATGGCAGAAAGTCTCCGGGTTACTATGGATCCCCGGACAAAAGGCCCTGTCTGTGATTCATGGGCCATGACGGATGTGCCGGGAGTATTTTCCTGTGGAAATGCTTTTCATGTCAATGATCTTGTAGATTATGTGTCAGAAAGCGGAGAGCTGGCAGGAACTTCTGCGGCCAGATATTTCAGAGAACTGAAAGGAGAGGCTGACAGAACAGCGGAAAACTGGATTTCCGTGGAGACAGAAGGAGGGCTTGCTTATGTGGTTCCCCAGAAGATACGGAAAAGCGATCTGGACAAAAAGCTTGTTTTTTATTTCCGGTGCAGAAGGACTATGGGAGAAAGTATGCTTGCAGCGATTTCAGCAGGAAAAACAGTTTTTGAGAAAAAATATCAGGCAGTAAGGCCTCCGGAAATGGAGCGGGTTGTCATTGATCTGTCAAAAGCAGACATAGTCGGAACGTCCCTTGTTTTTCAGCTTGGGGAGGTGCAGGCATGAAGGAATTTGTTTGTATTACCTGCCCTAACAGTTGCCGTATGCAGGCAGAGTTGGAAAATGGGCAGTGGAAGGTAACTGGAAATAAATGTAAAAGAGGGCAGCAATTTGCGGAAAGTGAAATGACCTGCCCAAAAAGAACTTTTTCTACTACGGTAAAAACTGCCTGGGATTCAGTTCCGGTGATTCCGGTCCGTGTGTCCCGGGAGATACCAAAAGATAAAATTTTTCAGATTATGGAAGAAATCAATCATATGACGGTCAGAAAATCCATGGGAAGGGGCGATGTTCTTATTCCTGACGTACTTGGCCTTCATGCGGATGTGATCGTTACCAGCAGTGTTCTGAAGGAGTATCTGGAGGAAAATAATAAGGAGAATACCTATATGCACAAAGACTGCGCGCAGGAAGGAGGAAATTATGAGTAAGCCATATAAAGGATTTGAGCCGAAATGGGTGAAGGAAGCAGCGCCTACAGACAGCTGGCGTTCTGTATTCAGATGGGGAGATCCGGATTTTGTAAAATATCCAAAAGAATCTCTTTACAAAATGATGAAAGAAAAATTTAAGATGACAGATGACGATTTCCGACATTATGACGGAAGCATCGGAATGGAAAAGATAGAACTTACAAATTGTCCGGTACGTCTGGAGCAGAAGCATATAGATGCTCTGAAAGAGATCGTTGGTGAGAAGTATGTGCGTACAGACGATTATGCGAGGGTGTCTGTAGCCTATGGAAAAACAGCCTATGACGCCATGCGTCTGAGAGAAAAACGTCTGGATTCACTTCCTGATGCAGTGGTTTATCCGGCAAAAACAGAAGAGGTAGAGGCTATTGTGGCTTATTGTACCAAAGAAAAAATCCCTCTTTATGTTTACGGAGGCGGAAGCAGCGTAACCATGGGTGTGGAGCCGGTAAACGGCGGAATCTCTCTGGATATGCGTCTGCGTTTTAATGAGGTTGTTTCTTTTAATGAAACAGATCAGACAATTACTGTTCAGGCTGGAATGTCAGGGCCAAAACTTGAAAAAATATTAAATAACGCACAGACTGTTTTTGGAGCCAGACGCGCCTATACCTGCGGGCACTTTCCACAGTCCTTTGAGTACAGCAGTGTAGGCGGATGGGTTGTCACAAGAGGAGCCGGCCAGAACAGTACTTACTATGGCTGTATTACAGATATTGTGCTGTCACAAAAATATGCTACCCCTATTGGCAACATACAGACCAGTCACTATCCCAGAGAAGCTACCGGTCCGAATCTGAACCAGATCATGATGGGAAGCGAGGGGGCTTTTGGTGTTCTGACAGAGGTGACCTTAAAGGTATTCCGCTACATGCCGGAAAACAGAAAACGTTTCTCCTATATTTTTAAAAACTGGAAGGTCGCCATGGCGGCAGCCAGAGAGATGATGCAGTGTGAGGCAGGATTTTCTTCCGTATTCCGTCTGTCAGACCCGGAGGAAACAAACCTTATGCTGAGACTGTATAATGTGGATGAGACGCCGCTTTGGAAACTTCTGGATATCAGAGGCTTTCGGGATATGGAGCGCTGTCTGTTTCTTGGATTTACAGACGGCGGAAAGGGCTATTCCAAAAATGTGGCTGCAAATATCAGAAGGATTGCTCATAAATATAAAGCAATGAGCCTTACCTCCTACGTTACAAAAAGCTGGGAAAAAGGTCGGTTTAATGATCCGTATCTGAGAGATACCATGATGGATTTTGGTATTGTTACAGATACACTGGAATGTACGGTGAACTGGTCAAATATGGCAAAGGTACACAGGGAAGTGAGAAAAGTCTGCCATAAGCTTCCAAATACCATTGTGACAACTCACATGTCCCACTGTTATCCACAGGGGGCAAACCTGTATTTTATTTTTATTACAAGGATGAGCGGAGCGGATAAATTCCGGGCATATCATACAACGATTCTTGATGCCATTCAGAAGTCCGGGGCAGCGATCAGCCACCACCATGGAATCGGAAAAATGTTTGCGCCGTGGCTTGAGGGAAGCCTGGGACATACAGAGTACGGTGTGTTTAAGGTTCTGAAGGATTATTTTGATAAAGACTATCTGATGAATCCGGGCGGCACTCTTGGACTGGATCTGGATGAGGATAAAAAGAAATACCTGAAAGAAGGGATTACACGCTGATCTGCATAGGGAGGGAGTACCTGTGAAAAAAACATCAGTTGTCCTTGTTTTTGATATTGGAACTCAGAGTACAAGAGCTCTTCTTGTTTCCTCGGAAGGGAAAATACTGGCAAAAGCCCAGAAGGGCCATCATCCGGCTTATGTTTCAAGAAAATCCGGATGGGCAGAACAGGATCCTGATTTTTATTACCAGAATCTGTGCCGTGTTTCCAGACAGCTTCGGGAGAGCTTTCCGGATATTTTTGCTCAGATCCGGGCAGTAACGCTTACAACGATCCGTTGTACCAGTGTCTGCCTTGGACGGGACGGGGAACCTTTGCGCCCTGCAATTTTATGGCTGGATCAGAGAAGAGCTTTAGGTACGCCTGCGCTGAAGCCCTGGATTTCTGCAGCGGTAAAAGCAGTGGGAATGACAAAAACCTTAAATCTCCAATACCAGAAATCTCATTGTAACTGGATTCGGGAAAACGAACCTGATATCTGGGCAAAAACAAAGAAATATGTTCTTCTGAGTGCATATCTGAATTACAGGCTTACCGGAAGGCTGGCAGATTCTACGGCGTCCATCGTGGGATATGTTCCTTATGATTTTAAAAACCGTTGTTGGAAAAAGAAAAATGATCTGGTTCGGCCTGTTTTTGATATTCCGGATGAAATGATGTGCGAGCTGGTGGATCCCGGCGATTATATCGGCTCTCTTACAGAGACTGCTGCAGAAGATCTGGGACTGAATAAGGATCTGAAGCTGATCGCCACTGGTACAGACAAGGCCTGCGAAATTCTGGGTCTTGGCTGTGTCAATAAAAAAAAGGCGGCTTTCAGTTTTGGAACCACAGCTACGGTTACGTTTACCACTTCTGATTATCTGGAACCGGAAACGTTTATACCGCCCTATGATTCTATCCTTCCCGGGCATTATACTCCGGAAATAGAAATCTTCAGAGGATACTGGCTGATTTCCTGGTTTAAAAAAGAGTTTGCCCAGAAAGAAGTTATGGAAGCGCTGGAGTCAGATATTCAGCCGGAGGAGCTTCTGAACAGACGCCTGAAAGAGATTCCTGCAGGCTGCGACGGGCTTTTGCTCCAGCCGTATTTTACACCAAACCTTACCATGCCTGAGGCAAAAGGTTCCGTAATAGGTCTGTCGGATGTTCATACCAGAATCCATTTTTACCGGGCAATCATAGAAGGAATCAATTTTGCCCTGATGGATGGAATGCGTCATATGGAGAAAAAAGGAGGATTTCGTTTTGAAGAGATTCGCGTAGGCGGCGGAGGCGCTCAGAGCAGTGAAATCTGTCAGATCACTGCAGACATGTTCGGTTTGCCGGTAGTAAGAACTCAGACTTATGAAGTGTCGGGGATCGGCAGTGCGATTTCTGCATTTGTGACGCTGGGCGTGTTTGAGGATTACAGAGAAGCATTGAGGTGTATGGTTCATAAAAAAGATGTATTTAAACCAAACCGGCGGCAGCATGCAGTATACCGGAAACTTTATGAGGAGGTATATCAGCAGATATATCCCAGCCTGTCAGGAATTTATGAAAAAATGAGCAGGATCAAATGATGGAGAAAGTCTGTTAAAAGCCGGATGAGTTCCGGGGCTGCCAGGAAAATACAGGAACTGTAAAAGCAGAATATAAAATCAGAAACAGCGCGTTTCTGTACAGAAAAACTCCGGGGAAGGGGCTGTCGGGAAATAGATAGTTCCAAACAGGAGCAGATTTGGCTCATGGGAGTCAAATCTGCCCCTTCCCCGGAAGTTTTTTGTATTATTTAAAGAAGTATTAGTGATTCAAGTATATAAAAACATAAAGCTTACACGGAACAAAAATCGGATACAGAAGGCTTTTTCTATTTCACAGATATGGTATAAAACTGTTTGAAGGTCTCTCCGGTAGCCAGGGTGTTGATGTCCTGCTTGGAAGAAAGCTCATCGGCAAAGCCGGTGTTGTCGCAGCGTCCCATCCAGGGTTCCAGGCAGACGAAGGGAGAGTCCGGCGCGCTCCAGATACCAAAGTTCGGAAATCCCTTACAGGTGATTTCCACATAAGGAGTTCCGTCCGGAAAGGCGATTCCTGCCCGGGTTACCTGCCCGTTGTCAAATACCAGAGTATCGTTGTCAAAAAGCTCTCTTTTGATATGACAGCGTCCGTGTTCCAGAGCAAGCGGATAGGTTTTTCCCTCAAATACAGTTCCGTGGGAAAGGTCCAGGAGACTGCAGGTAAGCTCTGATTCATGGTTAAAAGTAAGATAATACTGATCCTGGGAAGTACCCGGAACCGCAGGCACATTAAAGGCAGGATGTCCTCCGATAGTAAAGTACATGGTCTGAGAATCCTCATTGATCACGGTCCAGCGTACAGTCAGATCTCTTCCGGAAAGCTCATGGGTGATAAGAAGACGGAAATCAAAAGGATAAGTTTCCCTGGTTGAATCAGAAGAGGTCACAAGATGGGTGACAGAGGTCTGTGAGGACTCTGTACAGGTAAATTCCATATCACGGGCAAATCCATGCTGTCCGCAGTGGTAGGTGTTTCCGTTAATAAGACATTTATTTTCATAATAGCGGCCCACATTTGGGAACAGGACAGGGGCATGGCGGTTCCAGTAAGAAGGATCTGCATTCCAGAGTACCTGACGGTCATTTGTTTTGTCATAGATTTCAGTCAGCTCAGCGCCAAGATCATTGATCTGTACCCGAAGCTGATCGTTTTCCAGTGTACGAATCATGATATATCCTCCAATAAAAAATTTGATGTATCAAGTATACCAGATTTCTGAAAAAATAACGAGAAAAACTGCACAAAAATAAGAATAAAAATATGTTGTTTTTTACTTGGCACTCAATTGCAGGATTAAATTCCAATCTTCTGTGGAATTTAATCCTGCAAATCTATCTTCTCTTAACCATGGAATTTAATTTTTCCAAACGTTCTGTTAAAACCATTCTATAAATATGGCTATTCCTCCCGGCAGAAAGGAAGTCCTTATGAATAAACAAAAACATTTAACTCTTGCTTCACGAATTATCATTGAAGCCATGTTAAACAAGGACGAAAGCTTTAACACGATTGGTCGGTTTTTAAACAAGGATTGCATAACCATCTCCAAAGAAGTGAAAAATCACATTTGTTTTGAAAAAAGTGGAGTCTACGGCAGAACCTTCACTGATTGATGACTGACTTTTCTGCATCAGTGCTCTGCACGATAACGTATAATTAATTTCGCAAATTCAATTTCATAAAAACAGACATGGTCTATAGCCGTTTGGTAGAATAAAGTTACCACACAAAATTCACCATAGGAGGTACAGAACGATGTCTGATAACTTTATACAACTCAATGAAGATTTAATAAAGCACGATTTAAAGGATCTTGTCCGTAGCAGCGTCGAGGAAACTCTGTCCTTCTTTTTATGCATATGACAACAAAAATAAGAGCCATCAGATTTGATTTTCTGTTGGCTCTTTTTAATGTTCACTGTCCAATGGATTAGTCCTCCTTAAATTTTTATAAAACATTCTGGAATTAAATTTGTGTTCTCGGTGGTCTGTACCTTCCTTTCATAGATTATGATGAATTATTTTACGTTTCTGGTGGTCTGTACCTCCTTGTTGGATTATGAGATTTCGTTTATGTTTTCGGTGGTCTCACTCCTTTTTGATTTATTTTTAAGTTCCTTTTGTTTTATGAGCTTACTATAACAGATAAAATGAGATTTGTCAATAAGAAAATTGATAAAATTAAAATAAATATTATTTTAACTGCTAAAAATAACTTTATACACATAATTAACTGAAAATATTGATGAATTCCGGTGAATAGAAAAAGGGATTCAGGATAAGATAGGATTATCAAGTCTTAGGAGGTAAAAATATGTTGCGTTATTTACCTGTACGCAGAATTCACGCAAGACAAGTCCTGGACTCCAGGGGAAATCCTACGGTTGAGGTTGAAGTTACAGCAGGAGAAGGGATTGTTGGAATCCATGGATATACAGCAAGAGCCATAGTTCCCTCCGGGGCGTCTACCGGAAGATTTGAGGCAGTGGAGCTCCGGGATGGTGAAAAAGGAAAATACCTTGGGCTCAGTGTGGAAAAAGCTGTAAATAATGTAAATACAAAACTTGCGGAAGCAATTGTGGGAGAAAATGCGCTTGATCAGATGAATATAGACAGACTTCTGGCAGAAGCCGATGGAACAGACAATAAAAGCAGCATAGGAGCCAATGCAGTTCTGGGTGTTTCTCTGGCAGTGGCAAGGGCGGCTGCGGAAGGTCTGAGAATTCCTCTTTATCAATATCTGGGCGGCTGTCATACCAGAAAGCTGCCTGTGCCCATGATGAACATTCTGAATGGAGGACGCCATGCAGATAATACCGTGGATCTTCAGGAATTTATGATCATGCCTGTGGGGGCGGAAGATTTTTCAGAAGGAATCCGCATGTGCGTGGAGATCTATCAGTTTCTGAAGATCATTCTCAAAGAAAAAAATCTGTCTACAGCAGTAGGCGATGAGGGAGGCTTTGCGCCGGATCTTGAGGATTCCAGAGATGCGCTGGCGCTGATCATCCAGGCAGTGGAAAGGGCCGGATACGAACCGGGAAAGCAGATCGCGATTGCCATAGACGCAGCGGCCAGTGAATTGTATGAAGAAGAAAAAGGGGTTTACTATTTTCCCGGAGAAAGCAAAATGAAAGGAAAAGATGTATTCAGAGACTCTTCTGAGATGATTGAATATTATGAGGGATTACTGGAAGAATTTCCTGTGGTATCTCTTGAGGATGGGCTGGAGGAAGACGACTGGGAAGGCTGGAAGAAACTGACAGAGCGGCTGGGAGACAAAATACAGCTGGTAGGAGATGATCTTTTTGTAACAAATAAAAAGAGACTGACCTGCGGGATCCGACTTCAGGCAGCCAATGCAGTGCTTGTAAAAGTAAATCAGATCGGTACTCTGACAGAGGCTATGGATACGGTCCGGCTGGCGCAGGAAAACGGATACCGGGCAGTGATCTCCCACAGATCAGGAGAAACAGAGGATTCCTTTATTGCAGATCTGGCAGTTGCCACAGGTGCAGGCCAGATAAAAACAGGAGCGCCCTGCCGTTCTGACAGAAATGCAAAGTATAACCAGCTTCTCCGCATTGCAGAGCAGCTTGGCGAGAATGGAGAGTATCAGAATCCTTTTAAGGGATTTTCGGAGGAAACTGTATAGCAGCAGGCAGGGGACTGTTATATGACAAAAGCAGAATGTATTTGAAAATAAAAAATCCTCCGCGGCGCTTTTGGCAGAACGGAGGATTTTTATTTTGTCAGGAAAGTAACACATTATGTGCTGATCTTCCCGGTAAATAAAAATGCTTTGTTCAAAAACAACGTACACATTATTATTTTAAAGTAAAATACTGAAGTACAGCTCCTTTAAATTCAAATTCCCGGGAAATTTCATAGGTATCCAGAAGCCACTGGCTTTTTTCTTTGGAGCTGTATTTTTCCAGACGGCTGATGGTTCCCTCTCCGGCAAGAAAGGCAGGAATTTTTTTGGCTTTGATATCATCCATAATATAGTCTCCTGCCTCCGGTCTCAGAGAAAGATCGGCCAGATCCAGCGTATAGCATCCAGTATCCCAGCGGAGGATGGAATAAATCTCCGGTACACCGATTCCAAAGGCGTAGGTGTTTTCCGGGATATTTGCAGCAATATGGGCGGCGAAATCATTCAGTTCCTGCTCATTGTGGAGTTCCTCTCTGAGAGCTGTGTTCTGACCGTACTGAATGATGTTTCCGGTAGAGACGGTCATCAGAACAAGCAGGGAAACAGCAGTAAAAGTACCTTTAAAAATCTGCATTCCGCTGAAACTGTTCATATTTTTTATGCGGAACGTCTGGAAAGTATTCATTCCTTCTTCAGCAAAAATACACAGAAGCAGAATACATGGAATGTGAATGATCTCCAGATTGTGATAAGCCGCTCTGTTGATAAAATATGTGATCTGCCCTAATGAAAGGACAGCGGCAGCAAAAGTGAAGCAGATGCGAAGGAGATGACGGCTGTCTGTTTCATCCTGTGCGCGGACAAAACATATGTGGGAAATACCCCATGCGCAGGCCATAAAAAACAGCACAAGGATTATCATATAGGCGCTTGCAAACTCCGGAAGATCCACTCTTAACAGACCATCCATGTAAGAGGACTGAAGAAGTGGGAAAAGGAATTCGCGGATTCCGGTAATCTGTCCTCCGTTCATTATGTTATACAGCTCAACCACAGCATAGGCGCCCAGAAAGCTGAGAAGGATCCCTGCAAGGTGCAGAAGACAGGTTTTTAAAACCGGCAGCCAGGAGTCTTTTTTGTGGCAGAGGCAGCGGAGAATCCAGAATGCTGCCCAGGAAATCGCGCAGAAAAGTCCTGTTTCTGTATTCCACAGGATTCCCAGAAGCGAAAGCACATACCCCAGAATACAGATGAGACGACCGCTTTTTTTGAAACGGACACAAAAGGCAATCCAGAAAAGCATCAGGCACATAAAAAGGATTCTGTGTGGCCATAGCTGCCAGTAGATTCCGCTTCTCATGGAAAGAACGGGAAAGGTCAGGGCAATGGAGCCCAGAACTCTTAAAAGATCATTTTTTACAATAAAATGAAGGGTCAGAAAAGCTGCAAGGAAACAAAGGGCGCCGATGATGGTATTCAGAAGAATAAAATCAATCAGATCGCCTCCAAGGATCTTCATGGGAAGCTTGTATAAAATTCCGTAGTGACCGTAAATACTGGTGGTATATTCCGTGTAAGGGCTTCCGTGCAGTACATTATATATGGAATTGAAATATGCATCCATATGAAGACGGTCCGGTTCGTTTCTGAGAAAAACCTCCGGGGTATAAAAGTTATAGGCAGCCAGAAGTGTGAGAAGCCCATAGAAAAGGGACATGGCCCAGGTTTTTACAGAAAAGTTATTATTTCTGGCAAAATGAAGAAAAACGAGCCCTTCTGTCACAAGGCAGATCAGTACAAGCCAGAAAGGAATGGAATGCCAGACGTATCTTGCGGAAACAGAACCGTAAACATCTACTTCCAGGCGGTACATGCGGATAAAGAAAAGAATATTTACCGTTATAAGAAGTACTACTGTAAAAAAAGCGTTTCTGGGCGTGTCAAAAAAGCAGGGCTTCTCTGTGCGTGCCAGAAGAATTGAAAAAATAAGATAGGAAACGCAGAATAAAATAACTGTCATTGCATAAGTGAGAAGATTTACATTTCCAATGGAACTGACAGCCGCTGACAGAGCCGGTATTCTGAAACAGCATACTGCAAAGCCGGCAGACAGTATAAGAGAGGCAAAAAAAACCATAATTCTGTTTGTTGAAGTTTTCATGTTGACCATCCTTTAAATGTAATAGGTTTCATAAAACAGCATAAGCCATTCCTGTATATCATCCCCGAAAGAAGTTCTGTTGTCAAGGTTTTTAGAGAAAAACTGTTGAAATCCCAAAAGCCATATGATACAATAAAAAACAGTTGATTAGGAGGTGTAACCTGAATGGAGATCTTAAGAATTATCCTTACGGTAATTTTTGTCTTAGATTGCATAGGTCTTACAGTCATTGTACTGATGCAGGAAGGTAAGCAGCAGGGACTTGGCTCTATTGCCGGTGTTGCGGATACCTACTGGGGAAGAAACAAAGGACGTTCTATGGAGGGTGGTCTGGTAAAGGCGACTACTGTCATGGCAATCCTGTTTTTTGTTCTGGCTGTCATTTTGAATATGAATTTCTAAGAATCATGGAAGGCAAAATGGAGACACTCTTGTAAATTCGCAAGAGTGTTTTTTTGCCTGAGTACGCAGAAACGGCAGTTCTGACAGGACTGTCTGTGTTTACAGAAAAGGAGTTCAAGTGAGCAGAAAAAAAATATGGGAAAAGAAAAAAAGATTCCCAAAAGAAAATCGCGCATCATTTAAGAAAAAAAACATAAAGAGTCTGAAAAAACAGGGCCTTCTGGCAGAGGGCGTTTTTATCGGAAATGCCAGGGGCTTTGGATTTGTGGAAACAGGAGAGGATGAAGAGGATATTTTTATTCCTGCAGATGCTGTAAATACAGCGCTTCATCAGGACCGGGTACAGGTTCTGCTGAAAAAAGAACAGAAGCCCGGAAAGCGCAGAGAGGGAACGGTTATAAAAATTCTGGAAAGAGGTACCACAGAGGTTGTGGGAACTTTTCAGCGAGAAGGAGATTATGGCTTTGTGCTCTGTGATAACCAGAAAATATCCCGGGACATTTATATTTCTCCGAAAAATTCTCATGGTATCAGAGATGGAGAAAAGGTAGTTGCCCAGATCCTTGATTATGGCTCTGAGAAGCGTAAGCCTGAGGGAAAGATCACAGAATCCCTGGGAAATATCCATGCTCCGGGAGCGGATATTCTGGCTGTTGTAAAAAGCTATGGCATCCCTTCTGAATTTCCGGTCCGTGTAATGAATCAGGCAATGAGAGTGCCGGATCATGTTCTGGAAGCGGACTGGGACGGAAGAGACGACCTTACCGGACTTATGACAGTTACCATTGACGGCGAGGATGCAAAGGATCTGGATGATGCAGTTTCTCTTACAAAGGAGGGGAATCTTTATCATCTGGGTGTGCACATTGCAGATGTAAGCAATTATGTTCAGGGCGGAAGCGCAATTGACAGAGAAGCCCTGAAAAGAGGAACCAGTGTTTATCTGGCAGACCGGGTGATCCCCATGCTTCCGGAGCGTCTGAGCAACGGAATCTGTTCGCTTAATCAGGGTGTGGAGCGTCTGGCTCTCAGCTGTCTGATGGATATTGATGAAAACGGAACCGTAGTATCCCATAAAATTACAGAAAGCGTCATACGTGTAGACCGCCGTATGAGCTATGAACAGGTGCGGTGTATTCTGGAAGACGGAGAAACAGAGACCAGCAGAGAATATCAGGAATTTGTTCCCATGTTTTTTCTGATGAAAGAGCTGTCCGGAATCCTCAGAGGATGCCGCCACAACAGAGGCTCCATTGATTTTGATTTTCCGGAGAGCAAGATCATTCTCAATGGGGCAGGCCGCGCCATTGATGTAAAACCCTATGAAACCAGTGTGGCGACAGAGATCATTGAAGACTTTATGCTTCTGGCAAATGAAACAGTGGCCAGAGAATACTGTAAGGGCGAATATCCTTTTGTTTACAGAACCCATGAAAATCCGGATCCGGACAAGGTGGAGGAGCTGCTGATGCTTCTTCACAATCAGGGGATCGACGTGCGGAAATCCGGACAGGAGATCACGCCCAAAGAGATTCAGGAAATTCTGGAAAGCATTCAGGATCTTCCGAATGAGACAATGATCAGCCGGCTTACACTTCGCACCATGAAGCAGGCAAAATATACCACGGAATGCAGCGGACATTTTGGTCTGGCGGCCAGATATTACTGTCATTTTACTTCTCCTATCAGACGGTATCCGGATCTTCAGATACATCGGATCATCAGAGATAATCTCAGAGGAAGGCTGACCCGGGAAGGAAAGACAGAGCATTATCGGGAGATTCTGGAAGAGGTGGCTCGTCAGTCAAGTGTGTGCGAGAGAAGAGCCCAGGAAGCGGAACGGGAATCTGACAAAATGAAAAAGGCAGAATATATGTCCTATCATCTGGGAGAGGAATTTGACGGGATCATTTCCGGGGTGACCGGATATGGCCTGTATGTGGAACTTGGCAATACAGTAGAGGGACTGGTTCATATTACAGCTTTAAAGGATGATTATTATACCTTTGATCAGGAGACTCATGAACTGAGAGGCGAACTGACGAAAAAAGTATATCATCTCGGGCAGAAAATCCGCGTCCGTGTGGCAGATGCGGATGCGGTAAAAAGGTCTGTGGATTTTACGATTGCGGAAGAGCAGGAGGAATAAGCTATGGCGAAGAAACAGGGAATCAGACTGATTGCAAATAATAAAAAGGCTTTTCACGATTATTTTATAGAGGATACCTTTGAGACAGGGATTTCGCTGGCAGGAACTGAGGTGAAATCTCTCCGTATGGGCAAATGCAGCATAAAAGAGGCTTTTGTCAGAATTGAAAAAGGCGAGGTCTGCATTTACGGCATGCACATCAGTCCCTACGAAAAAGGAAATATTTTTAACAAGGATCCTCTTCGTGTAAGAAAGCTTCTGCTTCACAGATATGAGATCAATAAACTGGAAGGTAAATTAAAGGAAAAGGGCCTGACTCTGGTTCCCCTTAAAGTGTATTTTAAGGACAGCCTTGTTAAGGTGGAAATCGGTCTTGCCCGGGGCAAAAAGCTTTATGACAAGCGCCAGGATATTGCAAAAAAAGACCAGAGGCGTGAAGCGGAACGGGATTTTAAAGTGAAAAATCTTTACTGATATATTATATAAAGAAGTGCTGTTGTCAGACAGGTACAAGATCAGAACGGACATGGGCTGGCTGTTTTGTTTACAGAACCGGAAACTGTTTCTGCGAATGAAGTGAAACTGAACAGAATCGAAAGTCTTAAAATTGTGTGAATTTACCTGACATTTAGTTGACAAGAAAAAGATACTAAGTATAATTATAGTAATGAAACTATGTTCAGAGATTTCCATTAATACGAATGGGAGGTTTATAATATGAAAAAAAGATATCTTGCAATAGCCGGATTGCTGGTACTTGCAGTTGTAGCGGCCGGCTGTGGAAAAGAGAAGGATAAACCGGCCGAACAGCAGGTTCAGGCAACTCCGACAGTTACGCCACAGGTGACAGAGGCTGCAGATCTTGTAGATATGGAAGTATCCGATGAAAAAAATGTGATCGGAGAAAAAACCGCCACAGCTTCTAAAGTTGCGATCGTTAACCGGACAGGCTCGGAAATAGGAGCTATTTATATCCGTCAGCATCCGGAAGATGAGGAAGAGACAGATGATGACGAGTGGGGCGATGATCTGGTAGACGGAATGTTTACGCTGAAAAACGGGGAACAGGCAGTATATTATTACAAGAAGCCTTCTTCCGCAGGAATTACCTATGATATCCGGATCACCTATACAGACGAGGATAAGAATGAGTGCTTTTTCCGGGATCTTCCTCTTGCATCCATGAAGCAGATCACTCTTCGCATGAGCGGAACCGGTGAGGACAGCATTCCTTATGCTACTTATATGACAGCTACAGGCAAAAAAGAGATTTCCACTCTTAAGGATGTCAAGGAGCGTCTGGGACTGACAGAGGATGAGGAGGATGACGATACAGATAATCCGGATCCTACATCTGCACCGAATCCCACATCTGCGCCGGATCCTACATCCGCACCGGATCCTACACAGGCTCCGGATGATGGCGATGATGATCCGGATGATACTCAGCCTACGGACGATACCATTGACAAGGCAACCGGATATATCGGGCAGTCCATGGATGATCTGATCGCAGCGATCGGTTCTCCTCAGTATGATGAATATGAGGATGAGCCGGATACAGGAAAAACCGGCTACCACTATTATTCAAACTTTACGGTATCAACTACTGTAGATGAGGATGGCAATGAGATTGTTACCGGCATCTGGTAAAAGTCTTTTGTACGAAAAGAAACAGGAGAGGATAAGATTATGAAGCGTATTTTACTGAAATTAAGCGGAGAAGCTCTTGCAGGAGCAAAAAAGACCGGTTTTGACGAGGAGACAGTAATTGCTGTGTCCAGACAGATCCGTACCATTGCAGAAGAGGGAACTCAGGTGGGAATCGTGATCGGTGGAGGAAACTTCTGGAGAGGACGTACAAGCGAGACCATCAACCGTAATAAAGCGGATCAGATCGGTATGCTTGCCACAGTGATGAATTGTATTTATGTTTCTGATATCTGCAGATATCTGGGACTTGAAACAGAAATTTTTACTCCGTTTGTATGCGGAGCATTTACGAAACTGTATTCCAAGGATACAGTGGAGGAAGCGTTTAAGGCAGGAAAGATTCTGTTCTTTGCAGGCGGAACCGGACATCCGTATTTTTCCACAGACACGGCAACTGTGCTGCGTGCAGTAGAGATCGAGGCAGAAGCCATCCTTCTTGCAAAGGCAGTAGACGGAATTTATGACAGCGATCCAAAGGTGAATCCGGAAGCAGTAAAATACGATGAGATTTCTATTGAAGAGGTTGTAGACAAGAAACTGGCTGCAATGGATCTTACAGCATCTATTATGTGTCTTGAGCAGAAAATGCCTATGCTGGTGTTTGGTCTTGAGGAAGAGAACAGCATTGTCAATGCGGTTCACGGTAAGTTTTCCGGTACAAAAGTAACGGTTTAAGCTGCCGTATATGATGCAGCGAGGCTGCAAAAAACAAGGAGAGGGAGATTAGACAAATGGATGAAAGAGTTCAGAAGTATGACAGCAAAATGACAAAAACTTTAAACGGATTTGAGGCAGAGCTTTCTACAATCCGTGCAGGACGTGCAAATCCGCATATCCTTGACAAGATCACCGTAGATTATTACGGAAGCCCCACACCGTTGCAGCAGGTGGCCAATGTTACTGTGCCTGAGGCACGTATGATTCAGATCCAGCCGTGGGAATCAAGCCTTATCAAAGAGATCGAGAAAGCGATTCTTACATCCGATCTTGGACTGAATCCAAACAATGACGGAAAGATCATCCGTCTTGTTCTTCCGGAGCTTACCGAAGAGCGCCGTAAGGAACTGGTAAAGGATGTTAAGAAAAAGGGAGAAGCAGCTAAGGTTGCTGTCCGCAATGTCCGCCGTGATGCCAACGACGCATTTAAAAAGCTTACCAAGCAGGATGTGTCTGAGGATGAAGTAAAGGATCTGGAAAACGAAGTTCAGAAGCTGACAGATAAATATATCAAAGATATCGAGGCAGCAGTAGATAAAAAAGCAAAAGAGATCCTGACTGTATAATTAATTCAGCGGGAAAGAGAAAGGAGAGCTGTAAAAGATAGCTCTCCTTTTGCCATAACATAAAAATTACCGGGAGGAGCGGCAATGAGAGTACCGAATCATATAGCGATCATTCTGGATGGCAACGGACGCTGGGCAAAAGCCAAAGGAATGCCCAGAAGCTATGGTCATGTAAAGGGCTGTGCAAATCTGGAAACGATCTGTGACGATATGAAAGAGCTTGGAGTCAAGTATCTGACAGTGTATGCATTTTCAACAGAAAACTGGAAACGCTCAAGAGAAGAAGTGGATTCCTTAATGAACCTGTTCCGGAATTATCTGAAAAAATGTATAAAGATTTCCAGGAAAAATAAAATGCGCGTGCGTGTTCTGGGAGATATTACTGCTTTTGATGAGGATATCCAGCAGAAAGTCAGAGAGCTTGAGGAATTTTCAAAGGATTATGAGGAACTGTTTTTCCAGATTGCCCTGAACTATGGCGGACGTGATGAGATTGTAAGAGGTATCAGGAAGCTTGCGCAGGATGCAGTGGACGGAAAGGTCAGTCCCGGGGAGATCACGGAAGACGTTTTTGAAGGATATCTGGATACGGCAGGTATTCCTGACCCGGATTTTCTGATTCGTACAAGCGGGGAGCAGAGACTTTCCAATTATCTTCTGTGGCAGCTTGCATACACAGAATTTTATTTTACAGATGTGGCATGGCCGGATTTTCATAAGCCGGAGCTGATAAAAGCCATAGAAAAATACAACGAACGAGACCGAAGATACGGCGGAGTGAAGGAGGAGTAGACAATGTTTAAAACAAGACTCTTAAGCGGCATTGTTCTGGTGATCATTGCCCTTTTGACGATCATGAGCGGAGGATATGTTCTGCTTCTGACACTGCTGTGTGTTTCGCTGATCGGCATGAGAGAGCTGTACAATGCCATGGGCGTGCATAAAAGCGGAATGGATCTTCTGGAGCTGGCCGGTTATCTGGGGGCAGTTCTTTATTATGGCACAGTTTTTCTGGGATTTGAAAAATATGGAATGATGGCAGTAATCCTTTCCCTTGTGCTTTTGATGTTTGTCTATGTATTTACCTATCCTAAATATCAGGCAGAACAGGTGATGTCTGCATTTTTCGGACTGGTATATGTTGCAGTTATGCTGTCTTTTATCCTCCTTACAAGAAATCTGGAAAACGGACATCTTCTTGTGTGGCTGATCTTTTTCTGTTCCTGGGGCTGTGATACCTGCGCATACTGTGTGGGCGTACTGATCGGAAAACATAAAATGGCGCCGGTGCTGAGCCCTAAAAAATCAATAGAGGGAGCAGTTGGAGGAGTTGCAGGAGCAGCAGGTCTCGGAGCTGCCTATGCGGCAATCATTCATGCCCCGGTAGTGGAATATGCGGTGATCTGCGCAGTGGGAGCCCTGATTTCCATGGTTGGCGATCTGGCAGCATCCGCCATTAAAAGAAACAGAGGAATCAAAGATTATGGAAAGATGATCCCGGGACATGGAGGCATTCTTGACCGTTTCGACAGTGTGATCTTTACTGCTCCTGTTATCTATTACATGGCAAAATTTATTCTGGGTATATAAAAACAGATTACAAAATATCCTATAAGGAGTCAATATGAAAAAAATTGCAATTTTAGGTTCTACAGGCTCTATCGGAACACAGACACTGGAGGTTGTCCGTGCCAATGGAGATATTCAGGTTCTGGGAATCAGCGCCGGAAGAAACATAAAAAAGCTGGAGGAGCAGGCAAGAGAATTTTGTCCCAGGCTTGTTGCTGTGTGGGAGGAAGATGCGGCCCGGGAACTGAGGGTAAAGCTTCAGGATACAGATGTAAAAGTTGTTTCAGGAATGGAAGGACTTCTGGAACTGGCTTCTATGGAAGAAACGGAAATCCTGGTAACTGCTATCGTGGGAATGCTGGGCATCCGCCCTACCATTGAGGCGATCCGGGCAGGCAAGGATATTGCGCTTGCCAATAAGGAGACTCTTGTTACGGCAGGCCATCTGATCATGCCTATGGCGGAAAAATACGGTGTCAGGATCCTTCCTGTTGACAGTGAACACAGCGCAGTGTTCCAGTGCCTGAACGGAGAACGGCGGGAAGAAATACATAAGCTTCTGATCACAGCGTCCGGCGGTCCTTTCCGCGGCAGAAAAAGAAAAGATCTGGAGCAGGTGACTCTGGCTGATACGCTGAAGCATCCCAACTGGGTAATGGGACAGAAGATCACAGTAGATTCTGCAACTCTTGTCAACAAGGGACTGGAAGTGATGGAAGCAAAATGGCTTTTTGATGTGGAGCTTGACCGGATCCAGGTAGTGGTACAGCCTCAGAGCGCCATTCACTCTATGGTGGAATTTAAGGACGGAGGTATTATGGCGCAGCTGGGAACGCCGGATATGCGTCTGCCTATTCAGTATGCTCTTTATTATCCGGAAAGAAGATACCTGGACGGTGAGAGACTTGATTTTGCAAAGCTTGGGCAGATTACCTTTGAAGAGCCTGATATGGAGACTTTTCTGGGACTTCCAATGGCAATTCAGGCAGCCCGGGAGGGCGGTTCCATGCCGACTGTTTTTAATGCGGCAAACGAGCTTGCAGTAAAGAAATTCCTTCATGAGGAAATACGTTTTCTGGATATTTATGATATTATCGGGCAGTCTATGGGAAGACATAAAAAAACAGAGTCTCCTGATCTGGATGAAATCCTGGCAGTAGAAAACGAGACATATCAGTGGATTGAAAGCAGGTGGTAAATTGAAGATTCTGATTGCTGTCATTATATTCAGCGTGATTATTATCATACATGAGCTTGGACATTTCCTTCTGGCGAAAAAAAACGGAATTGTGGTAACAGAGTTTTCTCTTGGCATGGGTCCGCGGCTTTTCAGCACGCAGAAGGGAGAAACGAGGTATTCCATTAAGCTTTTTCCTATTGGCGGATCCTGTGCTATGCTGGGAGAGGATACAGGTGAAGAAGAACTTCCCGGAACCTTTAATGCTGCTCCGGTGTGGGGGAGGATTTCTGTTGTAGCGGCAGGTCCGATATTTAACTTTGTTCTGGCTTTTCTTTTATCAGTGATCATTACCGGATTTGTAGGGTATGATCCGGCAGAGATCATGGAAGTGGAAAAAGGTTCTCCTGCGGCAGAAGCCGGGCTTCGGGAAGGAGATATTGTTACAGAGTTTGACGGCTATACGGTGGATGTAGCCCGTGATCTGTATGTATATTCTTATCTGAATGAACTTCAGGAAGAACCGGTTACCATGAAGGTACTCCGGGGCGGCGAAGAAAAAACATTTACTTACACTCCGGACGTGTCGGTTCGCTATCTTCTGGGCTTTAATCGCTCCGGTACAGATTCCATGGAGGTTCTTTCTCTGATCGAGGGAATGCCTCTGGAGGCTGCAGGGCTTCAGGCAGGAGATGTGATCACTTCCATTGACGGAACCAGGATTCCTGATGGAAAAGCATACGAAAACTATATTGCAGAGCATCCCCTTTCTGACAAAGAAGTCGAGATTACCTATGACCGTGACGGACTGGAATATTCTGCAAAGATTACTCCAAAGGAGTACAGAACTCCGATTCCCGGATTCTCCTATAATATGGGGTATATTAAGGCAGAGGGCTTCCAGGTTCTGAAATATGCTGCTCTGGATGTAAAATATATGATCCGTACCACGCTTCTCAGCCTGAAAGAGCTGGTGACAGGTGGACTTGGAGTAAAGGATCTCAGCGGTCCTGTAGGGGTTGTGGATGCCATTGGAACTACCTATGAAGAAAGCAAAAGCGCGGGAACTCTGATGCTCTGGATGAATATGCTGAATATGGCAGTACTTCTTTCGGCAAACCTTGGAGTTATGAATCTTCTGCCGCTTCCTGCACTGGATGGCGGAAGACTTGTATTTCTCTTTATAGAGGCAGTGCGTAAAAAGCCTGTGAATCGCGAAGTGGAAGGTATGGTTCACTTTGCAGGGCTGATGCTTTTGATGGCGCTGATGGTTGTTGTTATGTATAACGATATTCTTAAAATATTCTGATCGTATAAAAGCCGGAGAATCCGGCTTTTGTGCTACTGTGCTGACGGAGGAGCAGATTGAAAAAAAGATGTGGCAAGGGTATGCTTGTCCTGCTGATGGCAGCTCTGGTGTCTGTGGGAGGAATTGGAGCAGCCTGTTTTTTCAGCCGACAGGCAGGGAAAGAAAAATTCCAGGAAGAGGAAGCAGAAAAACTGAAGGCGGAGAGAGAATATCTGGAAGCAGGGGCACCGGAAAAAGCCGGTCCCTATCCGGAATACCAGAGTGAATCCGGGAAAATGGAAAAGAGAGAAGAACTGCAGGATACAGAAACTGAAAAGGAGAAAAAGCAAAAAGCAGAGGAAGACCGAAAAAAGAAAGAAGAAGAGAAAAGGCAAAGGGAGGAAGCAGAGGCCAGGATAAAGAAAGTAGAAAAAATGCTGGCAAAGCTGTATGATCCGGATTCTGATTCTGTTGCAATGAATACGTCAAAAAACAGTAAAATTTTTCAGGATGCACAGACAGAAATGTGGAAGCTTCCTCTGTCTTATGACCGGAAACGTCAGGAATTTCAAAAAATCGTAGACCGTATATCAGATGAATGGGATTACATAAATGACGATCTGCATTATGAGACAGAAACATTGAAAATATCCGCGCAGGAAAAAGACACCGGCTATACAAAATACTGGGTCTGTCATGTGGAAACCTTCAGTCCCCGGCAGCTGTGTTCGGCTCTTTGCGGAGGAACCTACGGAAATCCCCGCAAACCGGTTTCAGAGGAGCTTGCTGCTCATAACGGAGTGATCGGGGTAAACGGAAGCGGATTTTCTTATGGAACGGGCATACCTGCTCCTGGAAAAACCATGATCAAAAACGGAAAGATTTATAATGATGTGTATTCCAATGGAAATATTTTTTGTGTGACCCAGGATGGCGGCATGTTTACTGCGGCAGCCGGAATGACGGCTGAGACTATGATAAACCGGGGTGTGAAGGATACCTACTGTTTTGGCCCTACCCTCATAGAAAACGGAAAAGCATCAGAAATATCCGGTCAGTTTACCCAGACAGCCCGATATCAGAGAACGGCAGTGGGAATGGTGAATCCGGGAGAATACTATCTTGTGGCAGTTGACGGAAAAGGAGCCGGAGGCTCTGAGGGCATGACTTATCAGGAGCTTCAGCAGGTGTTTCTGGATCTGGGATGTGAGTATGCATATCATCTTGACGGGGGAGGCTCCACAACCCTTGTGTTTAAAGGCAGGGTTCTGAACATGCTTACCGATGGAGGAAAAGAACGTCCCTGCGGTGACATTCTGTATTTTATTGATGCAGGAGACGGCGCAGAAGGGGAAGAAATTGTAATTCATGAAAACGAGGCAATGATACGCCCTTCCAGTGGAAAGAGCAGTCTGAAATAAGTCTGTGTATAAACAAAGAGAAAAACGCATAAAATGCTGTAAAACTGTTTTTTGGAGAACAAAATGGATCAGTCATATCCCTACAGAAAATACAGCGGCCTGAGAATGCAGCAGGAAAATACTTCCAGAGGAGGGCTGCAGGTAACCGTTCTTACAGAAGACGGAACAAGGCCGGTAGAAGACGCAGTGGTAAGAATCTCCTACACAGGAGAGCCTGACCGGACTGTAGAGGAGATAAAAACAGATTCTTCAGGTCAGACACCGGTTCTGGAACTTAAGTCCCCTCCTCTGGAATACAGCATGGAACCATCGGAAGAACAGCCTTATGCCGAATATACTATTCAGATAGAGGCGGAGGGATTTGAAAGAGAAGAAATTGCAGGAACAGAAGTTCTGCCGGATGTTCTTGCTCAGCAGCCTGTCAGACTGAGATTTCAGTCACGGCAAAGCTTTGACAGGATCGTGATCGGTCCCCATACGCTGTTTGCGGAATATCCACCCAAAAATCCGGAAGCGGAGATCAAACCTGTCAATGAAACGGGAGAGATCGTTTTAAGCAAGGTTGTGATTCCGGAATATGTAATTGTCCATAACGGTCCGGTAGGAGATCAGTCGGCAGGAAATTATTATGTGCGTTATAAAGATTATATAAAAAATGTGGCAAGCAGTGAAATTTATGCCACCTGGCCGGACGATACCATACGGGCCAATGTTCTGGCTATTATGTCGTTTACTTTGAACAGGGTGTATACAGAATGGTACCGGAATAAAGGCTATGATTTTACCATTACCTCGTCAACCGTCTATGATCATAAATGGATTTACGGAAGAAATGTGTTTGACAGCATTTCCAGAATCGTAGATGAGTTGTTTGAAAATTATCTGTCCCGTCCGGATGTGCGTCAGCCGATTCTTACTCAGTACTGTGACGGACAGCGTGTACAGTGCAGGGACAGAGGCTGGATGACCCAGTGGGGCAGCAAGACCCTTGGAGATCAGGGCTATTCTCCCATAGAGATCCTTCGGTATTTTTACGGGGATGATATGTATATTAATGTGGCAGAAGAAGTTTCCGGAGTTCCGGCTTCCTGGCCCGGATATGATCTGGATATTGGGGCTATCGGGGCAAAGGTTCGGCAGCTTCAGGAGCAGATCAACACAATTTCCCAATCCTATCCGGCGGTTCCCTCTGTGAATGCAGACGGTATTTACGGACAGAGGACAGCAGATGCAGTACGGCGTTTTCAGGGGGTATTTGGTTTGCCTGAGACAGGGATCACCGATTATCCCACCTGGTATAAAATACAGGAGATCTATGTGGCGGTCAGCCGGATCGCGGAGCTGAACTGAGATAAATATTGTGAAAAAGCAAAACATTTGCGAAAAATAAAAAAATATAAAAAAGGTATTGACTTTGTCTGCTGGTTTTGATATACTACAATTCGTCGCGAGGGAGAAACAAAATAATCCCAAAGAAATGCGATATGCGGAAGTGTCGGAACTGGCAGACGAGCAAGACTAAGGATCTTGTAAGCATTGCGCTTGTGTGGG